>Ga0307375_10007284_pt1 | contig 10111 bp, 8 predicted proteins | sample TR1MG_FD_202531 | JGI IMG/M metagenome (GOLD analysis project Ga0307375, IMG submission 202531) | Soil microbial communities from Risofladan, Vaasa, Finland - TR-1 | ecosystem: Environmental > Terrestrial > Soil > Coastal area > Acid sulfate soil | place: Finland: Risofladan, Vaasa | collected...
CCAGACGGCAGAAACGGGATCGCTGTCACTTCAATTGTCTCATCTATCTCCACAATCGATCTCGGCAACAACAGTGCTATCTCTTTTGTGATGATAGAAGGCATTAGACGCGAGGCGCATCTCAAGAGTGGAGGCCAAAATCGGATCATCTCAATCGTTCCTCTCGAGTGCCAATGATAGATCTTAGTCAAGGATTTCGGAAGTATCTGCAGGATATCGATATTGTACCTGACCAATGGCAACGCCAGATGTGTCAAATGGGGAGGAAGGTGTTCGAGTCCAAGGCTCCCTCCATTCTCATAATTGCTCCCATAGTCCTGAGGAGTGCGGGGTTCGATCGCATATGCGAGGGTTTCTAATGAATCAGGAAGCAATCCAGGAGAGAGGTAGAGGGATAGCTGAAGGTGAATATCCAAGGAGGTTAGTGACCTAGGAAACCCATGCGATACGTTGAAGACGCTCTTAAATTGTCCAAAGAGGCTTGTAAGATGTGGAGGGAGGCAAGAGAGATCGAGCTCGGGGCGACGACCGGAGGGATAGTCGAGGTGAAGGGAGACGAGCGAACTTGGCCAGTTCCACGGTATTTGACCCTTTTCTGGGCTCCTAGGAGGAACTGCGATCAACAATGTCCTCAAATTCGCGAATTGGTGAGGGGAAGCAGAAAGAAGCTCTTGGAACGCTGTGAGACCACCATCCACTTCCAATTCCAATTCGGTCAGCGTAGCAGGTAGAGTGCGCAGTTGATCAGCAAACAGTTGGGGCCTTTCGATGGTATCGGTCTGAGAAAGTTTGAAGGACTCCAATTTTGTGAAGAGCGAGAATATTTTGGGCCATGCGAAGGGTCGGAAATCAGGATTGAAGGAGAGTAGGACATTCCTCGCTGTGCCTCCGTCGGCAAGCTTGGATTGAAGTCTCTTACAACCACAAAACCAGAGTTGAACTAGATCCAAGAAGGAGACATCGGCCAGGATCTCACTGAGAGTCTCAGAGGGCAAATCGGTGAGGACTGAGGAGCATGACTTTCGTCGCAGTAGAAGGTGTTCTTGCCACCCCGAGGAAAGTATGATGTGAACTGGTGCACCCTTACGCCGTCCTTTCCGGCCAATCGATGAACGAGAAGTTGCAACTGAAAGCGACGACCACGCGTACACACTCAGAAGAAACTCTTGACACCCACACACTGGGAGGACGCTCTCTCGTCGTCGTAATCCCCGCACACACACACACGCACGAGCACTGACGCCAGCGCTTTGTAGGTCAACCTGCCCGCACGCGTCGCGGCGACGTTTCGCCATTTCATCTCTGGCCGCCTTGAAGTCCCTTAGTGCCGGCCTCTTGTTCGAGTCCTCGTTATCGCCATTCCCTCTTCTGTGCGTTCGCGTGTCGATCATCCCGCGTTGGTGAATGTCGTGGGGTGTTGGGAGCGGCACAGATGGCTGGCCACAGCAGAACCAAACCTTCCAAGGCGGCTACGTCCCTCAGCAGTCCTACCCCACCGCTGGCACACCCATGTATCAAGGCGCTCAAGCATATGGCACGCCCACGACCGGCTATGGCAGTGCACCCATCGCTCAGAGCACACCCACTGGCAACCAATTCGGTACGTCTTATTGTTCTGCCTCTATCTCCTCATGTCGAGCCTTTCCTAACCCCACTATGTGATATTCGAATGCTCTAGGATATGCACCAGCGATGACCTATCACCAGGGGTATGGTATGGCCCAGCAAACGCCACAAATGCAGGGCATGTCGTTTGGCTCGCAGTCTTCTCCCTCTCTCCACACGCCTGGCTACTCAACCGGTCACTCTCCCTCGCCAATGGCTCCATCTGGCTCCTATCCACTCAATAACGCCATGTCCTACCAAAACTACAACCAAGGCATCGCAAACAACGCCAATGTTTCCTCCTATTCCTCTCCACAACCCTTCCAGCAACAGCAACAGTACTCGCAACCCCAGCAATACCCTCAACAACAACAAGGGCCACAACAGATTCATCAACCCATTCAACAACAACCTCAAGGTCAGTACTATCAGCAGCAGAACATGCAAGCGCCTCAATTCGCTGCACACCCTCTCTCGCACTCACCTTCCGCTCCATTGCACCAACAACCCTCTCAACCGCAATATCAACCTCAGCAACAGCCTCAGCAGTACCACGCACAACAAACACCGCAAAACTACACGCAGAATGCAGGGTTTTCGTCGCCACAAACTCAACAGGCGCAGCACCACGCACAACAGCCTCCCACTACTCTCTCTCACCCCTCTTCAGCTTCATACCAACAAGTCTCACCTGCTCCAGTCCAGGCAGCCATGTCACACATGAATGCAGGCCAGGGGTACGCACCGACACCAACCGTCACTCTCTCTGCACCTCCAGCCTCCACTCCCGACTACTCCACCCAAAGCCCCACCCCTTCACAATCGCACAGCCTCAACAAATCTTTGCCGATGCCCGACGCCAAGCAAACATCGTCAGTACCGCCACAAAACGCGACACAAAACCCACCGTGGTCGCCCGCTACCCACTCCGCTTCACCTCTCCCTCCGACTGGTCCAACACAACCCCTACATCCCTTGCCTCAAGTGCCACCCAATTCAGCAGTGAAAGTTCCGATTCCATTGCCATCGGGTCCGAAAAAGGGAGCAGCACCTTCTCATCTCGCTTCCTCCTCTGGATCAGCCCTCGCGCCGCCCAATTCATCTCATCCATCTTCTTCATTGCATGATAATCCATCTTTGTCGCCAAATATGACTTCCAGCGCTGCACACACGTCGATAGGCAGTGCTTCTCCCCAAACGTCATCTCGCACCTCTCTGCAACCTGCTCCTCACTCTCATCCCGTCTCTCCCCAACCTTCGACATCTCCAACCAATGTGTCATCTCATTCAAATGCGGCTACGCCTTCAATTGCCATGAGAGACACGAAATACCACATTTACACTTCCATTGGCGTGAACATGTCCGATCTCCCCTCCTCTCTGTGGAAAGCCAAGTATGCTACGTTGCATACCATTATACTCTCCGGAGCGCCTAAGCTTCAGAACATGAACCCGAAACTTGGTAACCTTCAGAGTTTGACTTGTCTCTCGATGCGCGCTTGCCAGATCTCTTCCATCTGTGAGGCAATTGAACATCTTGGTGGAACCTTGACGAAATTGGATCTTGGAGAGAATCGCATTGAAGTAGTGCCTGAGTTTGTTGGCTCGAAGTTGATGTCGCTCCAGACGCTTTCGTTGGATAAGAATCGCATCATGGTGCTTCCCAAATCGTTGAACTCCTTATCTAATTTGATGAATTTGGACTTGAGCGGCAATAGCGTGTCTGCTTTGGATGCAGGACTTGCGCAGTGTTCAAACCTTGTCTCCGTCTCCCTTGCTTCCAACCACTTTACAGACATACCTTCCTTCTTGGATAAGCTGAAGTCCCTACAGTCGTTGGATATTTCATCAAATCGCATCGATAGAGTCGTTCGTACGGGCGTGTGGATGCTTCCAAAGTTGGCGCAACTCAATCTCTCTTCCAACCTCATAGGCGACATCCCTGCCGAAGTCTGTCTCGCCCAACAACTCAATTCATTGCAATGGGAGAACAATCGATGTCGAAAAGTACACGAAGGACTCTTCACACTCACCAAACTGGTGCATCTCAAGTTGGCCAGAAACCAGATCGCAGAGCTATCAGAACGAGTTTCTAGACTCTCATCTCTTCAGGATTTGGATCTCTCATCAAATCAATTCGATATCATACCTCATCAGCTCTTTACGTTGCCGTTGCTCAACGAGTCGAATCTCATCATCGACGACAATCCCTTCAGATCCATCCCAATCGAAATCCGAGAAGCTTCTGCAACATCCCACAATGGACACTCCACTTCCTTGACCTCCTCCGCCTCCTCGTCGTCGTCCCACTCCTCTGGATCGGCGCACAGAGTTGGATCGGCGTCCCTCGATCATCAGAACGCAGCAGCAGGATCGTCAGCACTATCAAGAAGCCACGCTATCTTCAGATTCCTTGCGCAACTATCTGAGAAGGCACCCTGGAGAAGGATGAAGCTCATGCTGGTTGGAAACGGAAACATTGGCAAAACGTCACTCAAACGCGCACTCTCTGCGTCTTCTGGTTCAGATTCTACCACCACGTCATCGACACCAATAAGAGCCGTATCGAAGATGAAGGACAAAGCAAAGGATGCCTTCAAAAAGGCGGCGACGAACATTGGCACCACAATCGGCGCCTCCTTCTCTTCCACCTCCCCCGCTGTTGCCGGTTCAGCTGAGGTCTTTGATCCTACTGCCGATACCATAGCGACGGACGGTATCGATATTGACGATTGGATTGTTGATCTGGAAGAATATCCCGATTGCATTCCTGCCCCAAAACGTCCACACACTAGCTCGTCTTCTTCTTCTGATACCACCTCGTCTTCCTCTTCTTATGGTCCATCTCCGGCCATGGTTCGCACACCTTCGAGTTCGAACATTTCATCATCTTCATCCTCCTCCTTGTCCTCCTCCGATCACTCCTCCAACCTCAACATTGCCGTCTTCTCGTGCTACGATTTTGCAGGTCAAGACGTGTACTACCCTACACATTCGCTCTTTGTGACGTCAAGGTCGATCTACCTCGTGATGTTCAGTTTGAAGGATTTGGAGGGAAGCAGAGTCGAATACTGGCTTCAGATGGTTCAGGCGAAGGCTGGTTACTCGAGCCCAGTGATTATCGTTGCCACACATGATGACGATAGATCTCTATCCAGGACCTTCATCACCGATACACTGGCGGCCATGAAGAAGAAGTACTCCAGATTCGCGTTCGTCAAGGGTGTCGTCTCCGTATCCAGCAAAGTTGGCACTGGTATCAAGGAACTGCGAAAATTGATCGTCTCTCTAGCTCTCTCGCACCAGACCATGAAGGAACAGGTTCCAAGGTCATACATCCTCCTCGAAGGAGAGATCAAGAAGAGGCGCCGACAAACGGATCTCATTGACGATTCCTCTGCTGCCACTTCTGGAAATGCCTCATCAACAACTTCTTCTTCCTCATCTACTGTCGATACCTCTTCTGCGAACGCGTCTCTGGACAGAATTCTCGATGCCTCCCGATCCCCGACCGCCGCTCACGACCAGCACACGGTGACCCTCGACGAGTGGTTCCAAATGTGCGAAAAGTGTTTCTTGAAGACCAAGGAGGATGCCATGGATGCACTCAACTTTCTGGCGGATGTTGGCGTCGTTTTCCATTTCAAGTCCGATGCCTCCTCCGATCTCTCTCCTGTGTCTCTGGCCTTGCTACCTGGTTCAAACGCTTCCAAATCGAATGCCAGTACCGCATCATCAACGTCAAACCCCACCAACAGCGCATCATCTGCCGCGAGCTTGGACAATATCGTCATTCTCAACCCTCAATGGATTGCTGATCTCCTCTCCACAGTCATCTCTCTCAAGCACAATTACATCCGAGACGGCATTCTGGACGAATCTGTGCTGCCACAGCTATGGAAGAGCTATCCGGCGTCGCTGCACACGTCACTTGTGCTTCTGCTCAAGCGCTTCGAGATTGTGCTCCCTATGGCCCAAGCTGGCAAGTACATCGTGCCCTCCATGCTTCCAAAGGACAATAGCGCTCTGGTGCAGACTACTCAGACCAGTGCGGGGGGTGTGGGTGGTAGTGGTGGTGTTGGAATTGGTGCGTCGCCGAGCTCTCCTTCTCTCTCGCACTCCTCCTCTTTCTCTCTTCCCCACTCCTCTCCCGCATCGTCTTCAGAAGCACCCTTCGTGTCGCTTCAAAATTTGTGGAAGCCCGCGGAGAATTGGTATGGACCGATGGCGAGAATTGTGAGCATCAAGTTCTGTCCGATGGGTTTCTTCGGCCGTTTCGTGGCTCGTGCCATCCATCTCCCTTCCGTGCGTACCCTCTCTTACAGCATGAATTCGTTCGTCGCCGAAATGGAGCGCACAGGAGAGAGAGTGGTGGTGCTGTACAATGAGTGGACGTACGAGGTGTTGGTTTGGAGCGCGGCGCCAAATTCTCCTCTCCCCGCCTCTCTGCGCAAGATCCTCTTCCTCATCTGCGATACCCTAGAAATCCTCCACGAATCTCTCTACTCTTCTAATCGACGCAACGTGTGGGTTGTGTGTCCACATTGTATGGCGATCGGGGCACAAACGCCCGGACTCTTCACCACCGAAACCTGCCTCATGGCATTCACCTACGGACTCCCAACACTTCCATGCACCTCACACCTAGCCGGATCGTCATCGTCTTCCAATCGCAACAGGCCTTCAATGCTGCAGAAGATCAATTCGGCACTCTTCTCCAGGGGAGATCACCATCACCACCACACCGGATCCAATCCACAACTGAGCCTAGCGCCACCGACTACTAATTCGAACAAATCGCCTGGAAAGAGGTCACCCATGATGATCGGCAACAGAGCAGTGTCGCCAACGCCTCTCGTTCCATCCGAAGAGGACGAGCTCTACGTCTACTCTTCCTCCTCCGAACTCCATGCCAAGCTCTTTTCTGACTTCTTGACGAGGAAGGAGAAACTTCGTGCCAAGAATATCCCACTCTTCGGAGCTGTGGATGAGGAAACATCAGGTGAAGATTCGTCGTCGTCACATCACGAAGACTCCTCATCCTCATCGAACAACGCCTCCATGACCAATTCTTCTTCTTCTTCTTCTTCGGATTCGATATCGAACCCTTCTGCGGCGACCAAGGTGGAGGTTCCATTGGAGAGAATCGCGCCCGATATTTCCTTCCACTCTCTTGGCGATCTGTTGATTCCGTTTGCCGATATCTGTCTTGGTACGTTGGTGGCGCGAGGTGGATTTGCCGAGATCTTCAAGGCTGAGTATAAGGGAGAGACGGTGGCGGTGAAGAAGTTCCTTAGCGGAGGAGGCGATTTGAGTGGTGATTCCTCGTCCTCTGGCGATGGTGTTGGTATTGGTGCGGCTCCCAATCAGCAACAGCATTCTCAGATTTCAGAAGAGTTCTCCGAATCGTTTAGAGAGCTTCAGCATGAGGCGTTCCTGATGGCGCAGTTGAAACATCCGAATGTGGTGTGTTTGAAGGCGCTCTGCGTGCGTCCCATTTGCATGGTCATGGAGTGGGTGCCCCACGGCACGTTGAGTTCTCGTCTTTGGGACTCTGGTGCGCAGTGCCTGCCCTGGGAGACGCGCTTGAAGTACGCACTGGACGTGGCGAATGGACTCGCGTACTTGCACTCGCTGAACATCATGCACCTCGACTTCCGCTCTCCCAACCTGCTCGTCTTCGATCCGTCGCCCAACGCCATCACAAGCATCAAAGTCGCAGATTTTGGACTCTCCACGTCCTCCTCGGGGTCGCACAAGGGCATCAAGGCCTTCAACCCGTTCTGGTCCTCCCCAGAGATTCTCTCCAGAGGCACCTACGACCTCTCCACCGACGTCTACTCACTCGGCATCGTCCTATGGGAGCTTCTGCAACACGGCAGACCATTCGAAGAGCACAGAAGCAAGTACCCGGGACCGGAAATCATCCTCACCGCCGCCATCGCATCCGCCACTGAAAACCTAAGACCAACCTTCCCGGCAAACACCCCCACAGAAATCCAGACACTCATCACACAATGCTGGCAACACGACGCCACCCAAAGACCGACAGCATCAGACGTGGTCAGACAACTGGAGATCATCCAAATCGAGTACCTCAAGGATCCTGACGCTTGGCCTGAGCCCACCTTCAACCCTCCACCTCCTGAGACCCCTACAAAGTGAGACGGAACCTCATCGCGATACACCCACACCTTCAAACAATCAGCCCCATGTACAGTAACAGAATCTAAGGTTATCATGGAGAATGTACAATCCCCTCTCTCGTACCTGGGCTGGGGGTCGCGGGATGGCAGTTCTCTTGAAGGAACCGGACTTACGGCGAGTGTGATTCCGGGGTTGGAGACATGCATCAATGCTCAAACCCATACTCAGGACACAATAGACTACTGATATCGGAGGTGTGGTGGTCATGAGTCCAATGCGGAGAAAAGGGCCCTCTGACGTGCACTGTGCAAGTCGCCGAACCACCACTCACGCCAGGAACCAGGCTCCAGAATGCACATTCTACCTCACACCGGTTACCATCAATCTAGCAACCACATGCCATATGCACCAATGGAGCCAAGGTATCAGGCAGAATTGTCGCTAGACTGCTGTGAAATACCAACTTTGCCCAATGCCCATCCAGTCACGTTGTTGGCGCTTACATCGGCTCCACTCACGATAAAAATGCGTTAGAGTCGACTTATCAACCACAAGCTAATGGTTTCCAGTATAAAGAAGCCATATGTACAAAGAGACCCTCTGCACCGTGTTCAGAGAGAGAAACGGAGCGTGGCCGCGGAGAGAGAGCCAGCAGGGTGGCGGCGGGAGAGCCCGTTTGGTACAAGTCATCATCACTTCCTTCTGCTCCCTCCTCTTCGTCATTGGGGTGAAATCTCATGGACACTCATGTAGCCACCGAATTGTTCCACTCTCATGGTGTAATACTCTGTTTGGATGCTCCAACTGACACTTCTTTGGAGTTTGGCATCGATACCAACTCCTGGGCCACAGGTCCCCTCTTCAAAGGCATCAAGTTGATACCCCCTGGTCTTCATTACGTTTTCTATTGGTACGCCCTCGTTGCAATCTCTTCTCTTGTCGTTGAGAGCGCCTTTTTGCGCTTCCTCTCGATCCCGCATTTCATGTGCTCTCCTCTCTCTTGAACACCCCATTTCAGTTTTCTTTTTGACTATCATCTGACTCCTCCCCTCTTTTGTTCCTGTTTTCCAGTTCTAAGAGCCGCTATGGTGGTGCTGCAGCGCCGAGAACGAGCTTCTTCTTGAATGTTGAGCGTGGTCAAGTTTGTGTCCTTCGGTGGTCGGTTCAACATGAGCAGTTCTTGTTCTTGTCCCGAGACGATGCAAGTGCCTATGTTCGTGGAGTGCGTGATTTTGAATTCGATGCGAATCTCGGTGCCTACCCGTTGGATGGTGGTTTGAAGAAGTGGATTGGTTTGAGTTGCTTCTTGAGCCCCTCCCTCGTCTCTCGACTGCAACCTATCGGCGCGCAAATCATGGCAACAGGTAAAGCGTTGACTACAGAAGAGAGGAGGCAGATAGAGGAGGCAATGGAGGAGATGGGTGTAGCGGAAGAGCGTCGCGAAGAGGAGTTGGGATCCGAAGCGTTGCGCCCCGAAACTCAATGTTACTACACCGCCATTCCCTCGCCTCAAACTTCCCTTTCGAAGCCCTACACCCCTGCGCAGCTGACTGCTCTACACATGGACAAGAGTGCCATCCTGGAACGCATGATCGCGGAGGCGTACGAAGGCAACGAAACGCTCCTCCTCGGCGAACTACAATACAGCTTCATCTGCTTCCTTCTCGGTCAATCATACGAAGGATTCGAACAATGGAAGAAACTGGTGACGTTGGCACTCACTTGCGAAGGCGCAGTGTACGATACAGAGCGAAGAGGCCAGTTGTGGAGCAGCCTGCTCTCGCTGCTCAAACTTCAACTCTCTGAGGCGCCAGAGGAGTTCTTCATCGACCTAGTGGAGGGAGAAAACTTCTTGCACCACTCGTTGTGTGACTTTTTCGAGATCGTGGCGGACGAGAGAGCAGGAGGCGACTTGCAGGAGCAGGCGGAAGAGTTCAAGGCGTTTGTAGAGGACCGTTTCGGCATACCATTCGACTTCACCACGTCTCAACTGGAAGAGGATATGCCAACGATTGTAGAAATGTAGAATCCTCTTATGCTGAGGACGAAAGGCTCTACAGAAAACGTTGGGAGGGGCGAGAAGGAAGGCGTGAACTAGGTAGCAAGGGCGAAGATTTGCCACACAGCAGCGCGCCGCATGAACGCGCGATTGGGACTCTCGCGAGCACCGGGAGCGCTGGCTACGTCTCTCTGGCTCTTCCTCCCCTTCTTCTGAGTGCAACCCCGAGATCATCTCGTTTGGGATCTGATTTCTTGGGTGAGAGCGGAGATGGCTTCCAATGATTCCACGCGGACGCCGAATGAAGTTTCAGCTGAGCAGCGGAGGGAAAGGTTTGGTCACCAAACCCACACAGAAGCA
>Ga0307375_10007285_pt1 | contig 10110 bp, 11 predicted proteins | sample TR1MG_FD_202531 | JGI IMG/M metagenome (GOLD analysis project Ga0307375, IMG submission 202531) | Soil microbial communities from Risofladan, Vaasa, Finland - TR-1 | ecosystem: Environmental > Terrestrial > Soil > Coastal area > Acid sulfate soil | place: Finland: Risofladan, Vaasa | collected...
GAGCGGCTGGTTCCGTATGTTCCGGACGTGGTTCGTGGCGTTCAAATTGAGCAGGGTCGCATAATCGTCGATTGGGATCCTGATTTTTGATATGGAAATCGATGTCATTGGGCTCTTTCCGCAGGCCGTGCGGGCGTTCTGTGACGTGGGTGTGATCGGGCGGGCCCAGGAACAAGGTGCAGTTAGGTTTCGGTTTTGGGATTTGCGTGAATTCGCTTATGACAAGCGACGCACGGTAGATGATAGGCCCTACGGGGGCGGTCCCGGTATGGTGCTGATGGCGGGGCCTTTGCAGGCGGCTATTGAGGCGGCAAGGCGAAACAGGCCTGAGGTGCGGGTGGCTTACCTGTCGCCGGCGGGACGAGTCTTGGATCACGCCGCCGTCATGGAACTCGCGGGTCGGGCAGGCCTTGTTTTATTGTCCGGTCGTTACGAAGGGATTGATGAACGCGTGGTGCGCGCCGCAGTCGATGAGGAATGGTCGATTGGGGATTATGTCCTCTCCGGAGGGGAGGCGGCGGCGGCTGTCATGATCGATGCGATTGTGCGTCAACTGCCGGGCGTTTTGGGGCACGAGGACTCAGCGCGGGAAGATTCCTTTGTAGAGGGGTTTTTGGATTATCCCCACTATACCCGGCCCGAGGAATGGCAAGGACAAAGGGTACCAGAGACTCTGCTGTCGGGTGACCATGCGCGCATCAGGCGTTGGCGGCTGAAGGAGTCATTGGGGAGAACATGGTTGCGCCGCCCGGATCTTCTGGCTCGTCAACAATTGACCGCCGAGCAGCAAGGGCTTTTAGAAGAGTTTAAACAGGAATATCGAGGACAAGATGATGGGTAACATTATTCAAGAATTAGAGAGCGAGTTCATCAAGCAGGATGTTCCGCAGTTCGGTCCCGGTGATACGGTGACGGTGCATGTCAAGGTCGTTGAAGGGGAGCGCGAACGCTTACAGGCTTTTGAGGGCGTGGTTATTGCGCGCCGCAATCGCGGTATCAATTCATCTTTTACGGTGCGCAAGGTCTCCTATGGTGAAGGGGTGGAGCGCGTGTTTCCTTTGCATAGCCCTAATGTCGCGCGGATTGAGGTCAAGCGGCGCGGTGTGGTACGGCGCGCGAAGTTATACTTCCTACGTGAGTTGACGGGTAAGGCCGCCCGTATTCGCGAGCGAGTCTAAATCTTCGATTTAACGGAAGGTGATGCCGCCTCTTACGAGGGGCGATTTCGGCGCTTTCGATGACGCCTCTATCCAATGACGCGCTGATTGACGGGTTTCTCGACATTCTTTTGGCTGAAGCGGGCCTGCGCGCCAACACCCTGAGCGCATACAGGCAGGATATTGAGGCGTTCGCGCGGTACCTGGGTGACCGTGGGCTAAGGGCGGCGCGTCGCGAGGATGTGACGGGATATTTGGCGACCGAAGTGATTGCCGGGCGCAGGCCACGCACCGGGGCTCGACGACTTTCCAGTTTGCGGCGTTTTTATCGCCATGCGCTTACCCAGCATTATATCGTCCAGGATCCCACCGAGGCGATTGAAGGCCCTCACCTGGGTCTCAGTCTCCCCAAGACGTTGAGTGAGCAAGAGGTGGAGCAGCTTCTCGGTGCGCCTGCCGAGGGCGCGCTTGAGGGCCTGCGGGATCGTGCCATGCTTGAAGTCCTGTACGCCACAGGTCTGCGCGTTTCAGAGCTTGTAGGTCTTCTTGTTTCTCAGGTGGACAGTCAATCGGGAATCGTGCGGGTGGTGGGCAAAGGCGGCCGCGAGCGGCTAGTGCCTTTGGGTGAGGAGTCCCTCGTTTGGCTGGCCCGCTACTTTCAGGAGGCTAGGCCCGCTTTGCTGGGCCCGCGTATATCGGCCAAGGTGTTCCTGACGCGTCGTGGGGCGGCTATGACGCGTCAAGCATTCTGGTACAACATCAAGCGTTACGCCGTCAAGGCATCGATCAAAACGTCGTTATCGCCGCATACCTTGCGTCACGCCTTCGCGACCCACCTTATTAATCATGGGGCGGATCTGCGTGTAGTACAGCTCCTGTTGGGGCATGCGGATCTTTCTACTACCCAAATCTACACTCATGTGGCTCGAGAGCGGCTGAAGACCCTGCACGCGACGCACCATCCGCGAGGGTAGAGGAGGCGTATCGGTGGGTACATGAGGCCTGGCCCAGATAACCCGAGGCGAAGACCAGTGGTGCCAAGCCCTAGTGCGATCCCGCGAAGCGGAAACGGAGCCCAGTCAACACGGACGCAGGGCCACCAACTTGATCGGGCTGGCCTAGTCTGCAGGCATGCGCCGACCTCCGAAACGGCATCGGCACCCGTCCCCCGCGCTCTGAAAACCCCTTGTTTTGAGGAATACGTTAGGCCTCCTGCCGTTGGCAACATCTTTCTCAAATGTTTGCGGGGGAGGGGTGCTACTGTCACCGTACGCAGACTACAACGCGGCTAGGATATATTGTTACGCATGGTGTGATGTTGTTGCTACCGAGTGAGTACGGACGAAAAAGTGGCGCGGGTCTTCATGATTATCTTCATCCCATAGAAAGGGTATAGTGATCTGGGAGAGGCTGCAAGTCGCTCTTAATATGCAATCCACAACGCCTAGTTGGGGGGCAGACGTCTGGGTCATGGCGCAAATTGTCTCCCTTGCTGACTGATGTGCCGAGTACGCGAAGATCAAAAATGGCGATGGTCTTTGTTGCCCGAGCGATCAACTCAAGCATGGCTCGTCATGGCATGTAAGCGGTGCTGCGGGTCTATGGAGATATATTCGTGAGTAAATATGTCCGTTGTCCGGGCTGTCATTTGCGGATGGAGACTGCGCCAGCGCTCCAGGCAGATCAGAAGGGGCTTGCGTGGAAAACCAAGCATGAAGAGTCCGGCACCGCCTTTGTTAACTGGCCCAGTCCCGAATCGGACCCTCGGGCGTTCCCATGCAGTCGCTGCACCACACCGATTCAACGTGGCTTGCTCGTAAAGGGTCTCTATAACGAAACGATTCCGCATCCGCTTGTCGTAGAAGTTCCGGTGGTTACGGTGGTGATTGCCTACCTTATTGGCTGGATTTTTGGGTGGGGTATCGTTGCCGGAATCATTGCCGGCGCCATCGCTTTTTGGGCTAGTACGAGAATATTTTTCGACTTGCACCATGGTCTGGTCGAAAATCATAAGCTCGTAGAGCGAGGCTTGCCGCGGATAGATCTGGGGTTAGACGGAGCGGCGAAGCTCGTCGGCGGTCTTCTGGTGCTCGGCATTGCTACCGGTCTCTATCAGAGCATGGGTTGGCTTGCCGTGGTCACCGCCGCCGTAGTGGTAATTGCCGTTCTGGCAACCATAAACCGCATCATCGAAAAGCGTCGGCACCGGGCAAAACATGCATTCATCTCCGAACACAATCAACAGCAAATGAATCGGGTATCTCACCGAAAAACGGGGGAGAAATAAAGGCCGTGCTCGAGTCAAAAAAACCTAGTCAATCACTCGGCTCGGACGGGCCGATAAAGCTGAGGGGGGAGATGTGAGCTCACGGGGGCTGCGTGTGGCATGGTCGTGGTTTTTAGATGGCAAGCTCTAACAGTGAAGTCACTCTCAGTGACGGCGCAGTGTTTGTGCCGCGCGTCACGCTTTGCCCCCGTTGTTTCTGGAAGACGTGTCCGAAAACGCGTAGCGGGGTAGCGGCGGGCAGTTCTGGTATGCTAAAGGCGCGTAGGGAGTCTGGGGTAGGATAGGGGGGAGTGGTAGGCAGCTCTTTGGGGTCCGGGGATATTGCGCAGTGATGAGTGGGAGGGGATGTGAAGATATCATTTCATGGCGCCGATCGGGGTGTGACCGGATCCTGCCACCTGATCGAATGCGCGGGCCGGCGCATCCTGATCGATTGCGGATTCTACCAGGGCGGGCGGGAGTCCGTGGAGGAGAATGCCGAACCTTTCGGTTTCGATGCGGGAGCCATCGATTGTGTCCTTCTGACTCATGCGCACCTGGACCATTGCGGACGTCTGCCGCTATTGATGAAGCGGGGCTTTCGTGGCGAGATTATCAGCACCGCCGCGACTCGCGAGTTGGCGCGCGTGGTGTTGCTGGATGCCGCTCATCTGCAGGAGGAAGAGGCGCGATATGCCGCCCGGAAGGCCGCGCGCCTGGGTGATCATCACTACATGCCGGAGCCTTTGTATAACATGCTAGACGCCCTCAACGTGCTGGAATATTTCCGCCGTACCGTGGCTTATGGTGAACTGATCGATCTTGGTTCCGGCATACATGCGACCTTCTTTGACGCCGGACATATTCTCGGCTCCGCCAGTATCCATCTTAACCTTAAGGAGGGTAACCACCAGCGGAGCGTCGTGTTTTCGGGGGATATTGGCAATGCCGGACGCCCGCTGCTGCGCGATCCGGTCGTGCCACCAAAGGCCGAAGTGGTAGTGATGGAGACCACCTATGGCGATCGCCTGCACAAGCCCTTGGCACCCTCCATCGAGGAGCTGTATCAGGTGATCAGGGATACGTTTCAACGCGAAGGCAACGTGGTTATACCCACTTTTGCGCTGGAGCGGGCACAGGAGCTCCTCTATTTTCTACGCGAGGGTCTGGAAGGCGGCCGCGTGCCAGCGGGCATGAAGGTGTTCCTAGACTCGCCAATGGCCATATCCGGGACCCAGATCTTTGAGCATCACCCGGAGTGCTACGCCAAGGTCGTTGCTGCCATGTTTAAGGACGGTCGCGACCCCTTCGGCCTGCCTAATCTCCATATGTCCCGTGAAACCGCCGACTCGATCGCGATCAACGAGATCCATGACGGCGCTGTCATTCTGGCCGGATCCGGTATGTGCACCGGCGGGCGCGTTCGGCATCACCTGAAGCACAATCTTTGGCGTGCCGCTTCGAGTATCGTGTTCGTTGGCTACGCGGCTGAGGGCACGCTGGCCCGTGAGATTATCGATGGGGCCAAGAGGGTAAGACTGTTCGGTGAGCATATTGCCGTGCGCGCGCAGATCCATACGATCAATGGATTCTCTGCCCATGCGGATCGCGACGAGTTACTTGCATGGCATGCGCGCATCGCACCGGAGCGCACCTTTCTCGTGCATGGCGATAGTAAGGCGATGTCGCATTTTTCTACCCGGCTGCAAAATACCCAAGTACAGATGCCCATGCGCGGCCAAACGTTCGATTTGTGAGAGCTGGTGTGTGTCGATATGACACAGTGCGGGCGGCCCGCACCATCGGACGGGGGGTCTTACAGCAGGCTTACAGCCTTATGCTTGCTGATCCCATTTTTGCGGAATCGGCCGCCCTGCAACGACGTGGATTTGGTTCGGCGCACGCATCAGGGGCAGCTGTTTGTTGGACACAAGGGCGTCAATTTGGTAAAACAGCAAACGGTTTGATCCCTCAAATTTCAAACTACTTCGTGAAAATTAACAGAGGACAAATTAAGGAGAAGTGCAATGGTTAATCATGTTGGCGGAAAGGTACCGGAGAGTACCGAGACTGGCTATCTCGTGAATGTAAATGATTGGGACAAGACTGTCGCCGAGGAGCTTGCGCGCCAGGATGGCTTAGTGTTGACCCAGGATCACTGGGATGTGATTGAGTATCTGCGGGACCAGTACTTCAACCATAATGGTGAGTTACCCAATAATCGCCATATTCTGAAGGGGATGCAGGAGGTCTGGTCTGATCGGAAGGTGGACAACAAAACTTTGTTTGATCTGTTTCCTGGGAACCCGTCGAAACAGGCCGGTCGTATCGCAGGGCTACCGGAGAGCATGCGCAAAGGCGGGTACTGATCCCGTGTAGAAAGCGAGAGGGGCGACGCGGGCGATGGCCGATAAATAGGGGCCAAACGTGATGCGCTACGCGATTATAGGCACTGGTGCTGTACCAGGAAAGGCGGGCGTGCGCGTCAGGTTTGGGGATTTTGGTGCGACGTGGACACGGTTATCGCCGCGTCGCACCTTGGTGACCAACCCGAAAGGCGGCGATCACAGGCGTGTTTTTGGTAGTCAGCACCTATATTCTGGGGAGGCAACCGTGTCGGGGCGCGCAAAACGCATTCGGTCGTGCGCGGATAGAGAGTGGGCGTGTTTTGTCTTGCTCCCGTAACAGGGCCGGCGTTGTGCGCCCAATTTCGCCGCTGAACTACCGCACGAATTATCGCCGCGCGCCAAGGGGCGAAACGATGGCGTGTTGTCCGCGGGATCCTGTGCGTCATTTGTTATTTGTGGGCGGGGTTGTCCTCGTAGAGAAGACGAGCCCACCTGCAGGATGGCAGTAACTATTCCTTCGGTGTGCGTGGATGATGATTGAGCCTTAACCTGGGGGCGAGGACGACCATGTATGTTCCGTCGCGCATGTACGTGGGTCGGCGTTTATGGCTCAAGTCGAAGACTCGCGTTCTTGTCTGTAATTATCGCATCGATAAAAGGATTAAAAATGCTTTCACGTAACCTTGGCAACGTCGGCCCCTCCTCCTATCCGATCGGGCTCGGATGTATGGGAATGTCGGATTTTTATGGCCCGGCAAATCGTTCGGAAAGCATTGCCACGATCCACGCGGCCATTGATGCGGGCATCACGTTACTGGATACTGGAGACTTCTATGGCATGGGACACAATGAGCTTCTCATTGCTGAAGCGCTACGAGGTAAGGCGCGCGAGAAGGTGGTGTTGAGTGTGAAATTCGGCGCCCAGCGTGACCCTAGCGGAGGTTGGCACGGTTATGATGCGCGCCCGGCGGCCGTAAAGACCGCGCTTGCTTACACGCTCAAGAGACTCGATACTGATTATGTCGATATTTATCGACCAGCTAGATTGGACCAGAATGTCCCTATCGAGGAGACGATTGGCGCAATTGCCGATATGGTTAAAGCTGGATACGTTCGGTACATTGGCTTATCCGAAGTCGGTAGTCAGACGTTAAGACGCGCAGTAAAAATTCACCCGATATCCGATTTACAAATGGAATACTCACTATTTTCCAGAGGCATTGAAAAAACCATCTTAAGAACCTGTCGGGAACTGGGAATAGGATTGACCGCTTATGGAGTATTGTCGCGTGGTTTAATAAGCGACAAGTGGGGCAAGGAGAGGCTTTCGCCGAAAGATTTTCGTAGCCATAGCCCGCGCTTCCAGGGCGACAATTTACAGCGCAATATCCAGGCACTCGAACCTTTGCGTGCGCTCGCAAAATCCAAAAATGCCACTGTTGCGCAAATCGCCATTGCTTGGGTTCTCTCGCGCGGTGGCGATATTATTCCCTTGATTGGGGCGCGCAGCCGGGATACCTTGCGGGAATCCTTGGCAGCCATTGATATTACTTTATTGCCAGAAGAGTTGGAGTCTATTGAGCAGGCCTTTCCGGAAGGTGTTGCAGCCGGTGCCCGTTACGCCGAGCCGCAAATGTCTCACTTGGATAGCGAGCTTAATTAGGCTTTCAGAATGGCATCCGGCACGGCACCACCGCGACCGGCGACAATGATTGAGGGGGGCGTGACCGCTCGCGGGAATCGATGTCGAGGTGGGCTGGGGCGTTGAGCCGTGGATTGGGCAGGGCGCCGTTATAAGGGATATGCCGCGACTGGCGTCTAAGGAGCGCGCCGATTTCCAACAGATATAGGCGCCGGAGCTTCGGCCAGTGCGCCGGGCATTTTAGGTGTAGCGGAAGGCGCCAAAGACCCCTTGCTCTAAGTTTTTGTCGATACCGAATACGGAGGCTGGGTGCGCGCATAAATTACAAGCAACTCCTATGGGGGACATCGTGGCCATCGAACTTGCCAAGAATGGCTGTCTTGTGGGTATATTAAGGGCCATGGGCCAACATTCTTCTAGCTAGGTCGGCGTGTCGAGCTTGCAATGGATGCGCAATCAAATAACGCGATCGCATAACTCCTATGCGCGACATAGAAGGCATAGGATCCGGTGCGGACAATGGTGATGGAGGTGGGTTTGGCGTTGTATCTTTCTCTGCAGGGGGGGCTACTAGCGTCCAACAGGGATATAGCACTTCGGCGCAAATTTATTAGGCCTGTATGAGTATGGGCGCTGCTATCGGGAGAACTCATATTCGGCATGTGTCCACATGCCGTTTGGCCCCAGTGGCCCATGCTCACGAGATTCCTGCTGCTGAATTGTCATAAACTGAGCGGGGTGCGTTGTTTTGCCCATCGCCAAAGTGGCGTTGGTCCGGGAGGCTATATTGCCCAGCCGACGCCAGGGAACGTTGTGCAAGCGGACTTACTTTAAGAAATAAGGGGACGTTGCTGCTGTCCGTTACTTGGGAAGCTACGCATAGAGAGGAGGAGCAGGGCACGGGGAAAATCGCGTGGCAATGGCTGGACAAAAGCCATCAGTGCTGGGCAGAATTCGGTAAGAGAGATTCATGGGGGTACTACCAGTGGAAAAACTAGAGCCTTGTCGGCGATGCGGTCATCTCTTGAGCCCGGACGCCGAGCCGCCCTGTCCTCAGTGCAAGTTCAAAGACCCGTTTGGTAAAGACAGAGATATCCGTTTAGGCGCTTTGGTGCTAACGCTGGCCCTTATTTTGTATGGTTGGCACCAGGGGTGGTTTGATTTCAGTGCATTGTGGCACGGCCTGTCCAAGTGATCGCGCATGTCTCTTGTAAGGGCGTTCTGTGTCGCCCAAGTAGGGCGTCGCGGCCGAGCTTAGAGGGTTGGACCCCCCAACCCTTGGACAAAATCTCCGGATCTTTAAGGGATCATCCGCCGGGTTGATCAAGCGGCCTGTCCCAGAGACACCCCAGTATAAGCCTGCCATGGTGTCTGTCGGTCCATCAGCCCTTGATGACGTCTGTCGTGATTAGTGAAATCGAAGGTTTTGGCAAGAGAGGCTCGTGCTTTGGGTGCGATTCGCACCCTGCGCACACAGCGAGGCCTTGAGAGACACCTCCTCGTATTGGGCGCTGCGCCAGAGACGCTCCACAAACACATTGTCGTCTCCTCTCTATGGAAGTGACACGTCACACTCCTCACTTTGGCACAGCTGATGCCGTTTAGGGAGGGGGCGACCATCCCATTACTTCTATGTTCCGTATCCCCGCGGGGATGGTGCGCAAGATACGCGTGATCGAGACCCATCGGCTATAACAAAGTCAAGTGACCTTTTCGAAAGGATTAAGCGTATCGACGCCGCTAGGGGCCACGTCGCGGGTGTTGCGCGTGACAAGTAATTAGTCCGTGTTCCTGCGCAGTTGCTGCGAGGAGCCCGTCCACCAGCGGTAAGGGGTTGGGTACATTATTTTGCGCCCAACGCTTGGCGATGGGCGTCGTAATGGGCAGGATTCTATCCTGAAATGCAGATTCCAGGGTTCGCAGTTTTTCCGCCAGTCGATTGGCTTGCGGCGCATCGCGGCGATGGAGTCGGGAAATGCCAAGTTGCAACTCTCCGATGACGAGCACCGAAAGAAAGAGGTCCGCATAAGATGTTTGTGCGAACCAAGCCTGTACGGAAGGGGTCGCCCGGGCGCCTTTTGCAGTTCCGAGATGATGTTGGTGTCTAAGAGATAGGCCATTCCGGGATGTCTCGCCCCGTCTCCCGGGAGCGGGTAAGGTCCGCGTCTGTAAGCCCTTGCGCCACTTCGCACAGCAACGCCTTGAACTGTCGTTGCTTTTCTTCCGAAGAGGCGTCTTTTGCCAGAACAACGACCTTCACCGGTGTCCCATCGGGGATGTTTTTCGGGACCGGTACGGAATGGTTGCGTGTGACACTCTCGAATTCCAGGGCTCGCATACGTTGTAACTCCTTACCCTGCGGAAAAGTCTTCCGAGACAGGGAAACAGACCAACATTATAGCAGAAAGCGGCACGTGCTTGTCTTCGCCTAGTCTAGGCGGCCTAGGGGCTATACCAGAGATACCCTGTGGTGGAAAATCTGCGGCAGGGGTTACAGGAATCCCGGAGAGACTGTGGTCAAGAAGAAAAGCGGGGTGGAAAAAGCGTGCTAACTCCTTGTTTTATATGGTTGGCGATAGTGGGTTTGAACCACTGACCTAGCCGCGTGAAAGCGATGGCCTCCTACTATAGTCCCTAAAATCAACGTGTTACGCGTCCAGGCTCCGCGCGATAATGACGAGAGTGGACAGGAGTGGA
>Ga0307375_10007286_pt1 | contig 10110 bp, 11 predicted proteins | sample TR1MG_FD_202531 | JGI IMG/M metagenome (GOLD analysis project Ga0307375, IMG submission 202531) | Soil microbial communities from Risofladan, Vaasa, Finland - TR-1 | ecosystem: Environmental > Terrestrial > Soil > Coastal area > Acid sulfate soil | place: Finland: Risofladan, Vaasa | collected...
CCATTCATCGGTACATCGCAATTTACATCGCTCTTCATGAATATACAAGGTGCCTGCAGGCGAGGATGGTGAGACTCGTGTTCCAAACGGAGAGTCCACTCGGGTTACGCTTTCGCAGGGATTTGTAGCTTGGACGATACTCTCTGTACAATGGCAGCTTCAATTTCAGTGTATCTCTTGAGTTTCAAGTCCTGTATGAGTACTTTGGCGTATCTGCGGATGAGCTTCTGTTCCGAAGTGCTCTCAGGATTGTACCGTTCAAATTGGTCAATATCGTCCTGTAGCTTCAGCCTTAGGTTCTCATAGTTCGACTTGATCATGTCAATCACCAGAGGTCCGGAAAGAGGGGTATCAGAGTTGGCGACCTGGAAGTGTCCCATCTTCTCGGTGAAGTAGTCCAAAATCGAAGTGATGTTGTACAAATCGGTACTAAATTGCACTGAGTAAGTGGATGTAGAAGGTTTCTCACTAATACCATCATCCTCAGAAGTCGATGGAGAGGCTGAGCGCTCTCGAATTTCGGAAACGTGAGCTTCCTTCTTCTCAGTTGGGTCATCAGCTGCGTGGTCCAATCTACTGTTGCTCCTGCTGCTGTTGCTGCTGGACCTTTCTTCGATGTCGTGGATGGATGAGATGATGGCACGGAACTGTCTCTCGCATTTGATGATCTCGTAGAACAGCTCATCGTAGTCGGCCGTACTCGGGAAAAAGTGGTCTCCAAACGTGATTGCAATGTTGTAGATGATGAGTGCCTTACGAATGACGGGAAATACATGTGTCTGGAGCGCAGTGTTCGGGAACGAAGATGTGGAGAGAATCGAAGCGCAAAAGCTCGAAAGGAACGTCATGAGCGTCGGCCACAGCATCTTCCATGGATAGTGTAATCGAGTATGCATCTTCTTCTGGAAGCAAAGGAGTCGATGAAGCACATCGAGGGCAAGAGCGTAGATTTCGCAAATCCAGAAGAGTTCACCCCCTAGGTGCACGTCTACCGTCAGATGGTGTCTTAGGAACATATGGCATGCCTCAATGATATACGAAGCGATAGGCATCGGAGTCGCGGGAAATGCAAGCGATACAGCGCCAGGACGACGCTTTTCACCTCGGAACGGAAGTTGCGCCATCAATTTCTCGTCGTGCAGCAGGAAGCACAATTCTGTATTCTCCACGATGACCAAGAAGGTAGTAAGAATCAAACGCGAGTACACCAGGCCTTTGGGTTCGCTGCTAGGCAAGAAGTAGGATGAGAGCTCCAGGAAGTCCATCAGCGCTTCCGGTAATACTGAGACTGGCAACTTGCGAGAAGAAGAGTGCACAACATCCACTGTACTCGGGAAGAACAGAGCTTTAAGGAAGAAGTCGTTATGCTGGGCCAGAAGATGGAAAACCAAAAAGCCAAGTCCTGGATTCGTCAGAAAGCACTCTGTTGGGCTCTGTTGCGCACGAAGAAGTTCATCAGGGGCAAGCGTATTGATATCATGGGAGGAAACGACACCTTTGAACAAACTGCCAACGAGAGAGGCGAAGGAAAGCGAACCACCTTTGCGCTCTGAATACGGCTCTCCGCCTCGATGTGTCAGCGCCACTCGGAAATCATGCTCCATCAAGTTCATCAGCGTTTTCAAAAACGGGCCAGACTCACACTGACAAAGTAAGGATGAGAAAGGATTACCACCAGCACTTTCTCCTGTCTCTCTAAGGAGATCCGCACTCACGATATCATGGCATAAGCTAAGGAGAGTTATGATTGAGAGGCAATCGCGACGTGTCACACCAATGGGCTCGCGCTGAAGCAGATCTTCGAAGATGGGCGCGTATCCAGCTTTGACTAGATAAGGTAGGATGAAGTTGTCCTCCATACTGTTATTTGCAGTGACCAGCGTAACTAGAATGTTGAGACTGAGGCGACGGATGTCTTCGTGGTCCGAGAGAAGCGATTTCGTGAGACTGGAGAAAAGTCGCGATAGGAACGGCTCTACTGCATTAGAATCCTTACCTACCAGTATAATCGCGATATCACTAGTCCAATTACTGAATCTATGGTGAAAGATGCCAGCCAACAGCAAATATAGCGTCTCTAACGCATTTCGCGCCCTCTTCTCTATGTCGTCAAGTCCCACAAGACAGCTCAGAAACAACTTGTTCCAAATACGCTAGAAGAGGCAAAAGGGTCAGAGGAGAGGCCAAGCAGGGGAAGAAGAGGAGAGAAGGAGGACGTACAAAGTTGGCCACGATTTCAGCGCTGCTTTTCAGGCATAGTTGTTGTAATAGGAACTCGCGATGCAACTTAAGTAGAAATAGATCGTCCCAGAAATGCGAATTCCTGTCGCTTGGATCTTGTCCCTGTGATAGAAGACCAGAATCCAGAGAAGAACACTGTCAGAAACTGTTGAGGCTTCAATGATAAGGAAAGTGGGTATATCAGAATGTAACGATGATACGAACCATCATGAACTGCTCGAAAATGGCCATCCATTTGCTCTTTAACTCCAATTTGGGCGAGGAGGCGCTGGCGATCGCTGCCGCAACGGAAACAGGCGCTTTCCCAAGTTTGTCGACTTGTGACGGAGGCGAATTGGTCGAAAGACTCATCTAGAGAGAGATATACATAGTCAGCGTAGCCAGTTGAGGAAGAAGGAGATGTCCGTAGAGGACTGTGGGCATCACAATGTACGAGCCGCCGTCTACATCTCTCAATAAAGGGCGGCGGAGACGGAACTCCCTCGGCCCACCTTTTTGGGTGAAGTGTCTGTGGGTTTCTCATATATTGATTTGCACCCTTTATCTCTCTCTGTCGGCAGCTTCAGAGAGAAATGGCGGAACTGGGGGCTGTTTGTTAGCCTTTTACAGCGCCAGCGCTCTTTGAAATGACCGGCCATCAACAGCTTTGGTAAGCATTGTGTTCAACATGTTTGGTTTTCGGGGACCTCGTGGCAGAAGAGTGCTTGAGGGAGGCAAGAGGCAGGAATACCCCGCACCCACTCGACGCACCCTCGTTCTCCTTTTCTTTCTTGTCTTCTGCGTCATCCTTGTGATTGTCCTGTTTCTAGCTCATTTGGCTAGCGATGTCGAAGGTATGTGTTCCTCCTTATTCCCTTTAAAGAGCCCTGAGTTGTGATTTCGTGTCTCCTTCGCTTCTCTGTCCTTTTCTGAGTTCTTTGGCCTGATCTTGGCTCTTCATTGCTTCTTTAGACTCTAACGTTGGTTTTCAACGCTTCTTCCCCATTTTTAGATACAGAATCGGTCATTCGTGGCGTCGAGGAGGCTTTGAAGTCGTCGCCGCTTCTCTTGGCGAAAACAGTGAAAGCGGATCGATTACCGGTGGCTTTGGTGGTGGATACTGTTGTTCAGGACAAGGCGAAAAGCCTACTGGCAGAGGAAGAGGCAACCAATACTCGGCGTCGCGAATACGTGAAGGCAACTTTCGAGTCGCTCTTTCACGGCTATGTCAATGCATGTTCCCCTGTTTTCCCTCGCAAATCACTTTCCGAGGACGCCTGTATCGATGAATTTGGAGTTAACTTGGCAAGATTGGATGCGCTAGACCTTCTGTGGATGATCGGCCTCAAAACGGACTTCGCCGAATCTCAGCTTTGGATCGAGTCTAATCTGCAATTCATCAAAGCAGCAGATGTGAGCGTCCCTGACACATCCTCAAGAGTAGTAGGAGGACTACTGGCCGCGTTTGAACTCACGAACAGACCATTCTTTCTGAAACGAGCGGCGCTCATTGCAGATCGTCTTCTTCCCGCATTCGAGAAACTTAAGACGGGACTTCCCCTTCCAATCATCGATTTACTAACTGGAAAAGCGAAATACCACCACAATTCGGAAGGAGTACTCACAATAGGAGAGATAGCAGGAAGTGCTTTGGAATTTGTCTACCTCGCCCATCACCTCAACGAACTTCGATTCGCCCACAAGCCTCTCAATGCCATTCAATACCTACGTCTTCATGCAACTGACGATCAACCCGGTCAATACGCAACACACATCGATGCAGAAACAGGCGCTTACAAAACTCGACTCCTCTCGCTCAATCCTCCCTCTGATCTCTTCTATAAGACCCTCTACAAACTCGTGAAACTATGCAAGAGGCGAGTCAAGTGGCTAAACGAAATGTGGAAGGAGGCGGAAGAATCCATTGCGAAACAGCTTTTTGCCCATTCTGGCTCTCTCTTCTATCATATTGAAGTAGAACTTGGTGAAAACGATGGACATTTTGGCGCACGTCAAACTGAGAAGCGAGAGGGCGGAGAGGCGAAGGTGTCACACGCGAGTTGCGGACTCTCTGCCCTACTTTCCATGTATGCCCAGGATATCGAAGATTCGCAGAATTCGAAGGACTTGTTTGAGTTTGGTGAAGGTTTTGCAGCAACCTGCGTCGAAATGAACCGGAAATCGCCGAATGGAATCGCGCCTTCCTTTTCGACCATTTCTACTGGACAACTACAACCCATTGCCGATTCACCTTCAGAATCGAGCGATCACATGAATGCAGATACATTTGAAGCCCTCTTCTTCTTGTCGAGACTCACTGGAAACCCAAAATACAGAGAGTTTACGTGGGAGCTCTTTGAGGCCATCTGTAAGCATTTCCAACTTCGCACTTCATCGATCAAGTCCACAATTCAATCTAACAATGCTTTTACGACTCAATACCCAAAGGTGAACGCCAAGGCCATGAGATTCTTGACCAAAGCATTCCGATTCGCATATCTCACGTTTTCAGACACTGACGTCCTTCCAATCAACACCTACATCTTCAACGACGATGGCCATCCACTTGCGTCTCTCAAACCAGACGTTGCATTGTACTCCTAAGCCAATGAAACGAACACAAACCGCCCATTTTCCGACCCATCGTGGTCCTAGCTTCCCTCCTGATCGTTGGTCGAGTGATTAAGGCGATTACTCTAGGTTTAATATACGTCGAGTAGCATTGGTTCGATTCCGAAACGATCATTGGCCCGCTTGTCCGAAACTCTCAAGGTGCTTCTGGTTGGATCGACTTATGGAAGGCGAAAAGGGCATTGGTGACAAAGCCTATGTTAGTGGTGATCTTTCTCATCGCATTTTGACACCATTCAAGTCCACCCAGCTGAGCGATGACCAGAAGTTGTGGAATCGCGCCGTTGCTGCCGTCCGCATCCTAGTGGAGAGGATCAACAACCACATCAAGGCGTTCAAGATCCTGAGCACTGCATTTAGACACGATATCACCCTTCATGGTACTGTGTTCGAAGTGGTCTGCCAGTTGGTCAACATCCGGCTCTCCGTATTCCCCGCCGTCAAAAGGATCCATCCACTCCTTCGCGGACGTCCCACGCAATTCGTTTTCTCCGAAGATTGAATCTATGTTCATGTACAAGTTATCCAACAGGGCATTGGGCCACTCTGCCTTGCAAGACTCGATGTATGCAACTTTCCCAACTTTTTCTCAATATGGGAAGTCGAGGGCGAAATTTCGAGGAGAAGTCAAGTGGAGTACTGATAGGAAATGATAGGAAAATTGAGGATTACGCCCGGGGGGTGGAAACCATCCTGAACCCACCGGTGATCTTAACTAACGGCATCTCTTGAAAATGCCGAAAATCGATGAGATCGCGATCGAAAGGAGGAAGGAGGTGCTCACATCAGTATTCGATGATGTCCTGGTGCATCTATTAAGTGTAGATGAGAAAGTTTGTATGTTGAAGAAGACGATGCGTATGTTCAAGATGTTACAACCTTGTAGCGCACCAGGTAGATCGGGAGGATGCTCATCGTCTTCAGGCACGATAAAGTACTTCATGTTGGGATCAAAGCTCAAAATTTCATGCAACACGTAGCATATGATGATAAAATTGCATCCATTGGAGTACTCGTGAGCCACAAAAGTGTCGAGGGAGAAGTAGTGACCGGCGCCATACAAAGCTCGCTTTCGATACTCTGCCGTCAACCCTTCTCATGGTATATTGTTCCAACCAGCGACTTTTGTACTGTGACACACTTCAAGGTGAACAAGGAGGATTCGAAGCTTGCTGTGAAGAGCTTTGTGGTGTTTGAAGAATCTCTCTCCGCTCCGTTTTCGACGTGCAGTGCCTCCACGATCTCCCATTTGTACTCAGTGACGCTGAGATTGAATATCTCTTGGATGGACACCATGTGATTTCGATTGGTGGTCACGTCGATGAGCGAGACTCGGATCTGATTCGACTCGCCGTCCTTCCGATGAGAACCTTCACAATCAGATGAAGAGGGCCTAGTTCCATTTGTAGCAGGCTTTTCGACAGATCAGATGACTGGTACAGGGGAAGAGGAGGTGGCGGTGATGTTGTCTGATAATCGGCATCGTCTGACGTAAAGAGGGATTGCACCGCAGGGTTAATCGGTTGTGTGACGATCCACTCAGGATGTTGAAGCATGCACGCTTAATTGGGACATGAAAAGCGCTGAGGACACATTGCAGAAGCGCTGCTCCACAGAAGGAGGTATTCTCCGCGCTCAGCTTTGGCATTCCAATGGCATATGCCTATTGCAGCGTGAGTGCAGATGTGTTTGATCAGATAATCCAATGTGGTCTCGTTGGAATGTTGTTTAGGGCAAGGAGACTTGTGACAGTTGTTGGACTTCATCGTCGACTCGCAGCCAACCATTTACTCTGGATGCCAAACCGGGCATGTAAGTTGACAGATCCCATTGTTGAGAACCACTTCACATGGTTTGCGTGGCGGAGGACCTGTAATGGCGAGACTAGAGGGAAACACATTTTGGCGTGGCGCGTGCGCAGTCGCTGCGGGTTGGGGGTGATATATGGCGTCATGTATCCTGCTGAAGATGAAACGATGGGTGATAGTGGTACAGAGAGCGGCAAAACGGTGCCTGAGCTCAGTTTGGCGGTTAGCGCTTGGGCGTTCAGTGGAGATGAGGTGGCAGAAACGATGGGTGAAAGTGACGGAAGCAACGGTTGTGCATAAGTGCTCGGCAGGAGTTCCGCAGAGGAGGCATGTGAAGGAAGGATGGAGGGCAAAGAATAGGCGCTCGGTCCTGACGAACTTTGCGTTGGTGTATGATCTTTTTTCGCATTAGAAGCGATGAGAAGTGGGTAACGTAGCGATGTTGCACTAGACGATGGAGTCAGATGAGGGGTAGAGAGTGGAGGAAAAGCAGTAGGGGACACAGTCAGGGTCGGCGCGAAACGGGGATGTTTCTCGTTACTAGCATAGATTCCGGTGGTATAGCAGGACAATATGGATGGTAGCATTGATATTACAGATGTTGAGGAGGGTGGTGTAAGAACACCATAGGAAGGGTACGCGGGAGAGGCAGAAGGAGTTGAAGTCGACGGTACTAGCGATGCAAGCGAAGTAGAGGGAAGAAAGGAATATGAAACAGTTTTGGACGTCCCCATAGGGAAGGAAGCGGAGAAAGAGGAGAGGAGAAGGAGGAGAGAGTGGGATTGAAGGCGATGGAACCTGACAGGGCCACTGCGAACCACATCCATCAGTGACGAAACGAAGGGTCCTTAGATCTCTCTATGTACTTTGCAAGTGATTCCAAAGGATCGTTCGAGTGGTGAAGCTTCACATATGCCAAAAAGTCTAACTTTGTCGCTGGAACGTTTCATTCGAAAAGGACACCCCAGCTAGCGTCATCCTCTCAATAAGCTTCGCCTTGAGATCATCTTGAGTCAACCACATCTAAATAACACAAACACGGGTCAATACACGAAGAGGTGGAGACAGGAACAATGTGTAAATAACGCACATTCTTGTTCGGCGCGCAGATGAATTCAATGGACTGCTTTTACCAGGAATCCAATGGAGGCGCATTACCATGAGTGGAAACTATCCTATGGAGCCCTAGGCTCGGACAATGTAAGTCATTGGACAGCAGAAAGCGTAATGAACGGACCTGCACTTTCCGAACAAGATAAGTCGATTCACTCAACAGAAAGATCCCCCATTCACTCGTTAAAATCGGTAGAGATCGTAGTTGTGTAATGTTTGGTCTATTTACATGAGGCCTTCGATGTCGTTGAGCCGAGACAACGTCGATCGAACGAATATCGAAGCCATTGCGCCCTTCCGCTGGCGATCTAACCTAGAACCACAGAAATTTGAAGAGGAAGAGCAGAAGGATAAATGCAATGCCGCCAATGATGGGACCCCAGGTGCGCCAGAAGTACTTGGAGTGAAGCTCCTTTGCGCCCTTGGCGTACTTCTGCGCCTGTGCACCTAGATCATGACTTCTTGCTGCGACGTCTCCAAACTTGGCTGATCGGTCCAGGATATCGGTAATACTTCTCTGCATGATCTTGTTGATGTCCTTCAGATCGGAAGCGACCTTGTTCAAATTGCGTTGTGATTTCGTGTCCATATAGAGCTTCTTTGTCTTCTGAATGAAGGTGTCTGAGAGAAGAAACGGTCAGAAATAGATTATAGAAGCGGAATATCAGGTAGAATGAGATATCAGAAGTGAACGCACCGAATAGTTCGAAGGCGAAAGGTCGCTTCGTTTTGGCCACCTCTGTGCCATGTTGTACATCGAATTCCTTCTTAAGTTCCTCCAAAAACGAATAGGCAAGCTTCTTGGGATAGCTACTATCGCATAGCGTGAGATAGCAAACGTCATTCTCGGTGATGTGGATAAAATAGTAGTTTCCGGACGTGTATACCGCTGATGACTCGCCAGAACGTGCAATCGTCTCCAACAGCTTCTTCGCCTGTTGACGCATAGAACTCAATTCAGCAGAACCACTATCGTTGTCCATAGACTCTGCCAGGACCAAAGGAGGCGTCAAACGCATGATCACCGTAAAGAGAGGCATGACGGCTTTAGCAACACACCAAAGATGAATTTCGAAGAGTGAAACGAAGCGACTTGCAAGGGACGAGTGAAGAGATGGGACTGGGTGTTCGCAGTGGGGAGAGAGGACGAGATGCCCTAGAAGCAGGTTCAACGTCAGCGATTTCAACAAACGGCGAAACTGCATATTCTCCATGTTTGCGCAGTCATATGGAAAATATAGTGCTGCCTTCACCTCTCCCCTTGGCTCCAGACAGTCCCCTCAGAGAGACTTTGTCTCACACAGCATCATGAGCAGCAGGATAAAGCCTGTGAAGAAGGTTCCGCCGCAAGAGGAGGCTGCCAAAGAGCCATCTACTACCACGCAACAAACGACAGCCCAAACGCTCAATGATCAGCCTGAACCGACTGTCAATACGCGTGAAGGTTTGAAAATTCTCGTGGAGTACGTGCTTTCCTTGTCAGAATTGTGCTGCGAGTCCATTCGACCCTGAACGAACGAGTCGCTAACGCAAGAACTTTCGATTCCCTCTAGCAACCCTGAAAACGCATCAGTCATCCGAAAGTTCGTCGTGGTTACCATCCTCATGTTCACTCTCCCTCTGGCTTCCTTTTTTGGGTTCAAGAACATGGATTGTACGTCGATGGCGCCAGCGGGACATGTTCCCCCTCTTTCTCCCTTACACTCCATCATTCCTAATCTGATGATCTTTAGACGCTGGCATGCCTCTTTTACACATGTATTTCAAGGATCGAAACCTCGTAGGAGCATTGGGCGCATTGGCAGTCATCCAAATCTTGATCATCTACTACATTTACAGTGCGCTTACTGAACGCGATGAGCGAATGGATACGTTTGTAAAACAGAAGAAGGAATAGAATCTCCAGTACAAGTGTAGCTGAAAGGCTTCATCTGTTGCACTTTCGATCAAGTTCCTCTCATTTCGCTCTTGAATGCTCTCCTTTGCCCTTCAATGCTCCTCTGCGACATCATCAAGTAGTACACATTCAATGCAAGCAATTCTTCTCTGAATGACGGGACTGGGACGTCCTCCACGACTCTGACACATTCTCGGTTGCCCGTATCTGGTCCCGAACCGTCCCGAACCGCACCTCCTTCGAGCAACAGGACCACACCATCCAAATTGCATGTGCTATTACCGACGCAACCGACTCTTGCCCAACCGCCGAAAATGGCTGCTTTCCAGGGGCCTTGAAGTTTCGACCATTCTAGTTCCGTTCTTGCTTCCCCTTCATCATCGAATACGGACTTGTCTCCTTCCATAGTGTTGAATGGAAACGAGCAAACGCCCGCAGAAG
>Ga0307375_10007287_pt1 | contig 10109 bp, 5 predicted proteins | sample TR1MG_FD_202531 | JGI IMG/M metagenome (GOLD analysis project Ga0307375, IMG submission 202531) | Soil microbial communities from Risofladan, Vaasa, Finland - TR-1 | ecosystem: Environmental > Terrestrial > Soil > Coastal area > Acid sulfate soil | place: Finland: Risofladan, Vaasa | collected...
TTCTTCTGATCTGGCTCGGCGTCAACATCGTACCCAGTGCCATCACTCGGCACAGTCCTTCGACGTTGAGGGCCATCGGCTCGCTGACGCCCATCTACGTCTTGCCGGCCTTGACGCTGGATCTGGCGTGGGGTTGGACCAGGCGGAGGTTCGGCACACGGGGCAGCAGGGCACTGCTGGCGGCGGTGGTCTTGTTGTTGCTCTCGAACGCTTCTCTGGCGTACCGTGATTACTTCACCGTGTGGGCACGAAACGCGGAGGTCCGAGACATCTACCGCGCTGACCTGACCGCGGTGGCGAAGTTCCTCGATGAATCCGTTGTTGACGAGGTGGTCTGCGTCTCTGCATCTTTCGCGGCAGATCTCGATCAGCAAGTGCTCAACTTCATGATGGGCGAGCGGTGGCCTATCAAGTGGTTCGATGGGCAGCAGGCGTTGGTCTTTCCCGCAATAGACTCGTCCAGAGATACACTGTACGTCTTTCCCGCCACTTGTCCATTGCATGAGGAGTTGGCGGGCCGTTTTCTTGCAGAGCTGCCCGTTGCGGAGTCCGTTCTTGATCCGCATGGTGTGCCGACCTTCGTTGCCTATCGCCTGGGAACCGGGGAGTTGGCGAATCTTCGCGCATTCCAGCCGCGACATCTACTCTCAGTGAACCTGGAGGACCGCGTTGAGCTAATTGGCTACGAAGCGCCAGAGACGGCCGCAGCAGGTAGTGACCTGCCCTTGCTGCTATACTGGCATGTCCCACAGCCAACCAGGCCGGATTTGCGCTATGCCTTCTTCGCCCACCTGGTAGACATGCGCGGCTATGTGTGGACTCAAGTCGATACTCTGGGATACCCCGTGTCCAGTTGGACACAAGGGGACTTGGTCATCCAACGGTTTGACCTGGCCATCCCGCCCGATGCTCCTCCTCTGGAGTACCAGGCGAAGATAGGTATGTACGATCTGATCACCGGATCCCGTCTTACGCCTACTTCTGATGACACTCCCCTGGCTGAGGATTTCGTCCCCACTGTACCGTTCTCCGTCACCAGGGCTCCCTCCCCTCCCACCGTGGCAGAATTGGATATCCCTCGTTTGCGCCAGGCGAACTTCGACCACGAGCTTGGCCTGTTGGGCTGTGATCTGGGACCTCTGGAGGTCAAACCCGGCGATCCCATCCAGATCAGTCTGTATTGGCAGGCTCTGTCAGAGCTGGAATCGGATTATCGAATCTCTCTCTTCTTCAGGGATGCTGAGGGGAATGTCTGGGGCGAATATCTGCGCCAGCCCATTGATGGCCACTATCCTACTACTCTTTGGGAGAAAGGAGACGTCGTCCGCGATGTGTTCGATTTGTTCGTAGACCCCTCTACTCCGTCCGGAATTCACAGACTGTGGGTCCGTGTCTATGACCCTGCCACTCAGACCTATCTTCCGGTTGTGGGCGCTGATGAGGAGTACGTCCGCGTGGGAAAGGTTCGTGTTCTAGATGACGATGCGGAATAGCAGGCGAAGAACCGCATGCTTGGTTTTCCTTTTCTTCGTTGGGCTCTGCCTGCTGAGCGTGGGGGAAGGCTTGTACTCGACTGATGGGGAAACTATGTTGCGAACCACCGCAAGCATTGTGGACCATCATCAGTCCGCCATCCGTTGCAGGAGCAGACTACCCAATGCTGTGCGTGGCGTCGATGGCAGGTGTTATAGTCGCTATGGTCTGGGCCAGCCCCTGATCTCCATCCCTCTCTATTTGCTGGCCAAGGGCATCAATACCCTCCTGCCAGGAACCGACTACGCCGCCCTGGTTTTCCTTTTCGTGCCTCGCCTCAACCAGATTATCACTCCTGTGACCTGCGTCCTTCTCTTCTCCTTCGCCAGCAGACTCTATCACTCGTCTCGGCTCGGGGTGGGTCTGTCCCTGGTCTATGGCCTGGGAACGATGGCTTGGCCCTACGCCAAGTACTATTTCAGTGAACCTCTATCTACGCTTTGTCTGCTGGCCACGGCCTACTTCCTCTTCGTCTTCAGAGAGCAGGGCAAGTTGAAGCAACTCATACTGGCTGGCGTTTTCCTAGGCTACGCTTTCCTGACGAAGCTATCTAGCGCGGTTGTCCTGCCCCTTTTCCTGGCCTACGCCCTTCCCACCGGCCCGGCCCTGAGATCATTTCGCTCGCTAGTATCAAGGGCTACCCCTTTCCGTGGGCGATTGAGCATGTCCGCTGGCCCCGAAGATTCGCAGATTGAGAGCTACCGGATCTGCTCCTTGAAGCGCTTATTGGCTTTTCTCGCCCCGGCAGTTCTGTTTCTGGCGATAGCTTCGCTGTATAGCTACTACGCCTTCGGCCACCCCGTGACGGGCGGCTATCAGCAGGAGGGTTGGACTACACCTTTGTATGTGGGCTTGTATGGCCTCCTGCTTAGCCCCGGCAAAAGCCTTCTCCTCTTCGTCCCGCTGACGATCGTGGCCCCCTTGGGTCTGGTCGCTTTCTACAGGGGTGGTCGCAAAGGGGAAGCTGTCTTGTTCACCGCCATAATCGGGATCCACCTGTTGTTGCACGCAGGCTGGTGGAGTTGGTACGGTGGGTGGTCATGGGGACCACGCTTTCTCGTGCCCACCCTTCCCTTCCTAGTATTGCCCCTGGGAGCCTTGTGGCCAGGAGGGACAGTACGCCATGCCGCTCTCGTTGCTTTGATTGTGGTCAGCACCTTCGTGCAGTTCCTGGGGGTGGTCATTGACTTCAATCAGTACATGTTGCTGATCAACGATTTGACCAAGTTGCTCTTCATTCCCGAGTATTCGCCCTTGGTCGGCCACCTGAGACTCTTGTTGGGTGGTGGAGAGCTCGACCTGAGCGCCGGCGAGTTGGTTGCTCTTGGCTTGCCTGAGCTGGCCGTTCACGTTTCCCATGCTGTTTCTTTCATGCTGATCATCGGGTCGGGGGCTGCGCTGTGGCGCGCCGCTTCCCGTCAACAATGGGCTTCGGCTCCTGGTGAGTATGAATGCTAACATACCGCGCCGGGGAGATTTGGAGTGGAACAATGGTTCGTGCGCGGCTGGCTGCGTGGGCAGAGTTGGGCGCGAGGAAGGGGAGGACCGCACTGGACGGAATAGGAAAGCGTATGAGAGCCCTGCGGGGTGTGGTGAGAGGAGAATGGCTGTGGCTGCTTCTGTTCCTGGCAGGACTACTGCTAGCCGTGCTGGGTTTCTGGTCTCGATACTCGTTTGACGTAGGACAGTCTGGAGTACAGGACCTGTCAGAGGAGCTCATAGAGGAGGCCTTTGGTCGCCTCCACATAGCCGAGATGGGCTTCGGAATGCTGGTCATGCTGTCCGTTCCCTTGCTCTATCTGTTCCGGCATAAACTTAAGGAGGCTTTAGATCGCTTCTTCTGCCAAGGAGAGGATTTCTATGCAGGCCAGCGGGCGAAGCGGAAGGCTCTTGATCTCTTTCTGATCAGTTTCCTCGGCCTGTTCTTCGAAATGCTCTTCATCAGGTGGCTCTCAGAGGAGTTCCGCCTATTTGCGTACTTCAAGAATCTCCCTCTTCTGGCCGCCTTCATGGGGTTGGGCATTGGGTTTGCTATGGTGCGCCGGCGGGAGAACTTGTTTCCGGCCGCCGTGCCCTTGATCACCCTCCTTTGCGGCGTCACCTTGTTCGGAGCCAGGACGAGGATCTTCGATCTCATAAGGTACCCCACGCAGGAAGAGTTTATCTGGTCCCTGACTACTAGATCATCCTTCCTCAACATCGTGATCTTCATCGGAACTATCGCTGTTTTCTTCTTCTTGACCGTGGTCATTTTCCTGCCATTTGGCCAGTTGACGGGCAGACTGATGAACCAGTTCCGACCCCTTACTGGCTACACGATCAATATCCTGGGCAGTCTCCTTGGCATCTGGACCTTCTCAGCCATGTCCTTCCTCAGCTTGCCTCCCGTTTGCTGGTTTCTACTGGCATTTGCGCTGTCGCTCTGGTTTCTCCGGGGAGGGACGTACGTGCTGCTGGCCAACGGGACCGTCGCCGTGGTGTGTCTGGCGCTCCTGTTGTTCTACAGGGGAGAATCGATGTGGTCTCCCTATTACAGGATAGACGTGCAGCCTATCGAGCTAGGGGGCGGGGAGTCGGGTGAGCAGGCAGTGCAATGGGGTCACAGGCTGGTCGTCAATCAGGATTACCACCAGAAGGCGCTGGATCTGTCGCCGGAGTTCGTAGGCCGATACGGCCATCTGTCCCCTGACGTTGAGGTAGCCCGCCGTGCCTACGACCTTCCCTATGATTTCACCAGCTCTGGGGATGTACTCATCGTCGGAGCAGGTGCGGGGAACGATGTCGCCGCTGCCCTGCGACACGGTGTGGATCACGTGGATGCCGTGGAGATCGACCCGATGATCGCGCAACTGGGCATGAGGCTCCATCCCGAGAGGCCGTACGACTCACCCCGGGTAGATGTGGTCATCGATGATGCCCGTTCCTTCTTCGAGAAGACCGACCGCAAGTACGACCTGATCGTGTTCGGCTTTTTGGACTCCCACACGCTCTTCTCCAGCATGTCCAGCGTACGACTGGACAACTTCGTCTATACGACGCAGTGTCTCGAAGAGGCCAAGGCGCATCTCAAGGACCGCGGGATGGTGGCCGTCACCTTCTCGGTAGCCAAGAAGTGGATTGGAGACCGCATACGGGGCATGCTGACTACCGTATTCGACAGTGATCCCCTGGCCTTCGAGGTCGGCTACGACGGCGGCGTATCTTTCATCGTCGGTCCGCGACTGGAGGGAGCCGAACTTACGGAGGAGCACAGATTGGAGCAGCTGGCAGCGGACAAGCGTCTGGGCTACAGGGGCGCTGTTCCTCCCGCGACGGATGACTGGCCCTACCTCTACCTCCGAGACAAGAGGGTGCCCTCAGTCTACTGGCAGGTCTTGCTCATACTGCTGGTCCTATCTGCCTCTGTGGTTCTGCGCGTGTTCCCAGAATCGGCCAGGATCAATCTCCACTTCTTCTTTCTCGGCTGTGCCTTCTTCCTCATCGAGACGAAGAGCATCACTGAGACAGCGCTGCTTTTTGGATCTACCTGGATTGTCAATTCTATCGTCATCTCGGCCATCTTGATCATGATCCTCGGCGCCAATATGTTCGTTCGCAAATTCAAACCCAGCGATGTCAGGCCCTTCTACGTGCTGTTGCTGGCCTCGCTGGTGCTCAACTATGCCGTGCCCGTGAGCAGCATCCTGGGTCAGAACTTCGTGCTCAGAGGACTCATCTCGGGCCTGGTGATGTCCTTGCCACTCTTCTTTGCCGGTATCATCTTCGCGACCTCTCTGCGAGGATTGAAGAGCGTCGAGCTCGCCTTCGGCTCCAACCTCCTGGGGTCGGTGGTGGGGGGGATGTTGGAGTATTCTTCTCTCGTCTTCGGCATACGCGCTCTCTACCTCGTTGCGGCCCTGGCCTACCTCTTGTCTTGGCTCGGTCTTCGACAGAGGGCTCGATAGCCTCCAGATGAGTGTAGGAAGAGGGAGCGAGAAGCAGGCACGCGCTGTCTTGCGGGGCCCCGCCCTTGGGCATCCTGAGCTGATCCTATGATAGTCCGAAGGCCGTATCGAAGGTTGAGCGCACTGGTGCCCACCGGCACGTTCTTCCGCACTCTCCTCCGCGTGCATTGCTCCGCGTCGCGCATTCTCGTATAATGTCGGTACGTCCGAGAACAGTCCGCGAGGGTGCGACCCCCAAGTCCCCGTCGTGCAGCGCTCAAGCTTGCCATGATGCCGCGCGTAGAAGACTGTTCTGGAGATCTGCGGACGTATAGCACTGGGATACGGGGCCGATGGCAAGTTCACAGGAGGTGCATACTCCATCACAATCGTGTTCCTAGGCCCCGCTCACGAGGAGACTTGTTGGGGGGACGGTTGGGAGTACGGACTCCGCTCGTAGGTCAGGATGACTGGAAGCGATCCAAGGGGGTTCGACGCTCTACACGGCTATCTGACAGAGCTTGCTGCCTTCCTCGAGGAGGGGCAGTGCCTGGAGGGGTTACGAAGCGCCGAGTTGACTCGCGACATTCGGCTGGCCTGCCTGGACGTCCTGGAGCCACTGGCGCAGGGTGTTCTCTGGATGCTGGAGGCCACCAGGCGCGTCGAGTTCTGGCTGCCGCTGTCGTGATCGATGATCTGAAGAGAGGAAGCGGCTGGAGGAGGAGCGCAACAGGGAGTAGAGGGAGAGAATGCGTACCCGCCAGCTCCTGGAGCGCTATGTGTTTCCTCCTGTCGTGGAACGACTGCCGTCAAACCCAGAGGAGCTGAGGCTAGGGGGGACGAAGCGGGAGCTCACAATCCTGTTCGCGGACGTTGGTGGCTTCAGCTCGCTTGCAGAGAGGGTGTCGGCGGAGGAACTGGTGCAAACCCTCAACAGGTATCTGGCCGTGGCTGCCGAAGCGGTGCTGAGTCAGGGGGGTATGCTGGACAAGTTCCTCGGAGATGCGGTGATGGGGCTATTCAACTGGCCAGAACGGCAGGAGGACCATTGCCTGCGAGTGCTGAGGGCAGCTGTAAGCTTGGTCGAGGGAGCTTCGACTCTGGGCAAGGGGTTGCGGAAGGGCCCTCCTCTCAGTTTCAAAGTGGGTATCAGCGTTGGGGAAGCCGTGGTGGGGAACGTGGGCATTCCGCAGCGCAGCGACTACACCGCATCGGGGAATCGGTCAACCTGGCCAAGAGGCTTCAAGAGCACGCTCAACCAAGTCAGATACTGATTAGCCGCGCGGCGTACGCGATGACCAGGAATCTGGTCGAAACGACCCCACTGGAACCGATCAGGATCAAAGGGCGCAGAAGCCCGGAGCAGGTCTATGGGTTGGGAGGGCTTAAGTACCCTTAGCATGGTTGGTGCAGGGGGATCGTTGACGAGACAGGCGGGCGGTCCAGACTGAACAGCACAGACTGCTGGCCCACATGAGAAATGATTGAACAGTCGAAAGTCAATGTAGAATCCGGACGCAGGTTCCTCAAGTGGCTAGTCGCCAGGTTCGATCCTGGCTGGTTTGTGGTGCTCTTGCTGCCGAGCTTTGTGGCCATCACGCTCCTTCAACCTGGTCTGCCCAGGACGGCAGATGGGTACCTCCACCTGCTGCGGGTCGTGGAGATCGATCAGTCCTGGCGCGACGGTGTCTTCTATCCACGGTGGGCGCCCGACATGGCCTTCGGCTACGGCTATCCCATCTTCAACTACTTCGCCCCTCTGCTCTATCACCTCACGGAGTTTGTGCATGTAGTCGGCCTGGGGTTTGAGAGCTCGTTCAAGCTGGTGCTGATAGGTTGTCTCCTGCTCAGCGGGTGGGGGATGTATGCTCTGGGCAAGGATATCTGGGGCCCCAAGGCCGGCGTACTGGCTGCCGCGGCGTATCTCTACGCGCCTTTCATGATGCGGGAAGTCTTCATCCGCGGTGGCTACGCGCAGTTCCTGGCTTTGTCCATCATGCCCGCAGCTCTCTGGTCCTTCCACCGTCTGGTGACCACAGACCACCCTGTCTACTTGATTACGAGCCCGATCCTGTGTGGGGCGGTGATTCTCAGTCACAACATAAGCGGCATGCTTTTCTTCCCCTTTGTGATGCTCTTCGTGGTGTGGGCCGCTGTCTCCGCTCGGAGGTGGTACAGGATCAAACACTGTGCCCTTGCGTTGGTCATGTCGTTGAGCCTAGTCGCGTTCTTCTTGATTCCAGCTCTCGCAGAGAAGCCTCTGGTCAAGTTGGATAGGCTGACGCAGGATTACTTCGATTTCAGCAGACACTTCCTGACCCTAGAGGAGATCCTATCTCCGTCGGAGGTACCGGACAGCTCTTCGCTCAATCCAGTCTGGCTTCTGAACCTGGGATTCGCCCAGGTGATCCTCGGCGGCCTGGGGTTGGTCGGCATCGTGCTCGGGCCTCTTGCACGATATCAGAAGATTCTGGCTGCCTTCTTTTTCCTTATGCTACTGGTGTCCACCTTCATGACCTTGCCGCCATCTACTCCACTGTGGGAGTACGTGCCCCTGCTGGCCTTCACCGAGTTTCCCTGGCGATTCCTGACCACGGCCATCCTCGGCGCAAGTGTTCTGGGGGGTGCAAGTGTGGCTCTGTGGTCGAGGCTGCCCTGGCGGCGCTTGGGGTTGGCAGTCGTCGCGGTGTCGCTGGCGCTCACTGTCACAGCCTCCTTTGTGCACCTCTATGTTCAGTGGCCTCCCGCCGTTCGCGATGTCCTGTCTCCGAGAGACGTCGTGGCTCACGAGCTGAGAACCGGGATCATCGGCACCACCAGTGCGAGTGAGTGCCTGCCCGTGTGGGTCATTGAGGAGCCGAAGGGTTCGCCGCTCGTGGACCAATACCTATCTAACGGTGCCATCTCGAAATTGGACGTCGATGCCCTTCCGGATTCCGCCCATGCGGATCTGATTCGCCACACGGTCGTGTCGGACGAGTATCGTGTCGCCACTTCCGAGCCGCTGACCGTGCGGTTCAGTACCTTCCACTATCCTGGTTGGCAGGCGTTCGTGGATGGCGAGCCCGTCCTCATCAGCCCGTCATACCCCGAGGGGTTGATCACCTTCGAAGTGCCAGCGGGCGAACATGACATTCTGGTGAGCTTCGCGGACACACCCGTCAGGACGGTGGCCAATCTGGTCTCCCTGGGGACGGCGATGCTCATGGTGGGCGCCACTGTTTGGCTGAGCCTAAAAAGGAGGCGGGACGTCGCCCCCCCGGCGACGGTGCCTCCCGGAAGCCGCCTCTCGCGGGCCGACGGTGGGATCCTGGGACTCGCCCTGGTGGCACTGTTACTGACAAAGGTGTGCATCATTGACCCCCACACCACGTGGTTCCGCAAGAGTTCCCCTCCAGGCCACGTTCTGGGTATGCAACACTCGAAACGGATCAACGTCAACAACGAGGTGCTCTTCCTCGGCTATGACTTGAGCAGCGAGAGCGCGACGGCCGCCGAGGACTTGCGGGTTACGCTCTACTGGGCGGCCCAGGAACGGTTGAAGGAAGACTACAGTGTCTTCCTTCACCTAGATGATCTTCGCCCCAACTACATCTCATGGAGCCTGTCCGAAGAGCTCAGTCCGGCTGACATTCCCACCTCCAGCTGGACTCCCGGGTTCTACGTCTCGAATCCACACGTACTGAGCGTATCAGGCGAGACGCCTCCTGGCGTCTACATGCTCCGCGCTGGATTGTATCGTGCGGACACGGGGGAGAGATTGCCCATCTTGGACGGCGACGAGAATCTGGTCTCCGATAGCATAGATCTGGCCATGATCCGCGTTCGACGGGCACAGCCTGTGAGCCTGGAGGGAGTTGCCAAGCTGGGGCCTTTGAGCTTTGGTGAGCGGATCAACCTGCTGGGTTACAGGCTTGGAAACAGCAGTTCGCGGCCAGGCAACTACCTCCGCTTGTTTCTGTACTGGGAGGCCACCGAGGAGATGCCTGAGGAGTACGTGGTCTTCGTACACCTCGTGGATGATCGAGGCGAGATGTGGGCCCAGGGCGACGGTATACCTGGGAACGGGATTAATCCCACCTGGGCCTGGGGGGTTGGCGAAGTCGTGGAGGACGAGCACTTGATCCCGCTAGGTACAGACGTCCCCGCCGGCTGGTATCACCTTTCGATAGGGTTGTACGAGGTGAGCACCCTCAGCAGATTGGAGGCCACGGATGCAGAGGGCTCTTCGCTCGGGGGCAGCGTCATGCTACCCGCGACTCTTGAGGTGATGTCGCCATAGTACCGGGCCAGCGAGCCTTTGTGTCCAGGCTGTCCTGCTCCGGCGTCTGTAGCCCGGTCAAACGGCGGGCACTTGGGCATAGACTGGGCATACCCAGTCCCTGTACTCCTCCCTTTCTCCACGGGCAATGCTGAAGTACAGGTCCCGTAGCTGCGTCACGATCGGGCCGATCTTCCCCGTGCCCACGGGGCGGTGATCGATCTCAGAGATGGCTGCTATCTGCACACCTGTGCCGCAGAAGAACGCCTCGTCGGCGACGTAGAGCTCGGTGCGGTCTATGGGACGCTCGACGGTCTCCAGGCCGAGTTCCTTGTGGGCCAGTTCCATGAGAGTGGTCCGGGTGATGCCTTCCAGGATGTCGTCCGTGACGG
>Ga0307375_10007288_pt1 | contig 10109 bp, 20 predicted proteins | sample TR1MG_FD_202531 | JGI IMG/M metagenome (GOLD analysis project Ga0307375, IMG submission 202531) | Soil microbial communities from Risofladan, Vaasa, Finland - TR-1 | ecosystem: Environmental > Terrestrial > Soil > Coastal area > Acid sulfate soil | place: Finland: Risofladan, Vaasa | collected...
AGCTCAGCATATTTCAGCATCGGAGAGTAGTCACCAGAGGATGTGCTCATAGTAGACAATGATTTAAGGTTGGAGAATATTTCTTTCTTGGCTTTCTCGTTCAGAAGTCCTTCTATCTCATAATACTTGGCTATAAGCGGTTTGACTTCTTCATTATTTGATTTTATTTTGTTGGTCTCTTTGTTGTTATCTTTTATTGTGCCAGTGATTTCAGGCATCTTCGCTTCTGGGTTAATGCACCTGTGGGCTTCCCTCATCCGTTGTATGATTGATAATGTATTGAGTATTCTTACAAGGTCTTCCTGTGCTTCATAATAATGATACAGAATATAATCAGCATAGTATGAATGATCCTCAATAATCCGAAGTGCCTGTGAGACATCCGCAAATTCTTCCCCAAGGGAATCGACTTCCTTAAGGATTACTTGCTCAAGTTCCACTATTTCTTCTAATCTTGTTGTTTTGTCTTTAATATCTTTAACCTCTGAAGCATATAACTGGTCTCCAGTAAGAACACAGCCACCAAGTGAATGCCTGGAATGACCCGAAACAAAAGCGGTAACCTCATCACTTGTTACTGAGGCACCATGTAATTCAACCAGTACTGCAACTGAGGTCGCCCGTTCAAGAGCTTCATTATACCCATCTTCAGGGAGGAGATAAGCATAGAATTTGTCGTGTGGATTATCAAGCATTTTACCTACATCTAAATCGTTAAAGCGACTCCGTTTGTAGGTTAGTCTGTTAGCACCGCCGGGGAGGACAATATCACCCCGAAGTATAAATGGTAAGCCATATTCTTGTCCAAGAAAATCTCTCATATTACCCCGCATATAATTTATTTAAAAGGTTAGCCCAGATTGACATGAATGTCGAATCATGGTTATCACTTGGTTTTCTTTCATAGTCAAGGATATGGGCAATCTCGTGAGTAAGAACAAATAAGTTGGGCATCGAGAGAAGTACCATGTGTCCTTCAGGGATAATCTGGCTCTCATCAAATAGCGGATAAGTACAGCCGAACCGCTCTTCACTATCAACCATTGCCAGGTAAACATTGTGATCAGGAGCGAGCATAGCAACTGCCCACCTCAAAAATTCCTCTGACCGTTCAACCTTGGCCTCTATCCTGGTATCCACATTAAAGATACCAAGTAAGTCTAAGCCTTTGTTCCATACCTTGTTATACTTTAATGTGGATACCATGGAGTTACCTCCTATTCTTCGTATTCAGCGTTATCAAAAGTTTCTTTAAGCCAAAGATAATAGTTGAGTTCTTTAAATTTCAAAGTGCTCATGTTCTCTTTTTTGAGTTCGAATTTAAGTTCTTTTATCCTGTCTTCCAGGCTGTATCCTTCTTTGATATCTTTTATCATTTTAAATCCCCCTAGAAAACAAAGTAGTGGAAGAATCTTTTAATTGCCAATAACATGGCCGTCAGTAAAAGATAACTGTGGCCATACTCATTACAAAAGCAGTTAATCCCGCAAGGACACCTCTCACAATGAGTACCCATAATCATTAAGAATGTAACGTTCCCATTGTTCACCGAAGGTTTCAAAAAAATGGGTTGCTAGGTTTACGTCCACCACACAACCATTGGCATGAACTTCAATCCAATCGATTGTCGGTAGTACTTCAGGATTCCAGCGTCCGCCCTTCTCATGCGCTGTAATCTCATAGTAGGCATATAAATCTGGGAATTGTCTTGGGTTATATCTTCTTAGTGTTTTCATATTTCCCTCCTAAACAAGAAGTATCATAATAATACCACCATCATGGTAAAGGCAATGACGGATGCTGCGATAAAGGTATAATCAATTTTGTTCATGTTTTGTCCTCTTTTTAGTATTTACAGTATTTTTCGTCACCGTTGTATGCTTTATCGTTCTCCATATCATATCCGTATCGTGCGAAGGCTCTGTTGGCTATGGTGTAATAATCCTCCCTGTCCATTTTTGCGCGGTCTTCTTCAGAGACAATATCTTTAGTATAACAATTCATTTGTTTTCCCTATATTTGTTACTGTATATTCGAGTTCCCAAATTGCTTCTCTTAGAGCTTCAATAGTAGCCCGTTGATTAACGACCGTTTGTTCAGCTTTCGCAATCCTTACCTCGAATGCTTCAAGGATGCTAAGCATTCTTGCTTCGGCTATTGTCATGGTTGCCTCCTATTTAAAAAGGACTATATAACCTACATATAGTGGTAGTAATATCGTTGTGCCTGAGATGAGGGCCATAAGGCCGTAGTTAAAGGTGTGATATACTATTCTCTCAAACTTGTTCCCATCTTTAAGTTCTTCTATTCTCATACTTGCTGGTGTCATGGTGTCCTCCTATATATAATGTTATGATCTCATCAGTAAGGGCCTAACCCCTATAGCGGATGTTTGGTCCGCTTTCGATCTGGTGTTTGGCTTGTACCCATGGCCTTATTTCATGCCCTTGAGGGTTGTCCTTTTCCGGTTCGGGCTTTTTTCTGTGCCCTGGGGAGGTTATCTCCCTCTCTCTTTGCTTATGTACTAATAATGACAAAGTCAAGAATTATTTTAAATTATTTTTATTCCTGATTTTTAACCTCATGACATGTTACACGTATTGTTGGCTCGTGTTCCACTGGTTGGCACCATAGGGTTCGGCTGGTCCAACATGCAATCCAGGCATGTGACTCAGCGTCACTACATGATTTACAGCGGTCGAATTCATAAGCATGATCACATACATATAATTTTTTCATTATATCATCTCCCATTTATCGCAGCATTCCCAGACAACTTTCCAGTTGTTTATGCACAGCGGTTTATCAAGGTTAGCTATACATTCCACAGTATATAAGGATACCGCTGCACCTTCTTTATCAAGTATCTTGGCATGTTTACAATTCCCACAGCTCATGCCAGCATCGACTGGATCATAGATTTCTCCCATAACTTAATTTCCTTTGTTATCCAATTGTAGTCTCCATCTTGTAAGATATGAGCCATACGTGCCTGAGTTAAAAGATATTCTTCATCAACTTCATGTTTCTCCGCCAGTTCCACCAACGGTTCCCATATATTACTGAGGTTGTTTGAATGCTTTGCAATGAAGGCCAGCGCTTTCTTAGGACCAGCATTCGGGATTCCCTTGAAGCCATCTGAACTGTCCCCAATGATCACCTGATAGATAAATGACTTGAAGGCATTAACCCTGGTCTGTTTCTTCAGGATATCTTTCATTGGATTGTAAATGTTCGTAGGAATTGTCAGGAAATCTTTATCAATAGATACGATACATGTACCTTTTTGCGAGGTTGAGGCCATCCCAATAGTATCATCAGCCTCTAATCTTTCCTCGGTAAAATGTGGGTATATGGCCTTCGTATGGGCTATAAGAGGAAGAAGGGCAGCCGGCGCCTCCTTCCCGTCCCGATTCATCTTATAAGATGGAACCAGGTCCCTACGCCAGTTATCCTCTCTCTTACAGGAGAAGTGAACTTCGACCAGGTCAGCGTCCAGGCGGTCAATGCAGTTCTCAATCTTGTTCTCTATGATTGTCCGGCCAAGGCCTATATCAATGATAGGCTCCGCTGTCTCATCAAAAGGATTCTTTGTTTCAACTGCACATGCCACAGAATAACATACCCAATCGCCGTCAATAAGTAGCTTCATATCTCCCTCACATCGTGTTTTCTGATCTCTCCTCGGCGTGTCTGTACGGTTGTATTCGCTCCAAGTTGTTCAAGGATTGTATTGTACTCGGCAATATTGCCTTTTAAATGCTCTGCAAACTCTCCCATTACTTTATTATAAGCAGCCTCATCAGTATAACATCCCATTTTAATCTTTGTTTTTATAACATCAATCCTGAATGAGAACCTATGAGATTCCTTAAGAGCCTTATTAATTGCCTTATCAACCAGCTCTTTGGTATCGTCATGGATAATTAACCCGGATTCATTCATTATAATCTCGAGAAAAATAGCCTTATATTCCCAATCGTCCATCATCAGCTCATTTAATGCATTTAAGTATTTTTCTATTTTCATTATTATTCCCTAACATATGATTTACGGAATGGTGGCTTAGGTGTCCTGACAATTGCGTGCTCTCCTATTTCTTCAAGGACTTCCTTGTACTGATTAATGTTACATGCAAGCTGTTTGGTGTAGAATTCAACCAGATCTTCTAAGTCAACAATTACGCCCATTTTAAACAGGGCCATGTTAGTATTAACTCTGGACGTGAACTGGTGGCATGTCTTAAGGGCTATATTAACTGCCTTATCAACCAGCTCTTTGGGAGCGTCATGGATAACTACCCAAGATTCATTCTTTGCAATCTTGAGCACATGATCACGCCATTCCCATGCGTCCATCAACAGATCATCCAATATATTAAAGCATTCTTCGTTCTTCATTGTATCCACCTTATTATTAAGGCAGCCATGCCGGAAATAGCCATAGCCACAAGTTTAAGTGCAACAAACACCAGAGAACAATACAGCGCAATAGTAAGCGCTATTTCCTTACCTGATACGCTCATAAAAGGTTTCCTCGTCAGTATCTAAAATTATGTCTCCTGTTTTAGGGTCAATGATCATATCATCACGGTGACTGCACGAAACATAATCGTGATTACATGCGGGTTCCCATTCAGGACACGTCCCGTCGTTTTTAGGACAATATTTATTCATTGTTATTCTCCTATTTAAAATGCATAGCAAGCACATGTCTTCCTATATGGATGTATTTATGTTTACCGGTTGAAAATTGTCCCCAGTTCATGCCATACATTGTGCAGTTGGTTATGAATTCTGCACTAAAAAACCTACACTTGAATATAACATCTTTATTAATCTTTTTTAGTCTCATGATTATTTTTCCTTTACAAGTTTTAATGTGTATTATTCCAGTTATCACCTATCTTGGCTTCGCCTTGAATAGGTATTCTGAATTTAAAATATTCTCCAGCCTTTGGCATGCTCTCTTCACAAATCTTTGCGAGTTCCTCCGCCTGGTCTTCTCTCACTTCGAACTGAGCTTCATCGTGTACTGAGAGCACGGGACAAGCGTCAAGTCCTCGTTTCAAGACTTCTCTCATAACCTCAATCAACCATCTCTTCATTACCAAGGCACCAGCGGACTGCAATAACATGTTCAAGGCTGAGTGTTCAGACCTGACATTCATTGTACGACCGTCCAGACCTCGGACAGATTTCTTTTCCTTCACTACTACAGCAACTGCATCCTTCAATTCCTTAATGGCAGGAAACTTCTTCATAAACTTAGACTGAAGCCTTCCTCCCTCTTCTGCACCACCGCCGACGATGGAACCAAGCTTAACTGCACCGGCCCCGTAAAGCCAACCATAGATAAAGGTCTTTGCCATATCCCTGGTCGGCAATCCGGCTGCCTGCTGGTTTGCTGTGTGGATGTCACCATGGAGCACAATGTTTGCGTACTCCCCTTTATCATACCGTGCCAAGTAATGGGCTAAGCATCTGAGCTCAAGACCCGATGCATCGCAACCCACAAGTCTATATCCTCGAGGCACTGTGAATAACTCTCTACATCTCTCGCCATAAGGGCTATGTGAAGCCGGCACTTGAGCGAGGTTTGGATTTGAATGGGTACAGCGACCTGTAACGGCTCCTGATGTTCTAACTCTTCCATGTATCCTTCCTTCCTTGGTTACGAGTTTAAGCCAAGCTGCTTGTCCATCTGAGATCATTCCAATACGTTTATCGAGCAGTAGATACTCGTTTAATAGTTTGGCTTCAGGATATTCTAAACAGGCCAGTACGGCCTCATTTACAGTGATATTACCTTTGTCTGAGGATTCGGTCGGTTGCCATCCATACTTCTTAATAAAACGCTCAGCAATTTGTTGTCTACTTCCAGGGTTAAACTCCTGTAGTTGAATCTTGCAGTATTCGCTACCTTTCTCAAGGCCAGGCATCTTCTTACTCTTCCCGCGGGCGGTAAATGTCATGCCGAACTTTACAGGCTGATATACCGGCGGAAACGCCTTTTGTAATTCTTTTTCAATTTCTTCCTTCTTTTCCTTCAGGTCTAGCATGAGTTTAATGGCTTCCTTCTCATCAAAGTATACACCGCGTTCCTCCTGCATCCTTATATACTTAGCAAACTCATTCTCAAGCCTCAACATTTTTTCTGGTGCCTTCTCAATGATACGGTTATACAGTTTATGCAGCACCACAACGTCCTGTTTACAGTATTCCCCCATCTCTGGAGTATATACTTCCCAGGCATTCTCTTTCTTGCCATACTCGCCTTTGAATTCACCCAGCCGATAGCCATAAGCTTCTAACGAGTGGGACCCCATGAGTTTCTTTGGGAATCCTATCTTCTGACGTCCGTAGTCTGAATTTATAATATCATTCCAGATTCCCTGAGCAAGAACAAGCGTGTCAAATACTTCTCCGGTATACGTCCAACCTGGAAACAATTTCTTTAATGCCGGGATGTCGAACCCACCAGCATTATGAGCAACAAGTCTGTCAGCCGTCGATAATTCAGTCAGTATCTTTTTGTAACCAACTGACTTGTCATACAAGATGATATCACCCTGTACACCATCTTGTATGATCATCGCAGCTATACAATGCATGACTGTCATCTCAGGTATCAATCCATTCGTTTCACAGTCAAAAAGTATAGTCTTCAATTTTAATCCTCTTTTATGTCTCTAAGTTTCTCATCGCTTAGTTTCCAGATTTCTTCTAGTACCCCCGTAAAATATCTATCGTCCCACTCCGGGGTTTCGGCCATCATTGCCAGATTTGTCATAGCATGGGCAATATGGTTAAGACCTGATTCTTGATCTAACGTTTCCCCTGACCAGTAGAATGTTAAGTGCCTCATAGCTGATGCAAACAGACGGCTATGCTTAATTCCTTCCCTCCAATTGTTGTCGCCATATTTAGCTGCGCCGAACGTAAGGGCCTTTGCCATCTCACGTACTGAATTCCAAGGTACCAAGTCCATCCTCTCTTTATTGTTATCGTCTTTTCTTCCTTGATGTAACATATTATTTTTCCTCCATATCTTTTAAGTATCTTTTAACAAAGTCTGATGACCTTCCTTTGCCCTTCACTGTATTGTACTTCCTCTTCCAGTTAATAGCATACATGTATACATTGGTTCCCCATGCTTTATACCTGCGATAATGTAGCCAGCAGTAAATGACTTGCAACCTGGGTAACTGCCTGAACTCTTTATCAGTGCACGCTATAGAACGACCAACGCCTTTGCAGAGCTGTTTAGTCATTAGAGGATAATACATAATGTAATTGGTTAAGATATCCCTCCTTGTTGCTGGCTTCATCTGAAAGTATCCTAAGGAAGGTCCACCGCCGTACTGTTTAACATTCTTATTGTTAGATTCAACCAGGGCAGTACCATAAATCTGATTAACATGGTTTTCGTCAAATGATACATCACAATCAGTCAGTACTTTCCTTATAAAATCTCTTGTTATCATTTTTAATCCTTTTAAAAGTCAGTGAAATTGTCAGGGTCGGCCATCTCGACTTTACCAAAGACGGTTTCACCCTCGTCGTCCACCTCTTTAAGTCTATTTGTTTTTTGATCAAACCGGAGGCTGAATGTTGTCCCAACTGCCTGCCCGGTATAGCGGTCCTTCAAGATTCTGAAGGTTGACGTATGGCGCTTTGTTTCATCATCATCTTGCTGGTTACGTTCCAGAGCCCATAGAGCGTCCGCCCACTGGCCGATTGCCCTACTTCCCCTGAAGTTCTTAATAGTAACACGACCGCCTTCCTCATGGCTGGCATCTCCACTTCCAGTTGATAGATGGGATATAAGGAACAGAGTAAACTTCAGTTCACGTACCATAGATGCAAGCTCTGTCATAATGAAGTCAATCTCACGGCGCTCATCAAGCTTAACATCACCTGTGGTGAGAGCAGCAAGGTGGTCAAGGAAGATGAATTTTACTTGCTTAGAGACAACAAGGTATCTAATCCTCGACTTAATTTCCTTAAAGCTCGTACTACCAAAATGATTAAATAAATAAAATTGCTCTTTACCGAAGACCTTATCGAAGTACTCACGCTTGTCCTCCTCACTTATCGTTGTACCTGGGAGATGCAGAGGCTTACCTGCTGCCAGGCTCATCATTGATAGGGCAGTCATATTATTTTGCTCTTCCAGAAATATGAGTCCTACACGTTGTTTGTGTTCCATTGCAAAGTGATAAGCAATCTCCTTGAATACTGTAGTCTTACCGAGACCTGTACCTGCACCAAGGACAATAACTTCCCCTGCTCTACAGCCATACATGGAGGTGGTAAGAGTCTTGAACGGATAGGACAGTCCCATCTTGACATCTGGTTGTACTTCTTCCCACAGCTCGGAACCATTGACGATTCCAGATGGACGCCATTCTTCTGCATTCCACATAGCTCTGGTGATCTCTTGGCCCCTACCTGAGACAAGCAGCTCGTTTGGGTCTTTGGCGTTCAAGGTGGCAATCTTGCATTTACCTGGCGTCAAGATAGCAGCGCATTCCTGAGCAGCGGTTCTTCCGGGTTCATCTGAATCAAACATAATGACTACTGTTTCAAATGATTCCAGATATTCCAGCTCATCCTTAAAGGCTTTAGCAGCTGATTTTGCGCCGTGAGGGACTGATACTACTGGCCATTTGTGATCACCAACTTGGCTGACAGTCATGGCATCTATTTCGCCTTCAGTTACTACAATAATTTTTGCGGAGGACTTATTCCATAAATGCTGACCGAACAAGCCGGGCCTGTTTCCGCCAATCCATTTAAAGTCTTTGTCTTTAGTTCTAACCTTCTGTCCAACTAATGCACCATCTTTATAATATGATGCCACCTGGACTGGTTCCCCGAATTGTTCTCCTAATTTATAATCCCATTTTCGGCATGTATCTTCGGTAAGTCCTCTCTTCTTCAAGGCCATTACCTTGCCATATATGGGAGTGAAGTCTTTTGGTTGTTGCATTCTTGTTACCTCCCTCCCTTCTGTAAAATGATGTGCGGAGCAAGAGAAGCAATACGTATGCAAATCAGAATATGAGCACTTTGCATCACTTGACCCGCAATCATCACAAGGAAGATGTGCCCTAACGAGTACACTCTCTTCCTTTTCCATACTATCCTCCATTATATAGTTTATCCAGCTTTAGAATTGCCTGAAATAACTCTTCACGTCTATAGTCCTCTGATTCTAAAACAGCCTTAATTGCATCCATTAGCTCACTAAAACTCCGGCTCTTGTAGATAATATCGTTCATTTCGAGCATAATTACCTCCTGATTCATCAATATCTAACTTTAAGTCAATAATTTCAGGTCTTTTACCGGACAGAGTAAAGGCAATAACAAATGCTGCCAGTTCTCTTGGCATTGGGCCAGTTATCTCACCGTCTGCATGAAGTAGTAGTACTTTTTGTTCCATAATTACCTCCTGTATTTGTCCATATCCATTGGGATAAACCTCGGTTCCTTACCATTAATAATGATACTGCAACCCAAGGATGGCTTAAATTTATAAGGAACCGAATACCTTGAAGCGTAGGAAGCCGTATCAATACCACAACCACCGTTAAGACCAAAGATAATGCCCTTCGGTGAAGAAACAAAGTAAACACCAGCATATGAATGAGTATGTCCTACACAGACGGATTGCCGATAGGCCAAAGCCAAGTTCTTTACTCCGTACATTCCATTGGCAGCAAGGCCATGCTCATAAAGAACACCATCAACCTCATACTGGTTATCCCATATCCAGCCTTTAGGAAGTCCATAGACAGCATTCAGGGACTTAAGGAAGTTAGTAGGGATACCAAGTTCCTTTGCCTGTCTTACTGGGATAGAATCATGGTTACCGGTACAGCAAAGTACTTCCGGGAACTCTTTGGTCCACTTCTCAAGATGTTTGATAGCAACTTCTAACTCGTTTACCGGGTTAAGGGCATCCGGTTCAGAGACATGCCTTGATATGAAGTGATGGTCCACCAGGTCACCACCACAGATGACGGTAGTAACATTATTGGCCCTGAAAGTATCCCGTACAAACTCAAAGAAACGGGGATGGCATCCAGGTTCATGAATGTCA
>Ga0307375_10007289_pt1 | contig 10109 bp, 20 predicted proteins | sample TR1MG_FD_202531 | JGI IMG/M metagenome (GOLD analysis project Ga0307375, IMG submission 202531) | Soil microbial communities from Risofladan, Vaasa, Finland - TR-1 | ecosystem: Environmental > Terrestrial > Soil > Coastal area > Acid sulfate soil | place: Finland: Risofladan, Vaasa | collected...
GAGAATATAATCAGAAGATAATGAAACACATTAATTCCAAAAATGATATTCTTAGAATGGAAGCTCAAATTGCGATGGTGAGATTATCCAATGAAAGTAATGCCTTTTCCTTCTTAGAGAATCTCATTCATCCTTTTTCGGTATGGGAACAAATTACACTTCACGAATTAATGGTGGAAGCCAATATAACACCACCGTATTTTGGTAGGTGGTTGGTTTCAGATAATCATAGCGTTGGAATGTTTTGTTTGAGAATGATGCGAGAATATCAACAACTCAAAAACGTTGAAGACCTCAATAACATGCTTTATCATCCCAATAATGAAGTGGTTAAACTTGCAATTGAAGTTGTTGGTGACCTGAAAATTGAATCGCTTACCCATACACTCAAAAAAATATATAAGGAAATGCCTTATAGTCATAAACTTGAAATCGTTAAAAGTTTGAGAAAAATTGGAAGTCCCAATACGATTCGCTTTCTTCAAAATGTTGTGGATGTTGAAAACGATACTGACCTTCAAATCGAAGGTGTTAAGGCAATAAATGGAATGGGTGAAAAAGGACAGACCCAACTAAAAAAGATGATGAACTCAGATTACAAGAATTACAAAATCATCATTAAACATGTTCTCGATAAAAAAATTAACTAAAAATTAAATATCATGTGGTTTTTTATAAATTTCGTATTTTTATTCACATTAGTATTATTCATTTCATATTTCGGATTAGGTTATTTCTCCGTTAAGAAACTAAGGAAATATCTGAGAAAGAATAGCTATGTGGATTATAACAGCGTGGCAACATCTCCCTTGTCTCCATCGGTATCAATAATTGCTCCTGCATATAATGAAAGTGCAAATGTTATTGATAGTGTTAAAACGCTTATGAAATTGCATTATCGTAATTTCGAAGTAATAATTGTTAATGATGGTTCAACAGATAATACATTCGAACTTCTGAAAGATACTTTTAAATTAAAAAAGTGTAATTACTTCTTTGAATATAAAATTCCTTGTGAGAGAATCAAAGGAATTTATAAATCAAGTAGTCAGGAGTTTTCGAAACTAACTGTTGTGGATAAAATTAATGGTGGGTGTAAGGCAGATGCCAGTAATGCTGGTCTAAATGTCTGTAAGAATGAACTTGTTCTTATTATGGATGCAGATTCTGTTATCGAACCAGATTCGATTTCGAAACTCGTTAAACCATTTCTTGAAGAAAAGAAGAAAAAGGTGATTGGTACTGGTGGTGTTGTGAGAATCATGAATTCCTGTAACGTGGAAGATGGTAAGATTAAGAAAATTAACCTACCATCAAAGTTTTTACCAAGATGGCAAGCATTGGAATATACCCGTGCATTCTTGCTTGGACGTATGGCGTGGTCACAACTCGATGGTCTGCTTCTCATATCAGGGGCGATGGGATTATTCAATAAAGAAATTCTTATTAATTCTGGTGGGTATGACCCCAAGGCAATTGGTGAGGATATGGAAATGGTGATTCGAATGAGAAGATATATGGCAGAAAGGAATGAGAAATATGAAGTCACCTATATTCCAGACCCATTGTGTTGGACTGAAGTTCCTTCTGATTATAAATCACTGGAAAGTCAGAGAGCAAGATGGGCACGTGGTTTAGTATATGCGTTAAGAAAACATAAAGTCATGTTTTTAAATAAGAAGTACGGTATGTTGGGTTTATTGGGATATCCATTCTGGTTATTTTTTGAATGGTTAGCACCACTTCTCGCATTTATTGGATTCGGATTCACTATTTATTTGGCAATAAGTGGTTCAATAAATTGGGAATTCTTCGGATTATTGTATCTCTTCATTTATGCCTTTGCTATATTTATGTCATCGTGGTCAGTATTATTTGAAGAACTAACATTCCATAAGTACGAGAGAAAAAGGGATGTGCTTAGATTATTAGCTACGGCATTTATCGAACCACTTATATATCCAATGATTGCTTGGTTTTCAGTGAAAGGAAATTGGGAGTATATTCGTGGTGTTGAAGGTTGGGGTAAAATTGTGAAAAAGGGTGCTAATTAAGAGAACTGGCATATAATTGTAACATAATCATTTTAATTTCCGTATAACAAGAAAAATTTATGAAATTCCAAGTAATACCAGACGAACAGACACCTAAAGTTCCAGAGATTGAAGATATCGAATCATTCTTTACTGAGAATACCGAGAAACTCTGGGCATTCAGAGAATATGCTGAAAGTCTGGAAAACGCTGCAGGACTTGCAGCTAATCAATGTAGTCTGGATGGCGAAAGATTAATACTTAGAGTATTTGCATTGAGAGAAGACGGTGTGGTTCGATTAATTATAGACCCACATATTACAGAATATGTGGGGATTAAAGAACTTAAAGCCGAGGGTTGTCTAACATGGAGAGGTAAAAAGGTTATAGCTGAACGCAGTCGTAGTGTCCGAGTAGCGTATTATGGTGAAACTGGAAAATTGTATCATCTCACATATAAAGGTTTTCTGGCACAGGTCTGGCAACATGAAATCAATCATCTTAATGGTGTTCCAGAACAAATTGAAGACTATGATTATCAAGTACCGAAGCCAATTGAGGCTGGTCGAAACGAGAAATGTCCCTGTGGTTCAGGGTTGAAATATAAACACTGTTGTATAATTTAAAATTAAAGCTATGTCAAGACATTATTTTAGTTACGATGAAGACGAAGCCTATAAAGAAGGCAAGCGTGATGAATCACACCGTAGAAGTGATTTTACCCACAACAGCTTTGCGTTTGATGGTGCAGACCGTGCATACTTCGATGGTCGTGAAGACCAGAAGCGTGAAGAACGTGAAGAAGAAAGACGAGAAGAGGAACGTCAGGAAGAAAGACGTGAGGAAGAACGTCAGGAAAGGCGTGCATACGAGAGAGAGCAGGAACGCCAGCGTGAAGAAGAACATGAAATTTATCTTAATGACCAAATCCAACAGCAAAGGGAAGCCGAACGCAAGTATTTTGATTCACTCCCTATGCAACCCGATGAAATGTCACCAGAGGAATATGATGAAGCAAATGCAGTACCCTCAACCGAAGAAGAACTCTTTATGCAGATTCAGGAAGATGAAAGAAACGAATTTGATAATTTAAATTAAGAATGATGAAAAAATTAAGTATTTTATTAATCTTTGTACTGGCACTAAGTGCCTGTGACCAAAGCGTAAGCCAGAAAGAAAAGAAAGCTGCAAGACAAAGGGTAAAAGATAAAAAAGAACAGGTTGTTGAAACCCCTGTTGTAGTTGAAACTCCTACACCTGTTGTGGAAGCAGAACCAATACCTTATTACGAACCTGCAACAACTTATACTCAGTTGACCACCATACCAACATATTGGTATATCACGTTTGAAGAAGTCGGTAAGGATAAGGATGGTGATAGATATGGTATTGATTGGCATAGGGCGGTCAAACTCAATACACCTTATTTTGATTTCGTGGAAGCCAGAAAAGAATTTGAAGGAGAATGTAAGGGATTGGTCTATTTTGATTTCATTACACAAATCAGTAAGGAATCCTACGATAGTTGGTACGAATTTAGAAGAATATATCACAGGAAATAATGAAAAAAATCTTATTTATTTTAATTTGCATCGCTTGCTTATCATGCGGTACGCATAAGTTCAAGCATAAAGTCAAAGATGTTGTGTATGTTAATACTACATTATTCAGCGAACACGATGATTCGACTTTGACTGTTACCATAAAAGAATTATCACATGGAAGTGATTCTCTTAAAGCTAAAGTTGTAAGAAGGATGTGGGTAGATGCTTACGACCATCCATATTACGAAGTTGAATTCTTTGATATAGATGGAAACCTGATTTCACTTAAAGGAAAGAAAGGCTTCATATATGAGCACATCACAGCAATTCCTGAACAAATGATTTATGATAAATGACAACACGTGAGATATATTATAAAGTCTATATGCTAACAGAATTACCTGTTGCTATGGTAGGTTTTGTTATCAAAGACAAAGATGATGTGATTCAGCTTGGTTCAACTCTCTGGCTTAAATTCCATGACGGACATGAAGTCAACATAAAGAAGATGCAGAAGATTGAGAAACGCAAGGGATTCATGTTCTGGGTTCATTCTCCAGAAGGTGAGGAATTCTTCAAGACCAATGCAAAAGAAATTGGTGGCTTCTTCGCACGCATGATTTTAAATCAGAAATAAGCCAATTTTTGTAACAAATTCATTTTTATATCCGTATAACTATAAAAATTAGAAAAATTATGGCAGATTATAAACTTGAAACAGGGGCAGGTGACCATTTCACCAGAGTTGCTGAAAGAGCAAAAGCGAAAGCGGTCTCTACGGAAATCCAAGTGGCACTTTATAAAGCAATAAACGCACCACGTGGTATGGAGACAAGAAAATATGTTGTTGAATTCGATTTCAATGGCATTACGTGTCTGGTTGACAAGGATACTAATCTTGATTGGCTTTACAGAGATTACTGTAATGCTCATACAATGACATGGAAACAGGTCGGTCCTGACTGCCTTGAGGCATATGAATCCGAGGTTCAAGCTGAACTCGAAAGGCGTAACAAAGCAGAAGAACTGCGTCAGGAAGAACAGCGTGCAATCTGGAAAGCCAAAGAGGATGCAGAACGCAAACTTTTTGAAGAAAAGGTCAAGGGCATTAAAATGAAAATCCGTGACAGGAAAGGTTTCAATGAATGGAAAGCCAATCAGAAAGATGTTAGTGGTTATGGCAATGCTATATTTGAATATGCCGAGAATTGGGCAAAACTCATGCAGAAAGAATTCACTGAAAGGAATATTGAAAAACCTGATGTTGCTTGCATGATAGCACATGCTGACAATTGTTCCAAAGAACTTAATTTCTTAGGCATCACTGGTTTCATGTACGGTGCTGCTGTTGCAATCCTTGCAGCGCACTGGAAATACGGTGAAGCATTGCGCAAATGGCATAATAAAGAATATGGTCAGGAAAACACCAAAGGTGTTGTTAATCCTGCAATGTTAACTATTAACATATAATAATCATGGCATATACACAGGAACTAATTGACGAAGTTAAGGAATTATATCCTGACTCAGCAGAAATGCACAAACTTGCAGAAAGTGGTGGAGTATTTCTTGGAAGATATCTTGATGACAGTTCACCAACAGGATTTCCTATTGATGAAATACTCCTTGCAACCAGTCTGGAAGAAATACAGAAAAAAGCCAGACTGATGAAAAGAAAAGTTCAGTTATATAAGAAATGGTGTCAGCAAGACCCAAGACCTAAAATGTATTAAAAACTTAAAATAATGACAGCACTACTTGGAATTTTCGCATCATTTATTAAGAACCTGATTTGGATTGGGTTCTCACTTATCGAAGCAGTAATGCTTACACTCGCATTCAACTTCTTAGCACCAAAGATTAATGCTATCTATCTGGCGAATGTAAGCTGGAAGCTGCCATTCGAACACGTACAGTATTGGCATGTGTTTGCACTGTTTATCTTACTGCACTACGTTGGTCAGTTCATACAGACGGTGACACCTAAATTCGTTAACATCAATAATACCAAAGAAGGTGAAACAAAAAAATAGGATAGTGTATTTATAAGAAAAGACTATTATGCCACAATTTAACGATGTCTATACAGTAGACTATACAGCAGAAGAACTTCAGTATTTCGAAAAGGAAATGAAGAAGTATAAACTTCCTTGGATAACAAAAACATGGAAGAAAGTCGGAGTACCTTTCATAAGATACAGTATTCTTCCTGCAATTATCCTTATAGCTATTTTTGGTGCTATCTATAATGGTAGTGCTTATGGTCAGAATGAATGGATGTGGACAGTCGATAAAGCAATCGGGTTGTTTTATATTCTTGGCTTCGGACTCTTCACGCTCATTTCTCACGTAGCTGAACTCATAACAGCCAACAAACTCAGACGAAGATTAGGTCTGAGTCAAAGAGATTTTAAGATAATGGTTGTTGTGTTCCAGATAACAGGTATGTAATTTTGTAACAAATCTACTTTTATTTCCGTATAAGTACAAAATACTTATTATGAGAAAAGCACGATTACTTTTTACGAATGATTGCAACAGACGATGCAAAGGTTGTTGCAACAAAAACTGGACTGGCGAACCTGCCATACCAAAGACAATCGAAGAACTTCATGAGTACGATGAAATCTACATCACTGGTGGTGAGCCAATGCTTTATCCCGATGTGCTTAAAGTTTTAATTAAAATCCTGCGCACAGAGACTAATAAAATATTTCTATATACTGCATCACCATATCCAAAAAAAGATTTTATGAAAATTATGGAAACATTGGATGGTTGCACTATCACACTTCACAGCTATGCAGACCGTAAGAAATTTATGGAAAACCTATACCATATGACACCGTTTCCCAAAAAGTCCATGAGACTTAATGCTTTTGCTGGTCAACAGATGCCATTCAGAAACGGCAGTAAATGGGATTTCAGACCAAAAGTTTGGATAACTGACGCTCCACTTCCTGAAGGCGAAGAATTTATTTGTATTAAATCTACATAAATTGTAACATATTTGAAAATTTATTCGTATAATTGTAAAAATATTGTTATGGAACTCACACGAGAACAAATAAAAGAAGGTAATGATTCTATTGCCGATTTCCTTGGCTGGTTCAAAGAAGATGGACATGAAGGTTCATGGTTTATCAACTCTGAGTTCGCTAAATATGTTGTGTATTCCATACATAACAACTATCCACACCAAGACCTGCCGTTTCACCGTGATTGGAATTACCTGATGAAAGTCGTTGATAAATTAGGTGTTTTGATATATGGAGAAGATTGGAAGAAACATTATAGTTATTCCGAACTCTTTAGTAAAATCTGGCAGAAATGGATACGATTGCGTTTCGAAACAAAAGACGATAGCTTCAATTTAATGAATGATATTGAATCTATTTGGAATGCAGTGGTCACTTCAATTAATAATTTGAAATTATGAGTGCATATACCGAATATTATACTGGTAGTAAGAAAACAGCTAAAATTCTTAAAGACCCTACCAAGCATTATCCTAATGGTGATGAAGCTAAAGCATTACGTCATATAATGAGTTCTACTGGACTTTCAGAGGAAGAGGTACGCCAAGATAAGACGCATCGTAAAACTCTTGCAGCAGCACAGAAACAAGGTCAGAAACGCAAGCGCAGTAATGTCGAGAAGTTCTATCAAGACCTTATTAAAAGAGCATGTAAAAAAACTGGCTTAGTCCCACAACATCCCGATACAATTAAGGCATTGGATGAAATAATAAAGGATAGAAGTAATAACTGGTTCTATTCCAGTAGATATTTCCTACGTGGAACACCAAAAGCCGAAACAGTCGTTAAACAATACGCAAAGTAATGAAAAGTTCAGAAATTCATAATGGTTTACCTGAAAAGGAACTCAGAGATTTCTTCGCTAAAACACAGTCAGAAATCTACGACAAAGAGATTGCCAACAAGAAAGTTGAAATTCACTATAATCGAAGGGGTGATGTTCTTGAATGGTCTATCAAAGATGCTGAAGCACAAATCACCGTATTAAAAAGAACCATCGAACTTCTACATCAGAAAATTGCTGTTCGCAGTTTGATTAAGGAAAAGGGATGGGAAGAGCATGATATAAGTGATTCAACCGCCAATGATACTGAATATACACTTTGGCTTAACTTCATTGGAACTAAGGAAGAACATGCACATCTGCTTGATATTATAAATAAAGAAGAGGAATAATGGAAAATCAAGAAACTTGTAAATTTCAAATGGCATGGGTTGGTAAATGCAAAGAACCTGCAGTCAAAAATGGTATGTGTGAAAAGCATTCTAAATTAATATGTGTAAGCTGTGGTGCACAAGCAACCCACGACTGCCAAGAAACTGGTCAGTTTGTTTGTGGTGCTGACCTTTGTGATGACTGTGAACACACAATCGCAATGGAAGGTACTAACGGCAACATTGGATTTTTCAGAACATCACCACTTCCAGAGGGAATGAAAGAGCATTGCAAAAAATGTGAGCAGAAAGTATTTCCTTGGTATGTTACTTCGTTGAAAAAAGATTATCCATATTTCGTGGAAGTATTGGATAAATTTGACAAAGGTGAGTTAACCTATGTGGAAGCTGACAATCTTCTGAATGATTTCATTGTTCAGAAAAACAAAGAGGAAGAAGAAGCAAGAAAAGATATTAACTAAAAACATATAATTATGTTAGCAGGTTGGATAACATTCGATAACAGGCACGTGACTATGGAAGAAATGTCACATCAGCACATGAGTAATATCTATTACTTTATTACTCTAATTGTGCCACAACTCTATTGCAACACAACCAGAACTGATGTTCTGATGTGGTTGAATAAAAGATTCAAAGGAGTTATATTACCATATCGTCCAGTTCCTGAGTTCAAAGAAGAAAAACAATTTCTTCAACTCAAAGGATATATCCAAGAGAATAATGAAATTGTTGTTGAAAACCAAACAATTGGAAGCTATGCGTAAAACAACTTACACCATCAACGTGGTGACAGAAGCTGAACTCAATAATGAGCAAAAGACTGAACTGCTTGCAGATTTCCGTAACAGGTTACAGGGTTTTACCACACACTCGCCTGAATATCTACATGGTGCAAAGATTACCATAACCAGACAATTAAGTAATGATGATATAATGCAATCAATCAGAAATAATGAGTAACGAGATAACTGAAATATATGATACCGAGAATAAAGTCATGAGACTTCCTACATTTATTCGTAAGTGGTTTTTGAAATACTATCAACAACAAGGTCTGGTTTATTTCGAAAGTGATGAACCCACATATGTTGGAGATATGGTCAAGTGGCTTGACGAATTGTGTGTCAGAACCACAAGCGAAAAGCGTGCAGATAAATTGATGTTTGAATTCTTAAATAAAAAGTATCCACAATATAAACCTTACATACAATTATTTTAATGAACTGGAAGCAGGAGAAATTAGGAAAGGGTGAGACGTTCATTACAAGCGAAAAGGGAAACTCAATGTCACCGATTATAAAATCAGGTCAAGACCATAGGCTTGCACCAGTTAAACTGGAAGATTGTAAGATGGGTGATGTTGTTTTCTGTAAAGTCAAAGGGCATTACTATACTCACCTTGTTAAAGGTAAGGGTGAACGTGGATTGCTTATTGGCAACAACAAAGGTGGAGTTAATGGCTGGACTAAACAAGTATATGGAAAAGTAATTGAAATACTATAATATGAAAAAAGAATATTTTATAATAAGATGGGTCAATTGTGGCAATGGTGGCACAGATATCATCGGTGTAACTGATGATGAAGAATTTGCTAAAACTGTTTGCAGTGAGCAACCTGTGTTTCGCAAATACGAAAAGGTCAAATTTCTGGAAAGAGATTTAACCACAAAAATAAAAGAAATTGCAGAAACTTATCATGACAGAGAGGTTATGACAAGTATGAGTGGTGGTGATAATAAGTGTGAATGTTGTGGTAAAACAACAATAACCAGAACATGTATCGAGCACGATTCTCAAGACTATTCAAAAGACTTGTGGGTTTGCGGTGATTGTTATACTGCAATCGCAACATACTGGAAAGAAAATCATCCGAAGAAAATCTGTCCAGTATAATATTAGAAATAACATTTAATAAATTAAATAAAAACAAATGGAGAAGAAACAAATTTACATTATTGGTAGCTTGAGAAATGAAAAGATTCCACACATTGCAAAGGAATTAAGAAAATTAGGATTCAAGGTTTTTGATGACTGGTTTTCACCCGGACCTGAAGCTGATGAATTCTGGCGCAAATACGAAAAGGTGAGAGGCAGTACCTATAAAGAGGCACTTAGAAATGCTGCAGGTACACATGTTTTCAATTTTGATGTAGAACATATTGATGAATCACAAATTGGTGTGTTGATTATGCCAGCAGGTAAAAGTGGTCACTTGGAACTTGGCTACATGATTGGTCAAGGAAAACCCTGTTTCATATTCTTTGAAGAAGAACCTGAACGTTGGGATGTCATGCACCAATTTGCATTTAAAAAT
>Ga0307375_10007290_pt1 | contig 10108 bp, 15 predicted proteins | sample TR1MG_FD_202531 | JGI IMG/M metagenome (GOLD analysis project Ga0307375, IMG submission 202531) | Soil microbial communities from Risofladan, Vaasa, Finland - TR-1 | ecosystem: Environmental > Terrestrial > Soil > Coastal area > Acid sulfate soil | place: Finland: Risofladan, Vaasa | collected...
CAAGCTCGATGTCTGCCTTTTCGGTGTCTGCCTGTGAGTGGACGGAAACATACTCGCCGGCGGCCATGGACGTGGCTCCGGCGACCAGGCCGGCAACCCCGGCGATCATTATGTTGCTGTGGGTGGCGTGCGCAGCTGCAACACCCAGCACCAGGCTCGCTGTGGAAACGATGCCATCGTTCGCGCCCAATACCGCGGCGCGTAGCCAGCCTATGCGTTTAGTGCGGTGTCGTTCTATGTGACGCGGACGCATATTGAATTTTTTACAACCAATGGCAACAAATGGTACCGGAGTCGAATTATTTTATGGGGGTTGCTCGCGCGGATGAAATAGAAATTGACTCCGGTACCTTTTACTATTTGGCCGGTAAACCAGCTTGGCAAGAAGCTGGTGCGCGTTATAACAACCTGACGATCACTATCACGAGAATGACAACTATCAAAAGACCTATCATGATGACCTCCTTGGTATTGGGCGGGCTGATGAAAGACCGCAGGCTAAAATTCGATTGCCTGCACGGCATCAGATACACAGTCTGTACTTTTCAAACCCCGGTTTCCGTGCGCTAGCGCACAAAGCATCAAAATCGGCATCCGTCCCTTTCCTGAGCCAACCAATGGTCCCGGAGTTGAATTATTTTATGGGCTTGTTTGCGTGGATTAAAAAGAAATCAACTCCGGTACCTTTTACTATTAAAAGTATTAGACGGGCCGGTATCAAACGTATTAAACGGGTATTAAACGAGTCAGCATCGGATTTTTTCCTGGACTTTTTCATTTCGCCGACACCCCGGGATAATTATTTGATGCCGGCCCCACTAGTTCCCCGATGCTGAACCATTTAGCCGCTGCGATAAAATCAAATGGGCGCCGTCCCCTTAGGTTCTTCACACTTTGCATAAAATCTCCTCCATATGTTGGATAACGCACGGAGAATGGCTGGCTTGATCGCTATGATGCATCAGTCTGCTTAAAATCCACTCACGGAATCAATCAAGGTCGACGAATTCATGGGCACGCTGGATGCCGTGCCGGAATTTGCGGGAAAAAACATGCCAAGTGCAAATATGGAGCTACGATACTCATGCTAAGTTCATCCGACATTCTTCGCGGGAAAATCCTGATCGTTGACGATCTGCAAGCCAATGTTCAACTGCTCGAACGTATGCTGCGTGATGCCGGCTACGTTTCCATCACGTCCACAATGGTTCCGGGCGAGGTCTGCGAACTCCACCGCAAAAATCACTACGACTTGATCCTGCTCGATCTCAAGATGCCAGGCATGGACGGGTTCCAGGTGATCGAGGAACTCAAGGGTATTGAACCTGACGACTACATTCCAGTGCTTGTCGTCACCGCCCAGCCGGATCACAAGCTGCGTGCGCTCCAGGCCGGAGCCAAGGATTTTATCAGCAAGCCGTTTGTGCTGGCCGAGGTGCTGGCACGCATTCACAATATGCTGGAAGTCCGCCTGCTGCATGCGAAAACGAAAAGCTACAGCGAAGCGCTGGAACAAAAGGTTGAGGAAGTTGAGGCCAGTCGCGATCTGATCAGTCGCCAGAGCGACGAGGTCAAGCGCCTCTACGATGATCTCGTGGCGGAGCAGAAGCGGTCATTGGAATTGAGCGCACAGCCTGGCACGATGGTGGGCGTAGAAAAGGAGGAACGTATTGCCACGCCATGGTCCAGAAGCTTGAGGCTGCGTCACCCCTGGCTGCAGTTCAACCTGTTCACCTCCCTGTTGGGCGGCGGTATGGTATTGATCTTCCATGACACCATCAACCGGCTGTTGGTTCTCGCCGTGTTCGTGCCGATTCTGATCAGCCAGACCAGCAACACCGGCGGCCAGACACTGGCAATCACCCTGCGCGGGCTCGCGCTGGGCGACCTGAAAGCGGGCAAGGAAAAAACGCTGGTCATGAAGGAAGCGCTGCTCGGCTTGCTGAACGGCATACTCGTCGGGCTGGTGGCGGCCATCGCCATGTACGCGGCCGCTACCCTGTTGCACTTGGCTGTCGCCCTCAAGCTGAGCGTGGTCGTGTTCCTCGCGATGACCGGCAGTTGTGTCATCAGCGGCATGAGTGGCGCGATCGTGCCGCTCGCGCTGAAAAAATACGGTGCCGACCCCGCCACCGCTTCAAGCATTGTGCTTACCACAATTACCGACGTGGCGGCTCTGGGGTTGCTGTTTGGTCTGGCGACGATCATGGTGAAGTGAGCGATGCAGGGTGCGTGCACGCACCCTTGTTGCTTCACATCTGGAGAAATAATATTAAAGGGATCAGCATCGGAATTATTTTTGGACTTTTCATTACGCGTCCACCCCTGGAAAATGTGTGAAGCTGACTCCTTTAGTTTTTTCTTTTCTACGTGCGTTAGCAGACAGAAGACACCTTATGCAAGCTCTAATATCAAACCATTATTCGTCTAGTGGCGAGCAGACACGGGGTATTGAAATGAAAAAATTATCGTTGGTAACCTTCGCGGCTTTGGGCATGTTTTCGATGAACGCATTTGCGGAAGGCGAAAAATACAATGGGGCCTCGCTTCAATATGTCCAGTCAAGCCAGAATGGCGTGTCTGATTCTACGACAGGGGTCTCCATCCTCAGGTCAGTGCGTTTAAACGGGCACTACGGTTATGAAATGCAATTTGGACTATTCGGTAACATCGGCTCGTACAGCACGAACGGTTTTGCGGACCTGTCCGCAATTGGCCTGTTGCCACTGAGCGAAAGCGGCTTCAATCTGTATGGCAAGGCAGGTCTGGCTGATGTTTACTCGCGGGGTTCGTCCGGATCAGCCAATAATTTTGGCCTGACATATGGCGCAGGCTTTGAATTCAAACGCGACATAGGGAAAGTTCGCGTGGGATTCCAGCACCTGACCGTGGGCAATGGCACGTCGTCCCCGCGGCATAGTACATTTCTGTTGGGGCTGACATTATTTCTACAATAAGCATTGATCCGGGGCAGCCGCTTCCCGTCGCATTGCAATGCAGAACGGGGTCTTCCACGATGCACAGAATAATATTGATCATCAGTCTCGCGGGTTTCGCCGGGTGGGCGAATCCGGCAGGCGCGGGATTTTTTTCATCGACGGGTTCGGTCATTGCGATATTCGCCGGCAAGTTGTTCCTGGGCGAAGCCGAGGGCAATCTCGACGGCTCCGGAACGATCAAAATCCGGTCGAGCACCAGGCCCGTCGTTACGTGCGTGGGTCAGTTTACTTCCAGCGCCAAACTTGGCGGCGTGGGCAGCCTGCAATGCAGCGACAGTGCCACCGCGACGATCAAGTTTAAACGCCTGAGCATATTTCGCGGTTACGGAACCGGCATCTCCAGTCGGGGCACTATGAGTTTTACCTACGGGATCAGCGCAAACGACTCCAAGCCCTACCTGAAGTTGCCCTCCGGCACGGTGCTCAGGCTGGACGGGAAAGACCTGGTGCTTGTGGGCATAATGAAACCGGTTCCGGCGGCGATTCCGGTGAAGGTTCAGTGATAAGTGATATAGGAACGGAGCCCGTGATTTTGTGAAAAGTATGGGGCTCCGTCCCCGTGCAATCCGAAGCCGACCTCTTTGGTTCTGTCAGTGAAGTTTCTCTTTCAGGAAGTATCTACCGTACATTTCATCTGATGATGCCCCGAAAGGTAGCAGCAACCGCCGAGAGTTACAGCAGCTAGCGAGAAGACTGCAAGCAACAAGATTCGGTGAAAATAGAATTTCATTCCCGGAAAACCCCATGTCTGGCTTATCGATGCTCAAGCAATACTGAATACTAACCGACAAAATCATCAAAATAGCGAGCAAGATCTATTTAAGGAGTGAGCATCGGATTTGTTTTTGGGAGTTTTTCATTTCGCCGGCACCCCTGGATAATCATTCGATGCTGATCCCTTTAATTAGGTGAGAGATTGTGACCGGGATTTTGTGCATGTCGTGCATGGCCGGTTTCGGCTCATGCGGATCCATTCAGTTACATGCATATTCGCCTCTGTGCGGCAACGCACAGAGCAGGCCGGCAGAGAAGCACATGATGCGCAATCTCATTAAGGCTTACGCGGGCATTATGCAAACCAACAACGTACCGCATTTTGATTATCATCTTGCGAATCCCTTATCCATGCGTTTCAGGTGCGTTGAAATGGACGGCAAGATCATTCACGAGATAGGGGACATAGACGAGTTCTATCTTGAATTCGGCTACAACCGGGACATGATGAAAGATGGCGTGTTGCCGGAGGAATATATATGGTCAAGATATATTCAAAACGCCACCTGCAATTTTGTGGTCTGCATACAGATACGCATCATTAAATACCTGATGAAGCACTCGGATAAATATGGCGAACAATGCAAGGGTTGGCTGGATGCATATCTGAATGAAACCGTAGCCAAAGCCGTGGCGTGTTCAGGTTGCGAAATGAAGCCGATCTGTGAAAAACTGAAAATCAGTACGTGATGATTATTATTTTTTGGGACGTCCCCGTGTACTTCCTGTCAAATTGACAACCCGGAGTCTTCCTGGATTTATGCATTGACCTTCCCGAGCTGACAAACGGCGGCGTCTAATGACCGCAAAGCCTCGATCAGCCGCTGGGAAATTTCGGGGTGAGCAATAATTCCCTCCTCATCCAGGCCGGAGCCCAGAACCGGAACCGTAATGGATGATTCCTCGACAACGAGAGCAGACATGACCGTGATGGTCTCTTTGAGTGATGCGTGTGCATGAACGGCGCGGGGCGATGTATTGAGCAGGGCAACCGGCTTGTTTACGAAAGCTTCGCAACCCACCATCCAGTCGAGGGCGTTCTTCATCGAGCCGGTTACACCGTGAGCGTATTCCGGGCTGGCGATGATGACCGCATCTGCCGCGATCAATTGCTCGCGAAACCGCGCGACGACCGCAAGGTGCGTGGCTTCAATATCCGGATTGAATAGCGGCAATTTCCCCAGATCGCCGAATAACTCAACAACGATACCCGGCGGGGCCAAACGTGCGACGGCGCGCAACAGCGCCGAATTGTTTGACGCGGCCCTGAGACTTCCGGATATGGCCAGGATATTCATGACGCGTGACGATCGGATTGGCATAGGATTGACATAGGGACGGAGCTCTATTCTTTTCACAAGATCACGGGCTCCGTCCTCGGTAGTTCGCTTTAGTCGCGGATGAATTCCGGTACCTTTTATTATTCGATGCTGGCCACTTTAATTCCAATTGAAGGTGACCCCTTTAGTTCAATGAATGCCGTGGGCGCAAGAACATGTCGAGCCTGGCCCGTTTAATTATGGCTGCGACGGCGATTGATCGCCGTATCGACTCTGGCGGTGCGGCGATCCGGCAGGGCGGCGCGGCGGATCAATTCGTTCCAGATCACATCGCTGGCTTCGGACTTGAATTGCAAGTACAACGCCACCTCCTCGGGGTAAGCGCCGCTGCAGCCCAGGCGTTCGAGATGGCGTGTTTCTTCTTCTGCACCCGGGGCGTTATCGGCCTCCCAGGCTCGCAGGATGGCCTGCCACAACGCCCGCTCGAACGGCTCGTCCTCTTCGTCAAAACCGTACTGCCATTTCAGGAACGATGCTTCCGCGGAAGATAGTTCCGTGCTGCGAAACTGTATGCTCATGGCTCCTCCAAGCGAACATTGGATTGACATGGGGCGGAGCCCCATTCATTTCACCATATCACGGGCTCCGCCCCATGTCATTTTCCGGGATGTCGAATCAAGCATATTCGGATTGACTTGCCGATTCCTGAACGCACCAGACTATCATTATGATCCATCCGATCACGGGGATAATTCCAATGAGTTGCCACCAACCCGATCTGTTTGTATCGTGCAGTCGTCGCGCTGTGACAGCAATATAGGGAAGTAGAGTGCCGATGGATATCAATATTCCGAGCTTGTCGTTCAGAATATTTGCCGCGAAGGTCGCCAGGATGACGAAAAGCACCCACCACCAGAATTCTGATCTCGTGGCCCGACCGTTGAAATCGGCGTACTTTCTAAAGCAAGTCTGAATCGATTCTGTGAAAGTCATTTCCGAGTGCCTCCCTGGCTGGAATGTAAGTGGATAGGTAAGAGTGCTTTCATAAATTCATTTGGGCACCGTTCCCATGTTATCTCCAAAATCAATTGTGCTCCCCATGTAATTCGACTCCGATACCTTTTACCTTGTTATCTTTTACCCTTGTTCTTGCAATTATGTCAATACTGACATACACTAAATCACATGAGCAAACAGGGTAAACCGCTGGCGTGGCTACATGGCGAAGTTAAAACGCCGCCTTTTTCTGCCGAGGCAAGAATCGAAGCAGGTATTTTGCTGCGACACCTGCAAGAGGGCATCAAAATATCGCTGCCCCACTCAAGGCCCATGCCAAGTATCGCGGTTGTCATGAATTGAGAATCCCGGACGAAAATCGAACTTGGCGCATTGTGTACTACGTTGATACTGTAGCCATTGTGATCCTTGAGGTGTTTGCCAAAACCACCAGCCAAACGCCCCAGGCCGTTATAGACGTTTGCAAGGCAAGACTGAAACACTACAAATCAATTTAGCAGGAGAATAAATACCATGAAGACTGGCAAATTAGAGCGCCTCCAGGCCGGAGGCTGGAAAGTTGGAAACACAGAAGATTTTCTGCAATTAAGTGATGAAGAGGCGCGGCTCGTCGCTCTCAAGCTCTCGCTGATCAGCGCGGTTAAAAAATCACGTATCAAACGAAAACTCTCTCAAATTGACCTCGCGCAGCGGATGAAATCGAGCCAATCCCGCATCGCTAAAATTGAAGCGGGTGATCCTTCAGTTTCGCTGGATTTGATTGTACGTGCGCTCATTGCAAGTGGCGCAACAACGCGCGATATTCAGGCGGCGTTTACGACAAACTAACGGATTTCCGGTCAGTCAATATTCCTGAGCGAATAGAACCAAAGATGTTTTTACTTCGCCGACACCCTTGGGAAATTATTTGATACTGCCCCCCCTTAGTTCATGCTTAAGGTTGCGTCGCCCTGCTGGCCCGCATGCTGCCATAAAGTCGACTAACGATGTCCTTACGGTTGGTGCCCTTCTTCGCTGAGAATATGTCGGTAATTTGTTCCGTATCAAGATCGGTTGCAAGCGCAATATTCTTGATGGCTTCCCGAATGCCTTCCTTGAGCACATCCACATTGATACCTTCCTTAAGCACATCCTTAAGCATATCCACATGGGTATCTTCAATAGCGTGGATTACCTCCCTCTCGGAAAGCCCGGTTGCACTCGCAATCGCTTTGAAACTTCCCTCAACGATCTTACTGAGCTTTTCCATATCGTCATGTTCGCCGGCCCGATCAGGCACACTCATGGTTCTTTTGTCAGGGAAACGGATTTGCGGTAAATCAACTGTGTCAGTTGAAACTTTTTTGCCTTGATTTTTGTTCATGATCAGACTCCTTCATCTAAATTAACAAGCTCCCCTGTGAGGCAATCAGATTGAACTTAATGCCGCAACTGGTCTGTGCGGTAACCAACATTGATAATGACCAATTCAATTTTGCCGACCTGAATAACCGGCGAGACCTTGAGGGTGCCCAAAATTTGGTGAGTGATTGCTGGTAACAATCATGATAATTCAGCGGGCAAGAGTCTCTTATGTGACGTGAACAGCCGCCCGATATTCATAGCGGTCGTTGGAATATGGTTCCAAAAAAGTTATACGAAGGTGACCCCTTTAGCTTCGTGCGCCAAGCCGAGCAGGCTTTCATGCGATTCGGCCAAAGGACCAGTTGGCTAAGCGCGTACAAAAGGTACCGGAGTCGATTTTCTTTTCAAACATACCATCATCCTTCGAAAAAAATTCGACTCCGGCACCTTTTACCACTAATAGAAAATAGCCGGGTACTGTCCCGGCTATTTTATTTCAGAGATGACTCAAATCAGAACTTGAGTACAACGCCAGCAGAAAGCAGGGTATCTTTGGAAGTGCCTGTGGTATTTGCATTTCCAACAGTACCCAAGTCTTCGTATTGGGCACGGACGGCAACGCTCTTGGTGAAGTCATATTGTGCACCGATGCCATAGGCAACATTGGTGCTGGTTGCACTGTCAGAAGCACTTCCGCTGAGTTCAATTTTTGTTTGGGCAATTCCTAGTTTTCCGATCAAGGAAAAATTATTGCCCAGAGGAAAGGTGCCGATCCCGGAAATTTGAAATCCGCTAAATTGCCAATCTAATGAAAATGAACCCAGGGTACCCGCACTTTCCTTGCCATAAACCGCGTAACTGACTTCCGCTCCCCACATCGGAGCAAACTGATAACCACCCGCAATCCTGTAAAGAGGGGCAGTATCCTTGCAGCCTGTTACACCAGACGGTAGGCCGGCACAAGAATCTTTTGCCTTTGCCTGTCCAAGATCAAGTGCTCCATAAAATCCGTCCGCCAAGGCTGGTGAAACTGTCACACCAAATATCAATGCTATGGCAAAAACTTTAGAGTTAATTATCATTATATTTCCTCCCAAAGACCGAGTTGATTGAACTCATCATTTTATGAGCGATTTCATCCTACGCCCCCACCAATTTGGATGCAACTTGAACGAACCAAACGGAACAAAAGGTACCGGAGTCGATATCTATTGCAATCATGCCCTTCTCCTTCGAAAACAATTCGACTCCGGTACCTTTGGTCATTTCGCCGGCACCCCTGGATAATTATTCGATGCTGACCCCTTTAATTGATTTTTAATTTTTGATCCTCGATCCGTCCGGCTCCAGGCGGTGGTCAGGACCGTCATGCATTTGCGATGACACGAACGGCTTCATTTACTAAAACACCAGTAAGAGCAAGAAGAAGAAACACGAGCGCACTTAGCCGAATCCCGCCAAGCCAGCCCAATGGTTGGCCCTGTTTCGTAACGCCCCGGGTGCTGAAAAACCAGCCCCCGAACGCCAAATAAAGCACAAAGCCGAGAGCCAGAGCCAAGGTCAGTGGAGCGGAGATGCCCTCTGCAACAGCCGCGATACGCAAGACCAGTATCAAGAAAGTGATTGCCAAAGCAAAGACGAAGGAATCTTTCCAGCTTACGACCGAACCGTGCAATATCCTCCCGGACAGCTTGATGTATGCAGCATTAAGCACGCATACGACAATGTATATAACGGATAGGACGATGAGCGGGAAGTATGCTACCAGAGTAGTTTTCATCAGATGCCTTTTGTTATTGCCCCAATATAAAGTTGATGGAAAAATGCCGTGTATTCTGAATATTTCGAGCCTGGCCCCTTTAACTTCCTCAGATTTATTGCGCAGCGTCTCGGTTGACCATAGGGTTCGAAAGTTCTTTTAACAAAGGAGGAATTCTCTTGGCCACAAACTTTCTTGTAAAAGGGATTTGCCATAGATCGAGATCGCTCAATGCCTCTAGTTTCTTGAAAGAGTGTCGCATTTTCGCTGCGGCAATCTCTGCTTTGAAAATGTGCTTATGGTAGTTGCGGGGAATCCTGTCTTCACCAGCGAATGCCATTTTATTAAATCTCCAATCCCCATTCTCATCCGGAAGCCACTCATTTACTTGTACAAGTTCTCTATATTCTGAATGAGCGACGATCAACTCTCTGAAGTATTCTGTGTAGATGTTACTGAGTAGTGCATTGAACTGCGTGTAATCTGCCTTCTGGTAATAATCATGAATGAGACATTCAACTCTCTGCAAATTCTTTCCCCTGACTAAATAGTTCGTGGTGCCTTGTTCAACTGACTGAAAGTCAACGTCGGTGACTACTTCAAACACCTTCTTCCACTTTTCTCGGTTCTTATTTAACGCAGGTTCCAGTAGGGTCTTGAAAAATGCCAACATACCTAGAGTTGCACCTATGAAAAAGAAAATGTCTTTTGCTGTCTCCATGAGCGAAGCTTTCTGAGTGATATAGGGAAGGCGCCCCATTCATTTCACAAATTTACGGGCTCCGTCCCCATGTAATTCCCGAAAACGTGGTCTGAAAATCATCTAGCCGACCTCCCACCGCCGGTGGCGGTGGGGTTAAAGTGAGTTTGCGAACTTGCGATAACCACAGGAGGCCGACATCATGAAGTATAGCGGAATTGATTTGCATTCGAAC
>Ga0307375_10007291_pt1 | contig 10108 bp, 5 predicted proteins | sample TR1MG_FD_202531 | JGI IMG/M metagenome (GOLD analysis project Ga0307375, IMG submission 202531) | Soil microbial communities from Risofladan, Vaasa, Finland - TR-1 | ecosystem: Environmental > Terrestrial > Soil > Coastal area > Acid sulfate soil | place: Finland: Risofladan, Vaasa | collected...
CGCTGTTGGGGACGACATGCCTGCCGGAGTGGATGTACTTGCCGATGATCTTCGTCAGCTCGGTGATCGCATCGCGTTTCTTTCCCTCTGCCATGGCGGCGAAGATGCCGGTCTTGTCTCCGGGGAGCGCGTCGATGGCTGCCCGGCATTCGCCGAATACACCCGGCGGGTTGCCTTGCACCAGCGCCCGGAGTGCGTCATCCATGTGCTTGAGCGTCGACTTCCAGGACGCGACGCCGTACGGGAGAAAGAGGGGCGCGATCAGGTAGCTCCCGATGGCAAGCTGCTCCACTACCTGTTCGTACCAGTCGCTTCGCGCCACCTGGACGTCGAGGTCCATGAGTCCTTGGTTCCCGATCGACTCGAAGTGCCAGGTTTCGGGTTCGCCAAGTCCCTGGGCGCTGCCGTCACCGGTTGGGAAGCTGTGCCGGCAGCGCAGCACCCTTCAAGGCGAGTGTCAGCGTGATGCGGCCTTGCGGCGGGTCCGGGTTGACCAGGCGGGACAGCGCCGTCTGCGGGCAGGTCGCGGTGGCTGGAAGGTAGCTGGGCTCGGTACGCAGGTAGGTGTTCGGTCCGATCTCGCCTTGTCCCACCAACGTGGTGCCGATATTCAAGTCGAACGCCAGCCGGAGGATCTCGACCGAGACACCACGATCGGAGACACGCGCTTCAAGCGGGATCGTGATCTGCGGCAGCGGGCCGCCGACCGCGCTGAACGGGTTGTCGCTCCGCCGAAGCGTGAGCCAGTCCCGCTGAGAACCGCCGAGCTTGAAGGAGGCTTGCGTTGGCATGGGAAGATTCTGCCGCACCCCGTTGACAGTCTGGGATCGACACGCATGCCGGCCCGCTCCGGACAGCTCAGGTCGGGCTTGCCGTGCATGCCGTTCCCCGCCGAAGCGTCGGTGGTCGAAAGTACAGTTGAGATGTGGCCTCCAGCGACCAAACCAAGATGGTGTGGGAGAAGCGCTGGGTGGGGCGTCCAGCCGACACGCATTTTTCGGCCGGTGACACCAGCCCGCTTGCTCGTAGTAATGACACGAATAAGCTCGTGACGCAGGCCAAGCTGGGTCCTCTCGTGGAGGACAGGCGGCGCCCGTCTGGAGCGGTGCTCCAGGTGGCTGTGGAAGTTGCGGTGCGCCTTGCCACGGCCGAACTAGCGCGTTACCGCAGGACCCGCCGGGCTGACGCCAAGGCACAGCGGAACAGCAACCTCGAAGCGAGCGAGATTGACAGCCAAGCCGTGGCTGCCGGGCTGACCGCTCTGGACGGTGCTGTGACCGCGGACTCTGCCATCGAAGTGAACGTCGCGCTGGACGAGCACCAGGCGAGCATGAGCAGCGCAGAAGCTCAAGAACGCCTTCTTGCCATCCTGGTGGCTGCGGCGTTCATCGCGGAGCAGATGAGAATGCTATCCAATGCGCACATCGAAGATGCATCGTCGGAGCTGCGGAACGCTATGGACAAGCTCACAGTTCCGCAACTCATAGACAGCATGAATCGGATGCTTGAGGCCAACGCTTCGCTGCTCGATGACGCAACGTCGGCTGGACTCATGAAGGTGTTTAGCGGAGGCCGATTCGTCGACGGCCAGTACGTACCGTTGCGAAAAGAAAAGATCAAGGACGTACTACGTCTGAGTGAGGGCGACAGGTAGCTACTGTTCCCTGCATCTCCGCATGCTTACGGAGGTAGCGTCACGCCAGATCAGCCAGTTTTGCGCGCCCGAGAGGATCGGCGAACGGAGCACGGGGACCGCACCTAACGGCGGTTCGTGCGTAATGCCACAGCGGCCTTTCGCAGTCCGGAAGACTGGCGCGGGGCCGCCCGGCCAGGTTCTGGCCGGGCGGCGAGCGCGGAGATGGCGTGGTTCAGCGGGCGGCTCCGGCGACGTAGGCGGCGACGATGTAGGTGGCGTGCCGGTCCAGGGAGGCCCGGGCCCGGTCATACCGCATGGTGGTGCGCGGGTCGGCGTGCGAGGCGGCTTCCTGCACGTCGCGCAGCGGCACCCCGGCGTCCAGCGCGGCGGTGATGAACGCGTGCCGCAGCGTGTGCGGCCCGACCCGCTTGCCGATCCCCGCCCGCCGGGCCGTGCGGCGGACGATCCGGCCGGCGCCGTGCCGATCCAGGCGCCGCCCGTCGGGGCGCAGGAACACCGGCCCCTCGCACCGCTCCCCGACGGCCAGGTCAATTGCTCGCGCGGTCCGCGGGGCGAGCGGGATGGTGACGACCTTGCCGCCCTTGCGGGTGACCACGAGGGTCCGGTGGCCCCGCTCGATGCCGAGGTTCTCGATGTCCGCGCCGGCCGCCTCTGAGACGCGCAGCCCGTTGAGGGCCAGCAGCGAGATGAGGGCGTGGTCAGCGGCCGGGCCGAGCCCGGCGGCGACCAGCAGGGCGCCCATCTCGTTGCGGTCCAGTGCCACCGCGCGGGATTCGTAGTCCAGGCGGGGGCGGCGGACGTGCGCGGCGGGCGAGTGGTCCAGCAGGTCCTCCTCGACGGCGTACCGGTACAGCCCGGCGATGGTGGACAGCCGCCGGGTGATGGTGGCGCGGGCGCGGCCGCGGGCTTCCAGGTCGCGGGCGAAGCCCTCGATGTCGGCGCGGCGGGCGGCGAACAGGGCCACCCCGTGGCTGCAGCACCAGGCGGCGTACTGGCGCAGGTCCAGCTCGTAGGCCTGGCGGGTCAGGCCGCTGTACCCGGCCAGGAACCCGGCGACGGCCAGCCGCTCGGCGGTGGTGAACATCGGGGTGACGGGGACGAGCGCGGCGGACGGGGTGGTGGTCATGGGGTACCTCCGGGGGGTTGGCTGAGGCCCGGAGGCTGGGGGCGGCCAGGCCCCAGCAGATGACGAGACTTTCACGGTAAGCCGGCCACGGCGGTAACACCAGGTCACCGGCAGCGCTGCCCGCCCTTCGTTACAGGACGCGCCGGAACGCCGATTAGGCGCTCAAGGTGATCGTCGTCTCCGGCCGAGGCACGAGTGCACATATTCTTCGGTTCTGCGTACGGGGCGATGGCTTGCGCCTCAAGTTCGTGATCAGGCCCCGCTCACTCCGCGAGACCTGCCAGTACGCACGGCGCCCGATGAACCGGATGGCAGCGGGGAGCCCTCCGGCCGAGGACGACACGCCGGAGTATTTCTATGTCCAAGAATACTGGACATGAGTGCTACGATCGCTGCCATGGCCTCGACCACCGACACGCTTCAGGCGACGCTAGACCGCACGGCCTTCAATGCCCTGAGGGGCTTGGCCTCCAGTCCGAACCCGATGTCCGGGCGGATGATGGCAGCCAAGCTGGGGGTTTCTCCGACTACGGCTACGGCTGCGCTGGGGAAGCTTCGTGATGCCGGATTTGCGATGTCGAGCCAGGAAGGGCGGGCCCACCGCTGGCGCCTGAATGCGGACAATGCCCTGATCCGCTCCTGGCTGGAGGAGACGCGGGACGTTCCGAAGGCGCCTGAAGCTGCGGGCGGGATGAGCCCGTACTCCACAGGCGGCGGCGGCGTCACTTTCGAGCGCAAGGTCGCGGTGCAGTACCTTGCGCGTCTCCTTACCGGCGATGGGGCGGCTGAGTTGGGCGATAGCAGGTCCGTCGTCAGCGTGGCTTTCCAGCAGGCGCCGGAGCACTCGGCCGACGATCTCGTCATCTGTGCGGCCGAGCCTGGCGAGCCGGAGCCATCCCTGCTGCTGGCTGTCGGAGTACGCCGCTCACCTAACCTGGTGCAGAGCGACGAGCCGACCAAGAAGCTCATCCGCGCTTTTGTGCGCGAGGTCATGAGCGCGCCTTCGGACGGCCTGGAGCGCCGTTGCGCCCTCGTCGTCGCCGGTGCGCAAGAGCACGCTGAGCAACTGGCGCTGCTCGCCGCCCTTGCCCTCAAGCAGATGGACGCGTCGGCCTTCTTCGGGCTCGTACGCACACCGGGAAAGTTCGGTGCCGACGTCCGCGGGCGCCTGCGGCAGGTCGAAGGGCTCGTCAAGCTCGCACTCGCAGATCTCGGCATCACCGATCCCGCCGTGCACCTGGTCGAGGAACGCGTCTGGGAACTGCTGTCCCGGCTCACCGTGCTGATGCCGCGCCTGGAGACACCCGACGAAGCCGACTGGGCCGCAGTGACGAACTCGCTGATTTCGGTTGCCCGCGGTGCGGACCTGCTCGGCGCTACGCAGCTGCGTGACCGGCTGGTCGCCCTTGCGGACGAGTACCCGCCGATGGCCGCCACGGTCGACCTGAGCATGCTGCGGCGCGACGCGCATCCGGCCATCGACTCCGCCAAACGCCGCCACAGGCAGGGATGGCAGGCACTTCGTCACCTTCAGGCGCGCGCAACCGCGGTGCGCAGTCACATCGCATCAGACGATGGCAGCCGGACCCTCCAGCTCGACCGGAGCCGGGCAGCACGCGAACTGCTCGCTCTAGCCGGGCCGTCAGCGGCCGCTGTCGTCGCGTACGGCGACTCCGGCGTCGGCAAGAGCGCGCTGGTCATCGGCGCGGCCGTCGATGCGGCCGGCCGCGCCCCCGACGCCACCCAGGCGCTGTGCATGAATCTGCGGCATCTGCCCGCGACGAGCCTGGAGCTGGAGGCTCACCTCGGCGTGCCGCTCGCTGCCCTGCTCGCGGAACTCAGCGCTCCCCAGCGCCTTCTGGTCATCGACGGCGCGGACGCGGTGTCAGAGGGCTCCGAGACCGTCTTCCGGTATCTCGCGGACGCCGCCCGGCAAGCTGCCGTAACGGTCATCGCCGTCACTGCAAACGACGCGAGGCAGCTCGTGCGAGACACCGTCGCTGAATGCTGCGGCGGGGATGTCGCCGAGTATCTCGTGCCGCCGTTGACGGACGCCGAAGTCGAGGAGACGATCGCGGTCTTCGGTGAGTTGGCGGCCCTAGGGGCCAACCCGCGTTCGCGGGAACTGCTCCGCAGGCCCGTGGTGGTGGACATGCTTGTCCGGGGAGGCGTCACCGGCACGCCCCTCAGTGACGCGGACGCCATGGACCAGGTCTGGTCGGGGTTGGTCCTCCGCCGCGGGCGAACCGACCGCGGCACGCCGGATGCCCGGCAGGTGGCACTCCTGAGCCTGGCTGACCTCGCGCTGCGCGGAGGCGATCAGCTGGAGGTGGTGGGCCGGATTGATCCCACCGCGCTTGAAGGGCTCCGCCGCGACGGGCTGCTGCGGACCTCGTTCGACTATCCGTTCGAGATCGGCCCGGAGTTCGCGCACGACGAGGTGCGGCGCTATGCGGTCGCTCGTCTCCTCCTCGCGGCCCCCGGTGGCCTAACCTCGAAGCTGGTTGCCGCTGGCGTCCCGCGCTGGTCTCTCGGCGCGGCACGCCTCGCGTGCCAGGCCATCCTTGCCCGGCCAGACATCCCAGCCAACCCCTTGCACGGCAGGCCCGCCCGCCTGCAGGAAGCATTCGACGAACTCGTCGCGTCGGGTCACGGTGAACGCTGGGGTGACGTTCCGGGCGAAGCGCTCTTGACGATCGGCGACTCTGGCCCGGTGCTGCGCGACGCCTGGGCAGAACTGCGCGCCGCATCCGGCAGTGGACTCCGGCGTCTATGCCGTCTTGTGGACCAGAGACTCCGCGACGACAGGGGGATAGTCCGGTCTGCCGCCGTCGAGCCGCTTATTGCGCTGCTGCTCGACGACGAGACACCGTTTATCGCCGACGATCACCTGCAAGGCCTCATCCGAGCCTGGCTGCGCGCGCTAATCATCGCTGACACTCCGGCTGGGTACCCGCTCCGCGTTCGCCTGCGCGATCGACTCGCGGCCGCGTGCACTGCGGCCGATCGCCGCCTGGAGGCCGAGCATGAGGCGGCGTCGGCCGCGCGTGCGGCACTGCCTCTCGAGGAGATCGAGGAGGAACGCCAGTTCGAGGAGCGCCAGAATGCGTTCCTTGCGCGGCTCGGCCACTCCCGTGCCCGTCGGCGCGCCCGCTCAGAGGTTCCCCGCGAGATCACCGACGAGACGATGGTCGAGTTCCTCGCGCTTCTTGGCCCTGACCTCGGCGACCAGGGTGAGGGTATCCTTGGCCGGATCGCGCGGGACGCGCCGTCGCGGCTCCACCCTGCGGTGGAGGAACTGGCCACCGGCCGTGCGCTCGCGTCCTACCGGCGCGGGTTCCTCGCCGAGCTGACCCAGGCCTACTACCTTGACGAGGAGGAAGACGGGTCCGGCTTCCACGAGGACGGCATCAGGCGCCACCAGTCTCGCTCCTTCGGCGTGACCCCCCTGGCAGCATGGAACCGCGGGCCGTTCGCGGCGCTCTTCCAGACCGATTTCCGCAACGGCGTCGCCGTGCTCAATCGCATGCTCAACCACGCCGCCCTCGCCCGTGCGCGCGCGCTGGCGGGCCTCGACCACCACGGCGGCCCAGTCGATGACAGCGAACTCGGCGCCTACCGGACGGAACTTGGCATCACAGGGACCGGCGTCGTCTACGCCGGCGACGACCACGTGTGGACCTGGTACCGGGGCACCGGAGTCGGCCCCTACCCCTGCATGAGCGCGCTTGAGGCACTCGAGCGCGTCTGCGATCAACTGGCCGCGGCCGGCGTCCCGCTCGCGAACATCGTCGCCGTACTCCTCGACGGCTGCGAGAACCTGGCCATGCCCGGCCTCGCCGTCGGACTGCTCGTGCGCCATCTCGAAGAAGCTGGCCGCCTGCTCGACCCGTACCTGACAGAACCAGACATCTGGCACCTGGAGTTCGCGCGGCTCACCCACGAGAGCGGCGGGCTGGCGGCGTCCTCCGACGGCATCATCCACGCCGAGCGCCGCAGGTGGTCTCTGCGCGAGGCAGGCATGCTGCTTGCCCTGAACGCTGACGACGCGCGAGCCGGCGAGGTCCGCGCAATAGGCGGACAACTGGTCGCGGCCGCCCGCCGGATGGCGACAGAGGCCCTCGGCGCGGGTGCCGACGAGGCAGCCGCGGAACACTTCCTCGCCACCGTGCGATCCTGGGCCAGCGGTCTGGACCAGGCGACCTACGAAGCCCAGCAGGCGGAAGGCGGAATATACGTCCAGAGCACGCCGCCCGACGATGTCGCCGCAGCCTTGCGGCACAACGGCGAAGAGCTGGAGCGGGCGCACGAGGCAACCCGCCTCATGGTCCGTTACTACATAAAGCCGCTCAAGGGGACGACTTTGCCCATGAGCGCCGAAGATCTCGCAGCAGACCTGCTTGTGGCCGAGCAACTCCTCGACAGCCCGCCCGACTACAGCCCCGGCGGCCCATGGGACGCGCCAGCGGCCGTCGCCACTACGGCACTGACGGCCGGCATCATCTCTGGCACGGAACTGCCTGCCGAAGCCCTGCGCTTTGCCGCTGAGACCCTGATTCGCATCGGCGAGGGAGCGGTGGAGCCGCACCCGTTCGACAACGAGGGCTCGTACTTCCAACAAGGAGCCGACCGCAGCGCGGCACGCGCGCTTCCCCTGCTCCTCCTGCCGGACGCGACGGCGCTTCGCGCCAGCCTGGACGGCGGGGACGGATCTGAAGCGTACTCGCGCGTGGCCGCGGCGGCGGGCGGCATCGCCCGGTCCCTGCCCAACGAGGTCCGGGTAGATCTCGCGCGCGGTCTCGACCGGGTATGGGAGGCCCAGTGCGCAAAGGACGGGACGTGTCATCACGGCACCGCGTTCCAGCTTGCCGTGGAGACGATGCGCGACTGCGTCTTCGGGCCCTGGAACCCGGACACCGGCAAGCGCCAGCCCATCGAGGTCGCCGACCCTGTCGACCGGATGCTCGCGGGCACCGCGGACAGCGAAATCCACTTCTCCCGCCTGGACGCCGCGATCCGTGCGCTCGCCCCAGCCGCCCAGGCCGACGTCTGCGTCTCCGGCCGCGCCCGGGACCTCCTCACGGTGCTCCTGGCCGCGCACCGACGTTCCTTGCTGTCCTACGACGATGACATGGACGACCGCGGCACTCACGCCCTGATCGCCGCGAGGGCACTGATGACCATCGCGGCCGACGGCGACGACGCGCCTGTTCACGAGCACGTCGATGCCTATGCCGACAAGCCGGTGCTTCTGCTGAACCTCCTCCGGGCGCTGTCGGCAGCGGGTGAGGAAACAGCCGACCGGGCCGCGACCGCAGCCCGCATCTGGCCGTCCGTCGTCGCGCACGTCATCGATCTGTACCAGGGAGGGCACACTCCGTTTGGCGATCGGTACCACGGCAACTACGCACTCGCCTCGCTCATCCCGAACGCAGCCGGCGAGGTCACCTTCCTGTATCGCGAACTCGCCGGGGTGCCGGTCGTCTGGTGGCAGCCACTCTCCTGGCAGGACACCGTCGAGCAATGGCTTCCCCTGGCGGAGGGCGACCCGACATGCGTCGACAACTTGGTCGGCTTTGTGCGCCCACTGCCGCCAGAGGATCAGGCGCGCGTCGGCCTGCCGTGGATAGAGAGGCTCGTCCTTGCCAGTCCTGGAAGGGTGGCGAACCGCACCTTCATGCTATCGACGTGGCTAGTTGAAATTCGCCAGCCCGCATCCGACGTCGGCCTACTGCCAGACTGGCAACGCGTTGTCGATGCCCTCGTCGTGGCCGGCGTTGCGCGGCTCGCGCCGTACTCAGAGTAGTGACCCAGAATCGAACCTCAATGGTGTCCGAAGGGTAACCAGCCGGGGTCCCTTTGATCTGCGGCCTGTCGGTGCTGGTATCCAGTTTGTGATCATGGTTCGGGGATGCCGGATCCGAGCAGCCGTCGTATGAGGAGCTAGCTGCCCGGAACGCGGAACTGACGGGGCGAGTCGAGGAACTGCTGGCAGTGGTGGCGGAGCAGGCCGCGCTGATCGAGTCGCCTTCTAGGCAGACTGATCGCATCTGCAGCTCGTGCCTAGACCAGCGAACAGATCGGTCGGGTAGGTTTGCGCCGGCCGGCCGAGACACCGATCACCCAGATCGGTACTCCAGCGAAAGCGATGACGGCCGACTGGCCAGCCGATCAGATCGGCGGTTCCGGTGCATGCCGTTCCCGTCACCTCCGTTACGGAGCGTGATGATTAATCCTGGGAAGAGCGGGCTCAGCGTGTAGTGGGTTATGGCCATGGCAGGGATGCCGCTGGCTCCGAGGCGGATGTTGAAGCAGCGTCACGCGCCTATGCATTCGCTTATGCTTATGGTCTGGACGGTAGACCTAATCCCGGAGCGGAGTGGCAGACGGTGGCTCAGCGGACGCAGATCCTGTATGTGGACGATATTGACGGCAGCGCGGCCGAGGGCACGGTCAGGTTCGGGTTCGGCGGCGCGGATTATGAGATCGACCTGAGTAAGAAGCACGCGGACCAGCTAGCTAAGTCTCTTGGTCCCTACGTTGACGCGGCGCGCAAGGTGTCCTCATCGAGGCGGCCGGCACGTGGGCCGCGTCCGGCCCAGCATGACCAGTCCGAGGTACGGGCGTGGGCCCGCGCGCAGGGCCTGAAGGTATCCGACCGAGGCCGGATCCCAGCCGACGTGCTCGCCAGGTACGAGTCCGCGCACTAGCCGCGGGCGAGCCAGTTACATCCCGGCCGGGACGCGGCGCCAGCACATCTTGCAGCGCATCCGGTTCTCGCCGCCATAGCTATCGGGCAGCCCTCGACGCGGCGTCGATGAGGGAATCGGACGGCGCGGTACGCGGCAGATCCAGATGTTCCGTAAGTGAAGGAGGCCGCCACTTGAGCGCCTCGGCTGGGCCCCCGATCCGGTCAGGAATCGAGAAGCGCCACGGTGTGGCCGGGGCTAGCCTTCCGGCGGAGGGCCGGCATGACGCCGGGCCCCCGCGCGTCAGGGAGGGAAGCCCGCGAATGCCCGGGAAGAATGCCAGGGCCGGGTCCGGCGGCTTCAGCGCCGCGGAGCGTGCCGCGATGAGGGAGCGCGCTGCCGGGCTGCGTGCCGAGGGCAGGAAGGGCGCCAGGAAGGCGGACGGCCTGCAGGCGGTCCTCGACAAGATCGCGGAGATGGCGCCGGGGGATCCTACGCTCGCCGAGCGCGTGCACGTGACGGTGACCGCGACCGCGACCGGGCTGTCGCCGAGGACCTGGTACGGGATGCCCGCCTACACGAACGCGGACGGCAAGGTCGTCGTCTTCTTCCAGGACGCGGGCAAGTTCAGCTACC
>Ga0307375_10007294_pt1 | contig 10106 bp, 10 predicted proteins | sample TR1MG_FD_202531 | JGI IMG/M metagenome (GOLD analysis project Ga0307375, IMG submission 202531) | Soil microbial communities from Risofladan, Vaasa, Finland - TR-1 | ecosystem: Environmental > Terrestrial > Soil > Coastal area > Acid sulfate soil | place: Finland: Risofladan, Vaasa | collected...
GGCCCCAAGGCGCCCGAGATGCTGCTGACCGTCGACGAGCTGGAATCAGATTTTCAGGGACTGCAATGGCAATTGCTGATGGAAGGGAAATCGCTGCTGACCGAAGGTCCCGGACATGCCGGACCCGCGCATGTCACTCATGGTGCCGCCAGGAAGCCGATGCCGTCTCAGCCCTGACACCGATAACCTGCCATTTCCGGCAGGCGCAATGCCCCGACCCCACTCGGCAAACGAATGCTAAATGACTATTGTTCTCATTTAGCTTCCCATGCTAGAGTATTAGCCATTAGTAAATTGCGAATTACCCATGCTGGGGGCCATCCATGCAACAACCTACAATTTTTCCGTCGGAGTTGGTTTTTGTGAATTCGATCGGGCAGGCACATGCCGGACGGGCCCATCCCGCGCCGGATTACGTTCTGGGACTGGCCACACGCGGCGCTCACGTGCGAGTGACCGGTATCCGTGGCGACGCCACTGCGCTGGGGAAAAGACTGGCCGCCATGGGCATCCGGATCGGCAGCGAGCTGGAAATCATTCAGCACGAAGGCAGCTCCGTGGTCGTGCGTGTCGGAGAAACCCGGATCGCCATTGGCGTCGCCCTGGTGCACCGCCTTCTGGTCGCCACTGTTGCGGCGGATCGGTCATGACCGAAACCCTCAGCCTGATGACACTTCTGCCCGGGGACGAAGGTATCGTGCTGGGCTTTGTGAAGGGCGGGGATCTGGACTACCGACGGCGTCTGATGGCCATGGGCCTGGTTCCCGGCACCCGTTTTAGCGTGACGCGGCTTGCACCGCTGGGTGACCCGATTCAGTTGAAGGTGCGGGACTCCGCCCTCACGCTGCGCAAAGATGAAGCCCATCAGCTACGCATCGGTCGCGCGCCCGTTGAGTGACCGGCTGTAGTCGATCTTCATCCCGTCCTGACGCGCGATAACACCACATCCCAATGGAAACATGATCGCCGTCTGGTTTCGCGATACAACGACCTGTCGGTATCGACAGCAGACAATCACAAGCAATGGATTAAGAAGTCATGGCAACGTATACCGTCGGTCTGATCGGCAACCCGAATTGCGGCAAAACCACTCTGTTCAATGCCCTGACCGGGTTGCGGCAAAAGGTGGGCAACTGGCCCGGCGTCACCGTCGATCGCAAAACGGGCCAGTTCGACATCGGCGCGGAATCCATCGAAATCGTGGATCTGCCGGGCACCTATTCGCTGGATGCTGCCTCCAGTGCCTCGCTCGATGAAGCGATCGCCCGCGAATATGCCCTGTCCGGCGAGGCGGATGTCATCCTCAATATCGTGGATGCCAGCAACCTCGAACGCAATCTGTACCTCACCACCCAGCTGATGGAAATGCGCCTGCCGCTGGTGCTGGCGGTCAACATGATCGACCTCGCCGCGGAAGCAGGGATCGAGGTCGACTGTGCCGAGCTGGAACGACGACTGGGCTGCCCGGTCGTGCCGATCACCGCCAGCAAAAAACAGGGGCTCAATGAACTGAAGCGGCGTCTCGTCGAGCGTGCCAGCCACGCCGAAGAACCGGGCATCAAGATCGAATACGCCCCACTGATCGAAGATGCGCTGCGCGGCCTCAAACCCTTGATCGAACCGCTGGCCAAGGAACAGGGCGTCGAGCCCCGCTGGCTCGGCGTCAAGCTGCTGGAAAGCGATCCGCTGACATTGGCCACCGTGGGTGATGCGGTGCGGCATGCCGTGGAACAAGCGCAAGAACACATCCGGGCCCATATGGATGAAGAAGCGGATGTCTTCATCGCCGATGCGCGCTATACCTTCATTCACGGCGTGACCCACCACAGCGTGACACGCCAGGGCCAGTTGCGCCGTTCGCTCACTGACCGGATCGACGCCATCGTCCTCAATCGCTTTTTGGGCATCCCGATCTTCCTCGGGGTCATGTATCTGCTGTTTGTCATGAGCTTCAACGGCGGCAGTATCTTCCTCGATTTCTTCGAGCAGACCGCGCATACGATTTTTGTCGCGGGCGTCGGCCATGTGCTGCACCTGCTTCATGCGCCCGACTGGGTTGTCGCTTTCCTGGCCACGTCGGTCGGCGGGGCAATTCAGTTGGTGTCCACCTTCATTGCGCCCATCGGCATGACCTTCCTGTTCCTCTCGCTGCTCGAGGATTCCGGCTACATGGCCCGCGCGGCCTTCGTCATGGATCGGTTCATGCGCAAGATCGGCCTGCCGGGCAAGGCCTTCGTGCCGATGATCGTCGGCTTCGGCTGCAACGTGCCCGCCGTGATGGCGACCCGCACCCTGGAAGACCCGCGCGAACGCCTGATTTCCGCCCTGATGCAGCCGTTCATGTCCTGTAGCGCGCGCCTCGTGATTTACATGGCCTTCGTCACGGTATTTTTCCGCGCGGACGGCGGGCAGGTCGTGTTCGGCCTGTATCTGCTCGGCATCGTGCTGGCCCTCCTCACCGCCCTGCTGCTCAAGCGCACGGCCCTGCGCGGCGAGGCCACCCCCTTCGTGATGGAACTGCCGACCTACCACATTCCGACCCTGCGCGGTCTGCTGCTCACGACCTGGGAGCGACTCTCGGTGTTCATCCTGCGGGTGGGGAAGGTGATTATCATCGCATCGGTGATCGTCACCCTGCTGTCGAGCTACAGCGTCACCGGCAAGCCCCTGGCCGAAGGCGATGTCGGCAACTCCATTCTCGGGTCGATCGGCAAGACCATCACGCCGGTCTTCCACCCCATGGGCATTACGGACGAAAACTGGCCTGCGGCCGTCGGCCTGCTCTCCGGCGTGGTCGTGAAGGAAATCGTCATGGGCACCCTGAACGGGGTCTACACCCGCATGGATGCCGGCGACGCGGCCAAGGCGGCGAATCAAACCACGGCCGACACGCCCAAACATGACACGTTCGATCTATGGGCAGGGTTGGGGAAAGCACTCGCCACAATTCCGACCAATGCCGCCACTTTCGCCCATGGTTTTTTTGATCCCCTGGGGCTCGGCGGCGTCAAGGTCGCTCAGACCAGCAACCTGCAACAGGCAGCCGAGCAACAGGGACTGGATACCCAAACACTCGCCCGCATGGGGGGGCTGTTCACCGAATCGGCAGCGATCGCCTACCTGATCTTCATTCTGCTCTACATTCCCTGCGTGAATACCATGGCTGCGATCTACCGGGAAACCCGCAGCGGGACATGGACCGCATTCGCTATTTTCTGGGGTATCGGCTTGGCGTACAGTTTGGCGGTATTGTTCTATCAGTTCGCCAACTTTGCCCAGCACCCCACCGCCGCACTACTCTGGTTATTGGGCTTTTCCACCGCACTGTTCGCTACCATCTGGGCGCTACGACGTCAGGGGCAACGACGCGCGACTGCCGCGTTACGGTCCTGAGGCGGACCAGTCCAAGCCCATAGCCACTGGCTGGGAAGAGGGGGTATCACCATGACGCAAACAACAACACGACATGCCCTGACGCCAAGCAGCCTCAAGGCCTACCTCCAGCAGCGCGGAATCGCCCCGTTTTCCGATCTCGTCAATCGATTCGATGCCCCGCCCGGAGCGGTCAGCGGCGTATTGTCGTTCTGGCAAACTCGGGGCAAGGTGCGGCGCATTGCCCTTGAAAACGCCGCAAGCTGTGATTCCGGTTGTAGCGGTTGCAGTACGGGATCTACCGACTCATCCTGCGCAACCAACGCCGACCAGCCGTCGATGCACGATCTGTACGAATGGATCACACCGGAAGCAGCGCCACTCGATCTGGATGCCCTGTCGATCTACCAGCACACACAAGGGATTTGATCCGGCGCCATCGGTCACAAAAAACAATGGGGGCGAACTGGGCCAATACCCAAAAAAATGCCCCACAACGGGGGCATCGAACGAGCAAGGGTAGAACAACGTCGATCAGGTCGTCTGTCGCGGATCAAACGGCATCGACACCTTCATCTCCTGGTACAACGCACGCGCCTCGTCGGTCTTGGCGGGCGGCGTATGAATAAGCAGTGTGACGATGAAGTCGCCGCCAGCCACGCCGCGCTGGCGTAGTCGGAGACGTTTTCCCGACTGGGAGCCCGCCGGAATGGCCAGTTCGATCCGGCCACCCGCCGGGGTCGGCACGGTCACCTTTTCACCCAACGCCGCTTCCCAGGGGGTAATCGGCAAATCGTACAGCACATCCGTGCCATCCAGCGTGAATCCGCGGTTATCCTCCAGTTGAACCACCAGATACAAATCGCCAGGCGTGCCGCCCTGCGTCCCCGACCCACCTTGTCCCGTCAGGCGTACACGCTTACCGGGAGCGCTGTCCTTGGGCACGTTGACCTTAAGGGTCTTGCGGCCGGTTTCGGGGTGATCCACCACCACGGACTTACTGCCACCCTCGATCATTTCCTGAATGGTGAGATTCAGCGGCATTTCGTAATCCGCACCCCGAGCCGCGCGCGTGCGGCGGGAATAGCCGGCGCCGCCCTGTTGCTCGAAGCCACGCGCACCGAAAACACTACTGAAGAAATCGGAGAAACCCGCGCCGCCGTATTGTCCGCCAAACTGACTCGGATCGAAGCCCGGCGGCGGTCGGAACTCATCCCCTGCATGGTAATTCGCACCCAGCGCATCGTAACGCGCGCGCTTCTCGGCATCACCAAGGACATCATAGGCCTCGTTGATTTCCTTGAATTTCGCCTCGGCGCCCGACTCCTTGTTGCGGTCAGGGTGATGTTTTTGTGCGGCTTTCCGGTAGGCGCGCTTGATCTCCGCCTGGGAGGCCGAACGTTCTACGCCGAGCGTTGCGTAATAATCTTCGAATTTCAACGGAAGTTCACCTCATAAAAGTCATGCGGTTACCGAAATATCCCGTTATTGTTACGGGCGTGACCGTTTTTTTTCAAGCACATGACCCCATGTTCGCAGGAAAAAAAACCCGCCATAAGGCGGGTCATGCACAATCCGGACGGGATGGTCGCCGCATTAGCGTTGACGTGCCTTGAAACGCGGGTTGGTTTTGTTGATCACATAAACCTTGCCACGACGACGCACGATCTGACAGTCTTTATGCCGAGTCTTGGCGGACTTCAGGGAAGAAAGGATTTTCATAACAGCCTCAGTCTATCGAATTCGAATAAAATAGGTTGCGCAAATTATCGCAATCGCGCCATAAAGGCAAGAAATGAATGCATTTTTACGCTTAAATCGCCGACGCCACGCATAAGGTCATCATTTTCGCCCAACCAACCCCAATCAGGCCGCGGGATTTCGCTATACTCCAGCGCAGATCAACCCGAAGCGAACAGGCGGAATATCGCGCAAAGGGTCGCTTCGCCCGAACCGCCTCATACCCGCTGAGACTGATAATGACTGCCATTGTGATTGCCACCCATAATCTGGGCAAGCTCCGAGAATTCGAGGCGCTGCGCGCTGCCCTGTCCACCGCATTCCCTGCGCTCGCCAACCTGCATTTTCTGCCGCTGTCCGACTGGCAGGGCACACCGCCCGAAGAAGACGGCGACAGCTTTCAGGCCAACGCACTGATCAAGGCGCGCGCAGCGGCGGCACTGACCGGCCTACCCGCACTGGCGGACGATTCCGGGCTGTCCGTCGATGCACTGGGCGGCGCACCAGGCATTTATTCTGCCCGCTATGCGGGTGAATCAGCAACCGACGCCGAAAATAACCATAAATTGCAACGGGCGCTTGCCGACGTCCCCAAATCCAGCCGATCGGCGCGTTATATCTGCGCCCTGGCCCTGGTACGCCATCCGGCGGATACGATGCCCCTGATGGCCGAAGCGGATTGGCCGGGACAGATGCTTGCCGAGCCACGGGGCAGCTTCGGTTTCGGATATGACCCATTTTTCTTTTCTGTGGAACATAACCAAACCGCCGCACAGATGCCCCCCGACCTGAAAAACAGTATCAGCCATCGCGCACGTGCCATGACGCGACTACTCACCCAACTTGGACAAACCTCCCTCTGATGCAACTGCTGCAATTCACCGAAAATCCGCCACTGGCCCTGTATGTCCACCTACCCTGGTGTGTGGAGAAGTGCCCTTATTGCGATTTCAACTCGCATGGTCTCAAAGGCGGCACCTTGCCCGAGGGTGACTACATTGATGCCTTGCTGCGCGATGTAGAGCGGGAGTTGCCCTTGATCTGGGGGCGCTCCATCGAAACCATTTTTCTGGGCGGCGGCACCCCCAGCCTCTTCTCGCCTGAAGCACTGGATCGGTTGTTTTCCGGCCTGCGCGCCTTGCTGGATCTTCGGTTCTGTCGGGAGGTAACCCTGGAGGTCAATCCGGGCACGGATATGGCCACCCGCCTGAGCGAATACCGCGGCATCGGGATCAATCGTGTCTCCATCGGCGTACAGAGCTTTAGCGATGACAGTCTCAAGCGGCTGGGGCGTATTCACGATCATCGCGCCGCGATTCGCACGATCGAGGCGGCGCATGATGCCGGACTGGATAGTTTTAATATTGATCTGATGTTTGGCCTTCCCGAACAATCCGCCGAGCAGGCCGAGCAGGATCTTCGTCAAGCCCTTAGCCTGGAACCGCCGCATTTGTCCTGGTATCAATTGACACTGGAACCCAACACGCCTTTTGCTGCGCACCCACCCGTTCTCCCTGAGGATGAAACAATGGAGGCCATGGTGGAAACTGGGCTCGGGCAACTGGCGCAAGCCGGCTTGCAGCAGTACGAAGTATCTGCCTTTGCGCGAGCAGGGCATCAGTGCCAGCACAATGTGAATTACTGGCAGTTTGGGGATTACCTAGGCATCGGGGCCGGTGCACACGGCAAGATCACCCTCGCCGGGGAATCCCGGATCGAACGAAGGGTGCGCACACGACACCCAGCCGCCTATCTGCGGCAGGCGGGAACGGACGACGCCATCGAGGCAAACAACGTTCCCACGAATGAATTGCCCTTCGAGTTCATGCTCAATGCTCTGCGGCTCACCGGCGGCTTCGACGTCCCGCTCTTCACGCAACGCACCGGTCTGCCCATCAAGGTAATCTCGGACACGCTGCATCGTTTGGAGCGCGACGAGCTGATCACCTGGACCATGACACATATTCAGCCCACGGAGCGGGGAGCGCGATATCTGAACGATGTCATCTCGCGCTTTCTGCCGGACTGATCATCCACGCAAACCGCCAAACGCGCACCATCACACGTCTTTCTTCTTGACCGGTCGCCGCCAGCCCGCCTTAAGCACCTGCGGCGCGCGGGCCAGGGCCAGCTGGTCTTCGGGCACATTTTTCGTGATCGTGGAACCTGCGGCGATGGTGGCCCCGGAACCCAGCACGACGGGCGCCACAAGCTGGCTGGACGATCCGACGAACACCCGATCACCAATCGTCGTGCGATGCTTGTTGGCGCCATCGTAATTGCAGGTGATGGTCCCGGCACCGACATTGCACTCGGCGCCCATCACGGTGTCGCCCACGTATGACAGATGATTGATCTTCGAGCCAGCGCCAATCCGGCTGGCCTTGATCTCGACAAAATTACCAATCCGACTGCCGCGGGCCAACTCCGTACCGGGCCGCAACCGCGCATAGGGTCCGACCACAACGTCTTCAGCCAGATTGGCGCCGTCGATATGGCTGAATGCATGAACATGTACGCCATTGCCCAGCGTCGCGTTGCGGATGACGCAATTAGGTCCGATGACAACATCATTCCCCAGGACAACGCGCCCTTCCAGAATCACGTTGACGTCAATCGTCACATCGCGTCCTATCGTCACCTCGCCTCGAATGTCCAGCCTGGCCGGGTCCAGAATCGTGGTTCCCGCCAGCGCAAGGGCCTTGGCCTGTCGCAACTGCCATTCCCGTTCAAGTTGAGCCAGCGCCCATCGGTCATTCACGCCCGTCACCTTGACCGGATCCGGCGTAACAATCCCCTCGATCAGGACATCTTCCGCGTGTGCCATGCCGACAATATCCGTCAAATAGAGCTCGCCCTGAGCATTTTGCGGCGCAAGCTGCGCGAGCCAACGGCGAAGCAAGCCTGCCCGGACGCACATGAGGCCGGTGTTGATTTCGGCAATACCTTGTTCGGCTAACGTGGCATCTTTCTGCTCGCGGATCGCCACCATGGCCTGTGTCGCGTTCCGGATGATCCGCCCATAGCCCGTCGGGTCGGAGAGCACCGTCGTCATCACAGTTAGAGGTGCACGCAGTGATGCATCCACCAGCGGCTGCACGACCGACGCGTCCAGGAGGGGAATGTCTCCGTACAAAATCAGAACGCGATCGTCATCGGCAAAGGAAGATTCATCCAATGCACAGCGAACCGCATGCCCCGTGCCCAATTGCTCGGCTTGCAGCACCCATCTGACACCCGGCCGGGTGATGGCGGCTTCAACCTGCGACGCACCGAAACCAAGAACGACAAATACCGATGCAGGCTGAACACTATCTGCAGCATCCAGTACCCGATCCAACATGGTTCGCCCCGCCAAGGTGTGTAATACCTTGGGCAAATCTGAGCGCATCCGCGTTCCTTTGCCGGCGGCCAAAACAAGGACATGAAGCTGAGAGGTAGATGACATGGTGCCCTCGATAACAAAAAAGGAGCCTAGGCTCCTTTTGATTTTACTGAATAACGCGATCAGCGCGGTTTACGCAGCAATTGGACTATCAGCAGCTGATCGTTAACGACGTCCTGAGCCCATGCCTCGTAGGGAACGCACCCATTTAAGTCGCTCTTCTGCTTCAATCATGATTGATTGGGCCGAAGTGAAATCCAATTGCCCGCGCTGTTCGTAATCACGAATATAAACGGCCTCTTCAGCCAGCTTGGCTTCGAGCTCGGAAGCGTCAACGCCGTGGGCATCTTCTTCAGTCAAAGCCCAATCCGCGATGATGCTGACCACCATCGGCTGAACTTCGAGAATGCCAAATCCCACGAAATAGCGAACTACAGTGCCGTCGGTGAGGTGAACGCGTACTTCACCAGGGCGCAGAATCGACAGTGTCTGAGTATGGAGCGGGGTAATCCCGACTTCGCCCGCCTCAGTGGGAATCGACACAAAGGTCGCTTCCCCTGAGAAAATCGGGCGCTCCATGCTGACTATGTCAACACGAATGGTCATCGCCATAATGTGGCCTCCGGTTATGCCTTGGCAGCAAGTTTGGCGGCTTTTTCAACCGCTTCGTCGATGGTGCCGACCATGTAAAATGCCTGCTCAGGGAGGTGATCGTACTCGCCCGCTGCAATGCCTTGGAAAGCCCGGATGGTTTCCTTCAGGGACACATAACGCCCCGGAGCACCCGTAAATACTTCGGCAACGAAGAACGGCTGAGACATGAAACGCTGAATCTTACGGGCACGGGACACCGTTGCCTTGTCATCATCGGACAGTTCATCCATACCCAGAATGGCAATGATGTCTTTCAGCTCTTTGTAACGCTGAAGCGTCTTCTGGACGGTACGTGCCACGGAGTAATGCAACTCACCGACAACTTGTGGATCCAGCTGGCGGCTGGTTGAGTCCAGGGGATCGATCGCCGGGTAAATACCCAGAGAGGCGATATCTCGGGACAGAACGACCGTCGCATCCAAGTGGGCGAAGGTGGTGGCAGGAGCCGGATCGGTCAAGTCATCCGCAGGGACGTAAACGGCCTGCACGGAGGTGATTGAACCAGTCTTGGTAGAAGTGATCCGCTCTTGCAGAACGCCCATTTCTTCAGCCAGCGTCGGCTGGTAACCCACCGCGGAAGGCATCCGGCCCAACAGGGCGGATACTTCAGTACCGGCCAGGGTGTAACGGTAAATGTTATCGATAAACATCAGGACATCACGGCCTTCGTCACGGAAGAACTCGGCCATGGTCAGACCGGTCAGCGCAACACGCAGACGGTTTCCAGGTGGCTCGTTCATCTGGCCGTACACCAGGGCAACCTTGTCCAGTACACCGCCGTCCTTCATTTCGTGGTAGAAGTCGTTCCCTTCACGGGTACGTTCGCCTACACCGGCAAACACGGAATAACCGCTGTGCTCAACGGCGATGTTACGGATCAGTTCCATCATGTTCACGGTCTTGCCCACGCCGGCGCCACCGAACAAACCGACCTTACCGCCTTTGGCGAACGGGC
>Ga0307375_10007297_pt1 | contig 10103 bp, 20 predicted proteins | sample TR1MG_FD_202531 | JGI IMG/M metagenome (GOLD analysis project Ga0307375, IMG submission 202531) | Soil microbial communities from Risofladan, Vaasa, Finland - TR-1 | ecosystem: Environmental > Terrestrial > Soil > Coastal area > Acid sulfate soil | place: Finland: Risofladan, Vaasa | collected...
CTCTCCTAAAAGCTCATGTCCGATAAGTTCAGCAATTAACGTTTTGCCAGTCCCTTGTATCCCGTGAAAGAGAAAATGCGGCATGTCCCCTGCCTTTATGTACTTTCGTATCACTGATTTTAGCTTTTCGTGTCCTACGACATCATCTAACTTTTCCGGTCTGTATTTTTCCGTCCACATCGTTAACTTCCCTTCGTAATGACCGCCTGTTCCATTTCTTCATCTCTCACAAACTCGTCATGGCGGTACACCGCAATAGAACCGTCATTATGTTGCACCGCAAAAACTTCACCACCGTGCCCTTGTACCATCCCTCTAACAATTCCAGTATCACCCATCCGCCGAGCTTTTAGATGCTTTGCAGATACCATATATCCAAAAGCTGGCTTTATATCTACTATACTCACCTTCATCCCTATTTCTACATCTACTTCTCTCATCTTTTCATGTCCTACGACATAATCTAACTTTCCCGGTCTGTATTTTTCCGTCCACATCGTTTCTTATCCTCTTAAGTTACCGTAAAATCTGAATTGCGATAGATACTTTTCCAGTGCCTCTTCGCCCTCTTCCCGGATAATGGTTTTTGGGCATAGCCCGAGCTCCAATTTCATAGCAAAGAAGGCATTACCGCTCTCGTGTACCCTTCCAACCAAAGCCATAGGGCAGGTTTCAGGGTCTTTTTCACATCGACTTCCTGTGAGCTTCAGGCTCACGAACATACATGCCGTTGCAAATTTACCCAGCTCTGCTTTCGGTATTAAAAAATCCTTCTCCCCGATTTTTTTCATCATAATAGTTTCCTCCTTTTCAGCTCCTCTTCGATTTGATCACTCCACTCATATCCGTACTCCAAATTGGATAGTTGATTGTCGAGTGCGTCTATAATAAAGCCTATTTTTACTTCTAAGACTTCTATCCGTCTTTTAATCTCTTCTATCTCGGTCATTCTTACGACTTCACGCGCACACACCACATCCAATAGATGTAGAGCCCTACTACAACTGTGAGTAGCCCCCACACTGCGAAATACGCCACTGCTGGGTCGTCTGTGTTTAATAGGCTGCCAACACGATCCCATATATCTTCCGTACCGTTCATGGTTTATATTATGTCTCCTTTGGTATTTAAGATTTTCCCTCCTCCTTCCATCGCCTCCTCCGGGAATGTTAATACACCCCGGTATATCTTTCTTTTTCTATCCAAGAGGATTCTTCTCCTTTCTATGCCGAGGAGTTTTCTCCCAGCTTCTAACAGAGAGAACCATTGATCTTCACTGATTTCATTTGCAACATAAAGCCTATACGCAAATCTAATTATTTCATTATATCTCTCTCGTGATGTCCCACCTTTTTCTATAATTTGCTTCAATTCCTTATTTATATCGGTTAGTGTCATCTTTTCTCCTCCAGACGTTTTTGTTCGTAATAGCAATGCGGGCATTGCCACCCATCGCCTTTTTTCTTCCATCCGAACTCCTGAAGCTCCTTGTCCTTGTTCTTATCATCCCGGATGGTGATGATGTGCCCGCAATCAATACAGCCCACCTCGATTAAACCTTTCTTTTTCATCTTGTTCGCCTTCTCCTAAAATCTCACATCCATCCCAAGGGCATCCATCGCCTGCCTTAGAGAACTTTTTTCTTCTTCTCTCATGTCGTCAATTTTGAAGGCGCCATATTTCTCTGCCCTTTCTATTGCCTCCTTTGCTTGTCTTATCCACTCTCCCTTACTTTTCCATGCCAATATGTTTTCTTCTGCCATTTTATTCGTTCGCCTCTGTAATTGCTGCACATGCGTCAGTTTCCTCGCAATATTCGGTTATTACTATCGCCTGTGCTGGCAGCTTTCCAGAGAGGGGATCTGAAGTCCACACCACTCTATCGCCTTCTTGTCTCCATCCTTCTAATCCTTCCTCTGCAATGTGCACCGCCTCTTTTCTTGTATCTGCTCGTTTCTCTGTTCCGTCCCAAAATTTTATTATCATTTGCCTTCATACCTCCATTTCTACTTCATCATCTTGTCCCGTCCCATCAAACCGATTCCGGTTTTGTATTCGTTGTATATCCTCTTTCAACTCACAATCTGGGTGTACGTCCCCCTTGTTCCTCCAGTCCTTTATCGGCATGTGACAGATTTTACAACTCTTTCGCATCTTACTCAAAATACTCTCCCGTTTCATCTCCCCAGTATGATCTCGGTGCAAATACCGTTCCGTCACTGGTAAAATCACAACCGCACTCGCAGGTATAACAACCGAGCGTTCTATCCCACGTTGCCATTTTACCACATTTAGGGCATTTCTTATCCTCTATCATCCTTACTCACCTCTTTCATCTTTTTCTCTGCAAAATCCGCCATCCACTCTTCCGTCATCATCCCATGCCACGTTCTCGGACGTTTTTGCGTTTCCGAGATCATAAAAGCCTTCGCTTCTTGTATCAATTTTTGTTTCTTCCTTCCCCACCCAAATATAGCAGCCAGTCTCATCTTTCTTCCTCCTCTTACTCTAAAACAAACTCGTTTGGTTCTTTGCCAATCGGATTGTTTTATTCCCTCCCAATTTGATTTTATCCAACTCTACAAACTTAGTAGCATCGAATTGCTCCACTACTCCTTCGGTATAAAGCTTTGCTATCAACTCCTTCAACTTCTCTGCAAGCTCATCATCGTAACCGTAAAGGTTATGGTGCGGTGCTATCGTGTCCAGGTCTAATAAGAGTATCGGGTTATCAACGCCACAAATATCCTCTATCTTCATTATGCCCTTGTCCTTCAATGCGTCCTCTTCGATTAGCTTAACAAAATGATCGAGCATCTGGGTATGAGATAACGAACCCAGGTTTGTCAACCCTTTAACTGCGTTCTCTATGCCTCTGCATTGCGTAACTGTCTGATATGTGCAGTTCTTACCTCTATGTGTGTCTTTTCCGTGGTTTTTCTGTGTTATGTAGCTCCCACCTTCTTTAACGCTGCCTATGTCGTAAACATGAGTGTCACTTCCGGGATTGTACCCACTTAATAAATCCTTCGAGATGCCGTTACCTACGAAATAAGCGGATATAATGCTTTTACACGCAGGGCAGATATACGCAGATATTAGTTCATAATCCAATACCGGTAACGTGCTCTCTATCGCAGCATCGTAGAACCATATCCTTCCGTCTTTTATTTCTATCATAATCTCTCCAACGTTGTTTGATTTTTAGGCATACCCTCACATCGAGGGATATAACCATCGCAATATGATTCTTCTCGGCAATGTCCATCATCTACTAAATGCCCATCAAGGATATGCTTTTTCCTATTAAAACACAATCCTTTTACAATCCTTTCGGTTTCGTGCTTCCCTATGTACGCACACTGCACTTCTTTTTTCATATATACCCCTCATCTTTCAAGTACCTGTAACTCATATCTCTGAACGAAAGCCAATCGTTAGGATCAAATGTATGCGCTTGCCAATCCACCGCCTCTTTTATTCCCTCGGCTTTAACGTCCATCATTTGTTTCATGTATTCGTCCACCATTCCCTCATGCAATAGCTTAAATACTATCGGCTTTTCTGTCTGTTGAGGTCTGCATACTCTCGCAATTGCCTGGTCGTGGATTGCAGGAGTCCATGATTGATCTGCAAAGATAATTATAGATGCCTGCGGGATGTTTAACCCTGTCCCGCCTACTGTCGTAGTTGCTAATAATATCGGGTAGTTGCTCTTAATCTTGAAGTCGCGTAAAATCTCTTCTCGTTTCTGTATCGGTTGCTTACCGGTAAACACTAAAGCGTTTATGCCTCTGCAAGAAAACTCTTTTGCTAATAGCGTTTGTAGCTCCGGGCGTTCTGAGTATATGATGATCTTCTTGTTTCGATTTACGTATTCAGAGGCTAACTTAATCACCTCTTCTTGTTTTGATGTTAAATTTCCGTTCCAATTGTACGCTATCTTAACATCACTTTTTATCTTCTCGCTCTGTGGTATAGTAGAAACAAATTGAAGTTTGCCTATCTGTACCAAAAGCATTATCATATCCATTTTATGATCACCGTCTTGTTCTGCTTTTAATTCCGCTAAGAACCATTCTGCAAACTCATCTAACCAAAGTCTGTAATAATCGAGATGTTCTTTTGTCGGTTTCACCCAAATCTCGTGTACCTCCGGCTCCGGTATCTTTATCTCCCGCATTATCTCCGGCTCATCCCTGCATCGTCTTATCATCATTGGTGCTAAAAGCTCATGCCAAAGCTCAATGTCCTTAACTATCGGGAACTCGCGGATGCGTTTTCCTTTATCCAGGGTGTCCTCAAACTGATTCGAGATGTAGCTGTCCACGGTTACAAAATGCTCCCTGAACTTCCGCGTTCCAGATGTTACACCATAATTCTGAATGTATGGCGTGTGATAACCATATTTGAATAGTTCCGTACCGTCACCAAAAGCACACACCAAAAGGCTAAAAATATTCCTCGGATAGTTGGCTATCGGTGTCCCGGAAGATAGAACCCAATGCTTAGGGTGCATTGATCTACATGCTAATGCCCGGTTGCTATCATTTGCCTTTATGTTGTGTGCCTCATCGAGCATTATGAAGTTGCAGCGCTTCTTTAATGCCTTTGCGAAGGTCTTTCCTTTTGTTGCTTTCATCCAAATACGGGAATATGCGATAAGGTTAAACAGTTTAAGGTTTTTAGTGTCGCTGGATTTAGTTATTATGTTAAAATCGCATCCGAACATCTTAAGCTCACCTGCAAACTGCCCTATTAGCTTGCTTTCTGTTATAATAAGGTTATGCTTACAGCCGTGCATTAACGCTATTGCTATACCCATCCTTGTCTTGCCTAATCCCATATCTGTCGCTAAAACCGCGTGTTGTTTCATTGACATCCTAATTACATCATGCTTTTGCCAGTCCCATAAAGTGAGATTAGGATGCTCTGCAAGAATGCGGTCTAACTTCTTCTCCTTCTCTCTGTATAATTGTGGATATTTAGCACACATACCCTCATCTTTATTTTTAAGCTCCCATGCACTGCTTCCGTCCCCTTCTCCGCCTTCGTTGTTTAAAACCCACTGCTCAAATGTTGCTTTTTGTAGCTCATTCCAACGTTGCAGCTTATCATGGACGTTATGAATCTGCGGGTCTATCTCACAATCACAACCGAGATATTTTAAAGAATCCTTTAATTCGCCGGTTATGTCGGTGTTGTAAAATGCCTCTGGTCGTCTCGCATTGATCCACCATTGCGATACGTAACGTTTGGTTGCGTTGTTGTACTGCTCACCTAAAGAATCTTGATGCTGTTTCACCTTTAACGCTGTTAAGAGGTCGGTACTTTTGATTGTTATAGCGGTATTTGCTGCATTAAGGCAAACCTTAATGCCTTCTTTACCTGTACATGGCAATGTCGGTTTTTTTACCTCTTGAATGATAAATTCTCTCGGAGATACAAACCGAACGTCACGTTTCGGATATTCATTTATTTCCTCTGTGTGCACACATACCAGTTTATAATGTTCTGTACTTTTCCACTCATCTAAAACCCTATTTAGATCGTTTAAGCTATTTGTTTGATGATAAAAGACTTCTGCGTCATCTCTATAATTGTATCTGAAGTTTCGGACATCGTAAATAACAATCGAAGTCGCCCAATTAGCGCCTGTATGTGCTGTTGCTGGTAAATCCACCTTTAAAATCTCATTGGCGTGTCCCTTAATCCATTTCTCAAAGGTGCGGGTGCTCTCGTTACTAAAGAATGTCGTGGGTAACACGCAGGCTACATAAAAACTGGTGGCTCTTATCGCTATCTCCAATGCCGCTATATGAGATTGTATAGAAGAACGATAGCCCATAGCCCCCCATTGTGCATTATAAAGTTTAATATTACGCTTCTCTAAATGAATGCTGAAAGGAGGGTTAAGTAAACTAACATCAATACTATGGATAGGTAAGATATAATCAAGAAGGTTGCCATGCACGATTTTAGCGTTTTCCTTTGGATATAACGCCCTCGCTACTTTGTAGGCATTATCCTCTATCTCTATGCCCATAACTCTCGTTGCTGGGTGTAGGTACCTGAACATCCTGCCCATCCCGCATGAGTTATCCAACACGATTGCTTTTTCTGCATGACGTAAATTAAGAGCGTCCGTGATAAATTCTACTACCGGGTAAGGGGTAAAGTATTGTTGGAGTGTTTTGTTTCGTTTCTCGTTTGGATTCCAACCCTTAAACTCTACGGTCTCACCTAACGGTTTGTAGCTATCAAAAATATAATCCCGGTCTATCTCCTCACCGTTTGCTGCTATGTCCTCAAGAATTTTATTGTTTATGCCGTTCATCTTCTGATCTTGAAAAAGGAAAAAAAGGAATGAGCGATTACTCGCTCTTCTCCTCCATACTCCTTTTCCTCGCTTCCTCTAATGCAACATACTCCTTTGCTTCCTTCTCTACTTCCTCGGGCACTTCGGATACTATGATCTTCTCCATGCACTCCACTATCTCAGCACCAATAAGATATGCTCCAGAGTCCCCGGTTGCTTTACCTGCGCTCATGGTCATGTTCGCTAACGTTGCCAGCTCCACCCATCCAGGGATATTTTTAAGCAATACCCCCATCTTCACTCTACTTTTTTCTTCGCCCATCTTGTTTTTTCCTCCTCACCCTTCAAGGTGTCTCTCTGTCACCCCTCCGGGAGTCGAACCCGGAAAAAGGAAAAAGTATTCTCCAATGCCATCTGACGTATCTTTTCGTCTTTCAGTATGTCCACCGCCTTTACATCACTGTGAACTATGCAAAAATCGTCCGGTGCTGCCCGTCCACATTCAGGACATCGCCACTGGTGTTTTAAAACGTCCCCTATCCATACCTGTTCCTGTTTTATCTTCCATGTTCTCCGTGCGTTGTATCTTTTGATTGCTTCTTTTGTCAGATCAACCAATCTGTCATAGTTTGCACGTACATATTTTGCGGTTGCGGTGTTCCATCTTCTATCCCCTATCCATATTAGGTCACTCTTATTTCCTACTTCGTTTATGTTATCCCATATTACGTAGATCGCTTTATATGGTTCAGCTACTTTTCTTATCCTCGTTCCGCTTAGTACCTCGTTTATGCACTCTATTTTTAGGTTCTCTTGTTCGTTCATCTTACGTAACTAAGAAGGAGTGTTTGCCCCTTCCGCTGCCTTATCTACTATGTATCCTACCACTCTGTTTACCCTACCCAACACGCTAAAAACCGTTTTCCAACTTGCGTTTGCGTAATGTTCGATATACTCTTTACTCCTTCCGTTTAATTCATAGCCCCGTAAATACGCTATAACGGATGCTGATAATTCCGCTACTATCTCCTGGTCTGCATGTTGACCACCTTTTAATTTGCCGTTGATCTCGTTATCCGCTGCATGTGATAGTTCATGTAGGTAAACCCCTATATCCGGTGACATTAACTCTATCTCGTTATGCACGTTACTGAAGGTTCCAAATTCAACACCGTTAAACCCTTTCGCTTCGATAGATATATTTAACCCGTCCGCCACACTCCTCAAGTCACCGGGTATCTCAAGATTAAAATCATCTTTCACTAACGCCGCCCCCCCGGTATCTTCATATTTGAATACCGGTGCCGATTTAAAATATACTATATGCTTATCTTCTGTTGTCACCTCACCATCAGCATTTATCTTTTCGACTGGTTTCGTTATGCTCATTGGCACCAGGATATATAATGCTTTCGCGCCTTTATTTACATGGCGCTTAACCTCTTTCCATTGCCTGAACCCCCGTGCATCCTCGGTGCCACCCAATAACATTAACAACCGGTTTGTAAAACTCCATGTATCAGAAGGTCGCCCGTTTTTGCTTTTGAATGTTGCATAAGCTATTGCTTCAATATTTCCGTCTTTAAACGTCTTTACTACTTTGTGTATCGCTTCTGATACTTTCTCTTTTCTATCATTCAAATTCGGCATAGCGTTATCGCCCCTTAATAGTCCTCAGCCAGCATTATCGTTACTGCATACTGAGTGTTTAACCCCGGCATCCCCGCATTTTCTCTTAATGCCTCCACGCTTCCAAAATCATCAAGTATCGCATAGCATTTATCTTCCGCGTTCGTTGGTATTCTCATCGTTCTTCCTCCGTCCTCGACTCTTAAGTTCTTAGCCTCCGGATCGAAAACTAAAAAGTCCTGCCCTTTACCTTCAGGGCGTATTGTTTGCCGTGTCTCCTTGATTATTTCGCCTACTGCTTCCGGTGAGATCGTGTTCTGGAAGTTGGATGTACAGAGTAATAAGAACGGCTCGGTTTCGGTCATTACCCGGTCACCTCTTCACCAAATAGTTCAGTCATAACTTCATTAAATGCTTTTCCCTCTTCTCCTTCTTGCTGCATTCTTGCCATCCAGTTTCCAGGCTCGAAAATACAATACTTGGTGCAACATTCCTCGGTATATTCGCAGGTTTCTCGACACTTCACCGTTGAACACGTTTTTATGCACTCATCAAACCCTTTAGGGCATTTAAAGCTCATATTTCTAACACCTCAAACCATAGCTTTAATGCGCTCATCAAATCATCAAAGCTTTTCGGATTTATTGGAGTCCCCGCTGCTCCGAAGTTGCCGAAACGTAAACCTTTTACGTGCCCGCTGAGATCGTGATAGCCGTTTAAATCAAACCACCTGTCGCCTTTAATCAATGTGAACCCGAAGTTTCCCCCGCTCTTATTCTTGTTGTGATACCGTTTTATCGCTCTCACTATTTCAAGAGCGTTCTTTATCTGTTGTCCTTTTAGCTCACTTATATTTATTCCCTTTCCTTCTTCCCTTTCTTGCTCCATCTTTTTTACCTCTTTTGGGTATATGTTTATATATATATGTTTAAATGTAAAAATGCGTTTAAAAGCTTTTCGGTTTTAAAATTCAACATTTTAAAATATTAACCCCTTTAAAGGCTTAATTCCTTTAAGTTTAAACGTTTTAAACCCCTTAAAACTTAAACCTTTAAATTTTTGAAAAAAAAAAAATTTGTTTATACCCCGCCGGAAGTTACCTGAAGGTTTTACTGTGGTGTGTGGCTTTACGGTATTAACACAGAATACTGGTGTAAATTAGTTCTTTTACAATGCGACTGCAAGCAATGTGGTTGTGTGTACCTGGAACACTGGCAGGGTGGGTCTGCATGGGTGGATCTTTCCAACGCCGTGCCGACAGCATTGATATACCAATGGTTATACCAATGGTTATACCCATTATACCAATCGCAAACACTGCAAGCGGGATACTCGCCTGATCTGCAACTAACGTCAGCACTGATGCTGCAAATATCAGCGCTATACCCACAAGCGCAATCGCAATCTTGGCTTTGACATCTATATCACCTCCTTCGCGTTTAGTGGCTTAAATTAGATGTTGTAGGTATTTAAACTTTTGTAAAAAGTTTGATGCTCTTAGCCACTAACAAGGTAAGCTAAAGCCAGCCCAGCCACAATAACAATGAAGAACATAAAAGCTCCCTCGATAGGTGCTACCACCTGATACCGGCGAAGGGCGTTAAGTGCTGGTTCCACTACTTCTGAGGGGAGCGTGTCGAGGTCACTTCCTCCATCCGCAAGGAATAAGACGTAAGTCACATCAGGTGGTGGATTGCCTGAATTTAGGAAGACCCAAATGCTTGTACTATAAAGCCCAGTTAAACTGTCTTCATAGAGCCATACAAGTGAGGGAACATCTGGATGTATGGAAGGATCGGTTATTTTATACCACTTCTTCACATCCGGTATCTCTGAAGCTGAGAGTTCAGGAATTTTAGATAGATCTAATCTGCCAATATACGGGCGTACAAAATTTTCTTTGCCTATTTCGACCATTTGAACACTAAAAATAATTGTGGATTGAAAAATATAAACCTTTCCCAAAGAGGGGGGGGTTATAAGTAAAATACCGCTTTTATTTGTAACATGGCAGCAATTGAGGAGGAGGGCGAGGGAGGGGATAATGGAGTGGATAACGATTTAGATGTGATAGATCAAGACGGTGGAGAGGATAAGAGTACGGAAGATAAGCTTAGGATGCGTGTAAGCGCAATTAAAGATTTAACAGCGGCAG
>Ga0307375_10007298_pt1 | contig 10102 bp, 9 predicted proteins | sample TR1MG_FD_202531 | JGI IMG/M metagenome (GOLD analysis project Ga0307375, IMG submission 202531) | Soil microbial communities from Risofladan, Vaasa, Finland - TR-1 | ecosystem: Environmental > Terrestrial > Soil > Coastal area > Acid sulfate soil | place: Finland: Risofladan, Vaasa | collected...
GCGGCTCAGGTAGGTCTGCTGCGCGTTCGGGATGTAGTCCGCCGCCCAGTCGATCTGGCCCTCGGTGATGGCGTTCGCCTGGGTCGAGTTATCGCTGTAGGCCACGAAGCGCAGCCCCGCGATGCCCGGCTTGCCCTGCTGCCAGTAATGCGGGTTCTTGGTCAGCAGGTAGCCCTGCGGCGAGAAGCTGGACAGCTCGAACGGCCCGGTCCCGACCGGATGGGGATCGGCGAAGGTGACCGGGTTCTTGATCGAGGCCCAGATGTGCTTCGGGACGATGATCAGGCTGGCGATAGCGTCAAAGTTCTGCTCCTGCGGCCCCGAGAAGTTCAGCACGACCGTGCTGGCGTCGGGCGCGCTGACCGACTGGAACGAGATCCCGTTGCCGTTCAGCGCGGGGAACTTGCGCATGAGCTCATAGGTGAACACGACGTCCGCGCTGGAAAATGGCTTGCCATCGCTCCACTGCACGCCGCGTCGCAGGTGAAAGGTCAGCGTCTTGTTGCCGTTGGACCACGCCCAGGACTGAGCCAGCCACGGAATGACGTAGTTAGACCGGACGTAGTCCACCTGGACCAGCGGCTCGTTGATAAACCCCGAGGCGCTGCCGCTGGCGACCGAGTTCCCGGCCAGGCCCAGCGCGCTGGTGGGCAGGTAGGGGTTGAAGACCCTCGTCATGCCCACGGCCTCGCCCGCGACCGTGAGGATCACCTTCGACCCGCTGCCGGACACGCCGGCGCTGCCGCCGCCGCTGCTCGAGCACGCCGTCGCCGTGATAACCGCCACGGCGGCCACCGAATACTGCAGCAGCCGGCGCTTTCTGGTTCTCATCACACTCATGCCTCCAGATCCTCGGATAGTCATGTCGCTGGCTTCTCCTTCGTGATGTCGCTGCTGACTGCGGACTGGAAGAGCCAGCAGCGGGCCCAGTGACCTCCGCCGAGCTCAAACCTGGGGGGCGCCTGCGTCGTGCACCGCTGCATGACCAGCGGGCAGCGCGGGTGGAAGCGGCAGCCAGCCGGCGGGCTGATCAGGCTGGGCGGCTGCCCCGTGTCCTGAAGCTGCTCCCGCGGGGCCCGGCGGGCCGGGTCGGGCGCCGAGGAGACGAGCAGGCGGGTGTAGGGGTGCGCCGGATCGCTGGTGACCTGCTCCGAGGGCCCGCTCTCGATGAGCTGCCCGGCATACATGACGGCCGTTTCCCTGGCGAAGTAACGAGCTGACGCGACGTCATGTGTCACGTACAGGAGGGCCACCCGGTCGGCCGAGGTGAGCTCCGCCAGCAGGTTGAGCACGCCGAGCCGGATGGAGACGTCGAGGTTCGACACTGGCTCGTCGGCCAGGATGACCGACGGGCGGGCCGCCAGCGCGCGGGCGATGGAGACCCGCTGGAGCTGGCCGCCCGACAGCTCGTGCGGGTACTTGTCGAGGAACTGGCGCGCCGGGGACAGGTTCACCTGCTCCAGCAGCTCGGTCGTGCGGGCCAGCAGCGCGTCGCCACCGTGGCGCGGCTCGTGGCGCGGCTCGTGGATGCGCACGGCCCGCTCCAGGTGCGTGGAGACCCGCAGCATCGGGTTGAACGACCCGTAGGGATCCTGCAGGATCAGCTGGACCTCGCCGACGTGCCGGCGGAACGCCCGGCCGTGATTGGTGCGGACCGGCCGGCCGCGCAGCAGCACCTCGCCGGAGGTCCGCCGGTACAGGCCCGCCAGGATGCGGGCGAGCGTTGACTTGCCCGAGCCGGACTCGCCGACCAGGGCGGTCACCTGGCCCGCGTACAGGCCGAGCGAGGCGTCCTCGACCGCGTGCACCACCCGGCGGCGCATGCTGTCGAAGCGCCCGGCGCCCTGGCCGCCGTGCACCGGGAAGTGCTTGGTGACGTGCACCGCCTCCAGGACGGGCGCGGCGCTATCGGCCAGCGGTTCAGGCACGGCCACCTCCGGCAGTGAGTCCTTCGCTTGAGCTGGTGTCGTCGCGGTCGGGGCTAGCGCTGTCGTACAGGAAGCAGGCCACGTCCGCCGGCGGCTCGCCCGCGGCGTCGCCGCGTCGCAGCAGGAGCGGGCTGGACTGCTCGCACGCGTCGAAGGCGCGCGGGCAGCGGGGCTGGAACGAGCAGCCCGCGGGCAGCCGCCGCATGTCGGGCGGGTAGCCGGGCACCCCCGTGAGTTTGCGCTTCGGGCCGGTGATCGTCGGGAACGAGCCCAGCAGGCCCCGGCTGTAGGGGTGCAGCGGGCGGTCGTACACCTGCGCGGCCGGGGCAAGCTCCACGATCCGCCCGGCGTACATGATCGCGATCGTGTCGCAGAGCTCGATCAGCAGGGACAGGTCGTGGGTGATGAAGATGACCGAGAAGCCGAGCCTTTCCTTCAGCGCGCTGATCGTCTCGATGACCTGCCGCTGGATGACCACGTCCAGCGCGGTCGTGGGCTCGTCCATCACGATGATCTCGGGGTCGAGGGCCAGGCCCATCGCGATCATGGCCCGCTGCCGCATCCCGCCGGACAGCTCGTGCGGGTAGGCGCTGGCCCGGTCCGGGGAGATGCCCACCAGCTTGAGCAGCTCGCACATCCGCGCGTGCCGCTGCGGCTTGTGCATGCCGGGGCGGTGCGCCCGCAGCACGTCGTCGATCTGGGCGCCGAGCGTGAGCACCGGGTTGAGCGCGTTCATCGCCGACTGGAAGACGATCGAGATCTCCTCCCAGCGGAACCGCCGCAGGTCCTTGTCGGACAGGCCGACGATGTCGATCTGGCGCCCCGACCGGGAGGTGTAGACCATCTCGCCGGACACGATCTGCGCCGGCGGCCGGAGCAGCCGGGTGACGGCGCGCGCCAGGGTGGACTTCCCGGAGCCGGACTCCCCGGCGATCCCGAGCACCTCGCCGCGGTGCAGCGTGAGCGAGACGTCGTTCACCGCCTGCACGGGCGCCCCGCCGCCGCCGTACTCGACCCGGAGGTTGCGCAGCTCGAGGACGGACTCGGGGGCGGAGGCGGCCGCGGGTGCCGCGGCCGCCGCGGGAGCCAGGGCGCCCGCGGTGCCGCCGCCGCGGGTGCCGCGGGTGCCGCGGGTGCCGCGGGTGCTGCGGGCGCGGGTGCCGCGGGCGCCGCGGGCGAGGAGCCCCGCCACGGCCCGGACGCGGGGCCAGCGCCGCGTGTCGATCCCGGCCACCCGCAGCCGCGGGTTGATGACGTCGTCGATGCCGAAGTTGATGAAGGCCAGGCCGGTGCCGACCAGCGCGATGCACAGGCCGGGCGGGATGAACCACCACCAGGCGCGGGAGAGCTCCGCGCCGCTGACCTGGGCCCAGTACAAGATCGTGCCCCACGACCACTGCGTCACGTTGCTCAGGCCGAGGAAGGCGATGCTCGCCTCGGTCAGGATGGCGCCGACGACCGAGGCCAGGAACGTGGCCGCGATGATGGCCAGCTCGTTCGGGAGAATGTCGTAGAGCATGATCTTGAACGAGTTCTCCCCGGTGGCCCGGGCCGCCTCGACGAAGTCGCGCCGGCGCAGCGAGAGCGTCTGGGCGCGGAGCACCCGCGCGCCCCAGGCCCAGCCGGTGACGGTGATCACGATGATGATGCCGGTCGAGCCCGAGTTCGGCAGGTACGAGGCGAGGATGACCACCAGCGGCAGGCTCGGGATGACCAGGAACACGTTCGAGAACATCGACAGCAGCTCGCTGCCCATGCCGGAGATGTAGCCGCCCATCAGCCCGACGACGACCGACCACAGCGTGGTCAGGATGCCCGCGCCGAAGCCCACCTCGATCGAGATGCGGGCGCCGTAGATCACCTGCGTCAGGACGTCCTGTCCCTGCTGGGTGGTCCCGAGCCAGTGATGCAGGGACGGCGGCTGCAGCGTCGCGCTGGTGATGGCGCCGGGATCGGCGTGGTCCAGGATGGGCCCGAAGATCGCCAGGATGACGAAGAACAGCACCAGCACGAGTCCCACGAGCACCTTCGGGACCAGCAGGCCGCGCCACCAGGCCCGCCCGGCCGGCAGGTCCTCGGGGCCCGCCGCCACGTCGACATCCGAGCTGATCAGCACTTAGCCCTCCCGCGTTCGTGGGTCGAGTGCGATATACGCCAGGTCGGCGAACAGGTTCGCGAGCAAGACGGCGACCGTGATGGTCAGGAAGATGGCCTCCAGCAGCGGGTAATCCTGGCCCTTGGCCGCCTGGAAGAGCACCGTCCCGATGCCGGGGTAGTTGAAGACGATCTCCGTCACGATCGCGCCGCCGACCACGAATCCGAGCGACATGGCGAAGCCGGCCACCGACGGCAGGACCGCGTTCCGGCCGGCGTAGGTGAACATGACCCGCAGCCGGGACAGGCCCTTGGCCTCGGCCAGCAGGACGTAGTCCTCGCTCAGCGTCGTCACCATCATGTTGCGCATGCCGAGCAGCCAGCCGCCGACCGACGCCACGACGATGGTCAGCGCGGGCAGCGCGCCGTAGTAGATGGCGCTGCTGATGAACGACCAGTTCGGCCCGATCGTGGCGCCGATGCCGTAGCCCCCGGAACTCGGGAACCAGCCCAGGGTGACGGCGAACACCAGGATCGCCATCAGCGCGAACCAGAAGTACGGCAGCGAGGACAGGAATGTCGTGACCGGGATGAGGGCGTCCCGCCAGGTCCCGCGCCGCCAGCCGACGATCATGCCGAGCACGGTGCCCAGGACGAAGCCGATGACCGTGCACAGCCCGATCAGCACCAGGGTCCAGAAGATGCTCTGCCGGATGACCTGGATCACGGGGGTCGGATAGTAGGTGTAGGAGATGCCGAAGTTGAAGGTGACGACGTTGTGCCAGTACGCGAAGTACTGCGAGATGAGGCTGGAGTGCGGCTGCCCGAACAGCACCTGGATGGCATGCACGGCGGACGGGCTCAGCCGTCCCGCGAAGCGCTCGATCAGGCCCTGGGCGGGGTTGCCCGGCATCAGGCGCGGCAGCAGGAAGTTGAGCGTGATCGCCGCCCACGCCGTTACCAGGTAGAAGAACAGCCTCCGCAGCAAGATTCTCATCGCGCCATCCCTTGCTCCGCGTCCCGGCGCGCCCAGCCGGTCCGGCGCGGCCGGCGGGTCCGGCGCGTCCGGCGGGCCCGGCGCGTCCGGCGGGCCCAGCGGGCGCACCGGGCGACCAGCTCGCGGACCGGCGGGTCATCCCAGGCCCGCAGGTCGTGGCCGAGCTGGAGGTAGCAGACCCGGCCGCGGCCCGCCTCGCGCAGGTGGACGATCGGCTCCCGGCCCGCCGGGGTGCGCCGCCACGCCACCACCTCGGGGCCGGCGGCGTCGAGGCCGGCGTCGCCAGGGCCGACGGCCGTCTCCAGCTGGTAGTGCTCGTGCGTGATGTCGAAGGGGGCCAGGCCGCGGGTGACCGGATGATCCTGGTCGGTCTCCACGCGGAACCGGCTCTCATGCGGCGGGGGGCCGTGCGAGGCGTAGCGGCTGCCGATGAGGTCGAACACCGGCCGGTAGCGCTCGTCGAGCCTGCCGCCGGGGCTGGGGAAGACGTTCGAAGCGTGCACCGCGATGAGGCCGGCCCCCGCGTGCACCGCGTCGGCCAGCGCGGCCTGGGCCGACGGCGGGAAGTGGCCGAGGGCGGTGTAGAGCACGATCAGGTCGGCGTTGGCGCAGTCGGCCAGGCGGGCGGTGCCCATGACGGCGCGGGCCGCGAAGCCCTGCTCGATCAAAATGTCCTGCAGCTTGAGGCCCGCGGTGAACAGGTCCTCGTAGACGTCGTCGCCGTTGATGACCACCAGGGCGGGGGATGTGGTGAGCTCGGGGGGCGCGGTGAGCTCGGGTGATGCTGATCGTGTCACGTCTGCCTCCTCAGTAGGTCGAGCGCTGTTCGCCGACGGGCTGCCAGAAGCCCTGCTCCAGGCCGCTGCGCAGGGCGTTGTCGTGGACGTCCAGCGGCAGGCCGACGCGGCGCCGGGACCGGCTGCTCTCGTACGTCGCGAAGATGATCTCCGCCCCGCGGACCCCCAGCTCGCTGCGCAGGACCGGCGGCTGTCCCTCATCGAGGCTCGCCAGGAGATCGGCGATCGCCTCCGCCGTGCAGGCGACGATGGCCGGGTCCACGCGCCGCTCCCACATGGAGCTATCCCGGCTGCAGGGAGACTCGAAGACGATGTCGTCGGCGCCGAAGCGGTGCACGAGGCACCGGGCGCCACGCGCGTCCACGCGGCCGCCGGTGCCCTGGACGAGCAGCCCGAGGTTGTTCTCGATGTTCAGCAGCGGCGTCTGCGGCTCGCGGCCGGTCATGATCAGGGCGTTAACGCCGTCCTCCCACTTGACCTGCGTGAGCGAGGAGGTCTCGGCGAACGCGCCGTACACGTAGCGGTTCACCGTGACGTCGACCTGGCCCATCACCCAGGTCGGCGGCCGGTCGCCGAGGTAGAACAGCATCAGGTCGACGATGTGCGAGCCCCAGTCCGGCAGGTTGGGGCAGTACCCCTCCAGACTGACCACCGTGCCGATCGCCCCGGCGGCGATCTGCTCGCGGGCGAACCGGTGCACCGGCTCGAACCGGCGCTGCAGGTTGAAGGTGAGCTGGACGCCCGCGTCCCGGGCTAGCTCGTGCATCGTGAGCACGTCCGCGTATGAGGTGGCGATCGGCTTCTCGCAGTGGATGGCCCGCACCCCCGCCGCCACCGCGGCCCGCGCGACCTCCAGGTGCGTCGACGGCGGCGTGCAGATGCTGACCACGTCGGGATGCTCCGCCTTCAGCATTTCCTCGTGGCTGTCGTAGACACCGGGGATTCCCAGGTCCTGCGCCAGCTCCCGCGCCGCGGCCACGTTGACGTCGGCCACCGCGACCAGCTCGACGCCCGGGCCGGCGCCCGGCTCGGCGCCCGGCTCGGCGCCCGGCTCGGCCGCGCGCGCCGCCTGCGCGGCGTACCCCTGGGCGTGCACCCGGCCCTGAGAGCCGGCCGCCACGACCGCACAGCTGTAGGAGGACACTCGCAACTCCCTTGGAGGGCCGGAGTCAGTACCGGAAGGTTTGCCAAGAGTAGACCACTAGACGCCACTTGAGGCCAGTATAAGACGACGGGTATACGTGACAACAAGGCCTTACGTACGATCAATCCACTACATGCCACTACCTGACCGAGATTTCAGCAGTAGTTAGGAGGCGACCCGCATGAGGATCAGCCAGATTGTCGGTCCCCGCACGTCCGAGGTGATCGAGGCCGCCGACCCCGCACCCGCCGACCATCAGGTCCTGGTGGAGGTCGTAGCCAGTGGAGTCTGCACATCTGACCTGACGCCCTGGCGGACCGGCGGCGTCGGCCGTCCTGCCAGCGAGCCAGTCCGGCTCGGCCACGAGATCGTCGGCCGGGTGGTATCGGCCGGCCGCCACGCCCGCGGCTGGTCCCCGGGCGAGCTCGTGACCGGCCTCGGGGCCCTCGGGTTCGCGTCGCTAGCGGTCATGGACGCGGCGGCCATCCTGCCCGTCCCCGACCACATCGAGCCGGCCCTCGCCATCGGCGAGCCCGTGGCCGACCTGGAGGAGGCACTGTCGCGGACGCACATGGCGGCCGGTGACCGTGTCGCCGTCGTCGGGCTGGGCTTCATGGGCCTGGGCCTCATCCAGCTCGCCAGGGACCGCGCGCCCGGCCTGCTGATCGGCGTCGACCCCGTGCCCGCGGCCCGGCGCCGCGCGCTGGAACTGGGCGCCGACCTCGTGTTCGCGCCCGGCGAGGTGCCCGAGGAGTACGGGGGCGCCGGTGACCCCGGGCGGGGCCGCGACCAGCGCGCGGACATCGTGCTGGAGGCCACCGGGGTGACGCCGGGCCTGAAGACCGCAGCCGTGCTGGTCCGGCCCTTCGGCACGCTGTGCGTCATCGGCTACCACCACGCCGGCGACGCGATGATGGACCTGGACCTCTGGTACAAGGCGGTGACCATCGTCAACGGGTTCTGTCCCGACCGGCCGCGGCTCATGCGCGCCATGCGCGACGCCGTGGACCTGATCGCCCGGCACCGGTTCAGCTACGCGCCGCTGATCACGCACCGGTTCGGACTGGACGAGGTGGACCGGGCGTATGAGCTGATGGACGCGCGCGACGGAAGTTTCGTGAAGGCCGTACTGATTCCCTGAGGCGGTTCACGTCAGGTGCTGATGTCATCGGGCAGCAGCCGGAAGGCACCGTGTGGGGTAAGCGGGCGAATCATGCGGAAGTGCCGGTAATCCAGTGTCGCGATGACGTCGGTGCGGAACTCGCGCGCCAGCACGACATTCATCGCGCCCGCCAGCCCGATGACCGGATAGTCGGCCAGCACCGCATGCGCAGCGAGCAGCAACGAGCCGATGTCCGGCACTTCCCAGCGGCCTGCCGCCACGCGGCCGGCCACGTGGCCGATGACCGCGCTAGCGGCCGGCGGTCCCTGCCGGGTGGCGATGAGGTAGTCGAGTTCGGTCAGCACACACGGCGAGACCACCAGGTGCCCAGCCTGTGCCATGCCCTGTCGAACTGGCTGGTGATGCTGGTCGTCCTTATTGAAGAACGCGATCAGGGCGGACGTGTCGGCGATGGCAACGAGGACAGATTCAGCCATCAGAGCCGAATCCGGCGAGCAAGTCGTCCACGCGCTCGGAGAAGTCGGGAGCGCCCTGGAACGTCGGCGCGCTGTCATCTGGGCCCATGGGATCCGTCCTGAATGGATAGACCGCCGGATCTTCGGGGCCATAGGGGCGTAGTACGGCCACGGGCAGGCCGTTCTTGGTAACGGTAACCGTCTCACCGGCCTGGACGCGCGCCAGTACCTGAGCCGTCTGCTGGTTCAACTCGCGAACTGTTGCTTCCATGACACTGATTGTACTACCTGTAGTACATCAATCCGGCACCGGTTCAGCTACGCGCGCGGCCAGCCAGTCATCGAATTGCGCGGCGACGATGCGCTCCCCGCTCACGCCGACGTCCTGGCAGCGCAGCGCAGCGCCGCGCCGCGCCGCGCCGCCGCGCAGATAACGCCCTCGGATCAGCGGTCATGCTGCCGCCGACCCGCGCCCTGGCCGAGGACGCTGCCGAGACGGAACGCTGCCTCGGACAGGCGGCAGCACTCGCCACCGAACTCGAGGATGGCGACGATCGACATCCATGGCTGTACTGGATGTCGTCGGCCGATATGCAGTGCAAGCGGGCCGTTTCCTTGGGCTTCCTGGCGACTGCCTGGGGGCGAAGTACCCTGCGTACCTGGCCGCGGTGCACGAGCGAGCCGGTGACGTGGGACAGGCGTGCGCTATGGCGCTAGAGGAGGACTGAGCGGGAGCGCGTCGCCCCGCGGCCAGAAACGCCGAATGGTTGCAGGGACCCACTCCTAGCTAGTGCAGGCACCGCCGAGTCGGCCCGATGGCGCGATCGACGGACAACCTCAACGCCTCCTCGAAGCCACCGTCGTCTATGGCCTGCGGAATATCGTCGAGCGCCGCAACGACCAGCTCGCCCACGAATGACGAGGACGCGACTCCCGAGGCGAAGAAAGACTCCGTCGAGGTGCTACTGCGAACCACGACCGTAGGTATCCCTGCGCCCACCGCCGCGCCGACCTCCACGTGCGTTCCGAAGCTCTCCCCCATGAAAGCGACCACCGCGTCACTCGCCATGACGGCCTCTAGGCATTCCCGCGCTACGTCACCAGGTGTGATGTTGCGCTCTCCCCAGGCGCTAACATCCCGGTGAGGCAAGAAAACCGACCAGCCACGTTGCTCGAGCGCGGACGCTGCTGCCAAGAGCGTGCGTCGCCATCTCGAGTCCTGGCCGATAAGGGCCTTAGGCTCTAATGCATCGTCGACGTGGTTATCGGACGCGGCCGAAGGCTCCGCATAGCTGAGATGCTGCGTAAATGGACCCGCGATATAAATACGCGGCGATTCGCCTCCTGGCCGACCACTGGGACGAGGGTCAACCGCCGGACGCGCAGTCCGCTCCGCAACTGCACCCTTCACACAAGCCGCCCAGCTTTCCGAGACCGCCGCACTGGGAGTGCAGGTCTTCCGCTTCCGCACACCGCGCCAGGCGGAGGAGTGGCTGGTCACCGTCGCGTCGCGCCCGGCTGCGGGAAAAGCTCGGTCGCCGGAGGCAACCTCGTCGACAAAGGC
>Ga0307375_10007299_pt1 | contig 10102 bp, 11 predicted proteins | sample TR1MG_FD_202531 | JGI IMG/M metagenome (GOLD analysis project Ga0307375, IMG submission 202531) | Soil microbial communities from Risofladan, Vaasa, Finland - TR-1 | ecosystem: Environmental > Terrestrial > Soil > Coastal area > Acid sulfate soil | place: Finland: Risofladan, Vaasa | collected...
TATCCGCATCGAGTGAAACCGGATTCGTTGCAAAGCTCAGGATTTCGACCACATCCTTCTTTGCCATCTTCACATCCGCGCATACCTCATCAACCGACGGGCGACGCATGAAACGCTGACTCAGCGCATTGAATGACTGCTGGATCTTTCTCAGTGCGTCTTCCTTGCGATGTGGAAGCCGAATAACGCGGCGTTTGTTCGATAGTGAACGAGTTATGGTCTGCTTTATCCACCACGATGCGTAGGTGCTGAACCTCACATTCTTCCGGTAATCGTACTTGGATGCGGCCTTCAGCAACCCAAGATTGCCTTCCTGCACCAGATCGAGAAAGGAGACATCCGGAGTAACAAATGCTTTGGCTATCTTCACCACCAGGCGGAGGTTCGACTCGATGAGGATGCGCCGTGCTTCCACGTCGCCTCGCTCGATCCGTCGCGAAAGTTCCAGTTCCTGTTCAAAGGAAAGGAGCGGAGTTTTTTTGATCTGCTCGAAGTAAGCACGGAGTGCGTCTTCCTGATGCGCCGACTTGACTCTCTTCGTGTTCATTCTCACACCTCACGTATTAGTAAGCAAAAATCGAGCCAACTTCGTTGAGATGATGGAAAATGTTGTATTTACTTGCAGGCCAAACAATTACCAAAACAGAGGTCAATTGCCACGAAATTGATGCAGTAATGTGTGTGGTTTGTTATACATACATATATCACACACATTACCGAATTCCCAGAAAACAAACCGTTCAGACGATAGATGAAGGCTCACTATGCGTTCGGTTGAATGACCTTTTCTGTGAACTGCTTGTACATCATATCCGCAATTCCGAAATGGCCGACTTTCGCCATCTTCCGGGAGTACTCGTCGTAGAGCATATCTTCAAAGATATTGTTGGCCATTCCCTGTTTCACCAGCGATCCGCTGTGATCCACAGTCTGGCGCATGGCATCGAGCATCTGCTTGATAAAGATCGCCTCAAATTCGGTACAGGTCTTTTTCAGCCGTTCGTCATAGAGCGCATTCTGGCTCTGTTTTGCCTGCGCTCCTTCCGACTTCAAGTTCGAACGCGCCGCATTGAGCTGTGATGTCGAAAGCGCGTCCTGCATGGGAACAAATCTGCTCAGGTTGGTAAATACACTATCCACTGTTCAGTCCTTATCGTTTCAGGTTATTCGCGATTCCCAGCATGGTATCCGAGGTCTGAATCGCCTTGGAGTTGGTTTCATACGCACGTTGCGCAACTATCATATCCACCATCTCCTGCACAATTTGCACGTTCGACATTTCAAGGAACTTATGAAGCACCTGCCCCATACCATTGAATCCGGGCTGGCCGCCGATCGGATCACCGGATGCGGCAGTGACCTTCAGCAGGTTCTGTCCGACGGCCTGGAGTCCGGCTGGATTCACGAAACGGTATAGTTCGACCTGGCCCACATTTACCGGATCCTGCTGTCCGGGAATCTTCACGGTGACCCTGCCATCCTGAGAGATCGCAACGGTATCCCTGATGAAGCCCTTTGGCATGATGATTTCGGGAACAAGTTTATACCCGTCTGCGGTCACAAACTGCCCATTTGAGTCGATCTTAAACGATCCGTCGCGGGTGTAGGCGTAAGAACCGTCGTACGTGAGTACCCGAAAGTATCCCTCGCCCTCAATTGCCATGTCAGACACGTTGTCAGTCTGCTGCAGCGCTCCCTGAGTGTTGATCTTCTGCGTTGCAGATACACGTACGCCGTGTCCTACCTGCACACCGACCGGCACAAGGGTAAGCTCAGTGGCCGGCGTGCCCGCGGTCTTCACGGTCTGGTACAGAAGGTCCTCAAAGTCGGGGCGGTTCTTCTTGAATCCGGTGGTATTTACGTTGGCGAGATTGTTCGCGATTGTATCGATGTTGAACTGCTGTCCGATCATTCCCGAGGCGGCGGTCCAGAGTGCTCGCATCATCAGCTATGCTCCTTATACCTTGATCACGGAGTTCAGAAGCAGCCCGGTGGAGGCATCCTCGGCCTGGATTACCTTCTGATTTGCTTCATAGGCGCGGTTCACCTCGATCATATCGACCATCGCGGTGACCGGATTCACGTTCGACCCTTCGAGGAACCCCTGATGGACAGTGGGCCTTTCGGCCCGCGCAGCGATGTTCGCCTGACCACTCTGCCGGGTGTCGACATACATGTTGTTGCCCACTTTCTTCAGGTAGCGCGGGAACTGAACGTTGACCAGTTTCAGGCGATCGATCTCAACCGTCTTGTCCCACTGGTTCTCCTGATTGGAAACAAGACGCTTCGGATCCGGCTGAAACCGTTCGTTTACAAATACCTTGCCGTCCTGATCGACGACGAAGTTGTTGAGCTTGATATGGATGGGACCCTTTTCGCCGAGAACCGGATAGCCGTCCTTGGTTACCAGCAACCCCTCCGGCCCGAGGACAAAACCACCATCGCGTGTCAATCGGTTCCCGTAGGGAGTCTGCACGACAAAGAACCCCTTCCCCTGCAATGCGAGATCGAACGGGTTCTGGGTCTGCTTCAGCGCGCCCTGAGCGAAGTCAGTATAGAGCTCATTGAGCTCGACACCGGTACCGAGTTTTCCAATGACCGGTGCCACGTCGAATGAACCCAAGCGCGGAGGCGTTCCACTGAGCGGAATAGTACGCACGCCATTGTCGTTCATTCTCCGCAGAAGCATTTCCGGGTACGCCTTTTCGACGGCAATGTCGTTCTTGTAGCCGGTCGTGTCTACGTTCGCGATATTGTTCGCGAGCGCGTCCATACGGTACATTTGGGCGACCATTCCGCTTGCGCCTGTGTACAAACCACGGATCAATTTGCGCCTCCTGCGTTGATTATCGGTCGGGTGAGCCATAGAATGAAGGCGTTGGAATGAGATTCCGGGTTTCCTGTACTGCTTGATTATTTTCCGTATTGCGGGTATTTTGTTGCGCAGTTCAAGCCAAAATAGCTCAGCGGTAGAGCAGCTCACTCGTAATGAGCAGGTCCTGGGTTCAATTCCCAGTTTTGGCTCTTTTGCAGCCTATATTACTGTTTGCGGCGCGCGTTTACAAAGCGCGCAAGCTCATTGATATTCTGCACAACTATCTTGTTCGGCAGAACATCCAGGCGGTGCTGGGTAACGAAGTGGCTCAGCACCTCTTTCGCTTTTTCCGACGATACTCCCGCCCAGTGCGCGACGTCGTCCATCGTCACATCAAATTCCCGTTCGTCACCTGCCGAGGTTTGCTGCGTTTGCCCCTCATTCAGCATAAGGAAGACGTCAGCAATCTTTGCCTGAAGATCGTCGAGCGTCAGAATCATGAGACGCCGACGCTGATCGTAGATGCGTTTGGTGAACAGCCGGAGAAGCTTCAGCGCGATTTGGGGATTCCCCTTCATGAGGATTTCGAAGTTGGCCCGGTTGAACTCAAGCGCTTTCACCTGGTCCTGGGCGATGGCGGAAGCTGAACGGGGAGCCTCTTCCAGAATAGCCATCTCCCCGAACACTTCTCCCGGATAGAGGATGTCGATGGTCTTTTCGATCTCACCCATTATCTTGGTGATCTGAACGCGTCCGCTCTGTATGAGATAGAAGTTTTCACCCGGCTCATATTCGCTGAAGATGATGTCGCCCTTCGGAAAGTTCACCGCGAAGCGTTCGAATGCAGCAAGGTTCAGGTCCATATCATCCGGCCTCCAGCAACCTGATTGCCTGCTTCACCTTTCGCTCGGTCCCCTCATCGACTGCAGGCAGCGAAAGGATCTTCTTGTAAAAGCTCGCCGCGCGATTGCGATCGCCAAGGTCCTGATAGCAGCGACCAATGTAGTAGAGCGCATCATTGAGTTCTGGAATCTTGGGGTACTTCTGGATAAGTCCCGTGAAATGCCGAATTGCCGGCTCCAATTGCTTCATCGAAAACAGACAACGTCCGATTTCGTACATAGCTTTCAATGAATACTCGTTATCGGTGGATTGTTCGGCGATTTTTTTGAACTCGCGCAGCGCATCAGAGTACTTTTGTTGACTGAAAATGCTTACCGCGTTGTAATACACCTGACCCATATCCGTGAGGCCGCCTGCACCATCCGCATTTAAGCTGCTGCGTGAAGCTGTTGTTGAGGTTGAAGCGGCGGTCTGAATGCTCGGCCCTTTCCCGATTCCGTACTTCTGAGCATAGTCTTCAGCTTGGGAGAGCTGCCGCTTCGCGTCAGCGACCAGCTTTCCATTCGGATAGTGGTGTATGTAACGTCGCAACACGTAGATCGCCTGGTTGTACTGCTTCTTCTTCAGATAGTATTCGCCGATACGAAAAAGGCCGACTTCCGAATCACCCTGTTCATCGGAATCCAGCAAATTGCGAACTTTAACGTGAATTCTCCTGAGTTGATTGGAAAACACCTTCAGCATCTTCATGATGATGCGAGTGTTGGTGCTGACGAGCTGCTCGAACTCAGGAACGGAAAACATGACGCATTCAGAGTCTGCAAGGACGACGGCGTCCTCTTCTCGAGGATACTTTCCCAGGGCGGATTTCACTCCAAAGAACTCGCCGGTCTGAATGTACTCGTGTACTTCCTGGCCTGTTTCAATATCGTTGGAGCTCAGACTGACTCTGCCGGACTTGAGGATAAAGATCCTATCGCTGACATCTCCACGGAAGTAGATGACAGAGTTCGACTTGTAGTTCATCGCCTTCGGCACAGACAGTACTCCTAACCCTAGACTTTAAACACGAAAGGGGATAAAATCAAGCTTCTTTTCAAATCGCAATTGTGCCGTAAGAGTCTGCTATCCCCATACATTATATCGGAGTGTGCGAACAAAAACACAGGTATTTCTCGTGAACCGCATCCGGCGGGCCGTTTTCGTTCACCTGCCGGATGTGATATTCTTGTTTCAGAATGGTTGACCTGCACACTCACTCGACCTCGTCGGACGGCACAATGTCGCCTGAACAGCTCGTGGAACACGCGAGCGCTCTGGGTATGAGAGCTATCGCACTTACCGATCATGACACCGTCGAAGGGGTAGAAGCCGCGCAGCAGGCGGCCACCCGGTGCGGGATAACGATTATCCCGGGGATAGAGATCGAGGTGAATGTGCCTGAAGAGGATGATGTGCCGGGTATCTGTCACATTCTCGGACTGGGACTGAGAAGCTGGAAAGGCACCATAGAAGCACATCTTGCATCGATTCTGGACAACCGGGACAGGCGGAATCGCTCAATCATCAGCAGGATGAAGCTTGCCGGCGTGAAGATAGAGTACGATGATGTGAAAGCCTATGCGGGTGACGGCGTTGTAGGCAGGCCGCATATCGCCCGCTTCATGGTCGAACAGCAGCTCGCGCACAATGAGCTCCACGCGTTCAAAGAGTACCTTGGGGAGTTCGGCACATACTTCGTACCACGCGACCTGCCGAGCCTCGAAGATGGTATCCGAATGATCCACGAGGCCGGTGGACTCGCTGTTCTCGCCCATCCGTATACGCTTTTTGTCTCCTGGACAGGACTGGCCGACCGGCTCATTCACTGGCAGCGCCTCGGTCTTGACGGAGTTGAAGCATACCATTCGAACATACGGTACAATCAGGCAAAGAGAATTGCTGAACTTGCGCAATCGCTGGGACTGATCGTCAGCGCAGGTTCTGATTTTCATGGATTGCAGCGACATGATCGGAAGCTCGGAAGGACGTCGGACGGAAGAAAAATCGACGACTCGTTTGCGCTCCCCTTTATCGAGCACATGAGCAGCAAATGATCGAACGCATCGGTGAATGGGTACAGACACGCCTCCACGACATGATGTACGGATTCGGTTTCTTCTTCCTCGTTCTGAGGGAGACCCTCACGTTTGTGCGCAACAGGCAGGTCGGCCGCCGGGTCATGAGTCTCCAGATTCTATTCACCGGTATCGAGGCGGTGGGCGTCATTGCCGTAATGTCACTCGCGCTCGGCGCAGTCATCATCATCCAGGGCCTTTCGCTGCTGCCCCAGTTAGGACAGAGCAGCCTCATCTACATGCTCCTCATCATCGTGATAACCCGCGAGCTAGGACCGCTGCTCACGGCATTTGTGGTTGCCGCCCGCTCGGGAACCGCAATAGCCACTGAACTCGGGAACATGGTAATCAACCACGAAGTCGAGGCGTATCTCGCGGCGGGCATCAACCCGCTTTCGTATCTGGTTGTGCCCAGGATTATCGGTGTTACCGTATCGACCTTTGTGCTGAATCTTTATTTCAACATTTTCGGATTGCTCGGTTCTTTTCTGGTGACTCAGTTTTCCCGCCCGGTCAGCTTCTCCGAGTATTTCAACGGTGTGCTTGCGGCACTCTCGTTTACCGATGTTGGAACATCTCTCGTGAAGAGCCTGGTGTTCGGAGCAATCATATCGGTCGTTGCTACATACTACGGGTTCAAAGTTGAGCGCGCGCCAACTGAGGTTCCGCAGATGGCTATCCATGCCGTCGGCCGCGGAGTTGTGCTCTGCATTGTCGCAGACGCGGTAATCACGATTCTGTATTACGTGAGGTAGATATGGCTTCTCCGGTACAGTTGACCGATGTCTCCGTTGTCTACGAGAAGTTTCCCGTGCTCGACAGCATCAGCCTGTGGCTACCTCCGGGTAGAACGACAGTCGTGATCGGTCCTTCAGGTTGCGGCAAGAGCACACTGCTGAAGACGGCCGCCGGTCTGGTAGTCCCAAATTCCGGCAAAGTTGAATTGCTCGGTTCCGACCTTGCACGGATCAGTGAACGGGACCTGCGGGAACTTCGGACACGCAGCGGATTCGTCTTTCAGGACGGCGCACTCTGGCAGAATATGAATGCGTGGCAGAATCTCGCGCTTCCGCTTGAATATCACAATCCGGAAATGACCGGGAAGGAAGTGGCGCAGAGAATCAGGAGCGTGCTGGCCGATCTCGGATATACGAGCGACACCCAGTTGCGTCCTGCCCAACTTTCGGCAGGAGAGCAGAAGATCATATCATTTGCCCGGGCGCTTGTTGCGGATCCCGAGATTATCTTTGTCGATGAACCGACGACTTCGGTGGACGGCGAAACGTCCGAACGGATGATCAGAAAGCTCAAATCGATGAAAGAACGGGGAAAGACCGTGATCGTGGTGACGCATGATCCGGAGATGGCGTCTCAGCTCGCTGAATATATCGTCGTATTGAAGAAAGGAAAGCTTCTCGCGGCCGGCCCGGTGGTCGACGTGATACGCTCGGCGGACAGTGAGACACGGAGTATACTATCCGATGTCCTTGCGGAGGCTGCGACATATGACACCGACATACTTTCCCTCCTCGGCGGAGAGAGCGATCCGTTTCCCGGCGAATAGCCGCGAAGCAAAATAAAGGTTGGGTGAAACATGAGGTTTCGCATACGTTTCGCTAATCAGCTCGTAGGGATTTTCGTCCTGGTCGCTTTTGCATTTCTCCTGTTCATTCTGGCCTCGATGGGGATCAACCAGCACTGGTTCGAAAAGCGGCACGACTTCAGCAGTACCTTTCCAACAGCCCGCGGACTGAACGTCGGCATGAACGTTACCTTCAGAGGTTTCGCAATCGGCAAAGTGACGAATATCTCTCTCACCGACCGGAATGAGGTGCTTGTTCGCTTCTTCATCCGCGACGAATACTACCCGAGGGTCTACGACCACTCGGTGCTGCAATTGACGACGAACCCTCTCGGGCTCGGCGGAGGGCTTGTATTTCACCCCGGGGTCACGCCGTCGAAACCGCTGCCGGACAACTCGAGCATACCGTCCTGGGACAATCCGACGGCGAGAAAATGGCGTGATGCCGGACTGGTCACCCCGTCGGCCGAAGATGACGCAATCGGGAATCTGCTGGGTGAGGTGGGCCCACTGATTACCAAGGTGAATGAGGTGCTCGACTCCACGCAGAGCATCCTGGTCACGGTCGACGGATCACTGAATGGATCCAATCACGGACCACTCGGACAGGCACTGGCCAATACTAACTCACTGATTGGCGGAATGAGTCAAACGGTACACGAGCTGAATGGGAGCCCGATGACCAGCATTACCGGCGTATTGAAGAATCTGAACGATATGACGACGACCCTCGCGTCGCTTACCGCGGAGCTGAAGACTACCAAGGGTCTAATCCCCAACCTGCTCGGAGCAAAAGGTTCAATTGCAACTCTGCTGGATGACAGGAACGCGCTGTTCAACCGGATCGACAGCACAATGGCGAGCCTTCAGGCGACGATGGCAGACGTAAAGAAACTTGCCGACCTTGCGGCAAACTCAACGCCGCAGATTCAGGCAATGCTTCAGCAGGGGCAGCAGGCGCTCACAACAACGCAGGACGTTCTTGAAGGGGTAAAGAACAACCCGCTCATCCGGGGTGGAATACCGCAACGCATCCCCCAGTCGGGCACGTTCAGGAGTTATCGCGATGCGCAGTTCTAGATACGCTCTGAGCGTCGGGTTGTTGTTGATTTCTGCGCTGCTCATCTCAGGATGTTCCTCACTTCCGGCAAACAGCGGGGTTGTGAACGTCGTAAAAAACCGTGCCGCACAGTACGCGACGACGGGAAATCAGTTCTACGCGCGCGGAGAGTACGAGCAGGCATTGAAACTGTTCCAGCTCGCCCGCGATACAAACCTGTCGATCGACGACCGGGAAGGCGCGGTTACCTCGTACAATTCGATCGGAAAGACTCTGCTCGCCCTCGGCAATCTCGATGCAGCCGAAGTATCGTTCAAAACATCAATCGATCTTTCGCAACAGCTCGACAATCCTGCGCTCGAGATTGAAAGCGAGACGAACCTGGCGGAACTCTACCTGGGTGAACAGCCGGCTGGCGGGTCCGATCCGACTGGAACGGCGTTGACGATGCTCGAAGTGATCGCCGCAAAGCCAGTAACCGCTGCTACCCGTGGTGCGATGGCTATTGCATACCACGATCTTGGCACCGCACTTGCGCGAAAAGCAGACTATGTCCCCGCCCTCGCCTACCTGCAGATGGCGCTCCAGATTAACAGCGATTTGAAGCGATCGGTCGAGACTGCGTCGAATCACTACATGATTGCATCGATATATTCACGACAGGGGAATAGTCCTGACGCGCTCAAGCAGATACTGCTGGCGCTTGAGTTTGACAAGAAGGCCGAAAACTCGGGCGGAATAGCGTCGGATCTTGCGGCTGCCGGAGACATATCCGAGAAATCGGGTGGAAATGCTGCGGCTTACGGCTATTTTGGACGAGCACTCGAAGTGTACGAAACCGCAGGAATCCCTTCCGGAGTGGAACCGACGCTCCAGCGACTCATTCCTCTGGCGAAACTACTCTCACGGACCGAAGATCTAAAGGGGTATGAAGAGTTGCTCGCAAAACTGAAGTCGGCATCATCGCCGCAGGAACGCGCAAAGTGATGAGCAAGTCAGCCGGGGCACTTCTCCGGCGAGTAGTAAATGGGTACAGCAGGATTCTCGGTTCGGTTGGCGTGGGAGCGCTGACTATTTTCGGCTCATTCGCAGTTGCCGCCCTTACCGTCTATCCGCTCTGGTGGCTCGCAATTCACGAACGAACACTGTTCAATATTACATTCGGAATCCTTGCCGTCGCGGCAATCGTTGTTGCGCTCATCATGGGACTGATCCGGAGACGGGCCCGCGACAAAAGCTCCATCGAAGTCGAGCGGGGACGATCACCGCTCCGACGCCTCGCCTTTGGGATCGGATTCGCGGCGGCTGCCTATGGAACTGCTCTGCTGTGGATGAAGGCGCCCCTTGTTCTTGCAATAGTGGCGACGTTGATCTTCGTACTGGCCGCCGGAGCGGCTGCCGGTACCGCGAAAGTCAGACGGCATGAGGCAACGACGCCGGTAGTCGACGAGAGGAGCAGTCGCGAACGGTGATACGAATAATGGGTTACGGATTTTCACGTCGCCTTCTGGTGGCCGGCGCCGCAGTCTGGCTCTTCTGCATTGGCGTCGACCGCCTGTTCGCCGACTACCCGATTATTCGCGATCTTGATTCATCAGACGTACTCTACCAGCAGATCCAGCAGGACATCGAGCAGTTCAACACCCGGGGCACTCGCGCAGCACCGATGCTGACCCTGTACCGAT
>Ga0307375_10007302_pt1 | contig 10101 bp, 12 predicted proteins | sample TR1MG_FD_202531 | JGI IMG/M metagenome (GOLD analysis project Ga0307375, IMG submission 202531) | Soil microbial communities from Risofladan, Vaasa, Finland - TR-1 | ecosystem: Environmental > Terrestrial > Soil > Coastal area > Acid sulfate soil | place: Finland: Risofladan, Vaasa | collected...
GGCGAGATTTTAGGCATTGTTGGAGAGAGTGGCTCCGGAAAATCCACCGCTTTAAAAGCAATTTTAGGCGATATTTCCTTCGATAAAGGGACCATAAAAATATGTGGTATTGATTCTCAGAATAAACGTGAGATCTCCCCTAGAATCGGGTATGTCCCCCAAGACCTTAGCCGGATGTACCTCGAATTTACTCCCCTCGAAAATATCTTATATTTCGGGCAGCAATATGGAATTAACCCCGAAGAAATCATTCGGAGAGGGAAACAAGTACTTCGCGATCTCGGGATCGTAGAAAAGGCTAATAAAACTGTCAGCGAATTATCCGGAGGTGAGCAGCGTCGCACTTCAATCGCAATCCCTCTTATCCACTATCCAAAAATTTTATTTTTAGATGAACCTACCTCCGGGCTCGATCCCGTTCGGCGCCATGAACTATGGGATTATCTTGACTCTATTAATAAGCAATATGGCATTTCATTAGTCGTCGTAACTCACTTCCCTAATGAAGCCGAATATTGCGATAAAGTCGCTATCTTCATGAAAGGGAAAGGTTTTATTGACTTCGGATCCCCTGCAGAACTTAAAAATCGCCTCCCAGGCGGGGGCTACGCTTTAGAGATTACCCTTGAAGTTTTCGACCCTAAAATTATTACTATCCTCGAAAAATTAGAAGATATTTCCTTTGTCCTTCAACGAGGTGAAAGTATCCGGATTTTTAGCAATAAAAATACGAAATCAATCCTGAATCAAACCTTAAAAACTATCACCGATATGACTCTCAAGGTCCATCGCGTCGAGCCCAAAATCGAAATTGATATGATTGATCTCTTCCTTTTCCATTCCCGCTTTTCTCTGAAATAAATCCGCTTATTGTATTATTTTTAATTAGGGCTTTCGAAATTAAAATTAAATATAAAAACAGTAATTATCATTACATATTGGTATTGAATATTTTTCAATAGACGAAAATGATTCGTTCCTTTACCATACAATAGAAAATCTTAAAGTGATATTACCACACGAGAGAAAAAAATAAATAGAAAGAAATGAGGAGAGAAATTATGCCAATTTTTGGAGGAAAAGAAAAGAATTTATGGAAAATTAAGGAATTGGCAAAATATTCCCGGAAAATCGATGGTAGTGAAATACCTCCTATCTATGATTTAGAAAAAATAAACGAAAATCACCGGGATATTGATGCTAATATCAGACCTTTTTGGGAAAATCTTCATCCCATTATTCAAGATTTCATTACTTCCTGGAATGATGCATGGACAAGTCTCATGCACGAGAATGAAGACCTCAACTCACAATTACGCCAGAAAAATACCTTGGTCTCAAATCTTAAATCTAATTTCGAGAATAAACTTCGGGAGCTAAATGCCGATATTACAACTTTCAAAGCGGATCTTCAAGCAAAAGAAAACGAAATCAATCAAAAAGAGCAATTGATCAAGGATTTAGCTTCCGCTGATAAAGAAAACCAGCTCGGTATCTCACAATTACGCGAAAATCTCGAAAAACGATTAAATAAATTAAATGAAGAAGTGACTGTACGCCAACAGACCTATGAAAAGACTCAAATGCAGGTGGGCCAAGCCTTTCAGCAAAAAGTTTTGGAACTTGACAGTGAGATTTTAAGTTTGAATGAACAAGTTGCTGAAAAAGATGCGCAAATCAAAGATAAAGATGAACAAATTAAGATCCTCCAAAAGGACAGTCAAAAATCTAAATTTTATGAATTAAAAGCCGCTACACTTGAAAATAAAATTAATAAAATTGCGGAGATTTTAGATTTAGGGGAAAAAGGGGACGAAGAGGAAAAAGTAGAATAAAATAAAGGAGATAAAATAATAGAAGGTAATACTATGTCAAATGTTAGATTTCGGTTTAAATTAGTATTAGTTGGCGAGGGTGCCGTTGGAAAGACAAGCATTAGAGAAAAATATATGGGCCGCGGATTCACTGGAGAATATTTGAAGACCATTGGAGCTGACTTCGCCTCGAAAGTTGTCGAATTAAAAGATGCCAGCGGCGAGAACATCAAAAGTATCTTCCAGATTTGGGATTTGGCTGGGCAGCAAGAGTTTTCAGCTGTCCGCGCCTCCTTTTATGGCGGATGTCAAGGTATACTCCTCGTCTATGATATGACCCGAAAAGATACCATGGATAAATTGAAGGATTGGATTCTGGAAGCCGCGAAAAATGCAGGCGGGACGATTAAGGGCTTTTATCTGATTGGGAATAAATGCGATCTGCCAGAAAGAGAAGTAACTGCGGAAGATGGCAAAGATTTCTCCACATTTCTTGCAAATCGGCTCAAGTTCCCAATGCCTTACATCGAAACTTCAGCAAAAACCGGACAAAATATTGAATATCTCTTCAAGGATCTGTGTAGAACCCTCTTACTGAAGGAGGGTCTTGATATTCCAGAAATATCCAAAGAGGGCGAACAAGCAGCACCTGCAGAGAAAAAACCTAAACCAAGTCCAGCTCCCGCAGTCCCCGTTGCACCTAAAGCTCCCGAGGTTCCTGAAGTAGCTGAGGCTCCTGAAATTCCTGAAGTACCCGAAATTCCTGCCCCCTCTGCTGCATCCGCGGCAGGTGGCGAATTGGATGAGCGAGTCGCAAAGTTAGAAAAACGAGTAACAGAAATTGAGGACCTTCTAAAGAAGATTGCTCAACTACTTCAAGGAAAACTCAAATAATCTTTTTTTTATTTTGCTTCTTTTCCGAGCAGCGTTTTGATCTCTAATAATTTCTTGAGTAAGACTTCCTCATCGCTTAGCGGTTGATCTTTAATGGTACCGCTGGAACTCGAGGGTGATGGAGGTGAAGGCGTGCTTGAGGGGTAGGCAACTTGAGGTGCTGAGGGGTAAGCAGGTTGTGCCGGGGGGTGTTCAACTGGTGCAGGCGCAGGACGAGGATCAAAACCCTTTAAAGAAGTTACGGTCTCAGGTTGAAAGGATGGGAAGTTTAAATCGGGATAAATCTCTGGGGAAGGAGGTTGGTCAGGTGATAAATCGGCTACTGGTGGAACTAGAGGTGGGCTTGGTGGCTGAGGCGGCGCCTCTTGTATCGCGGGAACCTTTATATCGAAATCAGTTGATAGTTCTGTAATATATTGATTTAAATTCATTTCAATTACATCTGCTTTTTCAAAGAGGTGATACTCTCGTAATTCTGTAATGATATATTGTAAATCTTCGATGGCGTCTTTTGGTCTGCCTTGTAATATTCGTCTCTTGACCTTTTTCTCGAGGGCTTCAATATAGGTTAAAATTTTTTGAGTTTTGTCTTCGCCCTCATCAATAATTTCTGCGATATCTTCTACACTCATATTGAGTTCTTGAAGAAGGTTCTTTAAATTATCTTCAAGCAATTTCGCCTTTTCTTTGACGCCGAGGCTTCGATATTCATCAATTATATATTTTAATATTTTGATTGCTTGTTCCATTTCATTTCTTAAAAGGAGGCGTCTCACTTTCTTCTCAAGTGATCTAAGGTATTGTAACCTTTGCCGAAACTCGCTCATTGCATCCATTTTGAATCATGAACAAAAATTATAGAATTTTCTTATCTTATTAATAAGTGAAAAAAAACTTATAATGTTTTTCAAATTTTAGATCACTGATTTTTTGAAATGAAAACTAATGTGCGCAAGCAAATAGGAAATAAAACCAAAGAGGAAAATGGTTAATATATCCCATCGTGCGTCAAAAAGCGTAAATCCTTTGTAAGCCATCATTCCAAAAGCAGTTTGCGCACGATACAGGGGAATAACTTCTTTTAAAAATTCCAATCCTCCGAACCATGTGAGAACAAACATGAGAATAAACGCGAGCAGAAAGTATTGACTGGCTTGCAGGCGTGAAGTGCTCACAACTGAAATGAAAATACCCAGTGTGACACCGGACATACCCGTGATAAAAAGCAGAACTAAAATTCGCCAATACCCGCATTCTATGGGTAGTCCAAATATCCCCCACGAGATGCCCAATATAATTTGAATCTGAAGAAATACGATTAGCAGATAAGCCATCAATTTGGATAGTAGAATTTCTGTTTTACGCGCAGGTGTAAGAAGCATCCGCCGGAGTGGGACATCCCCCACAATACTTTGAGCCGCAGTCATCATTGTCGATCCTAAAATGGTAATACAGAAGACCGCAGGGGCTGCCCGATATAAACTTGATGAGGAAGAAAATTGGAATGTCGGCACATAGATGATTTCATCTCGAACAATGCTCAAATTGTATTTGAAAACGTAGATCGCAAGTTCCACTTTCCCTATAACCACCCCTGCAGCACCGAAGTCAGTATCGTCCAAAAAAAGTTCCAATAATGCGATACGAGGAAGCTCCTCTGAAGAGAGATTTTGCTCAAACATATCCGGAATTATCAGAATTCCATCAATTTCTCCTAAATAGAGTGATAGATTAGCGTCTGCTATATTGTTAAAGATAATTATATCGGTATTTTCAATATAATCAATGGTGGCGGTAAGATTCTCGGAGAGATCAGGACCCGGAAAGTTCGCTCCACTGGTTGTATCAAGATCTACGATCCCTATCGTGGCATGTGCGCTTCCCCCTCCAGATGATGAGCCGATGGCAAAGATCACTAAAGTTGGCAGTAGGAAAATGATAATGAGAGCTTGCTTATCTTTCAATAGTGATTCAATTTCTTTTTGTGCTAGGCTTAAAGTCCGTTTAATTCGTTCGAACACAGTTGAACACTTATAAAAACCTAATTTTTATATTTCTTAAACGATTAATTGAAATGAGAATTTTTCTCTTATTACATTTTACAAGAAACTCCATTAAATATATTTATCACTTTTATAATTGCAGTAAGAAAAATCCGTGTATTCGAAGCGAATGAAGAGATTGGTAATGAAGCAGAATTCAAGAAGGAGAAAATACCATGGAAAAAACGGCTGAGGGAATGAAAACACACGTAATTTTCATCTCTCATGCAACCGTTCGTAAAAGTAATACAATTTTAATCGATGATATTAGTCTGATCGCAAATGAAGGCGAAATTCTCGGGATTATTGGCGAATCGGGTGCAGGGAAATCCACCACCGTGAAGGTACTCTCCGGACAAATAAAGCCTGAAAAGGGGTTTGCCAGGATTGCGGGACATGATGTTTTTCTGGATCGAGATCGTGCCATTTTAAAAATGGGGTACGTCCCACAAATGGGCAGCATAGATGATATCTATCCACAATTCTCAGCTTTAAAAAATGCTTATTATTTTGGAAAAATGTATGGGATGACTAAATCTGAGATTGAGGAGAGGGGAAAACGAATCCTCTCAATTCTCGGGTTCTCAGAAGAAATGATGAAAGAATCCGTCAAGAACCTCTCTGGAGGCGAAAAAAAACGCGTCTCAATTTGTATTGGTATGATTCACAATCCACAAGTCCTAATCTTAGATGAACCTACAACGGGATTGGATGCTCATCTACGGATTGAAGTCTTAAACTACCTTAAAATCCTTAATAAAACATTAAACACAACTATTATCATCGTTTCACATGACCTTGAAGTAGCGCAATATGTCGATCGCCTCGCGCTCTTAGTTAAAGGAAAACTGGTTGAATTTTCGACCCCCGCCAATCTTCTGAGCCTTTTCTTTCCAAGCAATGGTCATACAGTTCTTATGACTTTTAAAACAGTCACAACTGATTTACTGGAACAATTAACAAGCCTCAAAATGGTACAATATGTTTTAAAAGTTGGGCGAAATACGGTAAAAATTTTTGCTAAAAACATTCCTGAAAAATTAGACGATCTAATTCAAGCTATTTACACTAAAAATATTCAATTTCAAAGTTTTTCCATAACCAATGCTGATTTTTTTGATTATTTCCGAATCCGAACGAGAAAAAACTATCTGGCAAATTAAATTCTTAGGAACTTAAGAATAAAAAAGGATAAATACTTAATTAAAAACAACCTTACACAAATATCAATGGGGTGAGACAGTGGATACAAAAGAGAGAGAGAAAAAAGAAAATTTAATCGACTTAAATTTGAGACAATCGCCGTTGATATAATTGCTATGGTGTGTTTTGGTCTATATTATTTCACTAAAGTTTGGTATCATAATGATCTTCTGGCTAATCTCCTCCTAATATTTACTATTGTGTATTCAACTGGCATTGGTCTAGGTGGTTTAGCATTTTTTTATATAGATATAAGAGTCAAACGGAGTACTCTCGAAGAGGGCGAATGGTAATTTGGGGTGTCTTTAATTTTTTAAATGCTATCCTCATCCTTATTTTAATATGGCATATTGAAATTTTAAAAGATGACTCACTCCTTTTCTTGTGGTTTTTCATATTCGCTCTCTATTCGATGAGTATAATTATCATTGGTGTAGGTTAAAATAATATATTAAACCATTTGGTTCAAAGATCGCGCAATCCCAAACATTTTGGGATTTCCTTTTATTTTTTCTCTATAGGCGAATAATAAAATTTATAATCTTCGTAAAAGATTTGTTATACATGGATTTACAATCGATTATTCTTGATCTTGAAGATGAAAAAATAACATTTGAAGACAAAATCTCCCTGACTTTTGTAATAATTGGGGCTATTTTCTTTGGGCTGATCGTAATCGCGTTGGTGATGAACGCGCTAAACTTCGAACAAATGGAGTTTGACGCACCATTTTTTTAATCTAAAGAGAAAAGGCTGTACATTCCTCCCCATCGACAATAACTTTGATTTTATATATTATTCCTGTATCGACTAATTGTATTTTTTCTATAATTTCAAATGGGGTTAAAACCATCGCACCAAAATCCCCCACTTTCGTCGATTGAATTATTAGATCTATGGAATCTCCAATGATTTTATGTGAATGTTCTTTTACCTTCCACATACTGTTTCTAAATAAGCCCTTTACTTTTAAAATCAAATTATTTGTGGTTTTCCAATCCCAGATATTTACAATTTCGATTTTTATATCAAGCGGTCTCGATTTTTTATGCATTCTGAAGAACCTCAGTCATTTGATAAATTATGGTTGAAGTATTTATCAACAGATATATATATATAGAGTTACCAAAATTGAAGGCATGAGTATTCTTGGTCCGCTTTTTTGTTTATTCATGATGTTTTGTCTCATGGTTTTAGTTTTTCTATTATTAAATACCTCTGAAATCTATGTCACTCTTGCTTCAAATTGGGGGGCGATTTTAGGGCTTACACTCATTTTGAAACTGCCTGTGCGCTTTTTTCGTAGGATTTCACCACCGTATTATCGGAAAACGTGGCCAATTGAGCGCAATCCTCCTACTTGGCTTCCTGAAAAAGTCCTTCAAGAAAAGGATCGAATAACCTGGATAGATCGTGCCCGCTTCTGGTACTTGATTTTGAGTTACGGTACGCAATCAGTTCACAAGATTATCGGCTCAAAATTTTTACCACAATTAATTGCACAAATCTTTTGCGTCACATTTCGAAGATTAAAAAAAGTTTTGATCGAGATCGATCGATCCGTTCGATTATTTGCCCGAAATCCGATCGTGTCTTATTTACATTTCGCTGGTAGTCTTTCTGGTGGGACCTTAAATTGGATTTTCGAGTCTGTATATCGGAATGCGTTTATTAAAGCAACAGAAGATGCTGCCAGGAAGTTTGGGCATCACGAGGCACTTCTTTTAAAAAGTACTGGAATATATCCCGGCAATAATGTAAAAACGCTTATGTCTATGATAATGTATATTTATGTTGTGTATGGGCTGGTTGGTTGGATGCGTTACTGCTATCCTCACGTTGAACCAATAGTTGAGGCCACTGAAAAATACTCCATCGTCCGTTTTTGCCAAGGTCCTTTTCAATGTCCCCATCGTGGGTTAAAATATCCTGCCTTTTGTGATGCTTTTGTGACATGGGAAGCTGGGTTAGCTGAAACCATTAATCCCCATCTTACTGCAGTGGCTTCAAAAAAATCCGCTGCTGGCAATGAAGGGTGTGAGGTCACCGTCCAATTCAAAAAATGAAACTAGAAATCAAGCACTTGGGGGTTTCTCTGCTTCTTTTTTCTTAGCTTTATGGAGTTCCAATTCCATAACTCTGAACTTTTCTTTAAACCCTATCTTTTCATATAATCTAATTGCGCCTGCTGCCTCTTTCCTCACATTAATTTGAACTATATCTACTCCAAGGCGCCCTAAGTGCATTATTGCTTTTTGGATGAGTAATTCTCCCACTCCTTGCCCTCGATAATCTTCATCGACTATCACGGTACTTATATAGCCATAAGTTCGCCCCTTAGGGCCCCTTATCTCTGCAAAACTCATCCCTACAACTCTTTCAGCTTCAATTGCAACAAACATTGCCTCTTGCGCATGCTTTCTCGCAAGCAGGGACGTTTTCCACCGAAATTCATCAAACTTTTCCCCCATCAGCTCCGTTAATTTCCGCATCAGATCAGTGGCTAAATTATAATCCTTGTCCATGTATTCCCTAATTGTCATCACTTTGCTTACACCTTATTTCATCTTTTAACTCAAATCTAGTGAATCCACATTTTCAATGTTTTCTTTTCATTAAATAAACATTTAAAACTATATATTATATTAGTATATTTCACAGAGAAAAAGGTGGTTTACCTTGAGTAATTTCTTAAGTCGTATCGGAATTGAAATAGAAAAGAAAATTTTCAGTTTTTTACTTATATTTCTCATCATTTTCTTAGGAATCGACCTTGTTACCATCATTATGGGACAAATTTCGGTGTGTCCGGTTATTATTTGGTATCTTATTCCGCTAATTATCTCATTAATCGTTGCTGGCGTCATAATCGATAAGGTAGGGAAACGCTCAATTTTCCTTCTCCTTTTAATCCCAGAAGGACTTCTAACATTAGTGTTGGGATTCAATGTTACCAATCCAACTGCGTCGGTGATTCTTTGGATTTTTATCGGAATATTTTCAGGTTTTAGCATTTCGAGTTTATTAGGCTTTTTTGTAGATACCACTGAACTAGAGCATCGTGGAAAAGTCGCAGGTTTTATTGGCGGAATTGCGTGGTTAGTGGCAGGTGTAGTTCTATCTTACTCTATCTCATCAATTTTTTCGGCAAGCATCTTAATGTTCGCTTTTGCAGTGATCAAACTCGTTGGTGGCGGTATGGCTATCTATATCCTGTTTGCGAAAGTCGAGGAAAAAAAGGATATTATCAAACATCAATCCACGTCGCAAGGATTCATTTCTTACTTAAAAAGTTCATACGGTTTCCTATGGGCAGACAAGAAATACATCATATATCTTATTGCCTTTGTGATGGTCTGGGTTGCGCAAGGGATCTTCATGCCAATTGGAGGTTTAGGTCAGGCTCCTCCTCAAAATTATCAACAGATAGCCAGTATTGGATTCGCCGCTGGTGGCATTTTTTTAATCCTCAGTGGCTTCCTTATCGATGAAAAAGGACGAAAAGAAGTACTAATTTATGGTGCAATTCTCGCCGCAATCTCATTTATTTCCTACTATTTCCCTCTCGGAGCTGTCTTTCTTTCCGGACTTCCCGTTCTTTTAACAACCATCATAGTGCTTCTCGGTGATATTGCTCCAAGCGATGCAAAAGCCCGCTATTATTCCGTTTTTCTCCTCTTTAGTCTCCTTGCTTTCTTAATCGGCTACATCATAGGAATCATAATTACGCCTTCTCAATGGGTCGCCTTAGGTTGCATAATAATTACAGCCTTTGCCCTTCTTCTCATATTTCTAAAAGGTGCAAAATCGCCTGAACCACAAGATCTTGCCTTCAAAGAACGAACTACTTCCACGATAACAACTCCAGAATTCGCTCCTTCAGAAAAGGTACCCTCCGAACCAACTTTTACAGACGAAACTTAACTCTTCTTTCTTTTTTTTTATTTATAAAATAACAGAATACGTGATACCACGATGCCTGAAATGGATATTATCAATTTTAAAAATATTAAGCCCATTCAAATGCTGCCTGGCATTTTTCGCCATACACTGGTTCATAATGAAAATCTCATGCTAGTTTATTTCGATTTAAGAAAAGATGCGGATCTCCCCCTACATTCCCATCCTCATACGCAAATGGGTTATAT
>Ga0307375_10007304_pt1 | contig 10099 bp, 18 predicted proteins | sample TR1MG_FD_202531 | JGI IMG/M metagenome (GOLD analysis project Ga0307375, IMG submission 202531) | Soil microbial communities from Risofladan, Vaasa, Finland - TR-1 | ecosystem: Environmental > Terrestrial > Soil > Coastal area > Acid sulfate soil | place: Finland: Risofladan, Vaasa | collected...
ATGATTCCGACTGTATACATTTTTCTCTCCTTTTATTTATTCTCCAAATGTTTATTAACTAATATCTCTGGATTGTCTAAAACATAATCGATGATTTCTTCTGCTGAACAATTTAAAAATCTTTCTTCCGATACTGAAGCAAAATATTCAATGATATTTTTTATAACAATAAAGTCCTCTCTGTAATCTAAAGTCAATCTCATATTTGGTAGTCTATATTTTTCAATTGGATTCATAGAATAATATTGCTCAAGATCTTCTTTTCTCTGCAAAATATTCCAGCCAGAATGCTCACGATAAGGATCTGTTTTGGCCATTAGGTTTTCAGTTTCATAAAGAACGAAAGCAGAATAAACTTGGCAATCGAATCCATCCGGCCATGAGCGAGGATCAATGTTAGAATAATGTGAACGAAGATGATTATATCGTGCTTGACGAATTATTAAATTGTCGATCATTACTGGTGAGACAAAAGGACAGTCACTCGTAAGATCTATAATAATGTCTGCTTCATAAGCTGCGGCTGTTTGACAAACTCTCTTGATTACATTTTGTTCATCACCGACAAAGGAGCTAATTTTCTTCTCCATACAAAAGCGAATAATCTCTTTACTATTTGGAGTGGTAGCGACAACAATCTTGTCGATATGTTGAGACATTCGAACCCTTTCTATCATCCACTGAAGTACAGGCTTACCGAGAATAGACATCATTGCTTTTCCGGGCAATCTTGTACTATTCATTCTGGCTTGTATGATTGCTACTCTATGCATTTTTTATTTTACTCCTTACGATTTGAATTGCTTTGACGGATCGTTTTAATAAAAAGGCAAGTTCCCTATCCAATATAGTATGATCAAGGATCTGTTTTATTTCTTTGTCTGTATATCTCATTCCTTTTCGATATGCTGTCTTTTCAAATTGCTTATAGTATTTGGTTCTCATCTCGTTTCTTTTTTTTGTATTATCTAATCGCCATTTTTTTGTTTGTTCATATGACATCAATCTCTCCTTTATTAATATGGGTTTGCTCTTCTTTTGAATCCTTTGAAGTTATTTCTTTTCCAATAAGCTTCTCTGTAATTTTCTTTCTCTTCGAAATCAGACCATTTTTCACTTTGTTCATTTTGTTTTGTCAATGCTTCTCTATCTTCTTGTGTCATATAATCAAAACATACAGCATTCACATGATATTTGTTACCATCATCCAGATGAAATACAAGTTCGATATCTTGTAGTGATTGATCAAGAGATATGTCTTGTACTTCAACTTTTATAATATTCATAGTTCGTTCTCCTTTCTTCTATTATAATGAAAATTATTTAAAAAAATAAGATTAGGATTTTGAAAATTGAATTTGTAAAATATCACCTTTGTTTTTTTGTTTGCTTCTATACTTCCATGCATTTTCAAGAGTATCAAAAACAGGAATCATGCCAATCATACCTTTGGCAGTTGATAGTGGTACAGATCCACTTTCTTTAAATGGACCAATTATACTTTCGATTCCAATATTCTTTTGTAAAACCATTACGACATACATATTTTTTATTCCTCCACTAAAAATGATCTGTCATTCTTTTGGTCGACTTGAAAAATTTTATCACCAGCATCTGCAAGAATATGATTCTGAGTAATGACGATCATTTGAATACCGCCGTTTTTTTGATTTACTTTCTTACTGATATCCCTAAGCATCTGTGCTGCCTTTCGATGCAAGTTCTCAGTTGGATCATTCAAATGTCTGAACGGTTCATCGAAGATAAAGGTGGGTCTCTTTCTTTTTGTTTTCTCTTCAAGTGACCAAAGAGTAGGTCTTAAAATTAAAGCCGCAATATCGACTGCGCCAAACCCGGTGCCATACATTGGTGTTCTTGTTTTCCCACGCCTAACAAACAAAGGTTGTGCTTCTGTCTTTCCTCTCTTAATATTGAACTGCATATTTAAGGCATATGCTTCATCTTCAAATACTGCTTTCTGCGCAAGAGATACAAGTTCATTTAAACGATACTCCAATTGCTCTTGTGTTTCTTGGGCGACAATCTGTAATATCAACTGACCCTTTTGAGCAAAGATTAATTTAGTCTTGTTCGATTCAATACTCTTTGTTGCATTTGAAATCTGCTCTTTAACATGATCTCTTTTTCCCTTTTTTCTCTCAAGGCTTTTTCTAATTTCATTTAGATTCATATTAAAAACTCCATCCAAGTTCGAGCCCAGAGAAATTAAATTCGATGTCATCAAAAGCAACGCGCTTATATTTATAGCCAATATCAAGTCGGCCCCATTCTACTCCAACTCCGGCTTCAAACCCGGGCTGGCCACTTTTGTATGTCGTATAATATGGGATGAGAAATAATGTATCCGCATAAAGTATTCCGTACCTCCACCTTGCCCCACCCTTGGCAGTGATAAAGCTGAACTCAGTATCGTTTGTAGGATGTTTAATATTCTCACCACGGCACCAATGATTATAGTGTGTCCCTATTGTCGGTTCGATATAATCATTGAGTGGATATCTATATGTAAATCCAGCAGTCACGCCATCTTCTAAAAGTTCTGGATCTTCATCGGGTGGCTCTCCTCTGAAAAAGATATTGGCATCGAAAGATAAATTGTCATGAGTAATTGAAATACCGAAGTCGTGATATGCTTTATGACCTTCCGATATTCCGCTTTCGATCATACCCATCCCACCGACACCGGTAGACACTCTATAATCCAGAGCATAAGATTGCATAGGAATAAAAATAAACAATATTAATAAACTAAAAATTTTTGTTTTCATAACTCCTCCCATTCGTATTCCTCTTCGAGTTTGGTGATTTCTTTTTTGAACTCATCTTCCAGTTCGCTTAATCTCTTCTCCCTGATATCTATTTCTTTACTGAGCTGATCAAGGCTGTTGATTTTATTTTTCTCCTTTAGTTCATCCATGACGGAAGATAGTGCTCCTTCGATTCTGGACTTTTCTTTCCCCTTCTTTTCGATCTCTTCTTTCATCTTCAATAATTTATCGGCTTCTGTTTTCATTAATCATCCTCCTCCGTCATGAGTAACTTATCAACCAATGTCTCTTTTGCTCTTTCTAATTTTAAAACACTTGCCTCAAGTAGTTTGACTTCATCCTTTAACTCTTTCCTTTCTTCTCTCAATTCATTGATACTCTTGCCATCTTGAAGAGCAGCCTCCATTTTATTAGCCATCGACTGAGCCTCTTCGATTAATCCAAGCAGCCCCGCAAAGTTCCTTGTCTCATAGGTTGATCTCATTTCTCCAAGTACTTCACAAATAGTTCTGTTTGGCATTTTCAATCTCCCTTCTCTATTCTCTATTTCAAAAAAGGATGTTCTACCAATAGTGATGGTTCTGTATCGCCTCTTTCTAATCTGAAAATGGAAAGCAATTCTCTCATAGGATCACTTCCCAGTGCTGCTTGATATGCTATTCTTTCAAGCGCAGATAACTCTCTTACAAAGAATATTCTGAAATGTTTTCCCGGAGGACCCCCTTTTGATTCTGTTTCTATGACTTCAAGATCCCCGAATTCTCTGTGCAATATTTCCAACTGTTCTCTAAATATCCTTTCTTGATATCTGGAGTCTATGTCTATTTGAATTTCATTTGGTTCGGGGATTACTATTTTATATCCCTCCTTTATCATTCTGTTCATATAGTCTTGTCTGTTCTCATTGTAACTATCAACCCAACGCTTCCAATTATCAAGTCGTGTATCAGTCTGAGGCGGTTTTCTTACGGGCATAGAAATCATTTTATTTCTCCTTTATGTTTGTTTAATAACTTTGATTTTATTCTTTTCAAGATTGTAATCTTCTATCACTTCGCAATATAACTTTTCTGCATCAACTCTCTTTTGTACCGGTGGACCAATAGACACCCAACAAGGAATTATATAAGCAAGTGGAAAGTTCCTTTGGACTTGATAGTGGCCATGTTTATTTTTAATCAGTCTTATTTTCGCCATCTAAACACTCCCATATAAAAGATTCAACTTCCGTTTCTACATTATTACTTTTTATATGTACTCCAAGGTTGGTTCTATATTCCAACTTAACCTCATAGTCATGTTCCATCGCGTCGATATAAGCATCGATTCTGTTGTCTCTTTCCTTTTGAGTTTCGATATGAGTTCTAATAACGACCGACTTATCTATCGGTATAATAATTTCTTCATAAGAATTATCTTCTGCAAACCACAAGTAGAACTTAGGTTGATGTTCCATCTGGTCGGCATTCTGTCTGGTCATACTCCCAGAGTTAATGAGAAGCCGACCATCGAACGTTGAGACGAACTGCTGATGGTTATCTCCAGAAATAATTAGATCGTACCCTACGAGCTTCTCCAATAGTTTGTGCCCTATTTCTGCATTGGCTCCCGGAAAGGGATCTTTACTTTCAGTTACAAGCTGATGAATCATACAGACAAGACGCTTGCCATTTTTTCTTCTGCGATTTGATGTCGGCTCTACTCCAAATGGAAAGCCAGTTATCAACCAATCATTTTGATCTTCCCAACCGAGAACAGACGGATCTAATGTTTGCCCTGCTTGAAGAAATACTGTCGCCTTACCAGCCGCTTCGATAACCGATAGACTTGACTTCTCAAAGAGTTCCAAATTATGTTTAGGGAGATCATGTTGACCCGGGACACAAATAAAATCAGGCATGGATTGGAGAACGATACGGATTAACTCTGGCCAATTTTTAGAATGCTCGAAGATGTCTCCACCTACAAGCATTGGAATGTCATACTTAACACAGATAGCTTTTGCAAGCTTTCCTTTTTCTATCTGGGCTTGAACAAAATTATCCGTTCGACAAATCGGGTTATCAATTCTCCAGTGCAAATCAGAGACACATAAAGCGGATGGTTTTTTCATATCGGTCGAACTCCAGATAATGCATTCCAAATTGATTCTCTTAAATTATAAACTTTATCATCTTCGTTTTCAGAGATAGGGTTCTGAACCATTCCTTTTAATAGTCTGGCTTCATCTTCAGTTAATTCCAAAACATAATAAGTGATATCCTTTTTTACTTTTACTCTCACTTTTATTTACCTCCATTCTTGATCACATAACGGACAAATATCTGGAATTGTTTTCTTGTATTGAGTATCCAATCTTTTGTATTCGATAGATACTGTATTGAATTCTTTTTGCAATGCCATTATTCTTTCTTCTATGTCAATTAATACATCCGTTTCATTTTCTATTTTAATGATTTCAGCTTGTAAAATAATTAATTTTTTTATTTTTTTATCAGCACCAGAAAAGACATTTGCCCTTTCTAACTTTTGATTCAATGTAATAATTTTTTCTTCGATATCAGCAAGACGATCATATTCTTTTAATTCTCTTTCAATTAAATAATATGTTTCCAGTAACTCGTTTATATTTTTTTGTGCTTCATCAACGAATAATAATTTGGACAATCTTTTGTTTAGTTCTTCTATCTTCATTTTGGCCAGACGCAATTTCTGCTCTTCGTTCCTGACACTTGTAAGTTGTCCAGATATTTTCTCAACCTTAATCAACTGCTCTTCTGCATCATCGAGCCAATCAAATCTTCCAAGCTCTTCATTTGCATTCTTTAATATGGCTTCATCTTTTTTGATCTCTGCATTTAAAGTTCGTATTGAACTATCCGCATTCGTGAATGCTGTATCTATATCGGAAAGAGAAGCGATCTGGTTTAATTGTCTACCGATTTCAGGGGCAGTTAAAGCAAAGATGAAGTAAGGATTTTCTTGGATCTGGACATTAATATCTGATAAATTTAAAACGTCTGTTACTTCTTGAGGTACTTGTTTATTAAATGCCTTCAATGGATCTTTTAATGTGCTGACTCTATACTCATTAATACCTTTCCCTAATGCTCTTGTAATTTCAATTCCCTCTGTTAATTTTATTGATACTTCACAAGTGCCATCTAAAACAAGATCCCCTTTCTTATTCTCTTTCTTAATCCAGTCAGAAGCAAATCCAAACCCCATGGGCCTACCGGTTCTAAACCATTCAAGAGCATTTACTATAACCGACTTCCCTTTGTCAGAAACACCACAAAAGACATTGATACCCGGAGACAAATGAAACTCTTTATCTTCCCATGACATAAAATTTTTCAATCGAATTGATTTAAACATTTTTTCTCCGCCGTCTTTTTTTGATTTCTTTTTTAATTGTTTTCTCTTTTACTTTTTTAACAGGTTCATCATATTGCTTTATCATTGTCTGGGCTTTTTTAATTAATTCTTTTTCTATTTTGGTAAAGACATTTGCTTTCATTTTATTATATTCATTTGCTTTTTTTAACCATGCATCCCACTTATCTTTGATAAAAATATTCTTTGAGAACTTAGGTAAAACTCTGCGGTTCGGGAACCAGACAAAGTAAAATTTACAAATACGTTTGTACTCAGTTTTGGATAATCGTTTATATAGATCCTTTTTCTTTGGCTTTTCATTCGGATGGATATACAGTGGCTCCATTGGAGGGTGCTCGATATAATCTGCACATCGCCTGAGTAAATCGGGTAAGGTAATGACTTTACTCAGGCCGTATCTTTTCCACAATCTCTCGAGTTTACCTTCAAAAACATTTACATTGTGATGAATAACTCCTCTCAAACAGCCAAGCCCATCTGGTCCTCCGCACTCTTCGCTTTTTAATTTGTGTTTATGATCCAAAACACATTCATCTGCTTCGATTCTGATGTTAAGAATTGCGCATTTGAAATTTTGTTTTGTCCACTGTTGCTCTCTAAGTTCTTTTAATTCTGCTGTTGTGAGAGGAATAAGTTTTGTCATTTTACTCTTTCCTTTTGCATCGGCGGAATCTGCTCCTTTTGTTGTGCCGGCATCATTGGCCTTAGTAAATTAGTTTTTGTATTATACTCAAGCTGCCAATGTCTCCAAACCTTTATGGCTCTACCATCATCTGTCATAATAGGGTACTGAACAAACAACTTTGATGCTTTCCATTCTCCTTGATCTTTGGGCTGGAAAGTAGCACAAGAAGTAAAAAGCATAAGAATAAGAATTGACAAAATTATGTATGTAGTTTTTTTCATTTTAGAATATCCTTGTCCTATTTAACCGTATTGTATCTTCTATTTTCTTCCAAACTTCGCCGACTATTGCCTGCAAATCTTTTTGCAGTTTGCTCTTCTCTAAATACATTACAAGATCATCCCTTGATTTCTTAACAGAGAAATCGTCTGCACTAATCCCACCAGAATCACTTTTCCAATGCTTGGTTAGTTTTAAAAAGTCAACACAACTTCCGACATCATCTACTCCGTAGTCATTATAAATCGGATAAATGATACCACTCTTTCTTTTTTTACCAGTCAGTTTGTTTTTAACAATCGATGCTTGAGTCAATCCTCCAATCTCATGTTTTAAATTCATTGCTTCGTCTGTCAACCCTTTTATTCTATTATAAAAAACTTGATGGTATGAATAAAAGTATGGAGCTTCTCCTCCTGCTGTAACCCACTCTGTCTCTCCGAACATTTTATTGAATCTTTTTCTGGTTTGCATAATGATAAACAACGCTGAATCAGCATGTTTAATTCTACCATTAATCATTCTTAAAACTTCACCGATATGCTTTGCTTTCTCTGCTTTATATGATCCATCTACTTTCGAAAGCATATCCGCATCTTTAGAATCGATAGCAGCCTTTCTCATAGCCTTATACTCTCTCTCAAGCTCTTCATCAGACGATAGGCTGTCGAGGCTGTCTAAGATATAGATGAAAGGTTTGCCGCTATCACAACGCTTTAGAATGTTGTATTTAAAATTTTGAATTGTCTCACTGGGAATGGGATCTTTTGTTCTCTTATCCCAGTTCGGAGGAATCAATCGGCCGCTGGTTAGATCATTTGGATTTTTAGGAGCGAGAGGAGGAAAAAGATATGCGAGGTTGAATCCGCTGCCTTTGCCAATAGTTGTTTGTTCTGCATCATCCAATATAATATCATAGTCATCAAATCTCTCATCAACCGCACAACAAGCAGCCATCGTTAGAAGAGAAACAGATTTGCCAGATGCAGATTTGCCGGGGTTGGTAACAATACTCCCCATCGCAAATGCTCCAAACGGAGTATCACTACATCCGCAATTAACAAGAGTAGCTCCAGAAGGGATTAATCTATCGGGTGTGACTTTACTCGGATCAGGGCCAACAAAATCTTCCGATTCGATTATACTTGTTCGATCTTTGGTTTCTACTTGTTCTGTAACTGGACTGACTATTGTTCTTTGCCTTCTTCTCTCAACCATTTTTTTAATCCTTGTTTATTTTATACGTTTGATAATAATATCTCTATCATTTATTTGTGATACTTCATATTCTCGATCATCCCAAGTAAAAGAAAAAAGCACATCACTATCATCGTCTTGATTATAGGTATAAGAATAACTATCCCTTACTGTTGTTGAATTATATGACCGGCCATCATAGGGGTGTTCAATTATGTGGTAAGTACTTCTTCCCGAATAATATGCATATGAATCGGTAGGGTAGGGAATTGCTGTTCTTTTTGCCGTTAACTCACAAGCTGGAAAGATTCCCGATTTACCATACCAATCATTTAACCGATTCATAATAGTAACTGCTTCGGCATCAGTAACTTCGTTGAATTGGATAGCTATATTCAATTGGCTTTTCTCATCTGACTTTAAATCAAAACTTTCTTCTGCATAGGTTGGTCTTACAATTATGAGAATTAATAAAATTAAATTAATAGATAAAATTATATTCGTTAATTTTTTCATTGCTTTCATTTCTCAATCTCCTAAGTGAATTGGGTGGGCAGGGATTTGCACCCTGCAAATGACTCAGCTTCGATTTCCGTTTCATCACGCCCGAGTGCGTGGCCGGACTGAGTCGGAGGGTTCTTGCCTTGCGTCTACCTATTCCGCCACCACCCAAACTTTATTCTTGGCCATGTTTTAAGAACCAGAGCAACTTCGCTTCATCAATATACCAACGACCGAATACTTTCTTGCCAATACTATACTCCTTGGCCCACTTAATAATTGTCGGCCGGGTAATTGTAAACCCTCTGTTTTGCGCAAGCTCCATTGCTTTGTTAGTACTGATGCCGGGGCTTGCTTTATTTATTTGACAAGTCATAAGAATTACCTTCTGCGCCGAACAACCGGCTTAGTTGCTGCTGCCGGAGCATTTCCTACAGCAGTTCTTTCTCTTCGAGTTCTCACAGGCGGTTCAGGTTCAGGTTCAGGCTCAGGCTCAGGCTCAGGCTCGACAAGAGGCTCCGTCTGATTTTCAAACACTCCTTGGCATTCATTATAAGCTTCATCAGAACACTTCTCACACTCTGGATGCTGATTAAAGTCTACTCCAAAATTCCTCTGACAACTTTCAGGCACCGTATTATCTTCTGGTGGTGTAGGTTCGGGCTCGGGCGGAGGCTCTTGGAATCTTCCTCCTCTGTCACGTGTCTTTGGAGCATCTTCTTTTGCAGGAGCCCTTGAAGTTCGGGGCGGTCTGGATGATGTCTCTTCTTGCTCATCTGGAGATACTGCCCCGCCAGAAATCACAGCTACTGTTTGAGCATAAGTAGGAATAACCAGCATGAGATCAAGCGGATATACTTCATCAAGAATTGCTTCAGTGTAAGGCGCACGATCTTTAAAATCAATTCTGTCTGCTTCAACGAAGGGCCACTTGCCAATTTTCTTTTGCATCCCACGCCATTCAACAGTCTTACCATCTTCAATATCCCAGAAGAAATCAAGACCACCTGTTCCGAGATGGATTTCTGTGAGAATTTGTTTCTCGAAAAGATGATAGCTACTATCCCACAAACGAATCTCTTCATCTGCTCCAAGGTCAATTATGTTATACATACAGCGCCACTTAACAGCGAGCTGCTCGACTACTTTCTCTTGATCCTTTTCGTCCATCAGTCTTTCGCGCTCTTCACACACTCCGCAAGGCTCTCCGAATGCTTCACGTAAACAGAGAATCTTTTCTCCTGTAGGGAGATTGTGTCTGGGGTATTCTAATTTATAATCAGCATCTCCGGGCTCAAGGCCGGTTAGC
>Ga0307375_10007306_pt1 | contig 10097 bp, 17 predicted proteins | sample TR1MG_FD_202531 | JGI IMG/M metagenome (GOLD analysis project Ga0307375, IMG submission 202531) | Soil microbial communities from Risofladan, Vaasa, Finland - TR-1 | ecosystem: Environmental > Terrestrial > Soil > Coastal area > Acid sulfate soil | place: Finland: Risofladan, Vaasa | collected...
TTACTTTCTCCCAATTTGGTAGAAAGGTACAATACCCCATTATCTCCCACCCAAAACAACCGGGCGAATTACCAATATGTTTATCTTCATCAAAATGACGACAGGGACCATCATCACACTCACGCATATTAAACCTCGCATCATTACATCTATTATGTTAAGAATAGTTCCATTTCGACTTTTCCATAGGTGGTTTCAGTACTGAGTTCATACCTGAACTTCTGTATTCTGCCCAGTATTTCGCCCCCCTTTGAAAAAATTATTCCTTTCTTTAACTCATTATCTGAACCGTATGTCCTGAGTTCATAATCACCGCCAAATTTCATGTCCAGAGTTATGTTATCCTCTTTATTATTCCAGATACCTTCGGTACCATCTGAAAAACCTAAAATAACGCCGTAGTATGTTTCTCCTGTTTTTTTAGCTTCATCTCCAACCCGAACTTCTATAACAATGTTTTTAACACTGAGAACTTTATCATCTTCCATTCCTATATCAATAAGATTCCTTCTTATTACAATTTGTTCGTTGTGTTTTTTTTCAATTGTAAGATTCATAAATTACCTCCTAATCCGATATGTTTCATTATGTAAATAACAAATTCTTTCATGTTATCATCGAAACCACGTTTCTTAGATAAGGCTTTGAAATCTTTGGGATCAACTTCCTCACCGATTAAACAGTACATCTCACATTCCTGTCTGACAAGTGACCATTTAAACACATATTTAGTTACATCATCTTTTAAAAATCCTTTATCATCGAGATCCTGTACTATCTTTATTTTCTTAACTATATAATCATAATTCTGATCCCATATATAACTGAATCTCTCTAAATAAATTTTTATATTATTTTTTAGATTATTATCTGTATTGATACAATTTCTCACTAATTTTTGCGCCTCCTCTATACTGTCAAGAGGAATCTGTATACGGATATAATTCTCATTTCCTGCATCGATAAGTAATTTTACAGAGGCAGGAGGAGCATTAGAAGATTCACCTATTACAATTACACTATCAATTATTTCTCCATCTTTTATCTGCATATTAAGATTTTTCCCCTATTTTAACTGTTTCCATTTTCCATCTCTTTCTGGCTAATTTTTGCGCCTCCTCTATACTGTCAAGAGGAATCTGTATACGGATATAATTCTCATTTCCTGCATCGATAAGTAATTTTACAGAGGCAGGAGGAGCATTAGAAGATTCACCTATTACAATTACACTATCAATTATTTCTCCATCTTTTATCTGCATATTAAGATTTTTCCCCTATTTTAACTGTTTCCATTTTCCATCTCTTTCTGGCTAAAACCACGCGATTTACCCCACGCGATTAAAAACCAACCGGTGAGAACAACAGTCACAATTTGTATGACCAGAGTAAACACCAAGATACATGATCCGAATTGAACATAATTCCATTGACCAAAATTTTTCAAATCAAAAAAATGATGTACATACCAGCCGAGAGACCACGCAAATCCATACCATGCGGCAATGCAAATGGCAAGAATTGCCAGTGCCAAAAGAAACCACTTTAGCCCCTTAAATAATTCCTTGAAAAAAGCTTTATTCACTTCGTCTCCTATAATAAACTTTTACTCTTGCATTAGCACCAAAGACTTTTACGGTGTCTATCCTCTCAATTTCATACAGCCCCTTCTGTTCTATTCTTTTATATATGCTCTGCTCAATTACATAAGTCGGAGCACAGGAGAGAAATAGCAGAATAATTAATATTTTCATTCAATCCCTCATTTTTATATCAATCGGGACTAATATCTTCTTTTCCAGGTCATCGTATTGTTTACGAACATCCAAAACATTGGCGAATTCATAAACCTGCTTATAAATTTGTATATCCATTTTACCCTGACATTTGAGCTCTTTCCAGAGATACAGAGCAAGAGCCAACTCCTCTTTGCCCCCATCACTTAAACTTTCAAGTTTTTGGATGTCTACAGCCATAGCAATCCTTTTTAAAACTGGGGGCTTTTAACCCCCCCAGTCCTCTATTCAGACTCAATATCCTCAAAACCGAAAGCTGATAACTTATTCAGATCCAGTTTATATAATCTTCCATCATCGAGGTGCATATTGATAAGAGTCAGTCTTCTCTTTTCGTCTTTCAATTTCTTAATACCTATTTTCAGATTCTCCAGTTTATTTACATTCTTTTTCAGAAGATCACGCAAAGTATACAACCTGGCTACTGCTTTATCCTCATCATCAGATATTAATTCAAGAATTTCTTCCGGGTTCGTTAAACCGAGGCCTAAATTCCCAGCAGAACCAGTTATACCACATGCTCCTGTGGATCCATCATGAGACCCTTGCATACCTAATCCCTGAGCTCCTGTTGCACCTTGAATACCCCTAAAAATAGAAGTATCACCTTGAATAACATCCTTTTCTTTCTTTAGAAAGTCATCCAGTGCGTCAAAATTCTTCTTAAATTTTTCAAAACCTTCTTCAAAAACTACCGCCTGTTCACCGAGTTTTTTATAAGTCTCCTTATCATAGCCGAAAACTTTATCCTCAGCCTTTTTTACAATACCTTCAAGCTCTCTCTTAAACGGCAGAAGAAATGCCTTTTTCTCATCGGACCTATCTTGATAAAGGATGTCCAGATCTTTGAGAACCTTTCTTTTCTCTTCAATAAAAGTTTCGGTTTTTTCTGCTATAGACCCATACTCAGTTATCTTTTTATCAATCAAACCAAGTCTGATTCCTATAGCGTCTTTTATTTCCGATCCTTTCTTTTCAAAAAGGATACCTACAATTGTGCCTTCCAGACTGGACGTTGAACAGACGGGATCATTGGCACTAATCTGGATCTGTGGTACATATTCTTTTCCCACGATTCCTCCTTATTAGAGTAAAATATTCAGTTATGAATAGTGCCATATATAGGTCTATCTACTCGTTAAATTTTTTTAATTTTAAATTTTTCATAAAATTTCATATATTCTTCTTTTGTATTTTTTACTCTAAAAAATTTCAATACATTTATTGCCCGGGCATTGGCAATTTTTTCTCCTGCAAATTTTGATTTTATAAATTTCCCTTTTTCAAATCTGAACCAATGCCCTGCTTCATGGGCCAGTGCAAATAATTTTCTTTTCCAGCTGAATTTATGATTTATAAAAGTTAAAAAGTCATAATCGCCAACTTCAATTACCCATGCATTTTTTCTCAAATAAACAAAATCAAGAATAAAAACTTTATTTTTATTTAATTCATATTTTAAATCGTTATATAATATTTCATATAAACGAGGCGATAATTTTTGTGGTAAATGTAATACATCCATTATATCCTATTTTCCTGTGTAGGTTCGTATAGCCATAGCGAGCCTATGGTGTAGTTTTTCTTATCCCATGGATTTTATATGTTGTAAATCTTTTTATTTCACCATCCCAGATAATATCATGCACTGTCACGTTATCATAAAATTCAGAAAACAATAGATATAATTCTTCTCTTGTATAGTGCCATATATGATATCCTCTTCTCTCGCTCTTATCTTTAGGCTGATATTTAAAAAAATCTCCGTTCGGTGTTGTAAGAGCTATTTCAGGATATTCTACAGACCACTTTTTTAACAGAGTATTAAGCTCCTCTTTTTCAATATGCTCTATAACTTCAACAGCAATTATAATATCAATATTTGTAGGATTGGGAGTAAAGACCACTCCCTCCCGCGGTTTATATACTCCTTCCTCTTTCTCCCAGGCTTGAACACTCTTTGCCACGACAGAGATCATCCTACTACCATGTCCCGAGCCACAACCGAAATCAAAAACATTCTTTCCAATACAATGGTGTAAAATTGCTTCATAGCGCCACTTTGAAGGCCCTAATTCTTCTTCTCTCATAGGTTGTTCCATTATCTATATCCTATGTTTTGGTATAGGTTCGTAGGTCTCTTCATTCGCAAGCTCATATTTAAAAGGTTCCCCATAACCTTCCTTCCGGGGATCCAACGCTAATTCCTTATGATCGTACCCCCAATTTTCACACTGACCGGCGTGGAAAGCAAAGATATTCCTACAGAATGCCGATTCATAATTACGTGCTCTTACCAAATCACATACCAAACCATCATCTCCGAAAACTCCAAGAAGGGGCATAAACGAGTCCAATGGAAACGCTTTTCTACGAACTAATTTCAAGATATTCCCAACCGCTTTGCAATACACTATATCATCTTTCACCTCTTTCATATCTGGCTCTGAGAGCCCTTGTGGAGGGCATTGAGGCGTCAAAAAGGCCAAGTCTGGGTGAGCGTCCATTATCTTTATCATCTGCGACAACCAGTCCGGAGATAGCTTTGGCGGGTATATGTCATTATCAGTCACCACATAATATTTCTGATCCGATTCAGTCATCATATGAAAGATGCCCTTATTATATAAACATCCAGTATTCCGAGAATCCAAATGCAAGGAGGTGATAAAACCGTAATTCAATAAATTTATTAAAAACGCTCTCATATCTGGGCCGCTATTATTATCAAAAATATGCAATCGGAAAGTACCAGGGTTTGTGCGCTCATGGATCAATCCTACAGCTTCATGGGTAAATTCTTCCCTGTGAAAAGTTGTCATATAAATATTAATAGCATCTCTTGCCGGACCCTTCGGAATAGACATAGAAGGGTAGGGCCTCCTCGGGTCTACGAGTATTTTTATATCAACTGGTTTCATTAATACCTTTCAAACTATTTTCGATTGGAGCCAAGGTTTTTGCAATAGCTTTCTGTTTTGGGTTAGTTGGCTTCATAAGCTTTAATTCTCTTTCCTTTAATAATTTTTGCACCCCATATCCATTTTAAATTTCTAAAATTTTCTACATAGCATAAAGAGTCAAGTTCGCTATGGCGATTACCGTTTACATCATAAAACTTTAAAGTAAAAGGACGCCTTTCAATAACTTTCATATAACTTATAGGAATAGACACTGCCACCACCTTCTTACCGTCACTTTCTATTTTACTAAAAACTTTCTCTATTCTATTCCAAATAGTGTTTAATTTCATAATTTTACTCCTCAAGGGCAACTATCATTGAGTGAAATGGTTTCATATAATTCTTTTCGATAATTTTCGCAACAAGTTGAGCAAGCCTACTTTTCGCTCTTTATTCTCAATCGGTTTCATATATACCAATTCCTAAACGTTCAAAAGAACTGGATGGAAAAGAAAGCTGGTTTCATTTCATACATACGCATATATATTTTTATAACCTGTCGATGATTTTGAAATAAGTGATCTATTTCTACTATTTTGAGAATTATTGACAATTCTTAAATTATGGGTTCTATTATCAAGAGTTGTATTTGAGCCATGAATATGATCAACTTCTTTATCAATAGAGCAATCCATTATTAATCTAGACATCCTAAAATATTGTTTTTTTCCATTAACCATTTTTGAAGCAATCGCATAAACTGCCGGATTATTCTTTCTACATTGAGCTGACCACCTATATTTTTTTACTATATCATATTTACTTGCATCTAATAAACAATAATAATTCTTTGTCAATTCCATCTTAATTGTTTTATCATCTGTATAAATGATATTATTAGGAGTTATTTTTTTCTTTTTACAAATTAAAGGATCTCCATTTTTCTTAAATCTTATATAATGCTTTTGACAGTATCCTTTTCCATAATGATATCTTCCACAGTCAAAAACTGAACATTTTATGATTCTTTTTTGGCCTCCATAAGGAGTACCGTATCTTTGTAATTTATGATAATGTGCTTTACATAAATTTCTACAAAAGATATTATTTAAACAATTCTCTACAGAACATTTAATCTGTTTCGTAAGCATCTTCGATAATAACAACATTAGAGTTAATTGGTTTTACTTTCTCCGCTAAAGCATCAGAACAGCAGATAACTTTATCACATAAGCTCAAAATTTCGTCCACATAAGCCCACCCTGTAATTTCTTCACAGATATCACAGTATATTAATTTATGGTGCTTTTTTAATTTTTTTATTCCTTGATAATTCTCTTCATTAAACATCTTCCCCACAATGGCTATATCATAATTCTTCTCCATGATATCATTATAAGTAGCCAGTGATGAATCATATCCGTGTTCCTGAAGCCATTTATTCACTCTTAAGACCCTTATCCGAGTTTGAGCTGCAGTCCAGTTCTCATTACTGATCCACCCTATTTTTAATTTATCCCCCGTTACTTCCTCTTTCTTGACTTCACCAGGCTTTACAGCCATAATTGCCATAGAAGGAGTACGATAGTCTTTTTTCTGACCCGGGCCTCCGTAATTCTCTACAGAATTAACAATAAAGCCGTTACGTTCCAGAACTATACGTATCTCTTCTTTTGAGAACCCGCACTGATGTATCTGAGCTTCATCAGGCTCTCCTCCCTGACTCTTCTGAATTCCATAAACAGTGAATTTGAACCATGCCCGTGTCTTCATGAAAAAGGAATCTTCCAACGGGGCATCTAAATATGCCTGGCAGCACTTTTCAAAATCGGGCATATATAATTCAAGCTGGGCGCCCGGTTGAAGAACCCTATACCATTCCTGAACAACTTTCTCAGCCCGGGCAAAAGGAACATGTTCCAAAGCGTGCTCGCTATAAATGCCTCCTATAGTCCCGTCCTGATAGGGTATATCACCCATATCAAATACTTCATCAATAGTTGAGCTCTCATAGATATCAACACTTACATAGCCCTCTAAAGGTTTACCACCACTACCAAGGTTCAGCTTCTTACCTTCCCCGTCCTTTAATCCCTTTTCTCTTTTCAGAGCAGCTGCAAGTACTCTTTTATTATTTACCGCCCGAGAATCTTTTGGCCTGTATTCCAAGACTTTCTCATTGTGGTCGTAAGCTTTTTGCATCTCTCCAATAGAGTTATAACAAACGCAGGCATTAAGATGAGGGAGCCATGTATAATATTCGGGCTGAAAAGGGGATAATAAATCTTTCGGGCGCCCCATCTGAGTACACACTTCAAACCACCGGGCACCTCTTTGCCAATTACCCTTATTCATATAATAAAGGCCCAAAAAATAGAAGGGCTCGGCCTGGCGGTCTTCTATTTTAATGGACTCAAAAATATGATAAAGAAATTTCTTATCATCTCCTTTGTTTAAATAACAATTGGCAAGTTTATAATGAGCCTGGAAAGTGTTCTCCCAAAAGGCATCAGAACAATCCAAGAATTTTAAGAGAAAATTAATGGCATCGTCAATTCGATTAAAATCAAGGTATTCCTTACCAAGATAGTAGAGATTCCTGGAATTAGTGGGGTTCTTTTCAACTATTCTTTCAAGGATGGCTAAGTTTCTCTCTGAGGTCCCGTGCTGTTTATCATGATGGGTTTCAATATCAGACATATAATAATTTCCACGAAGCAGAATAGCTTCATGAATTTCCCCCTCCCATTTTAGTCCTAACGATCTTCTAAAAAATCTCTCACGGGGGACTACGGATTTATTTGCACCAAACTCATCATGGGCATAGATGTATTTACAAAGGACAAAATCCTTATTGGTGAAATCGTATTCTTTAATCTTCTTAATATCGGCTGGTAGGATGTAATCATCTCCATCAGCCCAATATTCCATATCACAGGTACACTTTTCAAAAGAGAAATTACGCGCAGCTGAAAAATCATCGATCCATTTAAAATGATAGATCTTATCAGTATACTTTTGGGCTATTTCTACAGTCTTATCAAGAGATCCAGTATCTACTATAATGATTTCATCAACGCACTGACTAAAACCTTCAAGACACCGATCGAGAGTCTTTTCAACATCCCGGACAATCATAGCAAGAGAGATAGTAGCGTTCATATAACATGGTACAAAAAATAGGGGGTGGAATTAAAGAAAAATTTTAAGAGTAATCTAAAATACTTTAAACATAGTAATAGCCAAGAAGATTATCTAAGTAGGTTTTTTTTCTCTGAGGTACTTTGTCCTTCAAATCTGCAACATAGAAAGCGAAAGAATCAGCAAAATCATCCCATGGGTTACGTTTAGCGTAGAACCTAGTGAAACCTCCACCAGGTTCTTTTTCTATTTCTGGATTATAAAACCATTCTCCAACAATTTTAGGGGCCTCTTTTTCATCAATGATCAGGCGCTTGAGGCCGGGTTTAAAATTTTCACTCCAGTCAGATAATGATAACCAGTTTTTCTGAAGAGAAAGATCATTATGGTGCTGGTCATAAGAATGACCTAATTCATGAATTAAAGTCTGTTGGGGCCTAGTAACAAAATATCCGTGGTGATCGAAAAAGTCATCAGGCAGATCCGGGTTATAAAAGATATCGACATTCAGCGCTACCTGGTTTCCCATGAAATATCCGTGATTAGGGTAATAAGGCTTATTTTTCCCTAGATCATTTCTAAGTATTATTGTCTTAGCTCCACAATCTTTAATTAAATCAGGAGGTATTGGGTTTAAAATATTGTATATCTGTCTTAAAAGACAATTAACTTCATAAACATCAGATTTAATTGAAATATTAAGTCCAAATTTTTCTTTTAATTTGGATTCAAAATGTCCAACATTTGCCTCAATAGATATTTTCTTAATATAAAAAGTTATTGGTATCATATCATTTCTATAGCTTATATTAATAGAGTATTATTTATTCCACGATGAAGAAAATAATGATAAATTTAACAGGCCAGAAATTTGGAAAACTTACAGTCATTGATAAAAATCGTGCTGAATGGCTATGTATTTGTGTGGAAAAAATATTACAGTTAAAAACTATTATTTAAAAAAGGGACGTGTTAAAAGTTGCGGGTGTGGAAGAAAGAACTTTTTTAAATCAACTTTTAATAGTGCAAAAATGGATTTAACTAAAGAGGTCTTCATAAAAAGAATTAAAATATGTTATGAGTATTTGAATAAAAAAAGGGGAGCGGCCCACCTTGCCGCTCCTCAACGAACACCACCATCATATGGGCTGCTTCTCAGCTTCCCCATGTATTATTTCTGAATAGTCATTCTCCACCTAGCCACAACTTTTTCCCAATCATTCTTTGACTCTATATATACAGGCATCATTCTTACAGATGTATTGAAGATTAAATCGGTCAGACCAATTTTTTTACTGTATTTTCGAGTAAAAGTGAAGGTATAAGGGCCTATTAATTCCAAGATCATCTCTTTAACCTCGGAAAATTCCTCTTTAACACTATCGGCTACATCAAGCCAAACCTTTGTATCTCTATTCTGAATATGAGCATCTCTGAAATAGTGAGCGATCTCTCTGGCGAGCGCTTTGACATCATCGAAGGTGTATTTTACCATAAAAATCTCCTCTCATTTATATTATACACACTTTTGAGAAGATTTTGTACTCTTTTATTTATTTTCTTCCAAATTGTTTCTTTAAAGCGGGGATTATATCTGTTTCATACATGGTTAAAGCTTCTTCCCAACGGTCACCGTCTACGTGGTTTTTCAGATCTTGAAACATTTTTACCACTTTGGGTTCCTGCTGTGCCTTCCATCCCCGGATTTTTGTATCGATCAGATCAGGAGTGGTTGGATACCCTGCTTTTTCTTTCTTTTGCAGTTTAATATAGAGCGGGTCCTTTTTTTCATTGTAAGCTACAATTTCGGAGAAGCTACGGATAATATTAGCTAATGATATATGCATTTTTTATTCCTTTCTATAATTTCCTAAATAAAGAATATTAATAAATTATTAGGAATTGAAAGGAAAGAAGGAAAAGACCTTATCTGCCATTGAATCAGGTGAAAAATCTGTGTCCATATGGTAGATTTCTTATTTCATCACGCCTTTTAAAAAGTTCCGCCTTATATGTATCAGCAAATTCATTTAAAGCTTCATCGGTTACATCAGTAATTGAGATTTTAGCATCAGTGCCAGCCCCTTCTAAAATGATATAATTTGGCACTCTTGGCGGTTGTACTTTTAATTGTATTTCCATACCTTTTATACTCCTTGTTTAAAGTGTCAAAGGTTGTTTGGTTTTTATTATAGCCGTTTTTAGAAAATGTATCAGTGCCTCTTTAGGGAGTTGCATCATGTCTTTTTCCCATTCA
>Ga0307375_10007307_pt1 | contig 10097 bp, 7 predicted proteins | sample TR1MG_FD_202531 | JGI IMG/M metagenome (GOLD analysis project Ga0307375, IMG submission 202531) | Soil microbial communities from Risofladan, Vaasa, Finland - TR-1 | ecosystem: Environmental > Terrestrial > Soil > Coastal area > Acid sulfate soil | place: Finland: Risofladan, Vaasa | collected...
TGCCGGCGTGCAGAAGCTCGGGCACGCCCTGTGCTTCGTTCACCGTTCCTGGTTGCTGGTAGCCTTGATGCATCCAACGCTCATACTCGTCAGCTGAGGCTGAATATCCTTCGTCGACGAGATGATTGGGCCACGATGAGATGACAGACGGCGCACGTTCGGCAATACGCCCGGAGAGCAGGATCATGGTATTCCCGGAGCCGTAGGAGCTCAGCAAGACCGATTTTCCAACAATGGAACTCCCCTCCGAGGCGAAGCGATCCTTCAGGAGCGAGGCGAGAGCTATGAACACTGATGCCGTATAGGTGTTTCCGGTGTCAGCAATTGGCTCGAGAGAGGTGTAGAGCCCTCGTGCCTCGAGGTGCGCGCGTACGGCATCTGTCGACAGTCCGAGCTCGCTTTCGAAGATCTTCTCAAGCGCGATACCGGGCATATTTCGGAACGGCGCATGAAGCACGAAGTAGTCAGTCGAAAGCAGCAGGTCCCGTACCGTGGTCATGTTCCGTTTCGCAAAATCCGCGAGCGCGCCCGCGAGGCTGTCGCGATAGCAGACCATGGAGTACTGTCCTTTGACCCGCGCAGTTACTGAGCCGAGCGGGCGGAAGAAATCATCGACATCACTTGAATAGAATCCAGGCCGTGCAACGTCGATTTCGAGGAGCGCTGGGTTCGCCTCCATGAGCACGGCCGCGGCACCCGCCCCCTGGGTCACCTCGGCGGTCGACTTACCTTCATATCGGGCAATGTCACTCGCGGTGACAATGCCAAAATCCGAGGTACCTCCAGCCGCCGAAAGGAGCGCTGCCGTTGTGAGGATTCCAGCAGTGGCTCCGGCGCATGCATGCTGCACCTGGTAGCTCGCAATGTGATTCGGAAGATTGTAACCCGCACCATTCAGCATGCCTTGAACGTATGCAGATAGTGGTTTCGAATAGTCGAGTCCGGTTTCGGTACCCGATACCAGATATCTCAATGACTGCATGTCGAGGTTTCTGCCGTGAGTTCCCGAGAGCAGTCGCGCTGCAGCCTCCGCCGCCATTGTGGCGCTGTCTTCCCAGGAGCGTGGAAAGCGGATCGACCGCTGTCCGGTGGTGCGAAGCGCGCGCTCGAAGTGTCGCTGCATATTCGGCAATGTCTCCAGTCGATAGGACACGAGTCGATTAAGGTCCATGCGCGGTGAAGGTACGTAAAGGGAGATGTCCCCGATTCCTACGGTGGTGTTGTTCACGTGAATTGCCTCCCAACTGCCATTTTTCCGGCCGCCCGCCAGGCAAAACAGCAATTGTATACTAACATTATCATGGTCACTTTACCATGTAAAGTACTCTGCGCAGTCAAAGCGTCGTCAGATCTCTTCAGCAAATAGAAATCCCCGTTGCTTCTGTTTTGCCGAAAACATGGCGCGATCGGCACGCTGCAATATCTCTTCGGCGTTGTCGTTTCCCGCCGAAAACAGGCAAACGCCAATGCTGGTAGTGACGGTGCAGATCTGCTCAAGGTACGCAATCGGTGCCGCCACGGCCTTCTCAAGCTTCCCGGCAACAGCCGCTGCATCGTCGCTTCCGTTGACCAGATGCACTATCACCACGAACTCATCGCCCCCGATGCGATACACCTCGTCGCTCGCCCGCAGCACTTCCCGAAGACGGTTCGCAACTGTGCAGAGCACCGTGTCACCCGCGTTGTGTCCAAGCGAATCATTAATTCCCTTGAAACCGTTCAGGTCAAGATACATGAGAGAGGAGACCTGACCGGTGTCCCCAAGTCGTCTGTTTCCAATTGACTCAAGGTGCTCGAACATAGCCTTTCTGTTCGGGAGGCCGGTCATTGCATCGTGATATGCCATATGCTTCAGCTCATCTTCGATTCGTTTACGTGTACTCACATCGCGGATCAGCGCGAGAACCGCAGGCTGCCGCATGTAGAGCACTGTCGCAACGCTTAATTCGACATGAATCGAATAGCCGCCCCGATGGATCAAGGAGGTCTCATGGAGTTCCTCGCTCTTCATCTCCTCACGGTTCGAAAGGAATCGGGTGAGTTCCTGCCGAGCCAGAGGATCAACGAAATCCGAGTAGTCACGTCCGAGGATGTTTTGTCGCTCATACCCGATCATCCGTGCCATTGAGTCGTTCGCCAGCACCACACGGTTGTCCCTTAGAAGCACAATGCCGTCGTTTGCGTGTTCAATAAGCGCACGGTAGAGCATCTCGCTTTCACGAACTTCCTCTGCGAGCAGCCTCACTTCGTACAATGCCGCGCCGAGTCTTCGATTCTTGCGCTCGAGTTTTTTGAAGGTTTGATCTCGGCTGCGCTCGACGTAGTAGGCGAGGAAAAACGTGACTGACAGCGAGAGGAGAATGCGTCCGGCAAAGCCTGCCGGAAACCGGGTTCCGATATCCGGAAGCAACACCAGCAGCATAAGTGCCAGAAGCAGGAAGGTCGCGCCAAAGAGTACTGAGCCGCTTCGCGTCCCGAGCAGAAAGAGGATCACAGTCGGCAAGCCGTAAAACCAGAGGTAGGCGTGAGCCGACAGGGGCCCTGACACAGTCCCGTACAGGAGCGCTGTGATCAGCACGCTCAATCCAATTGCGCCGGGAAACAGCGAATTAACATAACGCCGCTGAAAACCAATCGCGGCCGCAGTGGCAATCGCAGTGACGCCGTTCATGGTGCCTTCGAGCAGGCGATTGTTGATGCAGCTGGCGATACTTCCGTACACGAGCAATATCACACCGATTGAGAGCGTGAAGTTGGTCATGGTGAGCTTGCGAAGCTGGTCCGGAGACGTGGTGGACGGAGCATTGCTCGTGACGTACTGCCGGAACAAATGACGTATTGACATCGGTTATGTATTCTCGTGCCTTACCCAACTATAATAGGCAGACACTATATTCGTCCAGCTATCTGCACTTTCTTGATCGAATTCCTGGTACTGCGTTTATGATCCAAATAGGTTATTTACCTTTTTTTATCCAATTCGGTACTCTATAGCAAACAAGGAGCACCCATTTTGTCTAACGTAGATTTCGTCGTACTGACGCTCGCCATAGTGATGGCAGTCGGTGTGGTGACGTTTCTTTTCAGCGAAAGAACCCACATTTCGTATGTCCCCATCCTCATCGTGCTTGGCATGCTGGTCGGACCCGTTCTCGGTATTCTAAATCGATCGATTTCCCACCAGCTTTTCAATTATGCTCGGGTATTCGGACTCGTCATAATCCTGTTTGCCGAAGGTCACAATCTGAAGTGGTCACTTCTGAAGCGTCATCTTACGACAATTACACTCCTCGATACCGTGGGTCTGCTTGTAACCGCTCTCATTGCGGCTGTCGCGTTCTCGCTGCTGCTCCACGTGCCATTCCTCGTAGGTTTTCTCTTTGGCGCAATCATAAGCGCTACGGATCCGGCAACGCTCATACCGCTGTTCAAGCAGCACAAAGTGAATGACGACATGCGTTCGGTCATAGTAACTGAGTCAATCTTTAACGATCCGCTCGGCATCGTGCTCACGATCCTCGCGATAGCCCTGATTGTGCCTCAGGCAGACAGTGCTCATTTTCTCGAGTCAATTGCCCACGTGACCACACTCTATCCTGCGGCATTCATCTTCTTTCTGTACGAAGTATCAGTCTCGATCGCAATTGGTATTGGACTCGGACTTGCGGGTTACTGGCTGATACACGTACTTCATCTTGAGCCATTTTCCGAAGTGTACTCGCTCGCCCTGGCATTTGGCGGTTTTGCTATCGGCGAGGCGGCGCAGGCATCCGGGTATCTGGTTGTGACGGTTATCGCCATAGTGCTCGGTAATCACGAGGTATTCTTCAAGGGGCATGATCGGGTGGAGAATGCCGAGCGGGTCATTTCCAGCGAGCTCCACTTCAATGAGATCCTTTCCGATTTCGCGGCGGTGCTCATCTTCATCCTGCTCGGTGCCAGCATGGACTTGAAGAGCCTGGTTTCGTCACTCGCGATCGGCTCCGTCATCGCACTCATCGTCGTGTTCATTGCCCGGCCCGTAGCGACCCTTTCAATTCTCCCGCTTGGACGGTGGAACCTTCGCCAGTACGGCTTCATGGCACTGGAAGGACCTCGAGGGGTCGTGCCTTCTGCACTCGCCGGTTTGCCGCTCGCGCTCGGCCTGTCATTCAAGAACCAGCAGCTCATCGGGTGGGGAGAATCCATACTCGCGGTCACCGTCATCACAATTCTGGTATCGGTCATCCTGGAAACACTCTGGGCGGGGGCGCTGAACAGGTGGTGGCTTCGGGCAGACAAGAGCTCGGAGGTGACTCTCGGCTCATCAATCAACTGAGGGCTTTAGGGGCGTTTCGGGACTTCACAAAGAAGAAGAGTACTATCGCAAAGGTCAGTGCCGGAGATACCCAGCCCGGCACCCGGACACCGAATGCGTCGGCGGTCATTACTCCGCCGAGGCAGAGGATCGAGTACATAGCGCCGTTCTTGAGGTAGCGATACCGCTTGATCTTCTCGATGTTGCCGACCGTCAGCTGTCTCACGACGACCGCTCCGATTCCATTTCCCAGGAGGATGAGCGGTACCGCAAGAGTGAACGCAAATGCGCCGAGCACTCCGTCAATCGAGAATGTCGCGTCTATGATTTCCAGATAGAGGATTTTGCTCAGGTCGCTGAGGCCTGACCCCATGAGTTGCTGCTCCTGATGTTCGGCATTCATCTTGAACCCATGGGTGATAAAGAAAGCAGTCGACCCGATGACTGCACCAAAGGCAATCATCGGCGCCAACCTCAGAGCATACCATACGATAGCGCAGAGCAATACCGAGACTGTCGCATAGAACCAGACGCCATTTCGTGCAAAGAAGCGTTCACCCGGGAGCCCGTACTCCTTCGGTTCCAGAAAGAGCCAGTGAAAGAATAGAAACAGAAGGAAGGTGCCGCCGGCAATGAGGAGCATGGGGGCAGCATGTTCAATTGCCGAGCGAACTCTCGGGTCGCTCGAAAATGCCGCGAGAAATGAGCCGGCGAATCCGAGATCGGGAACTGATGCCCACACGATCAGCCACGGCAGGAATCCCCTGACGACGAATACGGCAAGCAGGATGCCCCACAACAGGAACCAGCGCCGGGCCTTGGCACCCATCGTCCCGAGTACTTCGGCGTTGATGATTGCGTTATCAATGCTGCTGACAACCTCGAACAATGCCAGGCCGAACACCGTCATCACGTACATGATGATTTCCATGCGGAATGCTCCTCCGGACTGTTATTCCGATTTCTTCACTGTACGAAGTTCTTCCACGCTTCTGCGCACAAGCCGTGCTGCACCATCGGTTGCCCGCGTCGGAATCCGCGGGGCGGTGGCGAGTCGGCGCTCGGCGTCGGAGACGGCGGCGGCGTATTGCGGCAGCCATCGCTTCTGCGCCACAAGCAGCTCATCTACCAGTTGCCAGATCTCAGGCGGGTTGCACACCGCACCAACAAGTGGATCCATCATCATCGCCTGGCGGAGAAGCGCATCGTCTCCGCGCACCGCGGCTTCAACCGCGAGCCGTTGGACCGAGATACTTGCGCTGCATATAGCGGCCGGTCCGAGCGGAAGCTCTCCTACGACCGGAATCGACATGCCGTTCCCATCGACATAGCCGGGGACTTCGACAATCGCATCCTGTGGAAGGTTCGATATGGCGCCGCCGTTTAACACGTTGAAGTGGCCCCGATAGGTACGCCCAGTTTCCAGTGCTTCCAGGATATAGGAGCCGTGCTCGAGTGATCGTTCCTGCGCCGAGTAGGTGAGCGCGGGCTCGGACTCAAGCCGTGCGAATTCGGCAACAAACCAGTCGCGCTGTTCGGTACAGTGCCTGAGGTAGCCTCCGGTTTCGCCATGGATCCAGTCGCTCAGGTCTATCCAGCGGGTAATCTCCTCCGGACGCTTGCGATACCACGGAAGGTACTCGCTGAGATGACCGTTTGATTCCGTGCTGTAGTAGCCGAACCGGCGCAGCATGTCGATGCGGACTTTTTCCTGCTTGCGGTACACCGGATGATTCTCAAACGCCGGGAGAAGTTTGTCGGTGAGATCTTCTCCCCTGTGGCGAACCTGTATGTACCAGGTCTGATGATTGATCCCTGCACAGATAATGTCCACATCTTCGCGCTTCAAACCGAGGACCTCGGCTATCTGCTCGTGTCCATGCTGAACACCGTGGCAAAGGCCCACGGTGCGAACTCCGCCGTATCGATTTGCGGCCCAAGTATTCATTGCCATGGGATTCGCATAGTTCAAAAATAGCGGATCTGCGGATGCAACTTCTCGAATGTCCTTGCAGACATCAAGAATGAACGGTATGTTTCGCTGGCCATACATGATCCCGCCGGCGCAGAGCGTATCACCGACGCACTGATCGATTCCGTATTTCAGAGGAATCTCAACGTCGGTCGCAAAAGCCTCGAGGCCGCCGATCCTGACTACGCTGAACACGTATTTGGCACCTTCAAGTGCCTTTCTGCGATCGGTGGTGGCGATGACGCGGACACCTGTTCTGCCGTTGGCGGCGATATCCCGACGCACGAGTGATTCGACCATCGAGAGATTATCAGGATTGATATCCATCAAAGCGATAGAGATCGAGTCAAACTCCGGGACGCTCAGGATGTCGCGGACCAATTTCCTGGTGAAACCGATGCTTCCTGCACCGATGAATGCGATCCGAAAATCCATGGGGCTACACCTTCAGTACGACGAGCAGCACGAGTACCACTATGCCAAGGATGATCCGGTAGTACCCGAATGGGATGAAGTCGCGCTTGCGCAGGTAGTTCATGAACGCACGAACAACCATCAGCGCCACGAGGAAGGAAACAATGAAGCCGACTGCCAGCAGGACCCACTCACTTGCAGTGAAGTGAAGTCCCTGTTTCGCGACAGTGAGCCCCGTGGCGCCGACCATGACGGGCACCGCAAGAAAGAACGAAAACTCGGCAGCAGCCGCCCGTCCAAGGCCCATAATCATGCCTCCGATTATGGTTGCCGCTGAACGTGAAGTGCCGGGAATCATCGCGAGCGTCTGGAACAGGCCAATTGCAAATGCGACTCCGAGGGAAATGGTGTGCACATCGTTATGCCGTTCGCGCGTACTCTTCTTGAAGATATTTTCGATGACTATCAACACTATTCCGTAAAAGATAAGCGTGATCGATACGACTATCGGATTAAACAGTTTCTGAGTTATAAACTTGTCCAGCGCATAACCGAGGACAGCTGCCGGAATAACGCCGATTATGATCCGCAGCCACAACTGCCATGTCCGTGTACGTTCCTCAGCGGGGGCTGCCCACGGCCAGATCGTCTTCCAGAATAGAACAACGATCGCAAGCATCGCGCCAAGCTGTATGATGACTTCAAAACCCGCGACAAACTTTGCGTCGTTCGACATTTTGATGAAGGTCTCTGCTATTATCAGATGACCCGTGCTGCTAACCGGGAGAAACTCAGTCACTCCCTCGACGACGCCGAGAATTGCCGCCTTAATCAGAGCAAGTATATGCATTGCTACCTCGCCTCAACGGATATTGAGGGGTAGCGTATACCATTCAGTGCCAGATGGACAACGGTTTGGTGCGAGGAAGCGACTACCGAGTATTCGATAAAGTGGTAAAAAACGCATGACGGGAGTGTAGCGGCGGTACGCCCTGCCAGGGATGCCCGACGGAGGCCGCGCCGCGTAAGCGGCGCGCATTATTCGACTCTATCTAGAAGCGGTTATTGCGAGGACGAAACTCTTTGTTTCGGTCGCGGTTGTCCTGAGCTTCGTTGACCCGAAGTTGGCGCCCGTCGAGTTCCACCCCATTCAACCCCTGAATAGCTGCTTGCGCGGCTTCTTCGGTACCCATTTCAACAAATCCAAAACCACGTGCACGTCCGGTTACTCTATCGGTGACGATATTTACCGACACGATCTCGCCGTACTGTGAGAACAATGACTCGAGACTCGATGCATCAGTAGAGTAGCTGAGATTACCCACGTACAATTTCTTAGACATGCTGTCTGTCCTCGGGGTTACCACCCCATTCGAACTAGTTCCTGGAATTCATCAACGATAAACCAACTGTGCTGCACTATTCCTGCCGGAGAATTTGGAGGGGTTAATTGGTAAAGGTAGGGCATAGCAGTCCCATTTCGCCAGCATAGGCAACACAATTTTCCGTCAGTACCGCAAGACAAAAAGCCGTGCTTCCCCGCCGGACCAGTAAAACTAGAATAACACGGGTAGTGCATTCCAGCAAGTCTTTCTTTTTTCTGGCCGGCGGTCGAAGTTTTATTTCAATCCGCTGAACTGCAGCGACTCAACCACCTTCCGTCCAGCTATCAGGAGGAACAGGATCGAAGGGATCATGCTGAGCGCGGTGCCGGTCATCAAGCCAGTCCAGTCCGGGGAACCTTGTGGGGTCTGTGTTTGAAATATCGCAAGCGCGGCAGTTAGCACTCGCACGTTTTCGTTCCTTCCCACGAGGAATGGCCACAGAAAGTTGTTCCAGCTCTGGAAAAACACCACGATGCCGAGAGTCAACAGAGCAGTCTGGCTAACCGGCAGGATGACCCGCCAGAAGATGGTGAACGGCCGCGCCCCGTCAAGCACTGACGCTTCCTCCAGTTCGATGGGAATTCCCAGCATGAATTGTCGGAGAAAGAATACTGAAAACGGGGTCATGAGAAAAAAGGGCGCCACCAGACCCTGGAACGTGTTGAGCCACCCAAGTGCGTGGATGAGCACGAAGTTCGGGATGAGCGTGACAACGCCGGGCACCATGAGCCCCGTGATATAGATGAAGAACAGAGTCTCCCGTCCTCGAAATCGCAGTCTGGCAAACGCATATCCGGCAAGAGAGCTGAAGAAGATCTGCCCGAAAAGTATAAGCGCCGTGACTATTACCGAGTTGCGCAAAGCCACCAGGAAGTTGAAAGTCTCACTTCCCCCACCTGCGGCAATTGCCTGATCCGGTGTCATGAATCCAAGGACTCTTTGAAAGTTCTGAATTGTGGCGCCCGTAGGAAGAAGTGAACTTGGATTTTGAAATACATCCTTTGAGCCCGAGAAAGCGGTTCTGATAACCCACCACATCGGAAATAGCGTAACCAGAATGATAGCAATAAACACAATCCAGGCAATGACTTTTCCGGCGGAGACCCGTTGCTGAATCCGGCCCGCGCCGGCTGAAGTTGCTGTGGTCATGTAGATACCCCCTTATGCAAGATCCGAGTCGCCGGTGCGAAAAACACGGAATTGAATTAGAGCAATTATTCCGAGCAGAACGAAGAGGAAGGTTGCCATTGATGCGCCGTAGCCCATTTTGAATTGCTGAAATGCCTGCTCATAGATATACCATACGAGAACGCGAGTGGCGTTTACCGGGCCTCCGGTGGTTGTCACCGCAATAGTATCGAAGATCTGGAACGAACCGATCACGGTTGTAATGACAACAAAAGCAGTTACCGGTCTGAGCAGCGGCAGAGTTATTCGCCAGAACATGGTCCATTCGGAGGCTCCGTCGAGTCCGGCAGCCTCATATAGGCTCTTTGGAATCCCCTGCAGGCCCGCGAAAAAGAGGATCGCATTGAAGCCCATATATTCCCAGATATTGATACCGGCTATTGTCGGCAGTGCCTGAGATACGGAGCCCAGAAACGGCATCGATGCAAGTCCAATGCTCTTCAGCGCAACATCGACTATTCCGAGAATCGGATTCAGCATCCAGAGCCAGATGAGTCCGACAACCACCGGCGGAAGCAGGTAGGGAAGTATGAGTAATCCGCGGATTACTATCGATCCGGCGAACCGGTCCATCATGACCGCCAGAAAGATAGCAAGAACAGTCTGAAGCGGAATGTTGTAGATGACGTAGAGGAACGTGATTTTTAGCGCGTTCCAGAAGACCGAGTCTCCGAACATCTGGGAGTAATTCGCAAATCCTGCTGGACGCGCAGGGGAAAGCATGTTCCAGTGAGTGAAGCTTATAATGACGTTCCGAATTGCCGGAATGATGTAGAAGAATGCAAATCCTACGAGACTTGCAAGAATGAACAACCACGCAGTTAATCCATCTGACCCAACT
>Ga0307375_10007308_pt1 | contig 10096 bp, 15 predicted proteins | sample TR1MG_FD_202531 | JGI IMG/M metagenome (GOLD analysis project Ga0307375, IMG submission 202531) | Soil microbial communities from Risofladan, Vaasa, Finland - TR-1 | ecosystem: Environmental > Terrestrial > Soil > Coastal area > Acid sulfate soil | place: Finland: Risofladan, Vaasa | collected...
GGAGAGGTTTCTTGAAGCAGTTTGGGTAGCTGTTAATACATGGGGTAGAAGTCCAATAATCAGGGGGACAGTTAAACAAACACAAAGAGATAAGGTGATGATGTGCGCCAACTCTTTCCTCATGATCCTGGACAACATCCATAGATTTCTGCCAGAATACAAGCTCACAGTTGTTGATGAAGATGGTAGCGAGATAGTTATCTCTGGCAATTTGCACGATTACTTCATGGAACTGGACCCCATGGAAAATCTGAGGAGGCTAATGAATGAGGAAACTGACTGACCAGGAAAAACTTGCTTACCACTCTTACGTCCACAACCCTACCGATTCCAACGCAGCTTTCTACGAACTCTCAAAGATGATCAACGGCACCAGGGGTATCTCTACAGGTAGCCCTATCCTTGACTCATTCAACATCCCTACTAGACCAGGATGGATTCGGTACTGGTTAGCTAGACCAGGGGAAGGGAAGTCAACCATGCTCAGGACATTGGCTATGGTTGAGGCTCGATATCTTGTCGCTAATAACTTAACCGATAAGTATTATGTGGCTCATGTCACATGGGAAGAGGCCATTGACAGCCAGGAACTATACTACCAGCAAGGCAGACGCTATAGTAATGAGGACTTTTGGCGCGGCAAGGTAACGGAAAGGGAAGTTATAGCAGGTGGCATGACACGCCCCCTACTGCCCATCTATTTCATTGGCGAATCCATGATGAAGCTGAACATAGACTCACCCAAGATGACAATAGATAAGGTGATAGATGCTTTACGTGCTATCTATCTCACTGAGGAAAAGACACCAAGCGTTATCATCATCGACTATGTTCAGGAAATTCTGGTAGACTTGCCCAATGAATCAAAGAGAACTGCTCAGGTAATTCAGGCGGTCAGGGATGTTATCGATCTGGCCAGGAGATTAAAGGCCCCGATTGAAATGGGTGTTCAGGCCAATCAACTAAGCCTGGAACTGAACCCACCTATCCCAACAGCAAGGCATGTGGAGTACAGCTTCTTTACACACCAGAAAGCTACTAACGGTCTTGCCCTATGGCGACCATGGGTAACAGAAAAAGACAAGCCCAAGATGAAGATGATGGACCCAACTATCAATGTAGGTGGTGCGGAAGTACCGTTCAGTCCTAATCTCATGGTAGCTAAACCGCTTAAGCATAGGCCAGGACTACTCAGGATGATGATGCCCTTTGAATTGTATCCTGATACACTGGAAATTAAGGACATAGAAAGTTGGGCAAAGGAAAGATTGCAGTGAGTAAGTTCTGGGATAGGGTAGAGGCTTGTGAACATAAGAACTTGACCAACTATGATGTTGGTATTGGTTGCGGAACTCCAATGTGCAGCAGTGGTGAGTCCCATTGCAGAGATTGTGGTGTCTACATTGAAACATGCGGTTGTATGTCATGTAATGGGTTGTATGGATGGTCATATATGAGGAGAAAGAACTGGCACTTGAAAAATGGAGTAACATGGTATGGGTAATTCATTCGTCATCCCTGTCCCGCCAAGCGTAAATAATATCTACCACAACGTTGGTAAGTCACGGCGCATGACAGGTAGAGCAAAGATATATAAGGAACAAGTAGGCTGGATAGCTAAGACTTGGGCAGCAGAGAATAATTGGGCCTATGATGGTGGCGATGTTTCCATGAGCTTGGATCTTATCTTTTCAAACAAAATAAAGAGGGACATAACAAACTGTATTAAGATTGCAGAGGATGCTGTGTCTGAGACCCTTGGTTTTGATGATAGAAAATGTGTTGAGTTTATCGTCAAGCTGGTTGGATATGATAAGAAAAATCCAAGGGCAATCTTTACTCTGGTAAATGGAAACCATATTAGATCCTGTAAGCATTGCATTCACTTTGCCATGCATGACGGTGAAGAATTCTCAGATGATGATATAAGGTATGGGAAATGCACCCTTGGTGGATCTAATCACATGATTATAGACTCTGATGTGACTAGCACATTCGGCTGCAATAACTTCGATAAATTTTCTAAGCCATTCGAGATGGAGGGTATATGACATTACTTGTTATTGTGTTACTGCTTTTTAGTTTTCCGATAGGTGATTTTGCCATACCACCCTGAACTGGAATAGATTATCCGGCGGTCATGTCGGTATATGATCCACAGCTTGACAATCACCTACCAGATAGCGAGAACGTTAATTGTGACGATGATTGTACTACTGTAGCAACAGGTCTATTAGAAGAGTGGATGTATGAAGTAGCTGGTGCCTGTCCAATGCAACTGCTTGGTAGAACTGTTCACTTCCCCGCGATAAACCATGCTATCAAGTGCGTTGATACGGGTCCGGCTATTAAAGCAACATACTCTAAGCGTGATAAGCAATGCGTTGTGTACTTTGATACACTCTGGCACCTGGATAGAGATGAAGATGGCCGCGTAACTGGCGCACCAGAATGGACATGGTGGTATATAGGAGAATGGGAGGTAATGTGAAATACAAATATCTCTGTGAATGTAATTCCTTTGACTGTGACTTGGTGGTAAAAATATCTGATGAAGAATACGGCAACCTGGATAACGACCAGTGTATTATCTCTAACCAATGCGAACATGGTCCCGAACCCACTGATGCGCTGGTAGAAACTCATGAAGCATATAGTATTTATCAAGTGGGAGATTAAATAGTGAGGAAATACGTGGAACTTGAATACAATAAATGGCTACCCGGCTTGCCTGCTACTGTCCGTATTGGACCTTCTATTCATGAGGGTTGTGTTTCACTAACCATGAAACGATTTGGAGCGCAAAGAATTACTGAGCATGTAGATGTAGACGAACTGCTCAAGGCAATTAGTTTTATTACTGAGACTGATATATACCAGATGTAGGGAGTAAGATGACTGAAGTATCTGGAAAGCCACTTAAAGTATTTAAAGCACAACAAAAAACCTATGGGCCATGTCAGCTATGCCCCATATCTGGAGACCCAACACCTATCATTACAATACTCAGGTTCCAGACTATGGAAGTACGGCTATGCCAAACGCATGTCAATGTGTTAATCATGGAATTACAAAATCCATCAGGAGAAAAGATTTATGTAGAAAAGTAGTTGTTTTTTTTGTGCCCGTTTAGTACAATTGTTCATAGTAGCATAGTGATATACTTAGTAGGGAGAAACAAATGACTGATCAAGTGCAAGATTTCCAGGTTCATGTTCGGTATGATGGGAGAAGCTACGAGTTCGCAGCCTCTCAGCTTGATGTAGGTAACATGTCAACTGATGAGCAGGTTAAGGGTGCTGTAGCAAACGAGTTAAACGTGCCTGTTACTGACCTATCCCGATATGAAGTGGAGCGACATACCAATGGCAATGTCACTTTACATCCTCAAGCTACCTTTGGGTTAACTACGTTAACTACTGAACCCATGGTAATTGTCTATAAATCGGCAACCTTTGAGAAATCAAAGAGAGAGATACAAAATTTCCTATGGGAAGAATATGTGAATGGTAATCCATTGGTTCAGATTGAAACCTGGGTGGACAATCCATTTACGGCTGTCAGAATAATTGTCAACCCGCCGCTAGTCCAGTCTAAATATGTGGCTTATGGCTTCTCAAAGCTATGCCGATACGTGCCCCATGCACCGGGCGATAAGTGGGACGCACAGTTCGGCAAGGATCTGGCTCTCAAGAAAGCTATTGCCAAGGTTGCCAAGAAGTTTGCCAATGAGCAGTAACAATAATAATACTGGTTCTGCCATTGTTCTTGGTTGTTTTGGCGCAATTGGCCTGATAGTCTTTGCTATTGCCTGGGCAGTGATCCTTAATGCCATTGCACTAACCGTACTCTGGGAATGGTTTATTGTCCCGTTCTTTAGCGTATCGGCATTGACTATTCCATATGCGATAGGGTTTGCCCTGATTGTAAGCATAGTAGTTAAAGACTCAAAAATTGAGGACAAGGAATCTAAGGGTCTAGCCTATGTACTAGGTATGGCGATAATGTTACCCTTACTTCGTGTAGGATTCGCCCTGCTTATCGGCTGGATAGCAGTACAGTTTATTTAATCACTTAGTTTTATAGGGAGACAATATGACAGAACAAGACATCCGTGTTGGGCTATTGAATAGCCTACTAACGACACCGCATGGAAAGTTGGAACAGGATGGCCAAACACATTTGAATATTGTGGATAGAGACCCTATCTTCTATGCCCATCTTGCTATGTGGTACAAGAAGAATGGATCTGTTCGGGACCACAACATTCTATTCTCTGCATTTCTTACCACCTCACAGGTTGAAGATATGCAACGCATACATCGTGGAACAGGGGCATATCTTACCCGACAATTGCCACCCTATCAGGTAGCTAGAGAAATACGGTTCATCAAAGAAGGATTAGAGCGCAATGTTCCCAGGTCCTTGAAGTTCAATGTTGAAATATACCTGGATATACTGGAGCAGAATGAGAATCGTTTTGATGGTGCCGTATTGTCAAGCAGGAATGACCTGAAATACCTGTACTCTACGCTGCATATCAAGCCAGGAACCAGGGCACAGGCTATTCTGTTTGACGACAATCCACCTGAAGGATCTAAGCCATGGGCATTGAAGCAAGCAGCAGCACAGGACAGTGACCTGGAAAAAGCAAGGCTCATTGTTGAGTATAATTTGCCCTGGACAGTAGCTACATCCATTATCAGCCCAAAGAATCCGCTTGGCCTCACTGCCCTGGTCAATGCTATGACACCATCCCAGGTGATTAACAACCTGTCCAGTATCAAGAAGTCTGGTGGCATGGATAACCCAGACATTCGCAAGATAGTCGATGAGAAGTTGAAAGCAGCCAGGAAAGATAAGAACGTATCAGCCTACAAAGCTAAGGTTGCCTCTGTTGCTGCCAATGTGGATGAAGAGGCAGAGGAATTACTTGAAGAGGTACGGGAACAACAGATTAAATCTAAAGGTACGATTGCCAGAGATACCGCCATCCTGATTGATATTTCAGGCAGTCTGATGGAAGCTATAGAGGTATCTAAGCAACTTGCGCCAATGGTAGCTAACATCTGTACCGGTCATCTGTATGTGATTGCCTTTAATACTGCGGTATATCCCGTGCCAATACCAGAAGAGATGTCCCTGGCTGGCATGGAGAAGGCTATGCATGGACTCAGAGCTATGGGTGGCACCTGTATTGGTGGGCCATTGATCTACATGGCTAAGAATGGGATTAATGTAGAGCAGTTCATCATTATCACTGATGAGGATGAGAATAACAATCCAAGTTTCTATGATGCCTATCTGCAATACACTCGTAACATGACCGATTCTCCATCGGTAACTATTGTTCGAGTAGGTCCATATAAGACGGACGCAATTCAGAACTCATGTAAGCGCCTTGGCATTGAGTACAACGCCTTTGACTTTAACGGTGATTACTACTCTTTGCCCAACGTCATCCCGTTCCTGACAGGGAAAAGCAGGTTCGATCTGGTCATGGAGATCATGGCCACTCCCCTACCAGTTTAGTTCATACAAGGGTAGGCCAGCTATCTGGCCTACCCTGCCCCCAAGAGGACTATGACAACTAAAGAAGATGTTAGAAACTTGTTGAACAAGATAAATTCGGCAATGGAAAATTTTAAAGATAAGCCTTTCCTTGCTCCCTATATAAATAATAATACGCCAATAGAAGTAAGAATCGCTGACCTGTCCTTGTCCCTTAGACCCAATAAATTTTCCAGTGAACAAACTGGAACGTTTGAATGGTGGTACACCGAAGATTTGAAGCTGGCAAGATCCATTCGTATTGCAACACAAGCAGAGATAATGGGTTATCTTACCCTGTTTCCAAGAGCCAGAATGCTGGTCATGGAGCCACAAGAAAATGGCTTCTGGGCTGTATATTCAAGGCCAAGCGATATTGAGTATCCAGCATATCTACCTGTATTTGTTCGATCATCTGAAGAGTTACTGGGTGGCTTGTTTGATGAGGTTATATGCCGCTTTGATGGTCAGTCCCTATTCTTTGAGCGTATTTCATATGAGGATGCACAATACGCACAACTTGCCGCTTGCTTGCGACGACATCTTAGCCTGGAAACACACCCGAAACAGATGATATGCAAGCATACTACTATTGCTCACATGAGCTTATACATACACCTATGGGACAGCATACAGAAGAGTAAAGTAAAATCAGAACGGGAAGTTATCTCTGATGCAGTTGCCCATGCCGGTGGTGTACTGGATACCTATGAAAGAACTGGAAATATGTATATTGTTCGTTACACGATTGATGGAGCGAATCATACAAGCAGGGTACAGAACGACCTGCAAGCTATCAGTACGCAAGGTGTCTGCCTTGCCGGGGAAGATTCATTCTTTGACCTACAGAGTATCGTTAGCCTAGCGGCAAGGTGGGATAAAGGTGAAAGGTAAACTTAAGAAGCTCAAACGATATCTCGAACATCAGAAGAACTTTTATGGCGAGTGGTGCGCGATGACTCTGTACCATATGCCAAACATCTTCTATCTAAGTCACCTTGCTAACGGAGAATACGCAAGCGTATCCTTTGAACAACAGGATGTATATGATCGACATGACAATTACCATGATGTCATGGGCTTTTACCACACACATCCCCCTGGATTTAAGGCTCAACTATCGCAAGTAGATATAGCTACCATGGGTGCTTGGCAGCGATGCCTTGGTATCCCGCTATGGTGCGGTATTGACTGTGGTTGGGAAGTCCGATGGTATCTATTCTACAAGGGAGAATCATATGTTGATGCGCGTGACATGATTAGTCCGGCTGTTCACACCCAAATAATTGAGGTGACAAAATGAAACCAACACTGAGAGAAGAAAACTTTAGAGGAGAGCATGTTGTTGATGCTCTGAGCAAACTGGATATCTGTATCTGTGGAATGGGTGCCCTTGGATCTAACCTGATGATGGAGTTATACAGGCAAGGGGCAAACATCGCACGGATTATTGACGATGACAAGGTAGAAGAGCATAACATATCTACTCAGGCTTATGGAATGAGGCACATTGGTAGAGCAAAGATTAGTGCCTGTGAAGCACTGGCCTGGGAATTCTTTGAAGCATCCCCATCCATAATATACAGGAGACTAGATGAAAAGAACGCTGAGAGATTTCTGCATGGTTATCATCTTGTGGTCGATACCTTTGATAATGCTGAGTCTCGTAATGCTGTTAAGTATGCTTGTGATAGATTAAATATCCCTTGCTTACACCTTGGCATGGATGAGCTTGGCCTATATGGTGAGGTTGTATGGGGTCGTGAATACTATATGTTCACAGAAGAGTTTTCCAAGTTGACAGAGGCAAATGATCCATGTGACATTGGAACAAGCCGGGTGTTGATCATGATCGTTGTTTCACTTGGATGTGAAACTATCATGCGCTGGCTAGATTCGAGTATGAAGGTGGAAAACAACTTCACTTTCACTATGCGTGACATGCACGTACAGGAGTGGCAATGAAAGGCGAGAGAGAAAGGACGCACGGCATTAAAGTTTATAAAATAGATATGTCGAAAGATATAGAGGAACTTTTTACCAAGGAAAAAGAAGAAGATCCGTTGTTGGAAAAAATACACACCATGAATTGGGCCGCATTCCACACACGGGATGGTAAATTCTATGTTCTTTGCGATGAGGGAGTTGGTCCAGAAACTCCAGTAACAGATGATGATCCACTACAGATTAATATATTCCGAACACGGCGCAAGGAAGCAGATAAAGAATATCCCCGATCAGTTGATATGTCTCCTGCTAGTGCCTGGATCTTAAATCCAAATGACATCAGGAAACATCTTGGTGAACAGATGGACTTAGCAGACTTTATCCGTGTCTTTGGCTCTCGGTTAGAAACAAACTTCTGGGTCTGGTATAAACTATTAAGGAGTGTGTGATGGACTTCACGATGGAGAAAGGGACACAGATAATTTATGTGCCTCAACATATAGATATTAACCAACCGTCCAGTGAGTTAGCTAAGAACCCAGAATGTGAGCTTGGATTCTTGTCTAAGGATACCCACTTAGAGGACGCTTATACTTTTTGTAGGTACTGGAGTAGGTATGGCAATAGAAAAAATCTACGGACTAAAGTCAATAGCGAGTCAACGCCTATCCACCGGATAATATTTAGCCACCAGTCGGCACCGCAAGAAGTTGTGGATGCTTGGCTAATAATCATTGACTATGAACAAGGGGAAAATAACAGGAATTAAAAATCCCCCATTCTAGGGGGATTAATAAGAGCTAACCCGTATAAGTTCTAAAGGCTGTTGGGTAACTTTGCGGGATACGATCCTGCAACCTACAGATTATAGTCTGTCGCTCTGCCAGTTGAGCTAAAAGTATGTAAGCCCTTGATGTTGGGATACGGGTATTAAGTTTTTAAAGGAAATTCGTACAAGTCTAATCGGCATTGGTTAACTTTTTACAGTTTTCAATCTGTTGCCTTAATCCACTAGGCTACACGCTGAGGCGCATGATGGGATTCGAACCCATGAATAAGTATGTAAGCCGACCGTGTTAGGGTACGAATTTTAAGGTTCAAAGTTAATTCGTATTAGTTCGAATAGCTTGGTATACGACTAGGTTTCCCTAGCCAAACTTAGGTCGGAGTTTATCCGTTGTATGTAAGCCAATCCAGTTAGGATACGAATTCAATTTTTAAAGTGTAATCAGCGTACAAGTTATTGTTGCTTTTTGTTGCGATTTTCACCACAGCCCCAAAGTTTGGAGAAGTTAGTTTCGGGCCAACTCTCCCCAAATGCCCTTGCTCAATGCTTCCTCTCCACCACCGCTAGTCTTGTAGTAGCGCCAATTTAATTGGGTTATGGTGGGGCCGTCTGGATTCGAACCAGAAATGGTCATCTTTACAGGATGATGTGTATACCTTGCATGTAAGCCACAGTTGTTAGGGTACGTTGATACAAGAAGAATAGTAGCACAGTGCTATATGTTTGTCAAGGAGGAAATATGTATTCTGTATTCATGATTGATCCACCATGGCCAAGGAAAAAAGGTGGCATAAGGAAGGAGCGACCTAACCAAACAAGAGAACTCGACTACCGAACTCTTCCTGTAAACACAACCTTTCATCTATTGGATACAGAAATATTTCCCCTTGGCATAGAGAACCACGTTGTATTCCTATGGACAGTAGAAAAGTTTCTAGCTGAATCTGATAATCAGATGATTGATCGTGGGTACAAAAGACATGCAAGATTAATCTGGGACAAAGAGAATGGAGTTGCGCCAGCATTCACCATCCGTTTCTGCCATGAGTATTTAGTATGGTACTACAAATCACCCATGCTAAAAATAGATAAGGTTATGCGTGGCAAATTTGGAAGTGTCATAAGAGAAAAGTCAAGGCAGCATAGCAGAAAACCAGATGCAGCATACAACTTTGTTAAGCAACTATATCCCGGTCATAAAATGCTGGATGTATTCTCTAGGGAAACCAGAAAGGGATGGGATGTATGGGGAGATGAGGTTGATTATTTCTAATAAGGAGCAATATGGATACAACAGTTATCCCTGTCACAATGGGGAAAAAGAATCGTGTCGTTGTAGTAACACATGAGCTTGGCTCAGAGGATAAGCTAGATGAATTAAAGCGTTACCTGCTTAAGAGTACACCGTTTGTCACACAAGAGAACCTGATGCCTATCTTGAGTGGCATGTTGAAGTATGTTACTGGAATGGTAGAGGGTGGTAGTCATATCATGCAGGTTAATTTTGGTGTCCCGAATGAAGAGAGGAGATTGGTCTTTGTTATTGATCGCTTTAGCTCTGCCGGAATGACGTTTCACTGGAAACAAATGGAAGATGATATTGATGGTTTACTGGATAGGGTAGAGCTTGAAGTACAGGAGTAATGGATATATAATACAGATAACAAGTAACTTTATACAGCAAGGGAGATAAATAATGGCAGCAGATTATGCAACAGGAGCGCACCGCAATGAAGGTGTGTGGCACAATTCAGAGTTTGCGCGAATATTTTATGGAGAGACCTCCATATTAGAACAGATGGAATTGAGTGA
>Ga0307375_10007311_pt1 | contig 10094 bp, 13 predicted proteins | sample TR1MG_FD_202531 | JGI IMG/M metagenome (GOLD analysis project Ga0307375, IMG submission 202531) | Soil microbial communities from Risofladan, Vaasa, Finland - TR-1 | ecosystem: Environmental > Terrestrial > Soil > Coastal area > Acid sulfate soil | place: Finland: Risofladan, Vaasa | collected...
CTCAGCCGACCCTCAGCCACACTGCCAGTCTGCGTCATAACCCGCGATCATGGCGGCCAGCAGGCAAAACACCCGGCAGCGACACGCCGGACAAACCAAGATCAATTTAAGCTAAGCGGCATTGGGTGCAACCCCCCTAGATGTCGGCCGGATTTTCGCGTCCGTTCATTCTGCTGACTGGAAAGATGCCACAATACAGAGCGTGGGCAAATATTTCCGTGGCTGGGCCCGGCTCGCTGATGTGTCAACGCAGTTGAGGCCGCAGCCGAAGAATATGCCCACACCAGTTGTCGAGCCGGATACGCTGTTCAGCATCTGAAGTAGCCGTGGCAGGGCCTGCGCAGGCACCGCATGTATGTATCTGGCCGGTAGCTTTCCTGGTCCAGGTCAGCGCTGAACAGTTACTGACCTGCCGTCCTGAACTTGACGATCAGCTCGTCCGGTACCCGGCCTCGGTCACTGACCTTAAGGCCTTCGGCCTTCGCCCAGGCGCGAACATCAGCGGGGCTCGGGGCGCCGGTGCGGGAGCCCTTGCTGGCCCGGCGGGTACCACTGACTTTGCGAGCGGCTAGCACGTATGGCTGCAGCGCCTTGTGCAGCTCGCTGGCATGCGCGCTGCTGAGGTCAATCTCATAGGCGGCACCGTCGATGGCGAAAGTGACAGTCTCGCTGGCCTCGGAGCCGTCCAGGTCATCTACGAGATGGACCTCGGTTCGCTGCGCCATGGTTGGCCCCTTGCCTGGCGGGAAGATCGGGCCGCCAGCCTACCCGTCCTGGCCACGGTCACCGGCGAGTCGGCCCGCACCCACCCCCCTATCTGGTACCGGCCGGAGGTGCGCTCCCGGTGGGAGTACTCCAGCGCCAGCTGTGACTTGCCGACCCCGCCCAGGCCACGACCTGGACCCGGAAAACAGCCCGGCCGCGATCTCCAGGCCAGCAGCCAGCAGGCACGGGCAGCTAGTGTCCGCGATGCTGTACATGCTCTCGCCGCCGCGCTGACGACAGCCGGGGATGTTGCGGCCGTCTGGTGGCATACGCGTCGTGCTAGCGGACTAGCATGAGCGGTATGAACAACCCGTTCATGCCGCGCAGGTAACGCAAAGATGTACTGATAGGAGTATCTAGTGTCAGATAGCCAGAAAAAGGAAAATGGCGCGAAGCCAAGTCCTCCTCCTAGGCGCGAGGTAATTACGGAACCAGGTTCTCGGCCGGGACGCGAAAGCACAATCGAGAAGCGAGGCGGTCAGACGGCTCCTGCGAATGCCCCGGCACTACCTCTCAGCACTTCGCTTCCCACCCCGCCGCCGCCAGCTACTTCTGCCGAGCCCGCGAAGAGCGATTCATCTGATAAGTAAATGCCAGATACCTTTCTCGGTCTCTCCATACTGATACTTTTGCTAGTGCCTGGCGTTGTCTTTGTAATACAAGCGGACAACAGGAGGCCTAATCGCGATCTCTCTGCTCTTAGAGAGCTAGTTTCGGTCGCAGCCGTCGGCGCGGTCTGTGACTTCACAGTTCTTGTGCTATTCGGAATCTTTCGGACGATATTCCCGAAAGAAACGCCGAACGTTGGCGATATTGCCAGGATTGGCTTCTCGTATGCTAGATTGCATCTAGTAACTGAGGGCTGGTGGATTGCCGGGCTTCTGACTTCCTCATGTCTCCTGGCTTTTCTGCTAGGTATTTTTTGGCCAGGCGTGGCCGGTAGGGTAGCATCCGGTAAAATATCATTCGATTCTTCTTGGTGGGAGCTATTCCATCAAAATACGGGTGCTCGGATCTACGTTGGTTGTGAACTTCAGGACGATACGTACATAGCAGGATTTCTGTGGCGCTACAGCACGGAGCCAGAGGAGACCGTCGACCGCGAAATAGTGCTGGCCGCGCCGGTATCACATCGTTCACCGGGCAGTACGGATGCCTCGACCCTAGATAATGTTGCAGCTGTTACGATTAGAGCCAGTCAGATGAAGTACTTGACCGTTACATATATGGCACCTGAGAGCCTTAGCGCATCCTCGGCACAAGGCAGCGCATGATCTATGAGGACAGGCTGGCCAAACCCGCCAGGCCATCAAGCTGGAACTCACGCCACGGAGTCTCCCGCAGAGTGAGCTGAGCGTCGATTCGCGCGGCAGATGATCAGCGTTTATCAGCTGTCTCCGTCTCGATTCGAGCGACCGGGCAGCCTCCTTATAGGTCACAAGGTGGAACCGACCCTGTTAGATGATGGGTTGTTTACGCCGAGCCCGAGTGGGATGACTTCACGCAGCTTCCTAGGCTGGATCGCATCCCATCCACTGTCGTGCTCCTGGCGTACCGGCGCGCGCCCTAGGGATCACTCGCAAGCTCTCGCGGCTGCCTGGCACGCGCCCCAGGCCATCACAGACGACCGAGAGGCGTTTGCGGTAGTGGGAGCTGGGCGGGCGCGGGATGCAGCGTCTGAGGGCATCCCTGCCTCGGTGATGGCCAAGGCGACTATGGGTCGGGGTCGGCCCGTTTCAGGTACGCTTAAGGCTATTGCACCTGCCCGCCTCCATGTCGGTCCTGCCCACGCTGGGGCTGGCGCGAAGGACAAGGGTCACCGACTCGTGCTCTGCGATCTCCGTCGTGCCTACAACCACGGCCGGGGGCGTGGGGTCCGGTCGGATGGAGGCAGGCATGACCGCGAACCGTCGAGCGAAGCGTGACGCAAGGACCCGGCAGGCGATGACGGGTGAGCCGAGCCCTATACGGTTGCCCGCCGCCGGACCTCCTGGGCGGCCTCAAGGCGCTTCGGTCCTGATCACTGCGCGAACTGCATGAAAGCTCTGCCTCTGCAGGTCGAACGGCTGTTCTGCTCGGAGCTTTGCCGCCAGACGGCCGAGCTGATCCGTTACTGGCGTGGCATCTCCCGCGATGGCCGCATCGATCAGCCGGACGTCAAGCATGCTTTCATGACCAGGATGGCCATGGTGCTCGCGGGTGGCTATCCGGAGCAAGCTCGCCGTCTGCCGCCCCCTGTCCGCCAGCAGGTATGGGACCGGGACCAGGGACGGTGCCGCGAGTGCGGTGAACCGGGGCAGGAGATCGATCACATCGACGGCGACTCGCCGGAACTCATCAACCTGCAGCTCCTCTGCGCGTCCTGCCACCACGAAAAGACCCAGCGCCGAATGGTCCCGGCCAGCACCGACGAGCGACGGCGCATGATCGAGCTGCTCCGGCGGGAGCGAGTCGCGTCGGACGAGCCCACGCTGCTGTGCGATGACCGGGATCAGATGGGCCACTGTTGAACGTCAGCTCCGCAAGGAACGGCGACAGCGGCTCCTGGACGAATTGGCTGACTTCGGCCACGAGCGGAGCGACTTCCCTGGGTACTCCTGGGCCGACATGTGGGATGAGGTTCTGGAGGATGAGGCCTCCGCCTACGCGGACGCCATGGACGACGGCGGCTGGACGCCTGACGACGACACTGGGTACGGGCCGTATAGCTACTTCGCTCACGCCATGGCCAAAGACGACTGACGCTCTGGGGGTTGTCTTGCCAGGCTGCCGGGCGTTAGCAGGCAAAATGTCATACAGGCGGCGTAAGCTCCAGATCACTCGGCCAGGCCCGCAAGTGCCTGGCCGGTAGCTAGCCGGAACGGCCGGGCCTACGCTGGGGAATGGCCCGTGCCCTTCCGGTATGAGCGTACGTGGGAATGGCCCGGCCCCGGTCGGTCGGACGTTCGCCCATTTGGAGGCGTCTACTCGCCGCTTTCGGGTGCCTCGTCATCCTTTCGGACGGCACGCAATTCCGCGCGCTCTGACGCAGCCATTCGCTGTTTCGATGCTGACGATTGGCGTCTCGCATCAATGATTAGTGGTGTAATTGCTATGCCGTTCTTCTCGGAAGCGAGCGCAGACGCCCGCTGAACCATTGATTGCGAAGCTGAGTTCATCTCATCGTCTGTGTACGCAATGCCAACAAAAAATGCGGAATGTATCTCTTCGGCCCTCGCATAAGTTGGAACTTGCTTCGTGATGCCATCCCAGAACGCCGTGTTCCTTACTAGCTTCAATTCGACTAGAGCGCGGTCTTTCCAACCTTGCGAAAACGTGAAGTCTACTGGACCCCGACCTGCGTCTGACTCAGGCGTTACTGCTACATTATTCTGGCGGCAGAACATTACAACCATGGCGTAGAAGAGCCACTGAACCATCTTCTCTTCTCGGCCCCTGCTTTTATACCACAGCATCCGCCATATGCCTTTATTTTCGATGCAATAGGCGAAGTTCGTTACGAGTGATTCTACGAACTGAGGAATGCCTTCCTGAGCGGTAGGCATTGCTGCGCCTGGGAAATTGACAAGCAGGCTGGTGCGTGTCTCGCCGGGATTAAGTCTCCGCCTCGGGTCATCCTGAAGCGAATAGGCATTGTGCCTCTCCTGCTCTAGCGACGTGAAGTAGCTGTCCACCAGGCCAATATTGTTGCGGGCGAGTCGCGCCTTAAGGTGCCTGGGTGCATTACGTGCCAGATCGAAATTAAATCGATCGCGCAACTCGCTGGCGCCTTGAGCGTAATTCCAGAATTTCTCAGCGGTGGCTACTGGGATGTCCTTGATGAACATTTCGGGCGTGAGTAGAATCGGCAACACTTGCTGAGTCACGGTTGGATTTAGAGGCAGTTCGACTTTCTTATCTATCCAGTAATAATGCTCGTCGCTCCAGTCTGCATGCTTGACGAGTATTTTGTTCATGGGGATACCGTGTCGCCGACATACATTTTGAGTGTACTGGATAAAGTAGCTCTTAAGGATGTTGCATGCCATGTCGCTTGTTCTGTCGTAACCTATTCCGCCTGCAAGTACAGCCAGGTATTCCATGTGCGGAATGTTGCTCAATCCGTGGCCGAGAGCGGCGGAGATGCTTTCGAGCATTTCAGCCTGTAGGCCTGGTCCCGAACCTGCGCCAAGCGGGCTCGTTGCCGCTACGCCTAGGCAGAATTCTGCTGGCTCCGGGAAAAGCATGAGATTCTTAGCCATTCTCCACGGCAGAGAATTCTTATCTCCCGCCGCGCGGCGCACGCAGTCAAACGTCATGGCAAAAAAACTCAAGATGTGATCGTGGGCGGTATTCCACTCGCCGCTGTCGTCCTGATAGATCAGAAATGGATCAATGCAAAAATTGCTGTCAACGTCGAGGGTAACGTCGAACCAGTCGTCCTCATTGGTGGGTCCTATTTCGAATGCGTCACTGAAGCGCACGGCAGCCTTCGCTTATGTCGGAGGTCGGGGAGACTACAACTCCCTAAGTGAGGCACAGATTGGCGGCCAACGCAACTTGCCAGATAGCCGACTAACGCCCAGTTGGGCCTAAAGCGGCTGAAAGTTCGTAAGGCGTCAAAAGTGCGCTCAGCGAAGGTGATCTCCGGGGCTCGGCACACCCGGCGAGTGGCTGATCGGCCGGGTCTGCGCTAGGGAATGGCCCAGCCCTTGCATCCCCGTTCGCCGCTCTGATGGGTTATCTCCCCCGAGCCGGAGTGTAGGACTTCACTCAGTCTGTTAGATGACGCTACCGTCCGCGCGTGCCCCCGGAACTGCCTGAGCATTGGGCACGCGCCTATGCAGGCAGGTGCTGGCGCTGGCCCACCCTCGGTATCACCGACCGTACGCGGGCCTGGGCACGCGCCCCCAGCCGCCACAGGCGACTGTGCGGCTGGGGGGCGCGCCTGGCGAAAGATACGGCGTCTTAGACCATCTCAGGGTCGCCTCGGCCGCACTGTGCCCAAGCGACGGGTGGTGGCCTCTCAGCACGGCCGTACGCATTTGAGCGCCTGAACCGCATTGCGCGGCCCAGGCCCGGCCTGTGCTAAGTCCCAGAGAATCCTCCCGCCTGTGGCCCGATCTTGATGGTCAGCGCAGTCCAGTGTCTCGGCTAAAGAAGCTCGGCCCGAGGAACGCTGTAGACCTCCGCATCCGCATCAGTAGTAAGCAATGCGAGGTCTGCCTCTACCATCATTGCGACCGTCCCGGCGGGCAGCAACGGCCGCGTCCGGGTGCGCTGCCGCCTCGGCGTGGCAACAGGCGGCCAGCGGTGGGCCAATGGGCTGGCCGCCGCCGCGCAGATCACGAGCGATGACCTCAGGAGTCGGTTACCATGAGTGTCGCTATCATCCCTGGGCACGCAGGAGCGCTGACGGCGAGCAGGGAGCCGGTCGCGGCCCACAGCACGTCCGCGTCATGCGCCCACCCCCAGGACCGGGGAACCGTGCCCACCGCCAGCCCGGCGACCACCGCCAGCACAGCCGCGACCGCCGACCACAGCGCCGCCTCGCGGCGAGAATGTGATGGGCGATCCGGGGTCAGCCTGGAATCAAACGCCCGTATGCTGCGCAGGTGACGGGCGCTGCCTCCGGGCCTACCGCCAGTACCGCCGCCAGGAGCACCGCCACTGCCGACCACAGCGCCGCCAATCCCCGGCCCACCGTTCACCCCCACCCGCACCGGCACCGCCCAGTCCATCCCGCCAGCAATACTGACAGAAACACCCCAGGCCACCGCCACAACCAGACCAGCGAACCCGCCATGCGGATCACGCACGACGCCTCATCCGGCAGCCAGTCAGCTATCCGGCAAATGTCAGATAGGCGGTCTAGGGTTCAGATCAACCCGCCAGGCAGCAAGGCGCCCGGCGGGCAGTTAGCCGGATCGGCCGGGCCTACGCTGGGGAATGGCCCGCGAGATAATCATCGTGCCGCTTTCCAAAACAGGAGCAAGCCATAAACGACTGTGGGCGAATCTCTATGATGCTGAGCCCCGTTGGATGACAGATGCTCTGCTGGCTGCATCGCTTCCAGGACAAGCGGACATCCAAAGAGGCTGGTCCGCCCCAGTCTGACGAGGAGACACGCCTTGGTTAGATTCGATGATGCCCTTCGTGGTTATGCCTATCCGATCCATCGTCGCGACGGCTTTCGTTGCCGATACTGCGGACTTGACGGCACTAAGTCCTTGGCCAGCTGGCTATCGCTACATTGGGATCACCTTCTGCCAAAGGGTCACCCTCATCGAGACAACCCTGACTACATCGTCACGGCATGCATGTTTTGTAACGTCGCCGACAACCGGTACTTTGACCTAGCTGAGAAGCGCGGTCTGCGACTCGACGGTCTCTCCCCCGACGAGCTGATTGCGCAACGGCTGCCTTATGTCGAGGCGACGCGCCAGCGATATAAGGAGTTCTGGACTACGACCGTCGAGGCGTCGTCAGACTAGGAGGCATGCTGCTACTTGTGGCGATCAGCATCGCTGCTCTCTGCGAGTGGGAGCGGCACGAATCAGGATGGCGGGAAGTTCATGACCATGCGTCCGAAGACTGTCGAGGAGTTGCTGGGCATACTCAGAGACCGTCGCTCCCTCTCAGAGTTGCGCGACTACTACAACCTCGACCGCCCTGATGATCGTCCGCAGTACACGGGAGCTAGGTTCGACACTCTCGACGGTGGCGGTGCCCGAGATGGTGTCAGAGATACAGTCACGCCTTACGACCTCCTTGCCGTGGCGTGCCTGGAGGTTGTGGTGCCAACGCCGGTCGGGTTGAGCTTGGTGGAGGGTCCGCTCGGCCAGGAGATCGGCTCCCTTCTGCGCGAGATTCCTGCCGATCTTGCCTTGGGTGATGCGGACGCCAACACCCATGTGAAGCACGGATCACCTGCCGATCGGGCGTGGTGGCTCCTCGACGCGCAAGACGACGTCGGATGGGTAATCGCTGGGAAGGTGATGGCTCGGAAGCGACCTGAGCTGATACCCGTGTGGGACAACGTCGTGAGGTGCGCCTTCGGACGGCCGCGCGAAAATGCGTGGCTCTGGCTTGACGGGCGTCTCCGCCAGGACGGCGGGCTCAGAGAACAACTTGATCAACTGCATCAAGCTGCGCAGCTTCCGAAGCTGGTATCCCGCCTGCGGGTCCTTGACGTGGTGGTCTGGATGCGGCACCGCCGCCAGCATCTTCGCAGCAGCTGTCCCGGCCTAGAACTCTCGCCTGCGGATTAAAAGCTTGAGCGGGCGAGTTCACAAGGGTACGCAGGCGCTCGCGCCGCAGGTCAGGCTGGATGCATGTACCTCGGTGAACAAGGCCGTACGGAAGTGAACTGCAACCCAGATTGCAACCCTGGGTCGCTCCTGGATGGAGATAGGCGCCCTGGTTGCCGCACGCGTTGCCGCGCCGCCGACCTGGTGCCACCATCCGTTTTCAGGAGGCTTTGCTGGTCTACGTCAGTCCACCATCGGCCGCCCGAGCGGCCAGGATGGCACCCCGCTCCTTGTCAGAGTCCAGGACCGTCGCCAGGTTTCCGGGGCCATTGTTAGCAGTCTGTTAGCAAGATCGCGTAGCTCGATGAGTGCGACTGCTGCCTGGCAGGCGCCACCTCAGCCTGGTCTGTTTGCACCTCGACAACTCAACAGCGTGTCTAGCGGGCCTTGGGCAGTTCTAGTGCCGTCTCCTGGCGGACTCCACGGCACCGCCGGAAACGGGACGGACGCTCCGGCCCCTAACGGCGGTCGGCCACTTCCGCTTGACAGAGGCAGGTCTTGGCGCGATGCCGGAACCCGGACAGTCGGCAGGCTTGCTCGGCCGACGGCGATGTCGCCCCAGCGTACCGTCTTCCCCGACCTTGATCCGTTCCGTGCAGACGGGACAGACCCGGTCAGGGGCGGCTGCGGGGCGGCTGCGGACCATACACGTACTGACGACTCGTACTCGTACCCTTCGGTCTATCCGGCGATAGCGACGACAGTTAGACGCGCGGCGTAGCGCGAAGGTTTGCCGGGGACTCCGCTAACGCATGAGTTGCAGATGCCTCCTGCTGGCGCTTGGTCACTCGGTGGCCAGTAGTCCTCTCCAGCTCGGGCGTCGGTAACTTGACAACCCAACAGTGATGATGTGAACGACCTTAGCGCGCCGCTCGGTTGCAGGGTCAGTTCTCGGGCTCGGTATTCACAGGTGTGCGGAGGTCGTTTATCCAGTCGGCCAGTTCGCGGGGGCGACGAGGAAGGAAGGTTCCGAGCGGCCGGATCTCGGCCGATGCTGCCAGGGCATTGCGGGCAGCCTTGTCGGTGAATACGGCGTCGCAGTACGGCACCGCTACCGCGAGGGCGTCGATGTCGTGGATGTCGTTGCTTGTCCACTGGTGCTGCCCGTTCCGGTGATAGCGGGTCTTGAGCGAGATGGCCACGCGGCTGGAGGGCATACCGTCCGCGAATGCCCTCATCATCGTCCGGTCCTCGCGGACAACTTCTCCGATGTTGGTATCGCGCGCGATCACCGCTCGGGTGATCTGGTCGATCCACTCACTGGCCAGTTCCCGGGCGCCGATCGCATCTCGCAGCCTGCCGCGCCGCCACCGGTCATCGGCGTTGAGCCGAGCGGCCTGCTCGCGTTCTTGCTGGGCACGTTGTTCGGTCATCTGATGGGTAGCCTCCGGGGCGTAGCCCATGGCGCGGAGCGCAGGAAGCTCCTCGTCGGGTGGCCCGGCAAGCATCGCCCGCTCCATCGTCTGATTGGCTTCGGCCATGAATCGCTCGAACTCCGATTCTCCCATCCTGTCGCGCATCGAGGACGAGCAGTCGTTGCCCTCTGTATCACGGATGACTAGTCCGCCACGTATCCCGAAGGCCCGGCCGAAGCCGGTGCCCAGCAGTGGAATCCGCGGGTCCCGGGTCTTGGCACCGAGGAGAGCGTCTAGCATCCCGTCGATCTCCAACTCGGCGATCGTCACTCGCCCGAGCAGCACCTGGAATCCAGAAAGCTCCTCCATGACGGCCGCGACGGCAGCTCGCTGTCGGGGGTCTTGGACGCCGCTCATCTCCACGTAGTGGGTCGCTGACAGCGGGAAGACTGCCTCGCCCCGGCGGTGGTGTTGACGGCCTGATTCCCTGAGTATCCCGGCCGGGTGTCCGGCCACGCTCTTTCGCGATGTCTGCTTGCTCGCGGTCATGGGGGGCCTGGATCTGGGTTGTCCTCACCTGAACTGAGGGATCCCTCCTCGCCTCGTTTTGCGCCGACTGCGAGGAGGGATCCGAGGCGGTGTGTCGCCCGTGTCCATCGTATGGCCGTGCCCGCTGCCGGCCGGT
>Ga0307375_10007314_pt1 | contig 10092 bp, 9 predicted proteins | sample TR1MG_FD_202531 | JGI IMG/M metagenome (GOLD analysis project Ga0307375, IMG submission 202531) | Soil microbial communities from Risofladan, Vaasa, Finland - TR-1 | ecosystem: Environmental > Terrestrial > Soil > Coastal area > Acid sulfate soil | place: Finland: Risofladan, Vaasa | collected...
GATCCTGATTCAAGCCGGCGGAAATCCTGTTTCAAATTCGAGTAATCGGTGAAGTATCCCATAGTATTGCCTGAACTGACCTCCGCGAACCGCCGATTGTTGCACTCAGACCGCAAGTCGGTTGTGAATGTCTCTCCGGAGGACTATGATTGTTGCCCGGGGGTGGGCATGAAAGGGTTGGACGGTCGACATCGGGCACGGTTTGTCGTAGTTATCCTCCTGGTTGGAGTCGCGCTCTTCATCGTGGCAGGTGTGCCGGGCTGCGCCTCCCTCAAGGGACTCGGAAACCTCGTCGAAAAGCCACGGGCACAGGTGACAAAGGCAGAGGTCGAAAAGCTGAACTTCGAAGGCGCGCAGATTGGCGTGGACGTGAAGATCACCAACCCAAACGCCATCGGTGTCTCGCTTTCCGGATTCTCGTACGCGTTTGCGGTCAACGGGGTAAGTTTCATCACCGGCGATTTCACGCAGGGGTTTTCGATTGCGGCGAACGGCGATTCCACCGTGCATGTTCCGGTCGCATTCGTATATCAGAAGCTCATTTCTTCGATCGCAAGCCTTGCCGGTCGAAACGAAGCCGCCTATCGCATCGATCTGAAGTTCGCTTTCGACGTTCCTGTCCTGGGCAAAGTCGAAGTTCCGATAACCGCCGAAGGGAAGCTCCCGGTAGTCCGCGTTCCCGACATCAAGTTCACCGCGCTAACGGTGAAACAACTCACACTGTCCGGCGCCGTTGTGGCAATTCGGCTCGATCTCCGCAATCCCAACATTTTCGCGTTGTCCCTTGGCACGCTGGACTACGCGTTCAGCGTTAACGGCAGCAGCTGGGTTTCAACGCGGATTGATCGCGAGGTCACGGTCGACCCGGGTTCCGGAGCTACAATCGAGATCCCGATTTCCCTCGACTTTGCATCGACCGGGCGCACCCTTTTCAGCCTTCTCAGCAGCGCCGCTCCGGTCGACTACCGTTTTCACGGTTCGATGAGCGTGGGAACATCGCTTCCGCTGCTTTCGCGCGAGGTGCTGCCGATTGAGCTGTCCGGTCGCGTCCCGATAACGCGGTAGGCGAAGTGTGCGGGACTGTCAGCCGTTTGTCTCGGAGGAGATGTAGTCTTTCAAACTGTCCGCGAGTTTCATCACCTGGATTCGGTTGTGGATGTTCAACTTCGAGTAGATGACGCTGACGTGGTTTTTCACGGTCTGTTCCGCGCTGAAAAGACGTCTTGAAATCGCGCTGTTGTCATATCCCTCCCCGATGAGCCGAAGCACCTCGATTTCCCGTTTGCTCAAGTATTTCAGAAGACTGGTCTCCGAGAAGGTTCGGGTCGATTCGTCGGAGGAGGAGTGTGCGGTGGATTCCTTTGCGCGAAGAAGCTTGTTGGCGACCTGCGGCGATATTATGATCGAACCGCTGTGGATGGCTCGTACCGCAACGATTAGTTCGTCGGGCGGGACGTCCTTGAGAATGTAGCCGACGGCACCCTGATTCAACGCATCGACAACGTAGGCATCATCGTCGAACGTGGTGAGCATCATGATACTGATTTTTGGATATGCGGACGTCCATGAGGATAACGTCGGGCTGGCTGCGCGTGACGTAGTCAATTGCCTCCTTTCCGTTCAAGGCAATTCCTCAGACGCGTATATCGTTCGCCCTTGTGTCGATGACGGTTCGCAGGCTTTCGACGAAAAGAACCTGATCATCGACGAGCAGCACTTCTATTTGCACCATTCTTGTCCGTCGATAACGGAATTTCCGCAAAGATGCGAAATCCGAACGCCGAACTGTCAGCCTGGAGAGTTCCCCCATAGGGTGAAAGCCGTTCCCGCATGCCGGTCAACCCGATACCTGGAACAATTTATTCCGCTCCAGTGCCGTTATCGATCATGGTAACACGAAGGACTCCGTTTGTCGCCCAAAGGCTGACCAGAACCGCGGACGCATCCCGGTGTCGAAACGCATTTGTGAGGCCCTCCTGTATCATGCGGTAGAGAAGATCGTCCAGATCGCCGCCGAGACTCTCGGGACAGTTTCCGGAGTTGAACTCCACGCTGACTTTCGTCGCGTTCTCGAATATCCGGGTCAATTCGAGCAATCGTCGGATTCCTGCGACTTCCGGTTCGGTGTGGTGCGGGCGCTGGGCGGCTGGTCTACATCGGGATGCCGGTAGAGCCGATCCAGCTGGACATAGTGGCGGCGCAGATGCTGGGATCCGGACAGCTTGACCTGAAACGTTTGATCACCGAAACCTATGACTTTGCCGACAGCATCAAAGCCTGCGAGTACGCGGTGAACCCGAAACCGACCAGCGTCAAAATTCAGATCCTTCTGAAGTAGCAGGACCTCGGCTGCGGGAGGGATTCCACCGGGAGCCGCACGATCAGGCGCGCGGCATCGGGCTGTTCTTCAGAAGCCGGCGAACCGCCGACCGGACACCGCTTCGGTGCATGTCCGAAAGGCAGGCGGCAACACTCTTTCGCAACGCTTCGCTTGCGGCAATCTCGGGCGGGAATACGGATTTCAGCGCGAAAAAGGGCGTCACATCCGCATTCGAAGAAAGCCGCGCCGCGTCGCGAAGCGCGGAAGCGATCGGGTCGTCGATGGGGATTTCTTTGTTCTGCTCATCGGTTCCTTCCAGAAAGCGGATCCAGGAAGCGAGGGCGAATGACGCAAACGGAGTGGCGCGGTGCTCCGCGAGAATCTCGCCGACCGGTTCAAGGATCATGTTCGGTATCTTTTTGGAACCATCCTGCGCGAGTCGGAGAATCTGGTCGGAGATTGCGGGATTCGAGAAGCGTTCGATAAGCGAATCCTTGTACTTCTCGAGGTCCATTCCCGGTACGCTGCCGACGGTCGGCGTAATCTCGTCCATATAGGCGCGGACGAACGAGCGAACGTCGGGGTCGGCCATCGCAATATCCACCCGGCGAAATCCCATCATATATCCCACGTACCCGAGTGCGGAGTGGCTTCCGTTCAAGAGCCGGATCTTCATTCGCTCAAACGGAACCACGTCCGAAACGAATGTCGCCCCGGCCACCGACCAGTCCGGCCGGCCTTTGGGAAAGCGATCCTCGATGACCCACTGCCGGAACCGCTCGCAGTAAACGGGCCACTCGTCGATAATCCCGAACTGCTCGCTGAGCTGCGTTCGCTGGTCATCGGTCGTGATCGGGGTGATGCGGTCGACCATGCAATTCGGGAACTCCACGCCGGTCTCGACGAACCCGCGAAGCCCGGGGTCGACGCGTTCCAGGAACTGAAGGAAGAGCTTGCGCAAACGGTCGCCGTTCTGCGGCAGGTTATCGCACGAAAGAATCGTGGGCGCCTGCGCTCCACGTTTGCGAATCTCCGTGAGAGCCGCGCGCAAGCAGCCATAAATCGTCTTGATCTGTTTACCGCCCGCTATATCGTTCTTGACACCGGGGTTATCGAAGTCCAGATCGACGTTCTCCGGCCTGTAGCAGTACCCGTTCTCCGTGATCGTCATCGAGATGATTCGGGTCGACTCATCAGACATGGCACCGACCAGCGTCGTCGGGTCGTCGGTTCCGAGGAGGAAGTCGACGATGGAACCGACAACTCTGACATCTTCGCCTTCGGTGTCGCGCGCAACGACCGTGTAGAGGAAATTCTGCGGTGAGAGAGCTCCGTTCATCCGCAGGTCGAAGGCGGTGATGCCTGCGCCGCGAATTCCCCAACCAAGGTCGCCGGCAGCAAGGACGTCATCAGTGTAGACCGCCTGATGAGCCCGGTGAAAACCGCCGACCCCGAAATGGATTATTGACGGTCGCACATTCTTTCGCTCGTATCGGGGGACGGCGACTTCCGGCGCAAGCCGGGCCACCGTGTCATTTCCAAGCTTCACAGCTTTTGTATTCCGCCCTTCAGTCACAACCTGCTCCTTGCGATATTGCCGTACAGAGGTCTCTGCAGAGACCTCTGCGGCGGTCTTCTACCCCTTGACCGCACCAAGAGTGAGGCCCTTTACCAGCGCCTTCTGCGTCATCCAGCCGAGGATGATTGCGGGAAGGACTGCAATCGTCGAAGAGGCCGACAGCTGGGCCACGAACATGCCTTGCTGCTCGCTGAATCGGGACATGTAGACCGGCAGCGTCGCGGTTGAGATCGCAGTGAGATTGAAGGCCAGGAAGAATTCGTTCCAGATAAAAACCGCGACCAGCAGCCCTGCCGAGATAATCCCCGTTCGCACCAGCGGAATGGCGATACGGACCAACTGGTGAAAAGGCGAGCAGCCGTCGATCTGCGCTGCTTCCATCACCTCAATCGGTACGTCTTCGAAAAAAGAGTGGAGCATCCAGACAACGATCGGGATGTGAAACCCGACGTATGCTAGCAACAATCCAATCGGTGTCTTCTGGAGATTGAAGGCCTGGAACCATGTATACAGCGGGATAATGACGGCCACGGGTGGAAGTAGAATTGTGGTGATGAACCAGACGAAGATCTTCTCATTGGTGCCCTTCTTCTTGAATTTGCCGAAGACCAACCCAAACGCAGCAGGAATTCCAAGGGCGAGACAAAAGAACGTTCCCAGGACTACCTGAAGAATTGAATTCTGGAGAAACCTCCACATGCTTGGGTCACTCAGCACCTTCTTGAAGGTCTCGAGCGTGGGTACGAAGAAGAGTCGAGGGCTGACGGCCTGGAATTCGGTTTTGAAACCGGAGAGGAACATGTACAGAATAGGCGAGAAATAGACAATAGCGATGAGATAGATGACAAGCGCCATTCCGGATGTCCGGAAGAACCGCCGCGTCGCCATTGACCGCTGAACCTGTTGAATCGTCGGGGATTGAGTCATGGTCCGCGCCTCCTTCTCAGTATGCGGTGCGTCGTTTGTTGATGGAGCGGTACAGGATGTTGACCGCGAGCAGCGTCACCGCGACCGTCATTACCGCGAGTGCGCCGGCTCTACCGACGTCGGACGCGTTGAAAACCGTCATATAGACCTCGTAGGGAAGCGTATAGGATCGGGTACCCGGACCACCCGCAGTGGTGACAAGAATCAGCGCGAACTCCTTTACGATGAAGATGAGCCCGAGCATGACAGCAATCCTGAGGTGGTTGGCAATCAGCGGGAGCTTCACCTGGAAGGTCGACTGCAGCCAATTTGTCCCGTCGATGCGCATGCTGTCGGTGAGATCCAGCGGTATACCCTGCAATCCGGCGAGAATCACCAGCACAAAGAAAGGCATCCACTGCCAGGAAAAGAGAAATATGATCACCGGGAGCGGGTAGTAGCTGAGCAGATCGACCGACGTGATGCCGAACGTCTTCGCGAGGACTCCGTACCAGCCAAACGTCGTATTGAAAATTGTGGTCTTCCAAATGACGCCGGTCACGGTAGACATGACGAAGAAGGGTCCGAGTATCAGTGTTCGCGCAACATTTACTCCGGGAATCTTGTTGTCGAGCAGCACCGACAGCAGAAAGCCGAACACCGTGCAGAGGACCAAAGAGGATGCGGTGAGAATGATCGTCTGCCAGAGTGTGCTGTAAAACTCCGGCACCTGCGGGAAATTGGGAACACTGAGTATGCGAATGTAGTTCTGCAGACCGACAAACTTGATTGGGAGGTCAGGCCGTGCAAGATTCCACCGGAGTGTGGAATATATCAACGTCATTACAAACGGCACTTGAGTCATAACTGCGACCACGATCATGGCCGGGAGGACGAACGACCAGCCGTGCGTGTTGCTCTTCATCTCCACCTCCTTACCTTAAAGACAACGGCCTGCCACAACAACCTTCTGGTAGATCGTAGCAGGCCAGTTTTTTACATTCAACTGCGCGTCAGGCTATTTCTGGTAGCCTCCGTCCTTTGCGGCCTGATCGAAGACCTGCTGGGTGTTCTTGAGCGCCTGATCGAGGCTGATCTTGTCCACAACATAGTCTGCGAGGTTCTGAGTCATCTTGGTGCCGATATCAGCAAACTCCGGAATCGCAATGTACTGCAAACCGTGGTAGGGCACCGGCTGCAGCGTCGGATGGTTGAAGTCTATGTTCTGCAGCGTCTCGAGCGTGATTTTCGCGTATGGAACGGCTGCATATGCAGGAAGCGTGTAGGTGGAAGACCGCGACGCCGGCGGCGTGCTCGCGCCGGAGGGATCCATCTCGAGGCTCATCTTCACATAGTCCTTCGACGTGGCCCAGAGGATGTAATCAAATGCAGCTTTCTTCTTCGCATCCGAACTCTTGGGATTGAGTCCCATCGCCCAGTTCCACAGCCATGCGGTATTCTTCTGAAGCTTTTCGGTCGGCGCGAATGCGTACCCGACTTTTCCCCGTACCGGAGAATCTGCAGCTTCGAGCGGCGGTGCGATCGATGTTGCATCGTAGTATATGCCGCATTTGCCCGACTTCATGAGAGCGATACACTCGTTGTAGGTATAGGACAGAATGTCTTTCTGGCCGGCATCACGCAGGATCTTCTTGTACATTTCCCACGCAGCCCGCTGTTCCGGAGTGTCAACCGTGGCGTGCCAGTTCATGTCATAGAAACGGCCACCGAACGCGTTGACCATGGTGACGAACGGCGCGCCGCTCATTCCCCAGCCGGGTGCTCCGCGCATCGTCATTCCGACAATTCCGTTGGCCGGATCGTTGATCTTCTTCGCGAGATCGTAGATCTGGTCCCAGGTCGGATGCAGCGGCATGGTAAGACCCTTGGCGGCAAACAGGTCCTTGTTATACATGATGAAGGAGCTTTCTCCGTAGAACGGCATCGCGTAGGAATCGCCATTCTGCGCAAGCGACTGAACCATTCCCTGGATCTGGTCGGGGCGGTCATACCAGGCAAGCTTGTCGGGAGACAGAGCCTTGAAATAGGGCTCCATGTCCGAAAGCCACCCGTTCTTTGCCCAGGTCTGCGCTTCGTAGGGTCCGATCACGAAGATATCGTAGGTTGTGCCTCCGGTCGAAGCCTCGGTGGTCAGTTTCTGGCGAAGGTCGTTCTCCGGGAGAACTGCCAGGTTGACCGTGACGCCTGGAGCCTTGTACTTTTCGGCGGTCAGTTTGGCTAGCGCCTGGGAGATCGGATTGTTCGGAAAAGCCACGTTCACCGTCACTGGCCCACTCGCGGTCCCTGCTTCCGAACTTCCTCCTGCAAACGCCTGGGTTCCCGCGACCAAGAGCATTGTCAGACAGATCACCGAGACCAACAGTCTTGAGACTCTCGTCATGCTACTCCTCCTTAGAGAAATCATCACCGGTTTCACCGAAACCGTGCGTCGGAAGAAAGAGCGCCACCAGCTTGAAGTGCGCTCTCCCGACAAACGCTCCTAGGATTATCCTCCCATCCACGCCATTTGTCAACTTTTTCCTTTACCAATTGGTAAAGGAATTGTTTGCAAATCGATGCCAGGTGGTGTACAATTGAGCGCGAGGTGAGTAACCACACGTCTGGCCAACGCATTGATTCGATCGACGGGGACCGGGATTGAAGTACGAAGAGATCTACCGAGAGCTACAACAGCAGTTCCAACAGCGCAAATGGAAATCGGGGCAGAGATTCCCGACGGAACGTGAGCTTGCGGACCAGTATCGCGTGTCCCGGCCGACAATCAGCCGCGTGGTGAACAGACTGAGGGACGCCGGTCAGGTTCGGCGTGTAGTCGGTTCCGGTACCTTCGTCATCGACGCCGCAGAAGAAACTACCGCGCATTTGACCTTTGGGCTCTTCGTTCCCGGACTCGGAAGGGGCGAAATCTTCGAACCCATATGTGCGCGGATAGCAGAACTGTCCCACGAGTTCAATTTCACTCTCGTCTGGGGAAGTGTCCCCGCGAACGGTCCGGTGGACCACGAACCCCACCTCATGGCAACAGCGAAACGTTTTATCGACCACGGCATGGACGGTGTGTTCTTTCAGCCGGTTGAGCTCGAATCGGCCGTTTCAACAAAGAACCGCAGGATTGTGGCGATGTTCGAGGAGGCGCAGATCCCTATCGTCCTCCTGGACAGCGATTACCTCAGTTATCCATATAGGAGCGCGCACGATCTGGTTGGCATAGATAACATTCGCGCGGCATATGTGCTCACCAGCCATATGATCGAGAAAGGTGCGCGCCGCGTCGACTTTCTGTGGCAACCGCACACGGGTGAATCTCGTTCTCTTCGCGTTGCCGGGTATAGGGATGCGCTGTTCAGCGCGGGAGTTCCGCACCTGCGCGATTTCGAGCACGAAGGAGACCCGCGCTCGCTCCCGTTTGTCCGTGATCTCATTGACGGCGGCGCAACCGACATCATTTGCGCAAACGACGAGACCGCAGCGCTGCTGATGCTGAGTTTCGAGAGCCTGAATGTCAGAGTACCGGGTGATGTCCGAATTGCAGGTTTTGATGACGTGAAATATGCGCGACTCGCGCGCGTGCCACTGACCACGATGAGTCAGCCCTACCGCGCGCTCGGCGACCTGGCCGTGCAGACCATCATCGCGAGGATCGCGCAGCCTGCGCTTCCCCCGCGCACGGTGACCGCAGAAGCCACGCTATGCGCGCGGGAGTCTACCAGTGTTCCGGCGGTCTGAAGGCAGAAAGCCGCCTGCCATCGAATCTCTACACGATTACTTTCGAGTCTCCGGCGTTCGTCAGTTCCTCGTCGAAGCAGACCGCGACCTTCCCGCACTCGCCGCCGGCCATGAGCGTGTAGGCCTCGGCGCATCGGTCAAGCGAGAATCGGTGCGTCACCAGACGGTCCGGATGGAGGTCCCACTCGGACAGCTTCTCCACCAGTTCCTCCATTCGCCATATGCTGGTGACCCAGGAGCCGTAGATGGTCTTTTGCCCATGAATGAGATCCGGACTCGGGGCAAAGCCGAAGGTCCCGCCTTCGCCAACCAGTGCAACTTTGCCCCACTCGCGGGTCGATCGAACGGCAAGCTGACGCGCGGCGTCGTTGCCCGAACAATCGATACTTCGCTCGACTCCCTTCCCCCCGGTGAGTTTGAGGACCGCTTCGACCGACGCGGCCGGTCCCACCAGCGCCGCATCCACCAGACCGAGCTTCCTGGCGAGCGCCGCCCGCGATTCAGAAATGTCAGTTCCGATGATTTTGCCGGCTCCAAGTGCGCGGGCGAGCATCGCGGTGGCAAGGCCAACCGGTCCCAATCCGGTAATAAGGACGCGATCGGTTCCGGAGATCCCGATCTTGGAAAGTGCTTCGTACACGGTGCCGAATCCGCACGCAACCTGCGCGCCGTCGGTGTAGGAAAGGTTATCGGGAAGAAGCACGAGATCCTTCTCTTCCGCAAGAAGGTACTCGGCCATACCTCCGTCACGCTGCCAGCCGTATGCCGCACGAAGAGGGCTCGAACAGCTTATCATGTAACCTCGGCGGCAGTCGTTGCATACCCCGCAACCGGAGATGTGATATACGATGACCCGGTCTCCGGTCTTGAAACGGCGCATACCGGCGCCGGTCGCGACAACCTGCCCGCACGGTTCGTGACCGGCAATAACGTTCTGGTATCCCTCGGGTCCCTTTCCCAGATGCTCGCGGTAGATCGCACGAATATCGCTGCCACAGATGGTCGACGATTTCATCTTCACCAGGACCTCGCCGTGGCCGGGGTCGGGAACGCGGAACTCTTTCATCTCGACAGTGCTGTTACCGGGCAGTCTCGCCCCTTTCATACTCTTTTGCATGGTGGTTCAGCCTCCGTTTGTCATGTCGTGAAGCGCGCTAAGTATGTCAGTAAGCCTTGCCGTTCGCAATACCGTCGACCGGCGCGAGATGAGTTTTCAGCGATGCTTGACATGACCGGAGCGGTGCAGCCTATACTGCCCGCGAAAGATCCCACGGAATTCAAACCGGCACACGACCGATTCGGGAGCCGAGTGCAGCTTCTGTGCACGGGCAGTTCCCGTCTCATGATATTCTTCCAGGAACAAAGGAGTCTCATATGGCAGAAGCAGAAAAAAACAGGTCGATTCTCGAACGTTTCAGTCTCGCAGGTAGAGTCGCACTCGTAACCGGCGCCGGCCAGGGTATTGGCCGCGCCTACTCTCATGCACTCGGAGAGGCCGGAGCGGCAGTTGCAGTTGTCGACATTTCCCTGAGCGCGGCGG
>Ga0307375_10007317_pt1 | contig 10089 bp, 11 predicted proteins | sample TR1MG_FD_202531 | JGI IMG/M metagenome (GOLD analysis project Ga0307375, IMG submission 202531) | Soil microbial communities from Risofladan, Vaasa, Finland - TR-1 | ecosystem: Environmental > Terrestrial > Soil > Coastal area > Acid sulfate soil | place: Finland: Risofladan, Vaasa | collected...
TTGGTTTGCAATATCTCGCGGTGTTTTGGCGGTCTTGCCTGGTGTGGTGGTGTGTTTGGTTTGGGTCTTTCGGTTTCCGTTGAGTCTGTCCCCTTTTCGGCTTGATTCCCCTCCTTGTCCCCCAGTTTGTGGTGATTAATGGTTGTATGGTTGGTGTTTGGTTGCGTGGTGTGGTTTGCGCGTGGTTGGGAATCGATTGTGAGCTGTAATTGTTGTTTGTGTGTTCTGCCTGTGAATTTGGTGTCGTATGAGCTTAGTCGCTGACGTGAAGTGCTTCTGTTTGTGTGTTTTGTTAGCCTAAGAATGACCACCAAGCTTAAGAAGAGCCGCAAGCACAGAGGACACGTCTCCGCGGGTCACGGTCGTGTTGGAAAGCACCGCAAGCACCCAGGAGGTCGTGGTAACGCCGGAGGTCAACATCACCACCGCATCTTGTTCGATAAGTATCACCCTGGTTACTTCGGTAAGGTTGGTATGCGCCACTTCCACTACCAAAACGCGCAGTACCACTGCCCCGTTGTGAACCTCGATCGTCTCTGGTCTCTCGCCGGACTCAACGTTGAGGACTTCAAGGGCAAGAAGGAGGCTCCCGTCATCGACGTCACTCAGCACGGCTTCTTCAAGGTTCTCGGAACTGGATCCTTGCCCAACGTGCCCGTCATCGTTAAGGCCAAGCTTTTCTCAAAGTCCGCCACCGAGAAGATCCAGGCTGCCGGCGGTGCTTGCGTACTCACTGCTTAAATGACAACCAATAAACTTTGTAACCCACGAACGAAATCAAACAATCGCCACCATTGACTCCAATACGACGTGCCAAGGGAAGGGGGAGGCCGGGAAGATAATCGTCACTTCGCAGCGGACACTTGTCCGAAACTCACCAGGTCATTCCTTCTCACACTGCCGCAACGATTTCGGGGCTCGTGTTGACACTCCCAAAAAACGCTTCCCTGCCCCTCTGATATGCTCTAATCCCCCTCTTTCAACGATAATCACTTTATACAAGCTTCTGAACATGCATTTCATTCCAAATACGCAGCTTTGCAACTAGTAGCGCTGATAAAGTACCGCGCGAAGTCTCCGCTTGCCCAAGAGCGCCCCCAATCACTCGCCATCGATGACCCATTGCCTGCTACACATTCTCGTATGCATTCTAATGCGATAAGCTACTTCAAAGTTACATTTTTGCGCTACCCACAGCCCCTTCGAGGCAGAGGGGAGGGGATGTTCCTACCCCTATTGAACCTTTGCCTTGGCTCTTGAGCTTCTCCTGCTTGTCTTCTCCTCCTTGTGCGTGTCTGCCTTCTCCTGCCTTTCCAGTTTTCCTTGGCTCTCCTTTGTGTTGCTCTCGTCCACCTCGTCTGTACCTCCTCGAATTCCATCTCCCTCTTGTCTTCCATCTCCTCTTCCGATTACGTGTTCTCCGCCGTATGCGTGTGGTAGAGGAGTTGCGATGAGTCCTGCGAGTATTGCGAGGTGTGCGATGAACAGTGTTGCGGAGGCGTATGCGTTTGCCGGGAATACGTTCCAGACGACTTCTATGGCGCCTAGTATGGCCACTCTGATGGGTGTTGGGTAGGTGGTGGTCCATAGTAGGTACGGTAGAGTGAAGAAGTACCAGACGTAGAATTGGAAGTGGAGGGAGCGTGCGAGGACGATGCCGATGAAGTTGGAGGTGAAGAGCGTCGTGAGCACGTGGTCCGCGGTCATTCTGCTCCCTCTCGCGTACTTTCCTCTCAGTATGTCTGCAAAGTGCTCCTCCGGCGCCGTCCACTTGAAGAGTGCAAAGAGGAGGCACGTGGAGGCCGTGAGCGCCAGCAGCAGCAGCCCAAACCAACGATTCAAAAACAGCGTTTCCGGCACGAACTGCCAATTCACGCTCCACACGTAGAAGAACTGACGTCCAAGATCGAAACTGCGCTGCACATACCCGAACCAGTTCGCCACGAGGAAGGGGAAGCCCAACAGCACCTGCGGCAGCGCACACGCTAAGAACAGACGCGGCACGGCGCCCAACAGACCAAACCGCTTCAACAGCAACAGCAACAGACCAGGCGCAAAGAGAAGAATATTCATCTTCACAGATACCGCCAACGAGAACAGAACACAGCCCAACGTCCAAAAGTCACTCACGAACAGCGCAAACGCAGCCAAACTCAAAAAGACCGCCCAACAATCGTTGAACAAACGCAACACGAAGATACTATGGATACGACGACTACAACTAAGCAACACGAACGCCCAAAGGGGGACTCGACCACCTTTGCGGTACAAGAACAACACCACACCCAAAGTCACCAAATACAAGCACAACCACACATATTGAGCAAGACGGACATCACGACCATGATTAGTGAAGCTACCGGGGGTGCACAAAGCGAGATGGAGAACACAGTTGGAAAGCAACGCGGTTTTCTCCGCACAACGGATCAGTAAGGGGATAACAGGGAGCATATAGAATAGAAGAGGGAAAGGGAAGATAGAAAGAGGGTAGACAGGACGGAAGAAGAGCACCTACTAGTACAAACCGTAAAAGATGTAGACGAAGCCCGCTGGATACACCAGCGGTCCTGTATCGCCCTTCAGTAGCGTATAATCATATGTGCCATTCACAACACCTTCCACCTCCTCCATATATGCGTCCCAATCGATGTTCGTATCTAAAACAGAGCAGAAAAGTGAGTCAGAATTTAACGCTGACTCAGTCACACCATTTTGCGCCTTCAATCATCGCATATTGACCATCATCTTCGTGAAAGGGCACATACATGGGACATATTGTATGATTCCAAGCGTTCCAACCAACTCAACACCAATGATGAAGACACAGACGACGAAGAAGTACTCGTAGGATCGCTGCTTGTTCAAGCCTCTATTCAGCAATGAACTCCAGAATGAGCCCTCTGAAGAAGCTCCTGAAGCACCCATCTATGCGAACCAGGGGAAGAGAAGCGGACCCAGGGCAAGCGGAAGCCAAGCTGAGACACAAATGGAGAAACATTGTCCAAACGTTGGAGCAGAAATCAGCGAACACGTGCACAGACATTTCCCTAGTTTTATACAGCCTTCGTCCGAAAGATCGCTTCGTGGGGGGTTGAATGTCATTCGTTGGCCTGGAGTCCCCTCAAACTCGATTAGAACATGTCTGTTGAAACTGGTTGGGTGCGTATTCTCAAGGAAGCTTGCCCATGGCGACCTACAGGTCAGGGCTTTTGTTCTGCCAACTCTCGTGACTGACATTATCGCCTTGCTTGCTTGTCTTTTGTCGTTTAGATCTCTGATGATCATTGGAAGAATCCTAAACTTGAAGGAACGCTGCGAAAGAAGGGTATGATTTGCGTTTTGAAGCTGGTACTGCGGCATTTGACCCGAAACTTCAACTGACTCGCTCGTTCTCTTGCTTTTCCGAAGGTGGCAAGGGGCACATTGCTAGAAAGTGGAAGGAGCGTTACTTTAGATTGAAGAATGACTCCCTGTTCTGGTTCAAAAACGTGAGCTCTGTACGTTGTCGGCCAGTTTCTGTCGGACCGCCGTTTCGCCACGTTTCCCTCTCTCGTATTACCTGATTGCTCCCACAATGCGATTCTCGTATTCCCTATGCTGTTGTACTGACTAGAGATGCATATTTGCTTGTATCAAAGGACTCGGTGAATGGACACATCCTGTTGAAGGGTTGCACGATTGAGGCCGATACTCCCAAGACTCAGAAGCATGAAAACTGCTTCAGAGTGTACTCCAAGAAACTAGACAAGTCATTCTATTTCCAAGCGTCGGATTATACTGAAATGCTGCAGTGGATCCAAGCAATCAAGGATGCAAGCGAATCCGTCGTCTCGACCAAGAATGTGGTGCCTGCAGTAACTGCCAAGCCAATGGGAGATGGAGAACACAGTCTCTTGATGAACGAAGAGGAAATGCCAACTCACACAAGCGATAGATCGCAGACCATGACCCTCTCGGCGCTCTCGCGTCCGTTGACCGTCGACACGACTCCTGCTGGAAGTGAACGCAGCACATTTGTAAAGGATGGTACATCTGATTCCGAATAAAGCGATCCGACACATTGGAAGCCCGTGTAAATGCTGTACTGGGCCGTTTCCGTCCGTTGAAATTCGATTGTCCGAAATCGTTCGGGGTGCGCGAGAAGAATTCACCTGGAAAATTTCGGGCAGTCTCACTCCTGTCGTTCTCGGGACTCGAAGAGTGTCTCCCTCCCCAAACGAAGGTGTAAAATGGAAGAATGAGATAGAATGAGTGGGGGTGAGTGGGGGGAGGATGTTTAGTTACTAAAGATGCTGTCGAGGAGTGCAGCAAGACGGACACCAGCAGCGGCAAGGCGCATCTTCACAATGGGCCAGTTGGCATTGTAGTACTGAGTTCCAAGCGCCATGTTTCCAGAGGCGGAACCGAAGTTGTACACGTTGTTGAGGACGAATTGGAAGGACTCATCGGCCCAAGCGGAGACGGAAGTCTGAGCGCGCCATCTGGGTGAGACGGAGGAGGGTATTTTGGCGAATTTGAGTTGTTGTTGGACAATTCAACATTGGAACACACATGGTGGTCAGAAAGGGATGGAGAGAGAGAGTGATGCAAACTTTGTCTGGTTTTAGGTGAAATTTCGTGGAAGTTCGTGACTCTTTTGGTTTGCCGTCGTTTGGCGCTCTGCGTGACGTACCCCTGAGCGACAGAAGGGTTCTTGGCAATGTAGTCCAGGAGGAGAGCAGTGAGCCCAGTGGTGTTGAATCCCGAGTGGTTGATGATGCCGGAGTCCCAAACTCTGTGGAGCTCGGACTTCTCTCCGAACCACGTGCAGTGGACCGTGTTTCCTCCACGGTCGCTCGCCCATCCAACGTGAAGAGGCTGGTGAACATCTCCGGAGAAGTGGATGAGGAAGGTGACGGGAGAGGGCTGAGAAGCGGGTCCGTCGTAAGGCCACTGAACAGGCGCAAGTTTCTGGGTTTGGATGGTGAAGTTCTTGATCGCTCCAACCACGCAACGCTGGTTCGGGCAATCTGCTGAACCATCAGTGAAGTGAGTGGATCCATCGGGCATGTCGACGTAGTGGAGAGGGGCTGACCATCTTCCTCCCTGTCGGACAGAGAGAGCAGAGAGAAACGGGTGTGTGTGGGGAGAGAGAATCGTACCAAGCGCGGAGCGAGAGAGCGGAGAGAAATGGGAAGTGTCAGCACAAAGATTCCCAGTTGAGGTTCATCAACAAGTCCTGTTGAAAGTCCGACATTCGCAAGCGTTGGGAATAAGTTTCAGCTGAAAATGCAACGGAAATGGGGACGTACGGGGGTGTGGTCGTAATCGTCGGGTTGGCTGGAGACGGAAGCCATGGAAACGCCAAATCCATTGATGGTCTGCACCGCTTGCCAGGTCTATCAAAGCGGGAAAGAGTTAGGAGAGGTTGGTGCATTGAATTCAGTGGGAAGGCTGGAGAACGGAGGAGTTTGGAGCCTGAAATGTTGTGTTTTGTGGAGGGGGGGGGGAAGGCCACTCGAAAAGTCGTGCCCGACGATTGCAAACGTACTCCTGGTGCGATCAGTTTCTGTGCTATGGCAGCTACGACGGCGTGTCCCTCTGGACCCCTGTAGTTCTCAATCGAGGTCAAGGGGTGGTCAGTAGAGCAGGAAAGTGGCGGAGAGGGGGCGAAGTGCATCACCAGGAGAGAGACACGAATTCCACACTCTAGACGTACCAAGCACGGGCTGAGGGGGCGCACAGGGCAAGAGCAACGAGCAAAGCAGCGATAACGGCACGCATTGTCGCTGGCAGTGGCACAACAAGGTATGAAACGGACGGAGAGATGCGAGAGAAACGGCGTCTGAGCACCTCGGGCCAGTTGCCTAATTTGGGGAAATTCAAGATTTCCATAGGAAAGTCGGGTAAATTAGCAATCGTTGACCATGGCCCCATTGTCAGTTGTTGGTGTGTCTGTTCCTCATGGGATTTGCGTTCGCTGTTGGGTGTTCTTTGTGATCTTCCCATTTTGGAGCTTAGATCTTTTATCTTGGCCTCGCTTCGCCCTCGTTCGCATCGGTCAGGTGGCTTTGGCCCTCTCTGGTCTTCTGAGACGTTCTGGCTCTGATCTTAAGGTCTTATTGGATGGATCCCGATAGTGTCAAGTGTTCTTCCGGTGTTGGTGCGCATTCGCGCCTTAGTGTGTCCAGTCCTGGAATACTTCTGCTTCACGCGGTTGAAGACGACAAATTACCTCCTGTTGAGATCGTTTCTCCTGCAGCACCCAAACATCATGTTCGCCGTGAGAGTTGCTCTTCTTCTTTCTCTCCACTCGTTCCTCTAGACTCGCTTAGAGAGGCTACAACCGTGGCTGATGAAAGTGATCGTTATCTCTGTTCTGATCGTGGCGTTGTTGGATTCTCGCCCCCTCCTTCTTCTTCTTCACAGAGCACTGTTCGTCGCATACTGCGAGATGATGCAACACCTGATGGTAGGAGCTCGAAATGCGCTGCTTCTTCCATTCCCATCGAACCGTCCCCGCCTGTCTTCCAGTACCCGCTCTCCCCTCGTCCGATCTTGTCAATTACATCTTCTCTGAATTCCTACCATGGGGACGGAAATAGGAACTCATTGAAGCGTGAAAGCTCAATTCTGTTTTCGACCGCGTCTCTTCCTGCGCTCTCCGACCACGAATCCGTCACTCCACCCCCTACAACTCATTCTTCTGAACCCTTTGTTGCAAAACACGTCTCTTGCTTCTCGAGAATCTTCCCCAACTTAGGCCTCGTCTTCATCTTATCCACCATCTGGCTGGTCATCCTTGTATATGGCGAATACGCTTATCCACACAGTCATTCACAATTTTGTAACAGTTACTTGCCGAAGGAGAGTCTATTGGGACGCGTGGTGATCGTCTCAAATCCGCACGTCGCACAACTGCCTCTAAAACCTGGACTCTTCGATGCCTTCTACAATTTACGAACACGCATAGACTCGTTTCTATCGGATTTCAATATGAGGCGAAACTACCGCATACTTCAGGAGAAATGCGCGCCGGATGCGTTCGTCTTCTCTGGAACGCTCATTGTAGCTTCTGCTTCCGAGTCTGCTGCCCCCGACCGCCCTATTGGTATGATTGATGAAGAGGCTTACATTAAATTGCTGAAACGCTGGAATTGGATGTTCACGAAGACCGAAAAATCTAAGTTTCTGTTTGCGTCGTCTGTTGATGATCTTGCGTTCCAACGTGCCTTCAATGAGGCCAATGAAGTGGAAAGACGATTACTATATCAACGCTTCGTTGATTATTTTGGTGCTATCAACTGGAAAGTGGACATTGGACCGTACACGCTGGCTTCGATCTTCTCACCCGCTTTGGACCTGTCTTCCAGTGCATTTTCTACCTCCATCGATGCGATTGGCCATCCTATTACTCCTCTTCAACTTCGTTCTTCTATCAACTCTCAATTATTTTCTGAAACACGTGCCTTCCTCGACCGTCTGGAAGTGGAAATGCATGAAAAGCGAAAAACGCTCGGGAGCAACTTCTCGCCCGTCGTGTTGCTCTCTCCATTGACCCTGACTCCCGAAGCCAACACAACTTGTTTGGAATGGTCCTCTACTGAATTGGAAAGGGGACAAGAGATGGAACAGGTGAAGTATACGAGCGCAAGCGAGGACACAACGCGCGCCCTGCTGGATCGCTTTTCGCCTCGTCTCGTCGTCTCTCGTGGTGTGCTGCCTCGGTGTACTCTCCCTTTTCCCTCTCGTGGTGGTCTTTCTCAAACGATTCTCCCGTCTATTTCTAAGCGCTTTTCCGGTGGAAGGCCTGGTGTCTTGGTTTTGGAAGCGCGCAACGCGACGCTGATTGCGAGCTCAGGTGCCTCTTCTTTGCTGTCCACTTTCCCTCAAAACGTTCTCTATTCCTCTATGCAACATGATGCAAAGTCTCAGGCCAATGCGAATCGAAATGCGAGTGGTAAAGGAAGTGCAAGCGCCAAGGCCGCTGTGTTGCCTCATGCCTCTATGTCGCAGTCTAAATCCGAAGCACAGCGTCCCGATGCATATGAATTGGTGCCCATCTTCTTCGATGTGACGACGTACCTGGACATGAAGGGTCCCTATTTGTGGCTGGCGTTCATGTCCATTCTTGGCTGTATGTTGAGTGTCGAGACCTCTGGTTCCCCCGCAATTGCTTCTACTCTACATGTCTCTGATCATTTTCATCAACAACAGCAACATCCGTTTGTCACGTCGACACTTATCGAAACGCTCATCGCCTTCTCAAAGTTCTTCGCTGTATCGATCATCTTGCTCGCGAGGACCACAATTTCATATGCATGCGCAAAGACACCACTCAAAGCGTACATACCACCAATGATGGACTTGGAGAATGGCATCAGAAAGTCCTCGTCGTCGCTCTCCTCCTCTTCCTCTTCTCTCCCCCCTCTTTCACCCATCTCCCCTCTCTCCTCATTCTCCTCACTCTCCTCTCTCTCTTCTGCCTCTTCTGTCCCCTCCACATCAGCATCCTCCTCTTCTGGCTCCTCTGCCCCTCCCGCCTCGTCTCCTTCCCGCCTCATCAGACACATTGCACTCAAAGTGCATATCACCATTGAAATACTACTCATTTGCTGCGTCATCGTCGTACCTTGGTGCATCTTTGTCATGTTCCACTGGATGTGAACCTCCGTCCTCATTTTTTCAGACACCGCCCTCTCTGCTACCCCCCAATACCACTCATTGAGAGAAATGTACAATGCGAATTCAAAGATACTCTACCCCATTCCAATCTGTTGGGCTTCCAAGCGCGCAGGAAGCAGGGGGGGGGGCTGAACAATGGGCTCGGCCACAATGGAGCAGTAAAGTCTGAAGCGACCATCGGACAACTTGCCTCAATTACACAATGGCAGAGACGGACGACTCATTGGCAGACATCTCGGGATGGTATGTCGCTCTGTTATACCTGTAGTGCCTGCACCACTTGACGCACTTTAAAACTCCTCTCTCCTGGCCTTCCTTTGCATCACAGTCAGTAGCAATAGGTTGCGTTTATGTGCTCATTAAACTTTAGAAACTTGTCAATGCAAGTTAGGCATCGAAGTGTTACCGCACAAGACCTGTGGGCGACATGTGTAACCCTGGACCTGTTTTGTCCTGCTGTGCCATCCACTAGCTACATACTGCTGGCTAACCCCATTTGTTTGCTTTGACATCATCGCGTTGTGCATACGCAGTCTGTATAGTCAGAATGACGTGTGGATCAAGTCCAAACAGTTCCATTTTGGATTGAAAGCCACTCAACGCCGCCTCCAGCTTTTCTACCACGCGGAACGCCTCTCTTACGTCCTCGGTTACGTGTCCTCTGTAGCGGCACGCCAAAAGGATCTGTTTACTATCCTACCACGTACGTAACAAAGCTCGAAAGGAGCATTTCCGGAACTGAGCTGTCTTTTCGCTTTTCCTGCCTCTTCTACCGTCACTTGGCCCTCTCGCCCATAATCCTCACTAACGTTTGAACATCTTATCTGCATTCAGAGACTCGAGTACTCATTCAGTTCTCAGACGGAGAAAACTCAAACGTAACTCTCGACAACCACAATGGCGAGTGGCTCATCATCTATGGCACTCAAGATGTTGTGCAGATGTGGAAGGATCAGATTGACGATGCCATTCGCAACCGTTCTGCACTCACGGTACGCAATGTGGGGCGAAACATTGGCCTTCTCCGTGTGCAATGTCTGTCGCTTCCTTTGCATCCTTTTCTCATTTCCAGAAAAAAGCATTCCACAATTTCAATTACAAGTGTTTTCGTATCTGACGTGTTCTCGTTTGATTCCCATTGTGATGCGCGGCTTGGTGATCGACTTTTGGAATCGTCGCCGTCCTTGTCTGGTGTGACTGTGTTGTAGGTTCTATATGCCAATATTTGGGCTCCTGATGATCGTGGTGCAACGACTACCTTCTGCTCTATGTGCGAGGTGATGGTGAACAAGGCGGACGATAACCCCAAGATCTTGTTCACGCCGTATGCATGGGTCCCCGGTTGTTTGCCTTATTACAATGCTGCGTTACCTACGCATTTCGTGGTGTTGGCCCTGCCATTCGCGGCGAAGATGAACGTGGTTG
>Ga0307375_10007318_pt1 | contig 10088 bp, 8 predicted proteins | sample TR1MG_FD_202531 | JGI IMG/M metagenome (GOLD analysis project Ga0307375, IMG submission 202531) | Soil microbial communities from Risofladan, Vaasa, Finland - TR-1 | ecosystem: Environmental > Terrestrial > Soil > Coastal area > Acid sulfate soil | place: Finland: Risofladan, Vaasa | collected...
GTCGCAAAGGGGTCGGAAGATTCTCGATTTTCCGATCGAACCACAAGACTATTGACGGTCCGACGGGTTGTGAATCTCCCTCACTTCGGAGGAGCCGCTGGATCTCCTTCAGATAGAGCGGGTTACCTCCCGCGTTTCCAAAAAGTTCGAAGTAAAAGTCGTGACGCAACGAGGGTTCAGTCGGGAATGTTCTGATAACCCACGTTCGGACCTGTTCGGTCGTAAACGGCTTGAGTCGGATCCTGTCGATTCGGCCGTCCGGCAGTTGGTGCTCGCCGCGGCTGGTTGCCACGAAGAGAAGCGGGGTCCGCGGTTCGCCAAACTGAAAGAGGAGCTGACTGAGTTTTTCATCCGCCAGGTGCAGATTTTCTACGGTAAGCAATATGGCGCCGTAACGTTCGCTCCAGGTCCTTATGAACGCCTTGAGCATCGCAACGAATCGCCTATTCAGCTGTTCACTGTCGAGAAGAACTGCGAGAGGCTGAAACCATGAATTACCGCGGAACCCGGGGAACACCTCCCGAATACCGTTCCCGTCCGGTTCGAGGCTGGATACGAGTCCGGGTCGCCAGGATCTGGTGTCATCGGCAAGGTTCTCCATTACCGCTTCGAAGCCTTCGATAATTGCTGATGTCGAGGGACCAAAATTACCGGCGAAATCCACGGCAATGTGAACGGGAGGTTTGAGGTTCGCAATCCACTCGTTGAGCAGGGTGGTTTTGCCGATTCCTGCAGCTCCGGAGATGAGGCTGAAGACTGGGCCATCTGTACCGGCCAGCGTCCAGGCCCGATTCAGTGTGGATGTCTCCTCTTGACGGTCTATGAGCAATGTTTGATCGTCCATATTCAAATTCGAGAGTCCACTTGCTTCAACTCAGATTTGCACTCGTTGGCAATTTTGTCAACGTTCGAATTGGAGTCATAGCTGACCGTAGTCCAGATCTCCCGTTCGGGTCACAGCTTCTTGAACCTCGATCGGCTCCGCGTCATACTTACCGCGTTACCACGTCAGTCGAAAAAGGAGCAGTGACCATGGAAAAGACCATGATGGGGGCAGTGTTGCCAGGAAACAGTACGGTGGAGCTGCGCGACTACCCGGTTCCGGTTCCGCGGCACGGCGAGGTACTTATTCGGGTAAAGTCGTCGACCATCTGCGGGAGCGACATCCGTGCAATCTATCGTGAGCATCTCGGAAAGGGACCTGAAGGGTATCAGAATGTAATAGCCGGACACGAACCGTGCGGCCAGATTGTTGCAGTCGGCCCGGGGCTTCGCAGATTCAAAGAGGGCGATCGCGTCGTCGTCTACCACATCTCGGGCTGTGGAGTCTGCTATGACTGCAGGCGAGGCTACATGATCAGCTGCACGAGTCCGCTTCGGGCTGCGTACGGCTGGCAGCGCGACGGTGGTATGGCTCCCTATTTGCTCGCAGAGGAAAAGGACCTTGTTCTCCTTCCGGACAACCTGACCTACACCGACGGCGCCCAGGTAGCCTGCGGGTTCGGCACGGTGTTCGAGGCTCTCGAAAAGATCGGCATCTCCGGCGCCGATCGCGTTCTCATCACCGGACTCGGCCCAGTGGGACTTGCGACGGCAATGCTTGCCCGGGCGCTCGGCGCGGCGAAGATAATTGGCACAGACATCTCCGAGTTCCGTGGCAAGCTCGCGCAATCGCTTCACCTGCTCGACGAAGTTTTGGTCGGTGATGAGGCCACAGTCGAGCGGATTCTCGCGCTCACAAATGGTACCGGTGTTGAACGCAGCATCGACTGCTCGGGTAACGATGCAGCGCGGCAGCTCGCCATTCGGGCGACACGTCCATGGGGGAAGATTGCGCTTGTCGGAGAGGGAGGCACGCTCACCTCGGCACCGAGCCCTGACCTCATTCACGGGCAGAAGACTGTCTACGGTTCGTGGGTTACCAGCATCTGGCGAATGGAGGAACTCGTCGAGAAGCTTTCGGAGTGGGCCATTCATCCGGACAAGCTCGTGACTCACCGATTTTCTCTCGAGCGGTGCGCAGATGCCTATTCGCTTATGGCAAGCGGAAAGTGCGGGAAAGTCGCTGTCTGTTTCGACGAGGAACTCCAAACGGCAGGCTGAGAGTCCGTTTTTTTCCAAGATTGACAACTCGAATCTGCGGGATGATAATGATAAGTACGTCCGGGTGCCTCGCACTGGCTGGTCGTCAATCCAAAAAGCTTTTCCTCGTGTGAGTACTACATCTCGTTTCTCCATTCCAGGTTACCAATCGGCGTGCGGTTTCGTTGAAACTGTAGAGAGGTTCCAAGGGGGGTGTGGTATGAGCAGAACTGCTCGAATTTGGGCGCTGACCATGTGTCTGGTACTGGCAGTCGGTTCGTTTGCTTTCGCCGGCGGCTCGAGCGAAGGGGCGACTTCCGGTGGTGGAGCGGTGACCGTAAACATGGCGCTGCCGAACAATCCAATTTCACAGGCGCTCGCAAAGATCGCCGCGGAAAAGTACAAGGTTGAAGGCGTCACCGTGAATGTCGCAGTATTGCCCGAGAACGACCTTCGTCAGCGGCTGACTACTGAAGCCTCGACAGGTGGAACGACTTACGACATTTTCGTTTTCGGACCGTACGAGGCGCAGACCTGGGCGAAGAACGGCTGGCTATCGAATATGGAGCCGTACTTCAAGGGGCTGTCTGCAGACAAACTCGCGTGGTATGACCGTCCCGATCAGATCCAGGGTATGGTTCAATCGCTGGCAATTAACGGCCAGTCGTACGCAATGCCGTTCTACGGTGAAAGCTCATTCATCATGTACAACAAGGCTCTGTTTGCTGCAAAAGGGCTTACCATGCCCGAGCATCCGACGTGGGACCAGATTTACGATCTGGCAAAGAAGGTCAATGATCCGGCAAACGGCATCGTCGGAATGACCATGCGCGGCGCTCCCGGCTGGGGAATGAGCGGCGCACCATTCGTCACAATGGTAAACGCATTCGGTGGCCGCTTCTACGACATGCAGTGGAAGGCAACCGTTGATACTCCGGAACAACGTGCTGCGTGGCAGATGTACAAGAACATCCTGCGCGACGCGGGACAGAAGGATATCCTTTCGTACACCTACAATGAGTGTATCGCGCTCATGAAATCGGGGAAGTGCGGAATCTACTACGACGCGACGTCGATTGCGCCGCCACTTGAGGCTGCGGATTCCGCGATACGTGGAAAGGTGGGCTATGCATTCGCGCCACACGAAAAACTGGAGACCAACACCGCGTGGCTGTGGAACTGGGCGATGGGACTGAATCCGAAGAGCTCGGACGCAAAGAAGAAAGCGGCGTTTGATTTCATCCTGTGGTCTACGTCGAAGGACTACATAAAGATGTCACTCGAACTCGACCCTTCCGGTGCGAGCACTCCTCCCGGATCCCGGTCCTCGACCTACACGCTCCCTGCGTATTCGTCTGTTCCGTACGCGGCATTGACACTGAAGACTCTGCAATCGATGGATTTCACACATCCAACACTGCAGCCGGTCCCGTACGTGGGCCTTCAGTATATAGCGATTCCGGAGTTTGCCGACGCCGGAACGAAGATGACACAGTTCCTTGCCGACTACGTTGTCGACAAGATCAGCTTGAACGATGCGATCAAGCAGACGAACGATCTGTTCAATCAGGTCGCCAAGGATGGAGGCTACCAGAAGTAGGGAGTATTCCCATGACTGGCTAGTTCAGGATACAGCCTGTTACGAAACCGCACGGTTAGAGTGACAGGCTGTTTCTATATCACCGGCAAGGGGGAGCTATGAAACGGACATCGCACGACTGGGCATTTGTGCTGCCTGCAATCGTCGTTGTTGCTGTCATGACACAGGTGCCGTTTGTTCTCACCATAGTCTACTCAGCGTTGCGCTGGAACCTCGCACGCCCGGATATGCCGATCATATTTTCCGGATTAAGCAATTACATCTACTTCCTGAGGATTCCAAACTTCCCGGAGCTCCCGGAATTCTATACCACGCTGATCCAGACCATTGTAATAACGCTTGCCTCGTTGACGGTGTGCACGGTGGTCGGATTCCTGTTTTCCGTGCTGCTTGATAACAAGATCCCGGGAGTGAACATTGCAAGGACTCTCATGCTTGGACCATTCTTTGTCATGTCGACGGCGAGCGGCGTCATCTGGAAGACGACAATATTTAACACGACATTCGGCTGGTATGGAGTCATAATGAAGGCTCTCGGCTTCGCGCCGGTGGACCTCCTGAGCTATTATCCGATTCCCGTGATCGTGGCTCTGTTTTCATGGCAATGGATACCGTTCTTTGTTCTGGTAATGCTCGCAGGACTTCAGGGGATTCCGATGGACCTTGTGGACAGCATGAAGATCGACGGAACAAACTGGGTTCAGTCGACCTTCTTCGTAAAGCTGCCGATGATTGGCAACCACATGAGAGTCGCCATCATGCTCGGCTTGATCTTCATCATAAAAGAGTTCGGGCTCATCCTCGTGACGACCGCCGGAGGTCCAGGGACCCGGTCGTACACGCTACCGTATGAAGTATATATGGAAGTTTTCAACGCGTCGAATGTCGGACGAGCGGCAGCGCTTGCAACAATGACAGTTCTGCTCACGCTTGTCGTTGTGAACATTCTTTATCGATCAATTCAAAAGCGTAGCTCTGCATACTGAATGAGGAGGTCCGCACTATGAGTAATGCACGCACGCTGAAGCAGGTGCAGAGTGCCGTTCAAAGGAGAAAGTTTCTCCGAGTCGGAAGCACAACTGCGGTGATCTACCTGGTGGCAATAATCTACTTTTCGCCGATCCTGTACATGTTCCTTTCCGGATTCAAGACAGAGTTCCAGGCTGTGAGTCCCCGGCTGTTCTTCATCCCGACGCTCAAAACGTTTGTCCGTGTATTGAGCGATCCGAGCATGTGGGGCTACGTACGGAATTCCGTTCTTCAGGTCGTTCTTGGAACGATAGTCTGCCTTGCTCTGGGCATCCCCGCCGCGTTTGCGCTCATTTTCGGCCGGTTCAAGAAGAAGGGCACAAGCAATAAGATATACCTATGGTTCATCACCACTATCCTGCTTCCACCGGTGGCGGTCATCATTCCCCTTTACACATGGTTTCAGGCCTTCAATCTGATAAAGACGCCGTTCGGTTTGCTTATTGCATACATCGGTTTTCATACGCCCATCGTCGTCTGGATGCTGCATTCATTTTTCGAGGATGTGCCGACCGAAATAATGGAAGCCTCCGGCATCGATGGCTGCAGTCGACTCCAGCAGCTTGTGCTGATCGCCATTCCCCTTGTTCGCACGGGAATCGTCTCCGCCGGTCTCCTTGTTGCGGTGTTCATCTGGAACGAGTTTTTTCTCGCATTCAACCTGACCGGAATTACGACCGCGACGCTACCGGTTTACATGGCACGTTTCAGAGAGCAGCAGGGAATGTTTGTCGCACAGCTTTCGGCCTCCTCGACGATTGCCGTACTGCCGGCAATTATTCTGGGATGGATGACACAGAAGTCACTGGTAAAGGGGTTGACGCTGGGCGCAGTGAAGGGATAACAGAACTCGTGGAAGGAGTCACATCGTGAGTGAGAATAAGAAGAGCGCTGCGGTCCTGAATGAACGGATGCTCGCATCGTTGCCGCGCAGGATTGGAACTCCGCAGTACGACCGCCGAGCGGTACGACCTGCCATTGTGCATTTTGGCGTCGGCGGGTTTCACCGCGCGCACCAGGCCGTTTACACTGACGATGTCCTTGCCGCGGGAGATCTTTCCTGGGGGATTCGGGGTGCGGGCATCACCGAAGCCGATGTCGCAATGAAGGCTGCGCTCTCCCAGCAGGACTTTCTGTACACAGTTGTTGCTCGGGACCCCGAGGCCGAGGATCTCCGAGTTGTCGGGTCAATTGGCGATCTCATCCTCGGTGCCAGGGAACCGAAGGCACTGGTTGCCGCAATGGCAGATGTCGCCACGCGCATCATTTCAATGACCATCACCGAGAATGGCTACTGTTACCGTGCCGACACCGGCGATCTTGACATTGACAACCCCGCGGTGCGCAGCGACATTTCCGGAGCGAATGGCTTCCGGACGATCTACGGCTGTCTGCGTGCGGCACTGAACGAGGTACGCAGAAAGGATGGTATCCCACCCACGATCATGTCCTGCGATAATCTCCCGCAGAACGGCGACCGACTGAAGCGGCTCTTTCTGCAGTATCTGGAGCAGGTGGATCACGATCTGCGCCGCTATGTGTCCGACGAGGTTTCGTTTCCCAACTGCATGGTGGACAGAATCACCCCTGCAACCACGGCCGATGACCGGGCATACCTCCTGCAATCGACCACCATTTCCGACCAGTGGCCGGTCTTCTGTGAACGGTTTCGCCAATGGGTTATCGAAGACCGTTTTACGAAGGGACATCCTGACTGGTCTATTGCCGGCGCGACATTCGTGCCCGATGTTGTACCGTTCGAGCGTATGAAGATACGGCTGTTGAATGGAAGCCACTCTGCACTCGGTTACGTGAGCTACCTGATGGGTTTTCGCCGCGTAGACCTCGCGATGGCGGATCCGGATATCCGGGTCTTTGTCCGGAGCTACATGGACGAGATCAGCCCGACCGTCGGTATCGTTCCCGGCATCAATCTCGGGCAGTACAAGGATTCACTGATAAAGCGGTTTTCAAATCCGGCAATCGCAGATCAGGTGCTTCGGCTTGCGCAGGACGGATCCAAGAAGATTCCGAATATGATTCTCGAACCCGTGTCCGAAATGCTGGAAAGTGGCACCCTGTTTCCCAAGGCGGCCTTCGCAATTGCCGCGTGGATTCGCTTCCTTGAAGGTGTCGATGAGTCGGGTGAAGTGATACCGATCGATGATCCGCTTGGAAAGGTGTTGCAGGAAGCGGCCCTGGCAACGCGATCCGGTGACATCCGCCCCTTTCTTGCCGTGAATGCAGTGTTCCCCCAGCACGTTGCACGGAGTGATGCACTGTCCGAGGCAATCGCTTCCTCTCTCGCCTCGATCCGCAACCTCGGGATGCGGGGTGCACTCCGGGCCTATCGGTCGATGGACCCGTCAGCGCGATAGGGTGCAACTATCTTCTCTCAAATAGCCGGATGCTCTCGCCTGAACGTTTGAGATTGGGTATTTTTCTGTTACACTCGCGGCCGATTGATGTGGCCGCCAACGGCGAAGGAGCTTTCGTGTCAACTCAAGAATCTGACGAAACGACGCTGCGTGCAAAGAAGCTCACTGGCGGAATACGCCATCAGCTCATCATGATAGTTGCGCAGTTCCTGGTTGGAATGGCGGTCAATCTTGTCGGTCTTCCCTCTGAGAACGGCGCATTTGGACGAATCGCCGCAATGGTGTTGCTCATGCTGCACATACTCATTGCGCTCGACCTTCTGGTGAACGGGATTCTGGTGATCGTACGAGCATCCGGCACCAATATCGCCATACTTGCGCGGACAGGCGCCGGCGGCATCGCTGCCGCGATTCTCGGCGGTGCACTGTTCTTTGGCGCAGCAGGCGGCTGGTGGTCATATCTGATGGCTGTCGGAACCGCGGCGTCACTGGTGCTGTATGCCGTTGCCTACATTCGACTGCTCAGGAACGAGTCCGCCGCCTGAACGAGTCGGGCGCGTCGGTCAGCCGTGTTTGCGGAACTTGCTGATGACGACCATCATCTCTTCGATTTTGTCGGATTTCTGGTGTGGATCATCACTTTTCATCGCGTCGGCCACGCACGTGTTCAGATGATTTTCCATTACCAGATCCTCGACTCCATGCAGCGCCGCCACCACGGCACTTGTCTGTGTCAGAATGTCAACGCAATAGCGATCCTCCTCGAGCATCTTCTGAATGCCGCGGATCTGGCCCTCTATCCGTCGTAGTCTTCTGAGCGCCTGTTCACTGTGCTTATGGTCCATCTGGTATCACCTGCCCGGCACTAAAATACGGTACGGGGGTATAATGGGTCAAGTACGATTCCTTTCCAGAAGCGACTGACGAATCCTGGCTTCTGATGGAGTGCCGCGCAGTTGACCACCTTCGCGATAGATGCGACACGTCAGAGACGCCGCTGTACCGGCCGGAGGCGGATCGACATCGTTCCCATCGACTCGTATGGTAGGCGAACCGTGAAAGTCAAGAAGCGCGGCCTCATCCTCAGTCCGCACAACCGTACGGTGCACTTCAGCGTGAATTGAAAGAGATGCCAGGGCGGCCGTAACCGCCCGCTCCGCGGGTTCCGCGTTCGGACAGCCGTCGAGATAAAGAATTTCGACAATCATCGATAACACCATCCTTCACGTCGTATCATTGACACAATATACCCCATAGGGGTATATTAGCGTATCAGTATACAACAGAGGTCAGGAGGACGCAACGCTGCGGAATCCACATGCCGGGTTTGTGACGGTGCACTGTGGTGGCTGATGGAGGAGTTCAAATGGCAGTTGCGGCAAAGGGGATTGTCGAAGTTCAAACCATGAGAGTTGAGGGCATGCATTGTGCAAGCTGCGTAGCGGCCGTTGAGAAAGCGCTCAAGAACGTCACCGGTGTTTCGGATGTTGCCGTCAATCTCGCAATGGAAAACGCCACGGTGAAGTTCGACGCCGGACGCGCAAGCAGCAGCAAACTGGCGAAAGCTGTCGATGATGCCGGATACCACCTGGTTATAGAAGGGCCCGGGCAGGAGATCGAGACGGAACTTGAGCGCGATGAACGAAAGATAGACGCTGCGGCGCGGGGCATGTGGATCTCGTGGGTGATTACCGTTCCGATTGTTCTCTGGATGATTCCCGAAATGGTATGGGGATATACCTTTCTGGGACCTGCCGTCTACAACCTTGGAATGGTGATTCTCGGACTCGTGGCGATCCTCGTTCCGGGATGGGAGACCATTCGCAGCGGATTCAAGTCGTCGATTCATCTTTCGCCCAATATGGATGCATTGATATCAATGGGCACATTTGCGTCTCTGGCGAGCGGTGTAGTAGCCGCCCTCCATCAGTTCGGCATCGGCCCGGCGTTCGCGAACTTCGCCGGTGTTGGCGGGATGATTATGGCGTTTCACCTGACAGGTCGCTACATAGAGACCAAGGCCAAGGGACGCGCTTCGCAGGCCATAAAGAAGCTGATGACGCTTGAGGCGAAAGAGGCAGCAGTCGAGCGGGATGGCGTGGAAACCAGAATTTCGGTTTCAATGCTCGTCGAAGGGGATATCATGATTATCCGCCCCGGCGACAAGATTCCAACCGACGGCGAAGTCATCGACGGCCAGAGCAGTGTCGATGAGTCGATAGCAACCGGAGAGTCAATGCCGGTCGACAAGACAGTTGGCTCGGCTGTAATTGGTGCGACTATCAACAAGCAGGGAATGCTGAAAGCGCGTGCGACTCGCGTCGGTAAAGACACCTTCCTCAGCCAGGTGATCCGGCTCGTCGAAGAGGCCCAGGGATCGAAGGTTCCGATACAGGTGTTCGCGGACAGGATCACCTCAGTCTTTGTTCCAGTCGTCATTGGCATTGCGCTCCTGACCTTCGCTGCCTGGATGATGTTCCCGAATTTCTTCGGCGGTATCGCGTTGTGGGCGAGCGGTTTCCTTCCGTGGGTTGATCCGCACATGGGTCGCGTTCCACTTGCACTGTTCGCCGCGATCGCAACAGTTGTAATCGCCTGTCCCTGCGCACTCGGACTTGCCACACCGACTGCGATCATGGTCGGAAGCGGGATGGGTGCACAAAACGGTGTGCTCATTCGCAAAGGCGCCGCCATTCAGACTCTGAAGGACGTTGACGTTATTATCATGGACAAGACCGGCACAATTACTCGGGGCACCCCCGGAGTGACCGATGTGGTTGCTCTTGAAGGCGGGCACGCCGATGAAGTGATCCGACTTGCAGGTGCAGTTGAGCGGGGATCCGAGCATCCGCTTGGCGCGGCGATTGCGGAGTATGCCGCTGCATCGGGCGCACTGCCGAGCATGACGGAGTTTGAAGCTGTCGGTGGACGCGGAGTTCGGGCAATCGTCGAAGGCCATAATGTGCTTGTCGGAACCACCGCCTTCCTCGAAGAGGCCG
>Ga0307375_10007319_pt1 | contig 10088 bp, 17 predicted proteins | sample TR1MG_FD_202531 | JGI IMG/M metagenome (GOLD analysis project Ga0307375, IMG submission 202531) | Soil microbial communities from Risofladan, Vaasa, Finland - TR-1 | ecosystem: Environmental > Terrestrial > Soil > Coastal area > Acid sulfate soil | place: Finland: Risofladan, Vaasa | collected...
GAATTGTCCCAAGCTGAAGATGATGTTAAAGAATCGAATGCGGCGCTGGATGCCATTGAGGAGCTATAATGCCAGTTTTTGAATCAGACGATGAAATTACTCCCGAAGAAATGGTTAGGCAGCAGGCCGCGCTAAATGCAAAAATGCAGCGAGCCAAGACTCGTGAGCTATTCAACGAATCGTTTGGTCATGACGGCGGGGACTGTTGGGAGGTAGAAGGTGAGTAAGAGTTATTTTCAATGGAGTATGGACCGCTGTGCCCTTATTGATTCATTAGAAGAGGCTGGTGGTATTGCTAAGCGCTCCGTGACTGTCCTTACATCTGGCGGCTTTGACCCAATCCACCCAGGCCACATCAGCTATTTACAACAGTCGATTTGGAAGGCAAAAAAGTTTCACCGCGACGTTCATGGCTGTAGTATCGACCCGACACTAATTGTCCTAGTTAACAGTGATGCCTTTCTAGAAAAGAAAAAGGGGCGGGCGTTTATGCCCATCATGGCGCGCTGTCAAATCGTCAGCGCCGTATTACCGTATAAGGATTATGGATGTGTTGTTGTTCCCTTTGTTCCAACCGACCCAGAAGACATGACAGTGTGCGAAGCCATTCAGGCTATCAAGCCAAACTACTTCTGTAAGGGTGGAGATAGAGACCTATCTAATATACCAGAGGTTGATGTTTGTAATAAAGTCGGCACTACAATAATTACAGGCTGTGGCGATGAAAAATACTGGAGTAGTAGTGATTTCATCAAAGAACATAACGAATTTCTCTACACACAAATGGGCCTATGACGAGTATTAAGAGGCGCGTCGGCGCATGGGTCGTAATGGATGTGAAAGAAAAACTCAATATGTCGTCTAATCTCTATAGACTCATGGGGTCAATTGTCGAATCAAATTTTTTAGCTCCGTGTAGCTATTCAGATATGCCGGTGTTGGCAAAACCGTTCGGAGACATATCAATCCCATGTAGAGTTAAGCTACTTTACTTTACCACGAAGGACGAACTAGACGCCTATAAGGCAAAAAAGTCCGCAGGCTTTACAGACAGCGGACTTAGATACTTTAAGTGGAATAATGATGGCTGGGACCTAATCTACGAGGGGTAGAATTATATACCTTGTGTGTGTACAATCTTCCAACCACGAACGCTTACTGCATTATTATTGGCGCCATCAATATTATCACCACGAAGATAAACGCTTATCGCGCCACTGATAGCCTCAGTTTCTGACCTATGCTCCGTCCATGACTTAGAATTAGGTGCAGGAATAGCAAAGATGCTATCTGATAACAACTCCTGTTCGGCAGCAGCAGTTATTGAAATTCGTAGCGTCATTTGCCACGAGCCTCCATTAGCAGTCTCTGCAAATCCTATCGTTGTACCCGCCGTCTCATTCGCCCAGCGAAAAAAGACATTTCCATTGTCGACGGAGTCCATAGTTCCCCATGCTGTAATTATAACTTGGTCACCAATAGCTAAGGACGAAGCTGTAAAGGTATAGCTTTTGAGGGTTTGCTCCGCAGCGCCAGAAGTCTGCACAAGTGTTGTATTGGCGACGAGAACAATTTCACCGCCATTTGTTCCTGTCGCGCCGCTTGGTCCAGCCACACCGCTTGGTCCAGTCGCGCCGCTTGGTCCAGCCACACCGCTTGGTCCAGTCGCGCCGCTTGGTCCAGCCACACCGCTTGGTCCGATTGGCACTGTGCCCCAAATCGTCCTTGTTCCTGACGCCGTAATAACTTCGCCATTTAAGCCTTGTCCAATATGTGACATATTACCTCCTTATGGTGTGATAATTATACACCGCATGACAAAAAAATATTTTCTGGATTGTCTGGAGCGTTTTTCGACTATAATCAAATCATCGGGGGCGAACTGGATTCGACCAACTGAGAGAAGTGACGAGTGCAAGTCGTGGGTGATGACCAGGCCACGTAAAAAGGACATCAAATTTTAATTGTCAAAACTTCGGTTAAGACTCGCCGTTTTAACGGCACACGTAACGCTACGGTCACCGCTGGTGCACGTAGAGTCGCTCTCGCCGCCTAATCGAGACCCCTTTAGGCAAGCCGAAGCATAACGGTCTATAATGGTGCTGCTCGCTTTTTACATTGGCGATAAACTAATGTGATAGTTGTAGGCAGGAAGAGCCTAATAGGTTGGAAGACTGAGAAAACTTCCTAAACTTGTGAATGAACAAACCATGGGCTTTAGTTGACACCGGGGTTCGACTCCCCGCGCCTCCATAGGAGTTAGTATGCGTATTAGAATATTTCCAGACGAGGTTCTTAAAGTTCCGACCGAGAAGGTCGTGGTTTTTAACCCAGACCTGAGAGATAAGGCTATTAGAATGTATAAGCTAATGGTGCGCGAAGATGGCGCAGGATTAGCTGCACCACAGGTGGGCATTGGGATGGCCTTCTTTGTAGTAGAGAAGACTCTTCTGCCACACATAATAATCGCCAATCCGATTTGGAAGCCAGCGGTAGGTTCGAAGACCTACATGGCTGAAGAGGGCTGTTTGAGTTTTCCAGGTTTGTGGGTGGAAATTCCCAGATACGACAAAATTGATGTGGAGTATCAATGCGTTGATAATAGAATACACAAGAGCACATTGGACGGATTTGCTGCACACGTATTTCAGCACGAAGAAGAACATACGCGGGGAATCCTAATGACGGACCACTTGAGTAAATAATGGCACAGAATGTAGGAAGGCCGACTACACAGTAACGAATTTGGTCAAAAAAACTTGTAAGAACTGTAATTGGATAAAATACCTAAAGTATAAGAAAGAAGGTAGTTAGATGAAGTCTGGAGATATCTTTACACTAGATGCACAGAGCGTTGAAGAGGTCGCTAAGTTTGCGAAGACACCACTTGTTGATGTCCAGAAGAAGTGCGCTGCTGGTGACGTATATAGCGTTGCCAAGTCTGACGCCGGAATTGGCGATGTCGTTCGCGGCTCTCGCTGGGTAGATGGTAAGCCAAAGAAGGGGCGACCGCGCCGCTTCCCGCGCTCCACAGTGCTCCGTCTGTTGGGAGAGGTAGACACTCGCCCAACGGCAGAGGAAGTTGCTGAGGCGTCTGAGACGGTCACAGATAAGGAGCTAGAGTCACAAGCTATTGCGCTCCTTAATGAAGAAAAGGCCGCTGCTGCATCCTCCTGGTAATCTAGGGGTATAAAGTATAGGTTCATACAGAACCAACCGCAGGGAGGCACGGGGTTATAGGTGTCTCAACTAAACAATTAGGAGGCTATATGGTGACTTGGCGACCACTTCGAACTATTTACATAGCACTATTGACAATCATAGCATGGGGTTATTTTGGACCACTAGCTGCTGTACTCGTAGCTTTTGCTACAATTGATGTGGTAGCCACTTAATGGCTCGCGCGAAGACAACTAGAGCTACACGAACCGACAATGCTCTAATTAAAAAGAAGCCAAAAGTACGCCATGGGTTTTCTGTGGTAGCAAAAACTCCAGGCCAAAAGGCTTATATTCAAAACATTAAAGATAATGTTGTAACGCTGTGTAGTGGATTTGCTGGGACTGGTAAGACGCTCATCGCTATTGGCATGGCTATGCTATTGGTCCAAGATAAAGAGACGGACTACTCCAAGATTGTAGTGGTGCGCCCTGCCGTTGAGGCTTGCGGTGAGCAAATTGGCTTTTTGCCAGGTGGCCTAGCCGATAAAATGAAGCCGCTTATCCAACCTATCATGGACAATTTGAGATTTTTCATCTCAGACGAAGGACACATTGGGCAATTACTAGAGCCAACTAGTGCTCATGGAGCGCCACTAATTGAAGTCATTCCTATGGCTTACTTGCGAGGTCGCACGTTCAACAACTGTGTGGTTGTTTTTGATGAGGCACAGAATGCCTCCCCTTCCCAAATGAAATTATTCCTGACTCGCATTGGTAAGAACTGTAAGGTAATTATCGAAGGTGACGTAACTCAGAGCGACAAGTATAAGAATCCAAGGGATAATGGATTGGCCGATGCAATTAATCGCCTACAGGACTGTGATAACGTGGGCATCTCAATCCTAGAAGCTCGTGACATTCAACGAAGTGAAATAATCGGACCTATCCTTGAGAGGTATAGTGATGTAGGCGGAATTTAAAATATAAAAATATAGAGGATAACATGAAAGTAGACGTGTATCGCAATTTACATAAAGATTGTATGAGCGTGAAGAGTAGAGAGAAGGGTTACTATGGCAAGGTCATTTGCCACGCTCGCGGCCTTAAGATGTCCGATGTCGACTTAATAGTGCGACAAAGTGGGAGACAAAAGGTTATTGCGACTAAGCGGAAAAATGTACACGCCTTCCTAAGAGGCGTCCTCGAACGGACTTACGTCAAACCAAATTTCACACTTGCCGGAATGGTCGAGGTGACCTATAATCCCTATATCAGTAATGAGTTCTATGTGGTGTCCACTGGTCGCCCAGTCTATCACGCGGAACAAGTATTTGTAATAAAAAACAAAGTTTATGCCAGCGGCCTTATTTTTCGTTGTGTATAAATAAGAACGACGTGGTGAGGACAAAGAGTAAGTCATTGGTCTCATAAGCCAAAGAATTGGGCGCGACTCCCAACACCGCTATCGAGAATCGTTTGTATTCTCACAACTCAAGGGGGTTTTGTAGGGTAACCTGCTTTCCCTATACGAACAATTGCTCTGGAGAACAACATGACTTATTTATTTTCTAATACCACAGATAGTAAACTGGCCCGCCCATCTGAATGGACGGTGCATCGCTAGGGCATTAGAGCAATTTGTTGAAGCAAATCTCTTGAAGCCCTGGGAATTTTCCTGGGGCTTTTTTCGTTCTGTAAAGAAAGGTGTTACCATGGTGTGGGGGTGGCGGTCCGTATAAGGACTTATTAGTAAGATTAGACGAGGCTATTGAAGAGTGTAAGGATAGAGAAGCTTTTCAGAACAGAGAAAAGGTTGATTATACTTACCGAAAGATAATAGTTGATGTAATGTATGAACTGGATATTTCTTTTCCTAAGTTCAACAGGATGATGGGTATGGCGATGCACTGTCAACTTACTGGTCCTGGTTCATGTGCAAGGAACATGAGGATTCTGATTTACACAGTAATGAAAGAGAAGATTAAGAAAAATAGGGGATAGGTGCTGGTGCATAAGGGAGATTTATAAACTCTTTTCACTCTGATATGGTGACTAGGCCAGGTTCGACTCCTGGTATCCCTATTGCGGAAATGTGCAATTAAATAAGAGTTAGGGGGTTCTCTCTAAAAACTCCACCATGTGTCAGTAGCCAAATAGCGAGGCGCGGGTCTGCAAAACCCGAAAATGTGGGTGCAAATCCCATCTGGCACTTTGAGTTGATGCAGCGAAGCCAACAATTGCGTGGTTAGTGAATTTGTATCTCAATGTTTATTCATAATTCGATATTCTTCTGTCATAGCAGACTGGTGGTCTTACGTCGGCTGTAAACCGGCTTTAAGCTAGGTTCGATTCCTAGATGGCAGATTTGTTAAGTCGTAGCTTACGCTCTTTCACTAAGTGGAAGGAATTCCGGATGTAAGTTGTTATTTAACATTAGCGCGGTATTTGATGGGTAGAAGTTGATTCCATTAGTCACCTTCGGAGGTTCGAAGCCTTCCCGCGCGATTTTGGGTGGTAGTGTAAGTAGCACAAGGGGCGCAGCAGCCTCTAAGCCTAGGTGCAAGTCCTAGACGCCCTATTCCGAAAAGCTGATTGAAAAGTTAGTGCGAACGGATGATGAAAGTTAAGACGAAAGGGACTTGAAAAACTTCTAAGTAACAATGCATTGGGCGACCAAGAAACGTAGAGCGGGTTAAATGCCCGACGAGGCTTAGGAGCAATTAGAGTAATTAGTAAGCGAAGTGAGTAGTTAATCTAGTAGACTAATTTAGTAGATGCATATTAGGAGGTTAATTGATAGTGTAAACGGTAACACTCGGGTCAGCACAATGCATTAGGAACCCGTAATCCGAGTTCGAATCTCGGTCAGTTAGTTGATAGACTAGAAGTGGATGTCTTTAAAAGCTACTTACCGGCCCTAGGAGTTCGTTTGGTAGAATCGCCGCCTGTCTAGCGGAAGGTTGTGGGTTCGATTCCCATTTAGGGCGTGAGTTTTTGTGTAGTGGTGTAATAGGTCGCATAGACGTGTAAATATTCGAACAGGTGAGGGTTCAAATCCCTTCTATACAAAAACACTTATCTCTGTGGTATAATGGCATTACGACTGGTTCCAACCCAGTAAATCGGCGTTCGATTCGTCGCAGATTTGTAAGGAGTGAGATGAAAGAGACTGAGGAGTTAAAGGATTACTTAGGACTTGATAGCGTCAGAAAATGTGGCAACGGTGCCGAATTACATTTGACCAAGGAGGGTTTTACTGTGATAATTAGTGCTCATATGTATGGCGATTATCCACACCTCACTGTTGAGTTTGTGCCGCCAAAGAGCCACTATGAGGAGCAGCATTAATGGAGATTTTATTACTGTTGGCGATGTTTTATTATGGCTTCAAAGGTCAGCTAGGTCTTGCCATTTTCTTTTTCTTCTTATGGACGATGTGTGATTAATATGAAGTGTCCAAATTGATGCATAAATACATACTTGATAGGGCCAAGGAGATTCTTGCGCGAGCCGAGAGAATTTCATACAACCCCAAGTGGACGTTGCTGGAACAGAACCAGATACATGCTGCCAAGGAACTTGCAAAAGCTATTTTAGAGGAAGAAGAAAACGGCTAGTCGGCTATCGGACAACGCGGGGTTCTCGATGTAAAATAAACCTTCACCATAGGTAAGTGGCGTAATTAGTAACTGTGCAAGGCTGTTAACCTTGAGTCCCTGGGGCGGAACCAGGCTTACCTGTAGGAGTTACAATGAAGAAGTGGAATAGTCTCCCGTAGCTCAGTAGTAAGTAGCGGTGGTTTGTTAAACCAAGGGTCGCAGGTGCAAATCCTGCCGGGAGAGTTTGTTGGTCCAGGTGAAGGGGGGCTTTTATGGGATTTGGATTTGGTAACGATGATGACGAAGAAGACGGTAAACCAAAGGGAATTGAGCATAAGTTGGGCGACATTCTTAGATATAAAAGGTGGGAAGACTTAGTTGTTGGAATGAAAGTTCAAAGTATTCTAACTGGAACAACTGGTCATATATCGGAGCTAGAAAAGTTGCTTGATACTATACACATAGCTTGGGACAATGGAAAAGTAAGCAGAGCCTCTAGGCTCGATATGGATAAGGTAATTTTAATATGAAAACAAAGAATGATACAATTGATTATCCACGCCACTGGTGGTTTACGTGTAGCGCCTTCACGTGCTATATAGAGACAGATAGTGACGACGTGATAGATGTAAACTCAAGCGGCGTGGCTCGCAATTTTGTCGGAATGCTTGCGAAGAAATTCGCTCGCAAGGTTCAAAAGAAATTCGGCGGCGTAATGATAAATGAATATGACAAGGATGGTCGCTTGATATGAGCGGCGTAAGAGTCCAGAAGGAATGGTATGAGCGTGAAAAAGTCGCCGCTGATGCCTGCGCCGTCTACCTTTTCGGTGAAAACTACCAGCAAAATGGAACCGACTATGTGCCGATGGCGACCCAGGCTGTAATTCGCGGCCTGCCTAACGCAATCGGTATTCCTACAAAGAATAATCCGAGAACTAACGAATTCAGCTATTTAACCGATAATCAGTTTAGTCAGTTTAAAAAGTCAACGATGGGAGCTATCACCAAGGCCATGAGAAGTGGCAAGGTTATCGTTGTCCCTGCGGACGGCATAGGAACTGGCGCTGCCCAGTTGTCTCTCCGTGCCCCTCGATGCTCCGCTTTCTTATCGGGCGTATTAAACACACTTGCCTTGGCTGCAAAGCTATGAGAATAGAACTAGGAGACGCGATTAGTGAAACTAGATTCGAGGACTTGGAAAAGGGAGATGTGTTTCAAGTCATGAAGCATCATGAGGAGTGCAATATTGGCCCATATATGAAGTGTGCTGGTAAGGCGACTTGCATTAATCTTAAAATCGGATATACCTTCGATTTTATTAAAGAGTTCGGAACGCTTTCAACTCTATCCAAAATAGGTGTCAAGTTAGTTAGAGATGATATCTAATTCGGTCCTATGGCGGAACGGCATACGCAAGGCACTTAAAATGCCTCGGAGAAATCCATGCGGGTTCGAATCCCGCTAGGACCAATGAGTGCAAATTACTAATTTGCTAGTAGGGGTGGTGAGATAAACCCTATGAATAAAGTGGAGTAGTGTCCACAAAAATCAACTCCGTGTCCCGGAGGGGCCGGTATGATGGTGTCGTTAGCGGCCACTGGACGAGCAAGTTTACTTGTGTTGACTCTAACCCGCCCATCAACTTGCTCGCATGACCCAATTGGCAGAGGTGTCTTGTTCAAAACGAGAATGTTGTCGGTTCGAATCCGACTGTGAGTATTGTATCGTGGCGTCCTGGCTTACACTGGGATACGTGGCGGTACAAAAGATGGGGTAGGAGGGCACTTTAAAAGTCCTTTGTAAGCTCCGGTAGCACAATTGGCAGTTGCACAAGGTTTAGGACTTTGGTGTTGGGGGTTCGAATCCCCCCTGGAGTATCACACGGATAGATAGTTCAACGGTAGAGCAGTGGTCTGAAGAACCACGAACCGCAGTTCGACTCTGCGTCTGTCCATCGTACTTACGGCTGTCTCTGCCGCTTGTATGCGGCGAATTCACTCACTCATGGGACTTGGAAAATTAGGTTGACAACGGCTTCTACCGCCTATAATGGAAATAGGGAGAGTTCAGATGAAACCATTTAAAATTATTGACGAAAAAATCCCCATTGGGGAAAGAGTCACGGTCGCGGTCACACAGTTCGTTGGAACGATTGCGGCAGTCTTGACTGTGCTCGTCCTCCTTCCAGTGACATTTCTTCGCACGCTATTCACAACGACTCGCAAGGTTATAGATATCAATAATGAGGCGCTGCCATTTTTTGGCACTGCGGGCCAACTCCCCCCTTTACCACCGGAGGATGGCGAAGATTGGAAGCGGGCTCATAGGGAAGAATACGGAGATGAATAAATTGGATAGTAAAGCGGACAAGCGTGCCGTCTTGATTTTGAAAATCAAAGGAGCCCGATAAGGGTTTGGGGTGCAAGTCCTCTGTTATCCTTCATGCGCTGCCCGAAGAGAAACCCTACAGTTAACAAGGTTAGTATTTAAGGGAAGTTAACCAGCGCGCCATACAATGTCATTGCGAAGAAGATGAAAGAAAATGATTGTAAAGATTTGTTGGACAAACGTGCTAGAGAAGAGACTTAGTGTGAGGGAATTAATAAGCTTTAACATTATGTTTCCAACGGAAAGTATGATAGGGTGCTATGAGTGTTAAAGACGGGGTTGTAGTGTAATGGGACCACGTAACACTTGCAATGTTAAAATTCGGGTTCGATTCCCGACAACTCCAATGAGATTTAAGTATGTCTAATCAGCAGAAACGAATCTCTAGTCGCCGAAGTGATTAGCGGCGGCTTGCTCGTTAGTTTAAAAGCAGAATGCCCGGACAACATAACGCCGGGAGACTACGGTGCGATTCCGTAACGAGCCATTCCACACAAACATGGGGCCTTTAAGCGGGCTAATCAAATGTGTTTGCGGCTTACCGTTTAACTCAACGGGGATAAAAGAGTGCTTCGTTCGTTGGAGTAGTGTTAACTTATCACCCGCATAAGGTGAAGCCTCAGGTTAGATTCCTGAACGAACCATAGATTCATGCGCCAATAATAGAGCGGGCGGGATATAAACCGTTGGATGTAGTCTGCAAAACCTACTGAATCTTTTTGGGCCTATGGTGAAACAGATATCACAAAACTCTTCTAAAGTTTAGTTTCGGGTGCAATTCCCGATGGGCTTATCTAAAAGTTCGTTGTCGATGACAGTTGGAACATACTAACTGACATTTATCTAAGCTTTTGCTACAGTAGCTCAATTGGCAGAGCACCGCTCTTGTAAAGCGAAGGTTGTGGGTTCGACTCCCACTTGTAGCTTAGTGCTCCGTT
>Ga0307375_10007321_pt1 | contig 10088 bp, 9 predicted proteins | sample TR1MG_FD_202531 | JGI IMG/M metagenome (GOLD analysis project Ga0307375, IMG submission 202531) | Soil microbial communities from Risofladan, Vaasa, Finland - TR-1 | ecosystem: Environmental > Terrestrial > Soil > Coastal area > Acid sulfate soil | place: Finland: Risofladan, Vaasa | collected...
CCAGACGTTGGCGGTGAGCAGCGCGAAGTACGCCAGCGGAAGGATGAATGGCCCGGCCGCGAAGATCGGGTTGGGCTGGTTCAGCCAGTCGGTGTTGAACGAGTCCGGCGGCATCTTGAACAGGACACCGATCGTGTCCCGGAGCAGGAAGTTGATCGCCCCGTGGGTCGGGTCGAACATGTTCCGCCAGACCGTGGCCACGATGATCTGGGGAATCACCACTGGGAGGATGAAGATCGCCCGGTAGAGGCGCTTCAGGCGCAGGCCCTTCGTGTTCAGGATCAGGGCCACGATCACGCCCAGCACGACGTGGATGATGACGTTCGTGAAGGCCCACCAGAGGTTGAAGACCAGGATCCGCGCGAAGTCGAAGTTGGGGATGACGATGTTGTTGTCGAGGATCCGCCCGTAGTTCGCCAGGCCCACGTAGTTCGGCGCGGGCGCGGTCGCCCGCAGGTTCTTGAGCCCGTAGTCCGTGAAGGACATCCAGATCTGGAAGACGAGCGGGTAGAAGGTGATGACCGCCATCACGATGAGGGCGGGAAGCAGGAACATGTAGGCGGTCCGGGCGTTCTGGCTCCGTCGCCAGATGGATCGGCGGGGGGTTGGAGCGGTTGCTGCGAGCGCTGTCATCGGCCTGCCTCGCGCAATCTCATCGTCTGCTCCTGCACGATGTCCGGGATTCGAAGGGACGCCGGTGACCGGCGCCCCTTCGACCGTTTACGCGGAGATTACTAGAGGCCGTTCGCCTTGTTCATGGCTGCGCACGCGTCTGCGACGGCCTTGGTCGGGTCGGTTCCCTTGTCGATGACGGCAACGAGGGCGTTCCCGAAGTTGCCCCAGTAGTTGTCCAGCTGCTTGAGCGTCGGTCGGGCGAAGCCCTTCGGCATGAGCGCCGAGAACGCCTGCGCGATCGGATCGGTGGGCTGGAGGGTGGTGTTCGCCGGCAGGTGCCCGACGTTCGCGAAGAGCTGCTCGTTGGCTGGCAGGAGCATCTGGAGGGCGAACTGGGTCGCCAGGTCGGCATTTGCCGACGCGGCATTGATGTAGAAGCCGTCAGGAGCAGTGAGCGGGGCCCAGTCGCCGCCGGGGCCGGTCGGCCCGGCCGCGACGGAGAGCTTGGTGCCGAGGGCCTTCGTCAGGTCGCCCGACTGCCATGGGCCGTCGATGAAGCCCGCGATCTTGCCGGAGAGGAGGTCGGCCTTGGCATCGCCGTCGTTCTGGTAGAACTGCATGCCGGCCGCCTTCATGTCGGCCAGCCACTTGAGCGCCGCCGCCACGCCGCCACCCTGGTCGGCAACGCACTTGCCGGTGGTGGCATCCATGATCGTGCCGCCGAACGAGCTGAAGAGGCCCCACAGGTAGTAGGAGCCGCCGCCGTTGGCGCCGTAGACCCAGCCGAGCTTCTTGGCGTTGGTCATCCAGTCAGCCGTGGTGGCCGGGGCGGTCGTGATCATCGTGTTGTTGTAGAAGAGCTCGACGGCCTTCATGGACTCGGGAATCTCGTAGAGCTTCCCGTCAACCGTGGCGGCGTCGATCGACACCTTGGACGAGCTGTACGGCGCGGCCGTCAGGGTCGGGATCAGGCTGCTGACATCCTTGAGGAGCCCGGCGCGGGCCTCCTTCGGCAGGTTGTCGTTCGGGGCGATGTAGAGGTCCGGCCCGGAGCCGGCGCCGGCCTGCGTCTCGAAGTTCGTGAACAGGTTCGCGAACGGGACGTCGGTGACGGTCACGGTCAGGCCGGGGTTGGCGGCCATGACGTTGGCCACCATCTTGTCGAAGGCGTCCTTCTCCGAGGTCCCGGAAGCGCCGTAGGCCTCCCAGACCGTGAGCGAGCCGGTCAGGCCGGCCGCCGACGCGGCCGCGGACGGAGCGGCGGCCGATGCCGCGGCCGACGGGGCCGCCGCGGACGGGGCGGTTGTCGCTGCGCTGCTGCACGCCGCCGTGACGAGGGCGAGCGCTCCGAAAAGGCTCACCAACCTGGTTGTCTTGTTCATCTGTCTGTACGTTCCTCCTGCTGTGGCCGCAGCTCGGCGGCCGGTCGATCCTGGTCCGGCCGCGACGTGCGGCCGATCGATCGTGGTCCGGCCGCGTCGAGCGGCCGGTTCCGGTTCCGGGCCGCCGGATGGCGACCTGCTCCTCCCGTCCGTCAGCGTTCCGCCGCCACCTCCTTCCGGATGGGTGCCGGACCACTCGAGCCGCGGACGATGAGTCGCGTGTCGAGGCGCCGGTGATCGGGCCGGGCAGAGTCTTCCTTCGCGATCGCCGAGAGGAGAAGGCGACAGGCCTCCTCGCCCTTCCGCCGGACCGGCTGGTGCACGGTCGTCAGCGCGGGCTCGACGTGGCGGGAGAGTTCGATGTCGTCGAAGCCGACGACGCTGAGATCGGCCGGGACATGGAGACCCAGGCGGCGCGCGGCGTTGATCGCGCCGATCGCCATCACGTCGCTCATGGCGAGGATCGCCGTGGGCCGGAGGCCGTCCTCCCAGGCGCCTTCCAGGCAGGCGCGGCCGCCATCGATCGTGGCCGGCCCCACGACGACCCGGTCGTCCGGCAGGTCGATCCCCGCGGCCGTGAGCGCCCGGCGGTAGCCCTGCAGGCGCCGCCCCACCACGCCTGTGGCGTCGGCCCGGCTGCCCGGCGCCGGCTGCTCGATGCCGATCACCAGGAAGTCACGGTGGCCGAGCGCCAGCAGGTGCTCCGCGGCAGAGCACGCGCCGCCTTCGTCGTCGACGTCAACAGCGGCGTGCTCGGGAAACGCGGCGGCGGAGTCCACCATCACGATCGGCAGCCCAGCCCGACGGATCTGCTCCACCTCCGGGTGCTCCTCCGAGAGGCCGATCGCCACGAAGCCGTCCACGGTGGCCCGGTTGACGGCGCGGACCAGCGAGCCGTGGAGCGGTGACACGAACAGGAGCCCGTAGCCGGCCTCCTCGGCGACCGCGGCGACACCCTCGCTGAAGGTGGCGAAGAAGGGGTTGGCGAAGACCACGGAGAGTGCCTGGGGCGTCAGGATGCCCAGCGTCCGGGTGCGGCCCTGGGTCAGCATCCGCGCCACGGGGTGCGGCCGGTAGCCGAGCGTCGTGGCGACGTCGCGGATCCGGGTGGCCGTGTCGAGGCTCAGCCGCTCCGGGTTGTTGAACGCGAACGAGACCGCCGTCTTCGACACGCCCGCCTCGCGGGCAACGTCGGCAATCCGGGGTCGGTCGCGGGATTCCTGCCTCATCAGCCCTCCACGGCTCCTCCGGAGATCGCCGAGGCGCCTCCGCCGCGCGGCAAAACCGGTTTAGCAAACCGGTTTAGCTGACGGTAGCGAGGAGGCTGGGCGCTGTCAAGCCCCGGGCGCGGAGCTGTGTGAACGGGCGCGGAGCTTGTCGTCGGCCAGCCCCGGCTGCGGAGCCGGCGCGGCCGGCCGGCGCGAGCGTGGCAGAATCGCGGCATGCCCGGCGCTTCCCGTCGCCTGCCTCCCCCGGGAGTCCTGTTCTTCCTGGGCTATGGGTTCCTGATCCTGGCCGCGATCGGGGTGTCGCTCCGCACGGTGGTGGACCAGGCGATCGACGCGCCGGTCAGCTTCCCGGGCCTCGTGGTCATGATCCTGCTCGCCTACACGATCTTCACCATCACGCTCGTGCTGCAGCGCAAGGAGGCGGCGCGCGGCCTCGCGGTGGGCCTCAGCACGCTGACGATCCCGCTGACGCTCTTCCTCGTCGTGAGCCCCGTCCCGCTGGTCGCCCTGGCACCGGGAATGCTGGGCTTCCTGCTCTGGATCGGCCTGCGGCGCCCGGCATCACGCGGCTGGTTCAGCGAACCATGAGCGGGCGACGGGAGTCGTGGGAGCGCCCATCCGGCCCGACTGGGCTACCCTAGCCGCGCGTCGATCGGATCCGCCCAGCAATCGGGTGCCCCGGTCCGGGCGCCACGCCCCGCGTGGAGCCTGCTCGTCCCGGCAGCCAGCTCGAGGAACCCCGTGACCAAGCGAACTCGGAACGCGCAACCCACTCGCCCTGTTCCGTCCGTCGGCCGGCCGGGCGCCGGTCCGGGGCCGGTCGCCGGATCCGCGCGAATCCGGGAGCCGCAGCGGCCGCGCTCGCCACTCGAGCGATATCGCGGGCGGATTCTGGGGATCGGCGTGGTCGCCGTGGTCCTCGTCGTCGGCAGCTTCCTCTTCCTGGGAGCATCGAGCCCAGCCTACGCCTGCACGAGCGTGCTGCAACCGGAGCCGGCGGCCTCCGCGGCGCCCGGCGAGACGCCGCGCCTGGGCCAGGTGACCCGCGACCTCGGGCGCACGCACGTTGACGTGGGCACGAGCGTGACCTACGAGTTCTGCCCGCCGACGTCCGGCTCCCACTACAACGCACCGCGGCTGGGCCCGATCCCGCCGCTCTTCTATGCCCAGGACAATGCGACCGTGCCGGAGGGCTGGATCCACAACATGGAACACGGGGGGATGGTCGTCCTCTACCGCTGCCCGGAAGGCTGCGGGACCGACGCGCAGACCTCGCTCGCCGCCCTCCAGGGGCAGCTCCCTGCCAGCCCGATCTGCGCTTTCCCGCCGACGACCAACGTGGTGGTGACGCGGTTCGACCAGATGCCCACACCGTACGCGGCGGTCGTGTGGGGCCGCGTCCTGTTCCTGGACAGCCTGGACGTGGGGGCGATCAAGACCTTCTACGCGCAATCCGCCGACCAGGGACCGGAGCCGTGGTGCCAGCAGGCGATGCCCGGCTACACGCCCAGCCCGGGCGCGGCGTCGCCGGCCGCCCCGGCGGCGCCCTCCGCGTCGCCTGTCCCGACGGCATCCCGGTAGCGGGCGGGCCGGCACGATGCGCGTCGTCGCATACCTGGACGAGCTGGACCTCCCGGTCGCCGGCGTGCTCGTCGAGGGGCGAGTCCTCACGCTCGCCGGGCTGACCGAGGGAGCGGGGCTCCGGGACGAGCTGGCGCTGCTCGACGTGCGGGGCCTCCTCGCCGAGGACGAGGATCTCGTGGAGACGCGAGCGGCAGTGGCGCGCGCGGTGCGCGCCGGGATGCGGGGAGTGGCGGCACGGGACCTGCGCCTGGTGGCGCCGCTCGAGCCGGGCAAGATCGTCTGCGTCGGCTCGAACTACCGGAGCCACGTGATCGAGCAGGGCCGGCCGATCCCGGAACGTCCGCTCCTCTTCGCCACGTTCTCCAACGCCGTGGTCGGCGACGGCGAGCCCGTCATCCGGCCGGCGACCACGGAGGCGCTGGACCTCGAGGTGGAGCTCGGGGTCGTGATCAGCAGGCAGGCCCGCCGCGTTTCCGCGGGTGCCGTGATGGACCACGTGGCCGGCTACGTCACCGCCAACGACATCACCGCGCGCGACCTGCAGGGCACGAAGCAGGCCCTCGCGCCGGGCGCCCACGGCGACGGCCAGTGGCTGCGGGCCAAGGGGTCGGACACGTTCCTGCCGCTGGGGCCGTGCATCGTCACGGCCGACGAGCTGGGCGACCCCGCCGCGCTCCACCTGCGCGGCTGGCATACGCCCGCGACGGGGCCCGATGCCGGCCGCGAGCTCCTGGTCCAGGATGGCGCCACGGACGACATGATCTTCCCGGTCGCCGAGCTCATCGCGTTCATCTCGGCGAGCATCACGCTGGAGCCCGGCGACCTGGTGATCACCGGGACCCCGTCGGGCGTCGGCGTCTTCCGCGAGCCGCCGGTCTTCCTTCTCCCGGGCGACGTCGTGCGGGTCGAGGTGGATCGAATCGGCAGCGTCACGAACCCGATCGTCGATGCGGACGGCACGGCGCCGCCCGACTCCCCGGCCGCGCGGCTCCTCGCCGAGCGTGCGGCGACGGCCGCCGCGGGCTGAGACGCCGGCCGGACAACCAGAAGACACCGGACGAAGGAGGAGGCCATGCTCGCCCTGGTCAAGACCGCCGGGGGACCGGGCCTGGAGCTCCTGGAGTGGCCCGATCCGGAGGTGGGGATCAACGACGTTTTGATCCGCGTCCACCGGACGGGCATCTGCGGGACGGACCTCCACATCGAGGCCTGGGACCCGTGGGCGGCGAAGACCATCGTGCCGCCGCTGGTGATCGGCCACGAGTTCGTGGGCGAGGTCGTGGAGGTCGGCTCCAACGTGACCGGCTTCGCGATCGGCGACCTTGTCAGCGGCGAGGGACACGTCGTGTGCGGCCGCTGCCGGCACTGCCTCGCGGGCCGGCGCCATCTCTGCGCCCATACCATCGGCCTGGGCGTCGGCCGCGACGGCGCCTTCGCGGAGCTGGTGGTCCTGCCGATGACCAACGTGTGGCACCACTGGCGCGGGATCGACGAGGAGGTCGCGGCGATCTTCGACCCGTTTGGGAACGCGGTCCACACCGCCCTCGCGTTCCCCGTGCTCGGTGAGGACGTGCTGGTCTCCGGGGCTGGGCCGATCGGCCTGATGGCGACCGCCGTCGTGCGCCACGCAGGTGCTCGCCACGTCGTGGTCTCCGAGCCGAACCCGGTGCGCCGCGCGATCGCCATGCGGATGGGCGCCACGATCGCCGTCGACCCGCGCGAGCGCGACCTCCGCGAGGTGGCGACGGACCTCGGGATGACCGAGGGGTACGACGTTGCGCTGGAGATGTCCGGCAACGCCACCGCGCTCCGCGCCGCGATCTCCGGCATGGCCCACGGCGGCGGAATCGCGATCCTCGGGATCCCCACCGGGGAGATCTCGCTGGACGTCAACGAGATCGTCTTCAAGATGCTGACGCTCCGCGGCATCTACGGCCGGGAGATGTACGAGACCTGGTACAAGATGACGGTGATGCTCCAGTCCGGGCTCGACATCGCGCCCGCGATCACCCACCGGTTCCCTTTCCGCGACCATGCCGCCGCCTTCGCGGCAGCCCGCTCCGGCGACGCCGGCAAGGTGATCCTGGACTGGACCTCGTGACGCGGCCCGGTGCCGCGGGGAGGACGCCACGGTGAGCACGACCACGCCACTCGATCCGCTGGGGCATCTCGCCGACGACCTCGCGGAGGTGCGCGCGAAGGGCCTCTACAGGCCGCTCCGGGTCATGAGCAGCGCCAACCGGACGCGCGTCACCGTCGACGGCCGCGAGGCGATCACGCTCGCGTCCAACAACTACCTGGGCCTCAACACCCACCCGCGCCTCGTGGAGGCGTCGCTGGAGGCGGTCCGCCGCTTCGGTGCCGGGTCCGGCGCGGTCCGGACGATCTCGGGGACCATGGCGCTCCACGAGGAGCTGGAGGCGGAGCTGGCCCGCTTCAAGCACGTCGAGGCGGCGCTCACGTTCCAGTCCGGCTTCACCTGCAACACCGGCGTGATCCCGGTGGTGACGGCCGAGCCCGATCTGATCGTCTCCGACGCCTTCAACCATGCCTCGATCATCGACGGCATGCGCCTGTCCAGGGCGCCGCGGGTGATCTACCGCCACAAGGACGTGGCGCACCTCCGCGAGCTGCTGGCCACGGCACGCCGCGAGGGCCGCGCCGACGGGCAGCCGTACCGGGCGATCCTCGTGGTCACGGACGGCGTCTTCAGCATGGACGGCGACATCGCGCCGCTCCCCGGGATCGTGGCCGCGGCCGAAGAACATGGCGCGGCCGTCTTCGTCGACGACGCCCACGCATCGGGCGTGCTCGGCCGGAACGGCCGCGGCAGCGTGGACCACTTCGACCTGCACGGCCGCGTCGCGATCCAGGTCGGGACGCTGAGCAAGGCGATGGGCGTCCTGGGCGGCTACGTGGCCGGCTCGCAGACGCTGCGGGACATGCTTGTCCAGCGCGCCCGGCCGTTCCTCTTCTCCACCTCCCACCCCCCCGCCGTGGCTGCCGCCTGCCTCGCGGCGATCCATGTGCTGGAGGACGAGCCTGAGCTGATCGAGCGGCTCTGGGCGAACACCCGTCGCTTCAAGGCCGAGCTCGCCCGGCTGGGGTTCGACACCGGCGCCTCGGAGACCCCGATCACGCCGGTCATGGTGGGCGACTCGGCGGCTGCGATCCGCTTCGCCGACCGGCTCCTCGACGAGGGCGTCTGGGCGACGTCCGTGGTCTATCCCACGGTCGCCATCGACGGCGCGCGCCTGCGGACCATCGTCACTGCGGCCCACTCCGACGACGAGCTGGACATCTGCCTGGCCGCGTTCCGCCGCGTCGGCCGCGAGCTGGGGCTGATCGCCGGGTGATTCCTCTGCCGGTTCCCGGGCCCGAGGCGGATCGCGACCTCCCGCTCGACGCGCACCTCCACACGAACCTGTCGCACGACAGCGACGTGCCGATCGACGTCCACTGCGCGTCGGCGGTCGCCCGAGGAGTCCCGGAGATCGCGATCACCGACCACGTCGACTTCGACCCGCGCGCGCCCGACTACTCCTTTGCCTCCTTCGCGACGCGCGAACGAAACGTCCGGGAGGCCGCGGCGCGCTGGGCGGATCGTGGCCTTCGAGTCCGTTTCGGCATCGAGGTCAGCTACGAGTCCCACTTCGAGGCAGAGATCCGGGATCATCTGGCGCGGCTCCCGTACGACTACGCGATCGGCTCCGTCCACGTCATGGCGTACTCCCCGTACATCGACGGCCGGGTCGCCGGCTGGGTCGCCGGGCGCACGTTCGACGAGATCGTGGCCCCCTACTTCGCCGAGGTGGAGGCCGCGATCCGGAGCGAGCTCTTCGACACGATCGGCCACCTCGACTACGTCAAGAAGTACCTGGTGGGCCACGTCCCGCCGTCGGCGTTCGCGGCGCGCCCGGATGTCTACGAGCCGCTCCTCCACGCCCTCGTGGAAACCGGCACCGCGCTCGAGGTGAACTCCTCCGGTCTCCGCCAACCGCCCGGCGAGACGTACCCGGCACCGCCGATCATCGAGCTCTTCCGCTCGCTCGGCGGAGTCCGGGTGACGGCCGGCTCCGATGCGCACCGGGCCGACTCCTTCGCGTACGGGCTGGGACACGCCTACGCGGCCCTGGCGGCGGCCGGCTTCGAGGAGCTCGCGTTCCGCCGCCGCGCCCGCGATCCCCGGGCCGGTGAGATCGTGCAGATCCCCGCCGGCGTGCGCGGACAGGCCGGCGCGCCTAACGAGCGGGGCCGTCGCTCGTTGTGAACGATGTCGACGAGGTCGCGGTCGAGCGGCTCGTGGCGGCAGCGAAGCAGGGCGACGCGATGGCGTTCGGCCGGATCTTCGACCTCTACCACGGCCCGGTCCACCGATACATCGCCGCACGCACACGCAACCCGGCGGACGCAGAGGACCTGACCCAGGTGGTGTTCCTGAAGGCGCTCGAAGCACTCCCGCGCTACGAGCCGCGCGGCATCCCCTTCGGGGGATGGCTCTTCAGGCTGGCCAGGAACGCGACGATCGACCATTCGCGGACGCACCGGGACCACGCGGACCTGGCCGCGGTGGTGGAGCGGCCAGGCACCGAGCCGGAGCCCGGGGCCCACGCCGTGGCCGGGGAAGAGATCGAGGCGGTGGGGCAGGCGCTCGCCGCGCTGACAGACGAACAACGCGAGGCGATCTCGCTCCGCTTCTTCGCCGGGCTCTCCGCCCGGGAAGCGGCACTCGCGATGGGCAAGCAGGAAGGGACGGTCCGGGGGCTCCAGTTCCGGGCGATCGCGGCACTTCGCCGCAACCTGGGCCTGGCCGAAGGCGATGACGAGGACCGAAGACGATGACGATGGACCGGCAGGACGATTGGGGCAACGACGGCGAGTTCCGGGCTCGCCTGGACGCCTATGCCGCGTCCCGACTGGAGCCGGATCCCGCCGCGACGGCACGCACGCGGGCGACCGTCATGGTCCAGGCACACAGCATCCTGGGCGCGGCCCGGGTAGCCGGCGACGCGACCGGACCCGGCCTGTTCCGACGGCTCTTCCGACGGCCCGCGCTGGCGGCCTCGGCTGCGTTGCTGGGACTTGCGGTGGTTGCGGTCGGGACCGTCGCCGCGTCCGGACCGGGTGGCCCGCTCTACGGAGCGCGGCTCTGGGTGGAGACGCTGACCCTCCCCAGCGACGCGAACGCCCGCGCTTCGGCCGAGCTGGACCGGCTCCAGGCCCGCGTCGACGAGGCGACAGCCGCAGCCGCCAGTGGCAACGGCAGCGCCGTGACCGC
>Ga0307375_10007322_pt1 | contig 10087 bp, 17 predicted proteins | sample TR1MG_FD_202531 | JGI IMG/M metagenome (GOLD analysis project Ga0307375, IMG submission 202531) | Soil microbial communities from Risofladan, Vaasa, Finland - TR-1 | ecosystem: Environmental > Terrestrial > Soil > Coastal area > Acid sulfate soil | place: Finland: Risofladan, Vaasa | collected...
CGTGAATCCCACTGCGCTCGCTCCACCGGAAAGCGCTGCGGAGTCGTCGGCTGACGCGAGGATGGTGTTGGTCCCGTCGTTCCCGAAGGCGTAGGTTACCAGGGCGTCTCCACCCTCTGCCCAGATCACCGTCTCTTCATCGAACGTGTACAGGGCGTAGACGTCATCCAGTGGGCCTGCTGGCTCTTCAACGTCCCCTTCCGGGAGAAGAATCTGAGGGCCCGGCTTTCCGTGGCTCCCACCAGGCGTGACCCCGTGCTGGGGGAAGGCCGGCAGTGCGAGTAGCAGCACTGCCAGCTTCAGCCAGTAGACGTGCCTCACGACGGCACACCGTTCCAGAAGAGGTCCTCTCCGGCGGCGCCCCAGATGTAGATCTCCTCAGGCCTTACATCCTCGAACGTCCAAGACTCCCCCGTCGATGCAGTAGCCACGAGGTAGCCCATCTTGGTCCCACCTGAGTCACCAAAGAAGACTTGGGATCCAGAAAGGTTCGCCCTGATCGTGAGCTTCCTGCAGGCCGTCGTGGACGCCGAGAGTTTCTTCGGCGTGGCGCTGATGACGTGTGTGTTACCGATGAGTGGCATCTCACTCCCCCTTCTTCTTCGCGGCCTTCTTCGAGGACTTCTTCACGGCCTTCTTCGCGGGCTCGGGCTTCTTGGGCTCGTCGGCCCAGTCGCTGTCCGAGGAAGGAGGGGTCTCGTCCGGAACCCCCTTGATGGGCACGGCCTCCTCCTCCAAGATCTCATCGACGAGCGTCTCGGCAACGCTTTCGAGTCCGGAGGCGAGCACCTCATTCACGAACTGCTTGAAGTCTTCGCCCCGAACGCTGAGGTCGGAGATGACGTCTCCGTTGTCAGCGCCCTGGTCGCGAATGATGACGTCGAACCCGTCTGCTGCCGGCGTAAAGTAGAACCACTTCAGCTTCATCCTGCTCTCCTCTTTTTCTGAGATCCCTTCATGGTCTTCGATGCGGCAGAGCCACCATAGATGGTCTTCCCGCGATTGTCGAACTTCTGCGTCCCGAACTGCAGGCCCTGCTCCTTCATGATGGCCTGTCGCTCGGACCTGCTGTTGATGGGGACTCCACGAACGCCGATCTCGTTCGTCGCGGTGCATCGTGGGTCCGTCTTCGGCAGCAACTGGATGTCAACGTACGGCGTGAAGCCCTGGTGCCATCCCGGCTCTACCTGCTGGTGCTTGTCCGGGTCGCCGTGGCAGAACGGCCAGTCACCGATCCTTGACTTCCCGCCACACTCCTCGCAGATCTCACAGTCGCACTCGACCTTCTGACACTTCTCGCACTCGTCTCCCACTTAGCCTCCTCCGGTTGCTGGTGGCCCCTGCGGGGGCTTCGACTTCGGCGCTCCTCCGGCGGACTTGTTGGGCTGGTCTCCTCCAGGCATCGGGGCCGTCCCCTTCTGCCCTGGAGGGCTTCCTCCTGAGCCGCCCATCTGCTGAACCATCTGAGCCATCTGGTTCATCATCATCTTCTTCTGCAGAGCCATCATGATCGCCTTGTGGTCCTGAGCCGACCGGATGCCCATCATGTTGAGCATCGACTTCAGCAACTCAGGAGACAGGGCGAGAAGCTCTCCGGGCCCTGGCGAGGCGATGAGGTTGAGGGCCTGCATGATCCTGGCCGCGTGCTGCGACTCGGACACCGGGCTCATGGACTCGATGTCCACGGTGACGTCCCACTTGCCCTCGCCGTAGGCCTCCTCGATGACATCGGGTGTCATCTCCTTGCGGTTCGGCATCGTCTGCATTTCCAACATGCCAACGATCATCTGGAGGTTCTGCGGCATCGGGCTCCTGATCTGGTTGAGCGTCTGGTAGATGCTCATCGCGTCCATGACCAGCATCGGGGAGTAGGGATCCGAGTTCATCAGAATCCACTGTGGGAGGGTGGCCCTCTCGACGGCGATCTTCAGGAGGCCATGCGCTACCTCGGCAAGCCACGACGCCACCTCCTGCTGCTCGTAGGAGGCACGGACATCGCCCTGCTCGCCCATCGCCGTGACCTCGGTAGCGGTCGGCGCTCCGCCAGAACCGCGAGTGAGTCGAGCGGTCGGAGAGGACGCGGCCTGTTCCGAGAAGCCGGCCTCTGAAAGCGACAGCGTGCGGATTGTGGCCTCCGACCAGGTTGGCTGGTTGATCGCCACGATGGCGTTCATGTTGCTGTTCTGGACTCCGACGAACGTACCGAACTCGTCGGTTTCCAGCTTGTCCAGCTCCTCGTCGTCGAAGCTCTCCTTGTCGTACATGTAGCGCGGGCGAGTGCCCTTGCGCACGAGGCGCATCCACTCGCGGGCATCGTTGTACTCGTCCTGCTCGCTGAGCTGCTGGTAGATGGGCGGGATCGGATACCACTCACCAGGCATGACCTCCAAGCGGAGGGTGTAGAGGGGAAAGAACTCGTACTCCTCTTCTCGCAGGACCTTGTTGTGGCCCTCGGCCAGGATGAGACGCTTCTTCTTCCTCTGGTCCCAGATCTTCCAGACACGGACCATGTCCGGTGGAATATCTTGAGTCGTGTCAGCGGCTCCGATGGGCTCAAGCTCGGCGTCCTTCCCGCCCTCACTCTCGGAGAGCTTCGCGCTGGCCTTCAGGTCCACCGTGTTCTTGTAGGCCTTCGTCCTCTTCACGTCGGAGACGTACATCCACTCCCAGTAGCCGACCCAGTCCATCCTTTCGATGGTCGTGCGGTCGTTCGTCGAGACGAAGAACTGGCGGGCTGGGATGTGGCGAACGTAGAAGGTCTCCGCGTGCGGGACCTCCTGCAACTTCGCAATCTCCATCTCCTCTTCGTTCTCCGGGTCCAACTCGCCCAGGGCTTCCGCCGCGTCCTCGTTCTCGACCAGGGACGGCTTCGCGTCCATTCGGAACGGGTTGTCACCCCACTCCGCTGTGTAGCCGCCCTCGACGACTCCGAAGGCCCAGTGGGCCTCCTTCAGCGCCACCATGCACTCCTGCTTGAAGCGGGTCTCCGGCATCCGGATGATCGTGTTGATCGTGTCTTGGAGCAGCTCTGCCCGCTGTGTCACCGTTCCGCCGGGTGAGTCCTCGCGCCCGCGAGAGGGGCGCACTCGGATGTAGGGGTTGTAGTAGAAGATCGCTGGGATCTTGGCCTTGAGCGCGGCGAGGATCTTGTTCGTGACCATCCGCTTGTCGCCCTGGGCGTCCGTCTCGTCGTCACTCGCACGCTGGAAGCCACGCACGTAGTCGTGGGACCTGTCCACCTCGTAGTTGGTCTCCCACTTCTTCTTGGCTTCCTTCGCCCTGGAGATGCGCTTGAACCAGTGCCGCACGAACTCCTCTTCCGCGTGCTCGTCCTCGGCCTCCTCTCCCTGCTGGGCCATCCCAAGAAGGGACTCCAAGCTGCCCATGAGGTCTGGGCCCACGGTGTCCATGCCGCCTTCTTGAGGGGCACCCGGAATCATTGTGCTCATGGCTTCATCCTATCAATAGCCGCCGCCGCGACTCTTCCACGATCCGCGCTCCGGGGTGTTCAGGTTGATGTACCTCTTCCCGGTAGTCTTGAGGGCTGGAACGGTGACCAGCACCCTGCCGTCTGACCCAGCGTACGCTTTCTGCTCACGCGTTGGCGAATGCGTAGAGACGTAAGACGCCGGCAATGGCCTGCTGTTCACGAGGTAGCGGATGCAGTCCAAGGAGTGGTCTGGAATCTCCGGGTCGCGGTCGTCCCCATAGATTGGCTTCCCGTCGGCCTCCCCCACCTTGATTCTCTTCGCGGCACGGATCTCGTTGACCGCGTAGCGTACGCCGTGCGGCCACTCCTGCCCCTGCTTGACGAAGTAGAGGTGTGGGGCTCCCAACTCGCCAGTGACGGGGTGGTGATGGTACTTGTCCACCTTGAGGTACTGCTTCAGCCTGGAGCGAGACAGGGCCTCGTTGTTGTCCGCAGGCTTCCAGATGATCGCGGTGTCCTCTTGGATGATGCGGTTGTCCTTGTACTCGTCGGCCACCGACCAGCGTCTCGCGTGCTTGTCGTACCCGGTGATACCACGCGTCCTGTTGAAGATCGACGGGTCCGCCAGGTTCGTCCTGAACGTGAGAGGCCTGGAGAGCTGCGTGATCGCCCGACGATGGTCAGCGATGTCGAAGTCGCCGGACTCGGTCACTCCGGCCTGGTAGTACTCCTGCCACACGAAGAGGTTGTTCTCGCTGTCCACCGAGTACCACAGGCAGCACGTCGGGGCGCTGTCTCCATGGTCGAGGACGCGGCCCAGGTTCATGTTGTTCTGAAGCTGGACCATGAGGTCCGGGTCGTACTCCAAGAGTGAGGACTCGTCCAGCCTGAAGAGGTGCCCCTTGCTCTTGACCCACTTCCCCTCGACGAAGCGCATCCGGTACTCTTCGTCCTGCTGGTTCAGCATCGCGACGTTCTGCTCGCCTGCGAACTTGTTGTCGTAGGTCGGCATCACCATCGAGCGATAGCCGAGGGGAACCCACTTCTTGTGGAAGGCCGGAGACTCCTGGGAGAAGCGCTGCCAGAGCCAGTGCAACTCCGGGTCGCCGTCCTCTGACGGGTTCGCAGTCAGGATGATGTCCAGTGGAGGAACGGCGTTTCCGGACTGATCCTTCCACGGCCACTCGTTGATTCCACCGCGCTGCTCCACAACGTACGGCGGAACCTTCGCGCCCTTCCAGCGACCGAGGCGTCCCAGGAGGATCGTGAACGTCTGCTCCTGCATCTGCTCGGCCTGGTCGAGGATGGCCGCGTTGATTTCGAGTCCCTTCAGGATCGTGGCGCTGTCGGGCCTGTCCAAGTGGTGGAACACGAAGCTCGACCCGTTCTTGAGCTTCACCTCCTTCTCGTTGGAGGCCTCTACGAAGTCGCCCGTAAGCCACTGGTCGAACGATGGGCGGGTGGTGAGCTTCAGGTCGTTGAACGTCTTCCTGAGCACGGCGACCTTGTAGCCGGGGAAGGTCTGGCACAGCGAGAGCGCACGGAGGATGGCCGCCGTGGTCTTGCCGCTGTTGAACCCTCCGATGAGAAGCAGTGGCGCACCAGGAGGGGCCTCGACGGCCTCCTGCTGCTTGTCCGAAGCGAACTCGAAGACCTTCGGCTCTTCGACCATGGATGCCGCTTCTTGGCTCATGCTTCACCCAGGAGATTCTCAAGGAACGCGAAAACAAAGTCCGCCCCGTTGTCGGGATGGCGGTCCCTTGCGGTCGCCGCTCTCGCGGCCTCGACCGCCTCACGACCCCAACCGAAGTGTCTGATCGAGTCGGCCAGGGCGTCGGCCACACAGATGAGCCCACCCGGCCTTGGCTCCTCCTTGTACCTGACGGCCAGTTCCAACCTCATCGCATCTGCGGCAGACACGAGGGCGTCTGCCAAGGTGTCCCTGCATCCCCAGTTTCCACACGCACTCGCCACGAGGACCATCGCTCCGATGCGAGACAGATTGCCCGCCGATCCGGCAGGCCTCCCATAGCTGACGAAGCGCCACAGGGCCGCGTCACCCGTGAGCCCGTCCCGCTCGATCCTGTCTACGATGGGACCGGGTGCGAAGGTCCTACGAATGTGGCACGCGGTGTTGTTGCTTCTGCGGATGTTCCGAAGGGCATCCGAGATTTTTCTGATCATCCTCTATCGACCTCGATGGCTTCTGCCTCGATCACGTCGTCAGGCCGGGAAGGGGGAGGGGGAAGGGCCTTGTTCATCCATGGCTGGCGTGTCCCGTCCGGGAACACGATGAGCGGAGGAGGAATCGGAACGAAGCCTTCGACCTGCAACTCCCTGTACCTGGTGCTCAGGCGCACGGCTGCGTTGAGCGCGAGGGTCGCACCCTTGGCGCGGACATCCATGCTCGGGTCCGTCAGCATCTGCTGGACCACGACGGCGGCATTGTTCGCCACCTGCATGATCCTGGACTCGAACTGCTGCCTCATCCGCTCCATCGTCTCGCGGAGTTCGTCTCTGAACGAGTTGTTCTTCATCCAGTCACGCAACGTCGCCGCTCGACACTGGGCGAGCTTCGCCGCATCGGCCTGGGATCTCCCTACTGCGAGAGCCATGATGGCCTTCTGTTGTCTCGGTGAAAGCTCTTCCTTCTTCGCCATCCTTCCCCCTACTTCTAGTCTACAAGGTCTTATCGATCAACATGTTGATGAGGCAGTCCGGAAGGTCATACGAGAAGTAGTACCGCTGGGCGTGGCGCTCGGGGACGGGCACGCTGGATTCAAACTCAACGCCGGGCCCCGCCTCCCGTGTGGCCTCTTCGAACATCGCACGCAAGGGCGCCGCCTGGTCCGCCGAGGCTGCGCTCACCATCGCCAGCTCGGAGATCTCGAAGTAGATCCTACGCTTCATCGTCCCATGGCAGGGTCTTCGTCTCGAACCCAGCCGCGCCTTGGTGGCCGCCGCCCCCGTACTGCTGGGCGATCTCGGAGACGTCGAAGACGTTTCCGGACTCGTCCGCCTTGGAGCGCAGAGAGAACTGCCACTCGCCCTTTCCGTTCATGAAGAAGCCCGCAGCGAACGCGGCCTCCGGGTGCTTCTCCGCCAAGGCCCCAACGTGCTCCGAGCAGTTCATGTACGGCACGTTGATGACCGGGACCTCGAACCCGCCGACCTCACGGAAGAGGGTCATCGCCCTGGCCTTGAGCCCGAAGACGTCGATGTACTGCTGGATGGCTTGACCCTTCGCCTTCGCCCTCGCGAAGCCCTCTCCGCTCGACATCTCGTCGCCCAGGACGTCCCAGTCCTCGAACGTCATGGGGACGGTCGAGATGTAGGCCGAGATCTCCTTCGAGTCCGGCCACTTGAAGGCCCACAGGTCACGGTCCTCGACGTAGTCGATGAGCCGGCACGAGCGCTGGCCGTTGTACCTGGGCGGGTGGATGCCGGCCTTCTTTCCGGCCTCTCTCTCCAGCTCGTCCCATGTGATGCCGGCCCCGGAGCGGTTGACGTCGAAGATGATCTTGTCCGCCGACCGCTGGAGACCCTCGTCGCGCATCTCCTCCAAGATCCCCTTCAGTTCGGCCTCGGCTGTCTTGTGGTGGTCGTAGACCGTCGTCCTGATCGATGGCTTGATGATCCGCTCCTTCATGACCTCACGCGGGAACGAGATGTCGAGCAGCCAGACCATCCTGCCCTTGCAGTCCGGAAGGTCCTCGGGGTGTCCGTACCCCATTGGAACGAACTCGGCGTGGGGCCCCTTGAAGTGGCGAAAGGCCCAGGCGGCGGTGTGGCCGTCGTAGCACTTCGCGTGGAACAGAACCAGCGGCGTCCTCGAAAGGTCAGTCATTCGGAATGTCTCCTCTAACGATGGCTCGCACTTCCTCGTACGACTCGCTGATGTCAACGGGTTGCGCAACGCCGAACAGGTAGATGCGAGCATGGTCGCTCGCGGTGACTACACGGAGGATGCCGTCCGTGTTGAACAGCTCCTTCCCCCTCGATACCGACAACTCAACAAACATCCTCACCTCCGATGAAGGACCAGGAGGAAGCCCTCCCGTCCGATAGCTTTCGTTCCGATTTCGTCCGCGTAGAGCTGCGCTGCCCTTGTCATCGGAAGCAGCAACTTCGACCCGTCCGGGTAGCGTACCAAGACGTCAGTCGAAGAGGCCCGCCCATGAACCGCATTGGCAACAGTGGTCGCGGTCTCCCTGCGAGAAGTCGTAGCAGAACTGCGGGTCTTGGCTGACATGCACACTCCCTTGTTCATCTTCTGAGTCATAGGTGGGTCTCCCCATCATTCCCCCCACTGCAACGTGAAGGCTGGTTTGTGACGACGCCCACCGCGCCGAGCCAGGCTTGGCCTGCCCGTCGCCGGCTACGAGGGTTAGGAACTCGCGTGCGCCAGACGTACAGAGGACGTTCCCCTGGAGGGCGCACCGCACGCGACCGCGAGGCCCACGGAAACATATGACAGCGCCCTCTCTTCTCAGATGGTCGTGCTCCCCCCGTTACAATCGTCCCCGAACTCCAGGAACGTCGCCAGGAGGATCACGTAGTTCAACGCGTCGAGCAAGGTGTCGTCGATCTTCTCGTCCTTCACCTTGAAGTCCCCGCGCTCCAGATACGTCCTGGTCCTGGCCAGCTTGTCGCTCAAGCGGACCAGGATGCCGAAGGCGCCGAAGGCCCGGAAGTTGCGGAACGGGTCCGCGTCGGCGCCGTAGTCCTGGTTCTTCTCCTCCATGATCTTCCGTGCCCGAAGGCACAGCTCCTCATGCTTTCGGAGGAGCTTCCGTCTGTGGGTCTCCGGATTCGTTTCCTCTGGTGTCATTCCTCACCCTGTCTGCGATCATCATCGCGAAGTTGGCCACGTCCGCGCACTCTCGGGCGACCTTGTCCGGGTCTGGATTCGCGGACATCAACTCCGCGAACAACTCGCCCATCTCTCCCTGGAGGCGCATGTAGAGCCAGTCGGCTGTCATGTCCCTCCAGCCCGTCTTGCCCTTCTCGATGTTCTCGTCGAGCTTCTCCTTCATCACGACGATGAACTCGTAGAGGGCTTGGTAGATCTCGTTCTTGCCCATGACTCCTCCTACGACGTCTGCTTCAGTTCCTCAAGACAGCGCTCCGCAACCCTGCGCACCATCTTGTCCCTCGCCCTGAGCTTGACGAAGTACAAGATCTTCCGGGCCAGGGCGAGGTCCCGCTGGTAGTTCCTGGTCTGCTTCCGAAGGCAGTCCTTCTCCAGACGGAGGTTGGGAACCATCCTCATCGCGTCCTCAACGGACTTCTCCAAGCCGTGCGTGCCGGTGTACTGCCCGCCGTCGCGATGGATGACAGCGAGCAGGTCGCGCAGCTTGTTCATCGTGGACGCGTAGTTGTCCTCAGCCTCCATCCTGTGGGCCAGGTAGAGGTCAGTCCCCATGAACCTTCTCCCTGTACTTCTGGATGGCCTTCTTGATCTTCTCCTCCTGGTCCGCGTTCTTCTCGATCCACAGGAGCACCTTCTCCGCCAGCTTCAGCCTCTCTCTCGTCTCCACGTCGTCCTCCTCCTTCGGATGCGGCGTCGGCCACCTCTCTCCGGTCGGTGTCTTGAAGAAGCACTTCGAACAGAGGTAGATCCCGCCGTGTTGGTTTGAAAACAGCCCCTCCTCCTTGCCGCACTCCTCGCAGCCGAAGCATGGGACCTTGGTCTCCTGCGCCTTCTTGTACTCCTCGGTGGCGGTCACTTCCCTACCGCCTTCCTCAGCAGGTCAATGTAGCGCTTGGGGGCGATGGGCTCCGGGGACTCAACGTGTGCAGGCTCAGGTGGCGGAGGCGGCGCGTGACCGAAGTCATCCTCGTATGCGAGCGCACGGCGCCGCTCGAACTCCTGGTCCCCGAGGATGGCCCGGAACATCTCCTCCTCGGTGATCCCGACCTTCACGTACCTCCCGTTGATCTCACTGATGGTCAGCACGAGAGCCTCTTCGCCCCTGGAGAATTCCGAGTAGATCATGCCCGCTTCTCTCCCTCCAGGGCCTTGACTACTTCCCGTGCGATCCGAGCGATTGCAACATGACTGCGAGGATCAGAAGCCACCGCCGCCGCGTCGTCGGACTGGTGAACCACAGACTGCGCCTTCGCCAGCGCCGCGTCGATGCGAGCTTTGTACTCGATGATGGTCTCTCTCTGGGCAGCAACTACCTTGATCCGGTCTTCCTTCAGAAGATTGACTTCAGCCCGCAGCCGCTCGATCTCGGCCAGCAGGGAGCGGAGCTTCTCCCTCGCCACCTCTGGCGTCAGGCCGAGGGCGGCGGGGTCGAGGTACGGCGACACCGCATGGACGATGGCTTGGAAGCGATCACGGTCAGCCCGCAGCCGCTCGATCTCGGCCCGCAACTTGACCTTGTCCGAGAGGTGCGTCTCGATCTCCTTCGTCTGCTCCTCGATCTTCTGCTCGTTGATCTTCTGGTGGGCCAGTAGCCGCTCGACCTCAGCCAGCAGGGAGCGGATGGCGTCAAGTGTCCGGGTCTCAATGTCACCGACCCTCAAACTCTCCAGCGTCTCCCTCTCAGCGTCGGTCATGGCTCGCTCCTCAGCCTCTCCTGAACCAGAACGTCAGCCTTACGCCACGGCTTCATAAACTTCTCAAAGCACTTGACACAAAGGCAGATG
>Ga0307375_10007323_pt1 | contig 10087 bp, 8 predicted proteins | sample TR1MG_FD_202531 | JGI IMG/M metagenome (GOLD analysis project Ga0307375, IMG submission 202531) | Soil microbial communities from Risofladan, Vaasa, Finland - TR-1 | ecosystem: Environmental > Terrestrial > Soil > Coastal area > Acid sulfate soil | place: Finland: Risofladan, Vaasa | collected...
TTAGAGGCCATTGGTGAACCTTTGCAAACAACACGTTGTGATAAAGAATCAGACAAGGGATGCCTGGGCGTGAGGGGAAAGTGTTTGACTCATGATCTTTGGGCTGGCCTTGGGCGACAAATGCATCAGTACTTAAGTGGCGTTTCTCTCGCTGATGTGTGTGAAAGGCGACTTTCATGATTTATTTGGATTATAATGCTTCGGTGCCCTTAAGGCCGTCTGCACAAAATGCTCTGATAGAAGCTCTTGATATGACAGGTAACTCTTCATCCGTGCATCACGCAGGGCGACAATTACGGTCTTTGATTGATGGTGCAAGGAAATCCATTTTGCAAGCGACAGGTGCCCAGCAGCTTGTTTTTACAAGTGGCGGCACGGAAGCAAACGCTCTAGCTCTTTCAGGCCTTGGGTCTATACCAATCCTCGTTTCTACCATTGAACATGACTCGGTTCTTAAGAGTGCTCTGAATGCTCACAATATTCCTGTGACACATGAGGGGATCATCGACCTTGAAAGTTTAGAAAAGATTTTATCCTCCTTTGATAAACCAGGTCTGCTTTCCATCATGTTGGTTAATAATGAAACGGGTGTGATTCAACCGCTTCAAGAAGCGACCCGTTTAGCTCAGCTCAAAGGGTGGAAGGTGCACACGGATGCGAGTCAGGCACCTGGACATATACCCTTTTCATTTGGGGATCTTGGCGTTGACATGATGACGATTTCTTCCCACAAATGTGGGGGACCTGTCGGGATTGGTGCATTGCTGTTAAAACCCGATGTGCAGCTGAAGCCATTGATTCCTGGAGGCGGGCAAGAATATGGGATGCGTTCCGGCACGTTATCTGCACCCCTCACTCTAGGGTTTGCTGCAGCATTGACGGAAGCTTTACGTGATGAATCATTTATGACGAAGCAACTTTGGACCTTCCAACAAAAAATAGAAGCCGCATTGCCCGAGGCCATTGTGTATGGGAAGAAAGATTCCCGTGTTTCCAATGTTCTGTCTTTGGGTATGCCGGGCGTAACTGCAGAGATTCAACTCATGGCCCTTGATCTTAATGGCATTGCCGTGAGTGCAGGGGCGGCATGTTCATCCGGTAAAATGAAGACGTCTCATGTTCTTGCGGCCATGGGAGTCTGTCCTGAGGAAGCGCAATGTGCGATTCGTGTTAGTATGGGCTGGAAAACTCAGGAAGATGAAGTTGATGCATTCATCCAAGCATGGAAAAACATATATTCAAAGCCAAGCCTTAAGGAGGTTTTTTGATGGTAACTCGGCCAATTTATTTAGATTATCAGTCTACAACCCCTTGTGATCCGCGAGTTCTGAAAACGATGCTACCCTATTTTACGGAAGAATTTGGGAATCCCCACTCTCGCAGTCATGCTTATGGATGGCGTGCGGAAGAGGCAGTTGAGACGGCGCGTGCGCACGTTGCAAAAATTATTCATGCTGATCCTCGAGAAGTGATTTTCACAAGCGGAGCCACAGAATCCAATAACCTCGCTCTCAAAGGGGTTGCTCACTTCTATAAGACCAAGAAGGACCATATTATTACGTGTGCGACTGAGCATAAGTGCGTCCTTGATAGTTGCCGCCACTTGGAGCAGGAAGGCTTCAAGATCACCTATTTGCCTGTTCGATCTAATGGGATCATTGATTTAAACCACTTAAGGGATGCTTTAACGGACCGCACAGTTCTTGTCTCAATCATGGCGGTAAATAACGAAATTGGAGTGATTCAGCCACTTGCAGAGATTGGAAAGATCTGTCGAGAACATGGTGTTTTCTTTCATACGGATGCGGCCCAGGCCATTGGTAAAATTCCAATAGATGTAGAGGCGATGAACATAGATCTTTTAAGTATTTCTGGTCACAAACTGTATGGGCCAAAAGGGATTGGGGCTCTTTATGTGAGACGAAAGCCGAGAGTCCGCTTGACGGCTTTGATTACGGGTGGTGGTCAAGAGCGTGGAATGCGATCAGGAACCCTTTCAACCCCTTTGTGCGTTGGGTTCGGCGAAGCCTGTTCTTTGGCTCAAGCTGAAATGGGGCAAGAACACACACGTCTGTGTGCTCTGCGGGATCGATTTTATAACATCGTTCGATCCGAACTCGAGGAAGTTTACCTTAATGGAGATTTTGAGCAACGAATTCCAGGAAACCTGAACATCAGCTTTGCCCACGTCGAAGGCGAAGGATTAATGATGGGGGTTAAGGATTTGGCTGTTTCTTCAGGATCGGCCTGCACATCAGCGTCTCTTGAACCTTCTTATGTTTTGCGCGCTCTGGGTGTTGAGGAAGAAATGGCACATACATCCTTAAGGATTGGGTTTGGGCGATTTACAACAGAAGCTGAGGTTGATGCAGCCGCAGAGAAAATTATCAAGGAAGTGAAGCGTTTGCGTGAGATGAGCCCGTTGTGGGAAATGAGTCGCAAAGGCGTAGATTTAAAATCAATCGAATGGGCAGCCCATTAGAAAAGGATAATATAAATGGCATATTCAGAAAAAGTTATTGATCATTATGAAAATCCCCGCAATGTGGGCGCCCTTGATTCAACGGATGAGGCTGTAGGCACGGGGCTTGTGGGCGCACCGGCTTGCGGAGACGTGATGAAACTTCAGATTAAAGTCAATAATCAAGGGGTTATTGAGGATGCGAAATTCAAAACCTTTGGCTGCGGGTCAGCGATTGCTTCAAGCTCCCTTGTGACCGAATGGATTAAGGGGAAAACCCTGGATGAGGCAAACACCATTAAGAACACGGAAATTGCTCAGCATTTATCCTTACCCCCTGTTAAGCTCCATTGTTCGATGCTCGCAGAAGATGCAATTCGGGCAGCGATCCAAGATTATAAGCAAAAGCATCGAGCAGCTTAGATGACTCCGGCGCTTTTAACCATTACCGAATCAGCAGCCCAGCGTGTGAAAACGCTGCTGGGGAGTCGTGGGAAGCCTGCCTATGGGATCCGTATTGGCCTGAAGTCCAAAGGATGCTCTGGTCTTTCCTATACCCTTGAGTTTGCTGATGAGGCGGGACCTTATGATGAGGTCATCGAAGCCCATGGCGTGAAGGTTCTTATTGATCCAAAAGCTGTTATGTTCCTCATGGGCTCTCAAATGGATTACGTTGAAGACAAGCTTTCTTCTGGTTTTGTGTTTGAAAATCCCAATGAAAAAGGTCGGTGCGGATGTGGGGAGTCCTTCCATGTTTGACCCCTTTGCAACTCTTGGATTCGAGAGGTCCTATTCTTTGGATGTGACTGCTCTTGAAAAGCGTTACTTTGAGGAACAAAAGAAAAGCCATCCTGATCGATTTGCTTTGGTCAGTGGAATTGAAAAAGAAGATGCTCTGAGAAAATCGACAACTCTTAATCAAGCCTATCTTATCCTGAAAGACCCTCTCCAGCGTGCTGCTTTTTTGCTCAAGGTAAGGGGAGTTGAACCTCTCTCCCATGATCCTCTCTTTTTGGGGAAGGTGATGATGTGGAATGAACGTTTAGAGGCGGGTGAGGATCTGGCTCTTGAGCTGCAGCATGAAGAAGAGAAGCTGTTTAAAGACTTAGAAACTGCCTTTGAAGAAGAGAATGATGAAAAAGCACAGGTCAGCCTTTATCGACTGACTTATGTGCAGAAATTGATGAAATAATGTTCCTGGGTCCCGGATATTAAGAAAATCTAGGGCTTTTCGCCTAAGATTTTCTTAATTCCGGGATGACGCCTTATATAAAAATTCGTCATCCCGGGACTTAGAAACCTTTTGCGAACTCTTGTGAGCACTAGGGTTTCTAAGTACCCGGGACCCAGTACAAATAAACTGGAATAAGTATTATGTTATTACAACTCGTTGAACCAGGACAGGCCCCTAATCCCAATGCTCATGGGGAAGGGGTTGTTGTTGGGATTGACTTAGGCACGACACACTCGGTTGTGGCCTTCGTTCAAGATGGCAAACCCCAGGTTTTGAATATTGGAGAGAAGGGTCCCCTTATTCCTTCCATTTTGAGCCTTGCTAAAGATGGATTTAAAGTGGGCGAGTCTTTGAAGGAAAAGCTGAGCTCTACCAAACGTTTGATGGGGCGAGGGCGTGAAGATCCCATCTGCTCTCAATTTCCACAGCTTACTTCTAGCACAGGCGTTCGACTTCAGTTAGGGGCCCATACCCTTACACCTGTTGAAGTGGCAAGCCAAATTCTTTCCCATATCCGTGAGGGAGTTGAAAAAACCCTAGAGAGGTCTCTCGAAGGGGCAGTGATTACGGTTCCTGCCTATTTCGATGAAGCAGCGCGTGTTGCAACGAAGCAAGCGGCAGCCCTTGCGGGAATTAAAGTATTGCGTCTCATCAATGAACCGACAGCGGCGGCTCTCGCCTACGGCCTAGAGACAGGGGCTGAGGGCATCTATGCCGTTTATGATTTCGGAGGTGGCACCTTCGATCTTTCCCTTTTGAAGCTAACAGATGGCGTATTTCAAGTCTTGGCCACAGGGGGAGATTTAAATTTAGGTGGGGATGATATTGACCATGCAGTGGCTGACCGCTTCCAATTCGATGATGTGAGGAAAGCGAGAACGCTTAAAGAGAATCTTTCAGAGCATAACTCTTGGGAAGGAATGACGCGGAGTGATCTTGAAGCGCTTTCAGCGCCTTTTGTGAAGAGAACGCTTAAAATTACGGAAGAAGTTCTCAAAGAGGCTGGAATTTCCATTGGAGGTATCAAGGGAGTTGTTCTCGTGGGGGGAATGACGCGCATGCCCCTTGTACGGCAAGAAGTCGCGACATTTTTTGGAAAGGCTGCTTTATGTGACATTGACCCAGATCAGGCGGTAGCTTTAGGGGCGGCCCTTTTCGCCCATGGGTTGAAGCATGGATCAGATGCGCTTCTTTTAGATGTTACCCCTCTTTCATTAGGGCTTGAGACAATGGGGGGGCTTGTTGAGAAGATTATTCCTCGCAATACGCCGCTTCCGGCCCTGGCGTCCCAAGAGTTTACAACCTCCCAAGATGGGCAGGGCGGTATGATGATCCATGTGGTCCAAGGTGAGCGAGAATTCGTGTCTGATTGTAGGTCTTTGGCCCGGTTCGACCTTTTCGGTCTGCCGCCACTGCCCGCAGGTGCTGCAAGGGTTCGTGTTGATTTTGCAGTTGATGTTGAGGGGCTTTTAACCGTGAGCGCCTTTGAAAAGACAACGGGTCTTGCTCAGCATGTCGAAGTTCGACCCTCCTACGGACTGGATGAAAAAACGCTATCTGAAATGATTTTGGAGAGCCAAAAATATGGAAAAGAGGATATGCAAAACCGCCTTAAGACCGAGGAAAATCTTAAGGCGGAGAGGTTGAGTGTGCGGGAATCTTAAAATGCCTCTCCTTCTGTGAAGGAAAGACATTTTATTAGCTTCTTATTGCCTTTTTAATCTATAAGTTTCTAACAGTTCATCCGATAATAAGTACCGCTGACTCTTTGTTACATATCCAGGAACATCCACATAAAGATGCATGATTTCTTTAAACTCTGGGTGTTCCTCAACTATTTCGCTGACTAAGTTGAATATATATTCTTCGTCTGAAAGTTTGGATTCTAGGTGCTTAGCTCGCCCATTAAAAATTGAATGCAATTTGTTGATTAAATTTTGTTCATTTTCTGTTTTAAAGGCTTCTCTATTTTGCATATATTCAAATAAAGACTGCGTCCTACCTTCGAACCATTCGTTCGTAATTCGTTCAGCACCTTCTTTTGTAAACGTTGTTGGAGTCTGTTCATTAAGTTGCAAAGAGGGAAGGTCATTAACCTTTGCAAATTCTTTAGCAGCCTTAATCCACTCTATATTCCGACCCGCATTACCGTAATCAAACCCTGGAAGAGGAGCTGAAGTGTTAATAAGGACACCAACAATTTTAGGTCTAAAAAATTCTTGTTCTCCTTTTTGAGCGCAACTTAAGATACCTACTTCATTCATTTCATTATGGTAAAGTTTAGTAGGCTGCTGAAGCATGGGAAAACGCACAAGCGTATCCAGAGTCACTCTGTTTGATGCATGAGCACTCACATAATCTTCAAAATTGACCTCTCTTTGAGAAGATAAACCTTTTAAGGGCGCGTAATATACGGGAGTCCGTGCATCTGTTCCTGATGTAACAACAACACATTCTTTGGGAACATCAAAAATAAAGCTTACAGGTGAAAAGGTAGACCTGAGTGTAAATTCAGGCTCTCCAGGAAGAGCAAGGACGGACCCAGAAATTAAAATCCGTTGAGCCAATACATTCTCAATATAATTATTTACAAACTCTTCGGAAGAAAAAACCTCATGAAAATTTTCCTTATCTATTGTTCTCTGATCTTGAGGATGGCTTCGATTCCACATTTTTGTAAAACACTCTGTGGCGCCCATAATATCTTCAAGAGAGTGGACGTAAAGTATCCCTCTGGGATTTTTTGGGCCTTGCTGAAAGTTGTGTAAAGTTTGCTCCGTAAATTGAGAAAGAGCTCCCCATGAATCCTCCACTTCCTTATGTAGATATTCTCCCACTTTAACTCCCACATCTTCAGGCATAGAGGGAATCTCGATACCCTTAAGTTGGGGCCTCGCAGTCAGATGAGCTGTAGTCGTAAATGGTTTTTCTTCCATTGCAAGAGTCGCAAGAGAAGAAGATAAAAGAATCGTTCCACTCAAGAAGAGGAAAGTTGTTTTTTTACAGGCTTTTAATAACATCATAAAATACTCCATATTAGATTAAGTCTAATTAATATATGTTCTTTTCTTTAATTGTCAACATTTCTTAATACAAATTTATAATGTATAATATTACATTGGAGTAAGCAATAATACGAGAGGGATTAGATCGCGACTTCTTCTTTTCAGGATAGTGAAAATATGGCTCTCTGCTATGCTAATTATACTGCTACAGTGTTATGACTTAACAAAAACGCCGTGGATGCTGAAGCAGCCGGCCTGGCCCGACCTACGTAAGTCTCTCCTCCTTATGTTTTTGATGAGAGAGCACTGTCTGACATGATTTTTGAGAGCCAAAAATATGGAAAAGAGGATATGCAAAACCGCCTTAAGACCGAGGAAAATGTTAAGGTGGAGAGGTTGAGTATTAGGATTTTGTGACCCAATGGGCTAAGGATGACCGGATGACTCTTTTAGAAGTAGAGTCACCCGGATTTAAACGTATTCTACTGATTCTTAGCAGTTTCCAGCAGTTCTTTAATCATAGAATTAATTAACACACCACCGGCGCAGTTATAAATTAACGAAGAGAAGCTGGAGTGATATTTCCCATACATTTCAGTGGCAGGTAACATCTGATCTATCTCATCTTGTATTTCAATGTTGGTCTTACGTTCGGTGTAATTTTTACCGCCTCCGGATATGATTCCATAGATGCATGGAACAAATTTGCCATCTCTTCTAACTTTTGTAAGCAAAGGCCCACCGCTATCACCAGGTTCTCCAATGCCATAGGGTAATCCACTGGTGTGCCAGTATTTGTTTCCCTCATTTCTTTGCCGAATATGAGAAGTGAATCCTATCGCTTGCTCGCCTTTTTCTAAGGGTTCGAAAAATGGAGCATAATAAATGGGTTGATAGTATTTTAGATCAACACTTTGGCTAGCTGCTCTTTTTTGAGATATCCCCGTATCGCCTTTGCCGTAACCTAGAAATGTTCCCGTGACCGGTTCGCCTACTGCATGATCTAGCAAAGGTATGGGCTTAATATAAAAAAGGCTTCTAAAAAAAGGAGTTTCTTCTAGGCTAAGAAATGCAACATCATTTCTACAGGTATTGCCACCATATTCTATAACGTCAGCAATATAATCTGGATGAAGTGTTACGGCTTTTATACGATAAAATGAACCGGAAGGATCACTATTGCCATTGAATAAATCATCGACTTTTTTCCAAGAAATCTGACGGTCAAAGCACATATATGTGTCGTCTAGTTCCATTGTTATGGGGGATTGTGTAAGTTGACCCTTATCTTTAGGAAAAAGATCACTAAAACAATGAGCAGCAGTAATTGCAATATTCTCTTCGACCAAAGTTGCTGTAAACTGTGATACGTCTTTTTCTTCTTCTTTTTTATGTCTTACAACATATCCAACTGCACTAAGTTGTGAATCTTCAGCGAGTTCCGTATATTTTTCATCTGCGTCCTTTCCATTTGTACGAACGGCATAACTTTGAGAAATAAGGGAAAAAATAGAAATAAAAACGAAACTAGTATATTTAAAATTTTTTGATAACATCATATTTATACTCCATATCTAATTTAATATTATTTATAATGTTGTTCATTAACTGTCAATGTATTTTTGCAGAAATTAAGGGCGTATTATCTCTAACTACTCGCCCATCGGTGTCATCCTTGGGCTAGAAAAGGCTTGTTTTTCTTTAAAACAAAGACTTTTCTTGACCCGAGGATCTTGGCGCCAATGAGATCCTCGGCAAACAAATGCTAATGTTTTCCTTTGGAAAACAAAGCATTTCTTGCCAAGGATGACACCGAGTGGGGGGAACGGGTGAGTGGTTACTATTATTTTTGTGCAATTTGTAAAATGAGAGGGATTCAATTTCGGCTCCCCCTTTTCAAGGTAAAGAAAGTATGCTAGTTCCAATTAAATTCCTTGGGGGATAGTTTAGCGGTAGAACTCCCGGCTCTGGACCGGGCAACTCTGGTTCGAATCCAGGTCCCCCAGCCATTTCAGTGCAACGGAAGTGCAGAATGGCAGAAAAACAGAAAAAGTTAGCGGTCATTTAAAGAAAGGCGTCATCACGGGATTTAGGTTCTCCACGAGGCGTAGCCGAGTGCTTGAGAACCTTAATACCCGGGACCCAGAGAAAACTTTAAACGAAAGAAAATCCTGGGTCCCAGATATTAACAAACCCTAACGCTCCCCAGGGATCGCGAAGGGTTTATAAATTCCGGGATGACGCCCTTTTTTCTATTCTTTCTTGCTTCCTTTCTTTCTGCTTTTCTGCTTTTCTGCTACACTGTGCTATGATTCCATTATAATCAAAAAAGAGCAAGCACACCGTGGATCTTGAAACAACCTATTTATACAACATTCTAGGCTTTCTTTTAGCTGCGGTTGGCGTTGTGTTTATATTCCGGCGTATGAAAGTAAGCCCAACCCTTGGGTATTTGGCAGCAGGGATTTTGGTTGGTCCTCATGTCTTAAAAATTGTCACTGACCCTTCAGAAACGCAATTTTTGGGAGAAATCGGCGTTCTTTTCCTTCTCTTTACCTTAGGATTGGATCTTCCCCTTCAACGTCTTCAATCTTTAAAAGGGTATGTTCTTGGCATTGGAATTAGCCAAGTTGTTGTAACTGGAGGCATTTTTACTTTCATCGGTCTTTGGGCCGGATTACCGAAAGAGGCGGCTCTTCTCGTTGGAGGAGCCCTTTCCCTTTCATCAACAGCCGTTGTCCTGCAAGTCTTGCATGATCGAAAAGAGCTTGCAACTCGGTTTGGGCGCGTTTCTTTTGCCGTGTTGCTGTTCCAAGACCTTGCTGTTGTTCTTTTACTGATTCTAACGACAACCTTAGGGACGGAAGGGGCCAATATTTTTTTAGAACTTTCTTACGCGACGTTGAAGGCGGCGATCGTTTTGATCCTTATCATAGGGTTGGGTCGGTTTGTATTTCGACCGTTTTATCGAGCAGTTGCGACAGGTGGAAACCCTGAACTTTTTATGGCGACAACCTTTTTAGTCGTTCTTGGAACAGCTTTTATCACAGAAATCGCGGGTCTTTCTCGGGAACTAGGAGCCTTTTTAGCAGGCATTCTCTTAGCTGAAACTGAATATCGTCATCAAATTGAAGCTGACATTCAGCCTTTTCGTGGTCTTTTGTTAGGGGTCTTTTTCATGTCCGTGGGGATGGCCATTAATTTTGGTGTGTTTATTAAGGTTTTTGGTGTTGTTTTGGCTATTCTTTCCTTCATGCTAGCGATGAAAGGTCTCCTTATTTTTTTACTTTCGAGAATCAATGGGTTGAAGGCTACTACAAGCATAAGAGTCGCACTCCTTCTTGCAGGAGGGGGAGAGTTTGTTTTTGTCATTTTTTCACCGGGAGT
>Ga0307375_10007324_pt1 | contig 10086 bp, 5 predicted proteins | sample TR1MG_FD_202531 | JGI IMG/M metagenome (GOLD analysis project Ga0307375, IMG submission 202531) | Soil microbial communities from Risofladan, Vaasa, Finland - TR-1 | ecosystem: Environmental > Terrestrial > Soil > Coastal area > Acid sulfate soil | place: Finland: Risofladan, Vaasa | collected...
GTACACGGCGGCCTTGCCCAGCGACATGAAGAAGCCCAGCACGAACACCAGCACGGTGAACGGAACCACGCCAAGCGCCAGGCGGAAGCTGATGTCGCTGTGGACGCCCTTCACCACGTACTGGGTATCCGGGTAAGACAGCAGCAAGGTGCACAACGCGGCCACAGAGAACGTCCAGTACATCACGCGGCGTGCGCCTATCCGGTCGGACAGCCAGCCGCCGCCGGCCCTAAAAAGACTAGCTGGAAGCGTATAGAAGGCGGCGACCATGCCCGCCGTCTTGATGTCCAGTCCATAGGCGCCGATCAGGAAGCGAGGCAACCACAGCGCCAGCGCCACGAAGCCACCGAACACGAAAAAGTAGTACAGCGAGAATCGCCATACTTGCAGGTTCTTCAACGGTTCGATCTGCTTGAGGAACGGCATCGACCTGGTTCCCGACTTGCGTCGCGCCGCCAGCAAGGGATCTTCCTTGCTGAACACGTAGAAGATAACTGCGGCAACCGCCAGGCCAACGGACCAGGTGCGCGCGACCGCCATCCAGCCGTACGCCACCATCACCGTTGGCGCGAGCAGGCTGGTCACCGCCGAACCCACGTTGCCGGCACCGAAGATGCCCAGGGCAGTCCCCTGGCGCCGGGCCGGAAACCAGCTGGCGACATAGGCAATACCTACCGGGAACGAGCCGCCGGCAAGACCCATGAACAGGGCCGCCAGCAGAAACATCGGGTAGCTGGTGGCCCAAGTCAGCAGCCATGTCGCCGCGGCACTGCTCAACATCACCAGGGCAAGAATTTTCCGCCCACCAAATTGATCCGCCCAGATACCCAGCAGCATGCGTGACAGCGAGCCGGTGAGCACCGGGGTGGCAATCAGCAGTCCAAACTCGGTGTCGTTCAGTCCCAGCTGCTGCTTGATCTGGATGCCGATGATGGAAAACAGCGTCCAGACCGCGAAGCACACGGTGAACGCAAAGGTGCCCAACCACAGGGCGCGCTGCTGCTCGCCGTTTGATACGTTGCCCTGATGTGGCATGTCGCGGTTTCCGTATGGGGTGGACGGTGATCTCCTCGGCCCTGCGGGAACCGCAGCGGCTACAGCAGCACCGCAAAGACGTTGGTCAGCCGTTCGCGAGCGCCTCGATCTCGTCCAGACCACGCACGTCATAGTGCTGCTTCAACTCGAGCAGGTAATGTTGCAGTTCGCGCTGACGCACCTGCAGTTCCAGGTAATCGGAGATCTGTACCCGAACCTGTTCGAAATCCAGCGCCTCCCCCGGCTGGACTTCGTCAATGCTGACCACGTGGTAGCCCCAACGCGATTCCACCGGAAACGCCGGGATACCCAGGCGAAGGCGGAAAATCTGCCGATCGAATTCGGGTGTGGTCTGGCCGCGCTGCAGCCAGCCCAACTCACCGCCCTGCTCTTTCGACGGGCAATCGGAATAACGCAAGGCGAAATCGGCAAACAGCACGGGGTTGCTCTTGAGTTCGCCAATCAGTCGCTCGCCTTCGGCATTGGCGTGAATGCGCCCGGTGACATCATCGGCGGCAGCACCCAGCAGGATATGGCGTACGCGGATACGGTCTGGCGCGCGGAAGCGCTCCTGGTTCTGCGCATAGTAGCGTCGGCAGTCATCCTCACTGGGCACTCGATCCTCGATCTCCCGCTCCAGCAGGAGCCTGATGCTGGCCTCCTCCTGCGTCTCCTGGCCGCCGGGCTGAACCTCATTGGCCAAGCCGAGACGCTGCACTTCCAGCCGCAGCAACTCGCGCACCACCAGAGCGCGGGCGGCATCGGCGCGGGAGTGTTCTGGCGTGATTGCGCGGTGATACTGCATCTCCTGCGCGATCTGTGCTTCGCTGATCGACGTGTCACCTACAAACAGATAGCACGGGGCAGGCTGCCCCAGGGTGCGCGGACCCTCGCCCTTGGCGTCGTGCTGGTGTTCACGGGCTTCCTGCATCACCGGCTTGGCCGAACCGATGATGGTCAGCGGAATACGCCGTACGTCTGGATTTGTCCCGCCCATGCTCACGCCCTCGGCCCGTAACGCAATGTCGCCTGGCGCTTGCGCACTACTTGGTATGGCCGCCACAGATAACTGACCGGAATACTCCACACATGAACCAGTCGGGTGAACGGTGCGACCAGGAACAGCGTCATGCCGAGGAACACATGCACCTTGTAGATCCACGAAACACCGACGATGTAGGCAGCAGCTCCGGGGCGAAACGTGACAATGTGCTGCGCCCAGTCGCCTAGAAGGATCATCTCCCCACCATCCAGATGATGGGATGACACGAAGATCGTGCCCATGCCCAGCACCAGCTGGATGAACAGCAGGACAAGGATCAACGTATCACCCAGCGTACCGGTGGCGCGCACGCGCGGATTGGTCAGACGGCGCACCAGCAGGATGCTGATGCCGATGAAGCAAAACACTGCAGCGACACCACCGACCGACATCGCCAACACCTGTTTCTGCGGCGCCGTGATCACCAGCGAGTAGACCTCGTGCGGGGTCAGCAATCCCACCAGATGACCGCCGAGTATGATCAATATGCCAACGTGAAACAGATTGCTGCCGATACGCATGCCCCGGCTGGAAAGCAACTGGCTGGAGCCGGTGCGCCAGGTGTACATGGCCCGATCGAAGCGGGCCCAGCTGCCGATAAAGAACACCGCCATGGCAATGTAAGGATAGAACTGGAAGGCGAATTGGTTGAGATAGTTCATGGCTGCACCTGCGGGGTGGCAGTGGAAGGGGGCGTCCGGCGAGTCGCCGGCTTGCAGTTGTCGTCAGGTGCCTCGGCGCCAAATCGAACCATTTCCTCCTCCCACAGCCGATCCATGGCATCGGGAGTGTCGTCGCGCGGTTCCTCGCTGGCACGTTGGCGCAGTGCTGTCAGATCGAGCTTGCCATCGGCCAGTTCCAGCAAAAGCTCGAACAACACCTGGTAGGGGCTGTCCCGCTCGCCGGCACGCGCCGCGAGCATGCCAACGATGTGGCTGATGTGACCAAGCCAATCCTGCACCTCGTTTTGCGGCCGCTGCGCCAGAAATTCCAGCAACAGCGGCAAGTAATCGGGCAGCTCCCTGGCCGCAAGCTCGAAACCCTGCTTGCGATAGGCTTCGATCAGATCGACCATCGCCTGACCGCGGTCACGCGATTCCCCATGGATATGTTCGAACAGCAGCAGGCTCATGGAACGGCCACGGTCGAAGGTCTGCAACCATTTGTCCTGTGCGGTGAGCGAATCCATTTCGAGCAGACCCTGCACGAACGCTGTCAACTCGGCCCGGCGTGCCGCAGGCAGGGTCGGCTCGTTCACCGCGTCGAGCAGTTCCCCACCGTGCTGCCACAGTTCGTCCTGTGGATAGTCCAGCAACACGCTGATCAGTTTGAGCACACTCATGGGCTCACCTCATTCTTTTCCTGCCGGTTTGGATGCACGGCATAAGTAGTCGTCTTGCGCTGACTGAACAGATCAGCCGGGCTATCCCCGCTGCAGCCGTTGCCAAAGGTAAAGCCGCAGCCACCGCGCTCGCCGAACGCGTCGTTCGCATATTCCCGATGTGCCGTGGGGATCACGAAGCGATCCTCGTAATTGGCGATCGCGAGGTAGCGGTACATCTCTTCGGCCTGGGCGACGGTGAGGCCCGCCTGCTTCAGTACGGCCAGATCCTCGACGCCATCGACGTTTCTCGCGCGACGCCAGGCGCGCATCGCCATCATGCGTTCCAGCGCGCGAACCACCGGAGCCTCATCGCCGGCGGTGAGCATGTTGGCGAGATAGCGCACCGGGATACGCAACGAGGCCACATCGGGCAACTCACCGTTCATGCCTACGCGGCCCCGTTCGGCGGCGGACTGGATCGGCGACAACGGCGGCACGTACCACACCATCGGCAGCGTGCGGTATTCCGGATGCAGCGGCAGTGCCAGCTTCCAGTCGATCGCCAGCTTGTACACCGGTGATGCCTTGGCCGCTTCCAGCCAGTTGTCCGGAATACCTTCGACACGTGCCGCCTCGATCACTTTCGGATCGAACGGGTCGAGGAAGATGTCCAGGTGGGCCTGGTACAAATCCTTCTCCGCCGGCACCGACGCGGCTTCCTGGATGCGGTCGGCGTCGTACAGCATCACACCCAGATAGCGAATGCGCCCGACACAGGTCTCCGCGCACACGGTCGGCTCGCCCATTTCGATGCGGGGGTAGCAGAAGATGCACTTCTCGGACTTGCCGCTCTTCCAGTTGTAGTAGATTTTCTTGTATGGACAAGCCGACACGCACATGCGCCAGCCGCGGCACTTGTCCTGGTCGATCAGCACGATGCCGTCTTCCTCGCGCTTGTAGATCGCGCCCGACGGGCACGCCGACACACACGCCGGATTGAGGCAGTGCTCGCACAAGCGCGGCAGATACATCATGAAGGTCTTCTCGAAGGCGCCGTAAATCTCCTTCTGGATCGAATCGAAGTTTCGATCCTTGGCGCGCTTGGCGAACTCGGTACCGAGAATCTCCTCCCAGTTCGGACCCCATTCGATCTTCTGCATGCGCTGACCGGTGATCAGCGAACGCGGGCGCGCGGTGGGCTGGTGCTGGCCTTCGGGCGCCTCGTGCAGGTGCTGGTAATCGAAGTCGAACGGCTCGTAGTAATCATCGATCTGCGGCAGATCGGGATTGGCAAAGATCTTGGACAGCATCCGCCAACGTCCACCGGCGCGCGGAATCAGCTTGCCAGCGCGAGTACGCACCCAGCCACCGTTCCACTTGTCCTGGTTTTCCCACTCCTTCGGGTAGCCAATGCCGGGTTTCGTTTCGACGTTGTTGAACCAGGCGTATTCGACGCCTTCACGCGAGGTCCACACGTTCTTGCAGGTGATCGAGCAGGTGTGGCAACCAATGCATTTGTCGAGGTTGAGCACCATCGCGATCTGGGCACGGATCTTCATCACACCACCTCCTTGGCGATGGCAGGCACGGGTTCGGCCGCTCCCGCGCGTCCTGCGCCCGCGGCACTCGCACCTCCCTGTGCTTCGCCATCCAGCCAGTCAACCTTGTCCATCTTGCGTACGATCACGAACTCGTCCCGATTGGTGCCACAGGTGCCGTAGTAGTTGAAGCCATAGGCCAGCTGCGCGTAGCCGCCAATCATGTGGGTCGGCTTGAGTACCACTCGGGTCACCGAGTTGTGGATACCGCCGCGGCTGCCGGTAATTTCCGAGCCCGGGATATTGATGATGCGTTCCTGCGCGTGGTACATCATCGCCATGCCCGGCATCACGCGCTGGCTCACCACGGCACGCGCCGTGATGGCACCGTTGACATTGAACAGTTCGATCCAGTCGTTGTCCTCGATACCCGCCTCACGCGCGTCATCCTCGCTGAGCCACACGATCGGTCCGCCTCGCGAAAGCGTCTGCATCAGCAGGTTGTCGCTGTAGGTGCTGTGAATGCCCCACTTTTGATGCGGCGTGATCCAGTTCAGCACGATCTCGCGATTGCCGTTGCTGCGCTTGTTGTGCAACGGCTCCACCGTCTTGGTATCCACCGGCGGGCGGTAGCTCATGAAACCCTCGCCGAACGCAATCATCCACTCGTGATCCTGATAGAACTGCTGGCGACCGGTGATCGTGCGCCAGGGAATCAGCTCATGCACGTTGGTGTAGCAGGCGTTGTAGCTGACGTGCTCGTCCTCCAGGCCCGACCAGATCGGCGAGGAGATGATCTTGCGTGGCTGCGCCTGGATATCGCGGAAGCGGATGGCCTCGTGCTCCTTGCCGCGTGCCAGATGCGCGTGTTCGCGGCCAGTGAATTCGCTCAGCGATTTCCATGCCTTGACCGCCACATGACCGTTGGTTTCCGGTGCCAGATGCAGGATGACCTCGCAGGCGTCGATCGCGCTATCGATCCGCGGGCGGCCCTTGCTGACGCCCTCCTCGGTCACCGTGTGGTTGAGCTCGCCGAGAAATGCCACCTCGTCCCTGGTGTCCCAGTTCATGCCCTTGCCGCCGTTGCCGAACTTGTCGAGCAGCGGCCCGAGTGAGGTGAACTTCTTGTACAGGTTCGGGTAGTCGCGCTCGACCACCGTAATCGAGGGCATGGTCTTGCCCGGGATGGGCTCGCACTCGCCCTTTTTCCAGTCCTTGACGCCGAGCGGCATCGCCAGCTCTCCGGGCGTGTCGTGCAGGGTCGGTACCAGCACCACGTCCTGCTCGACCCCAAGCACGCCGGGCGCCATCTCGCTCACGGCGTGGGCGATGCCCTTGAAAATATCCCAGTCACTGCGTGATTCCCAAGCCGGGTCCACCGCCTTGGACAGCGGATGGATGAACGGATGCATGTCGGAGGTATTGAGGTCGTTTTTCTCGTACCAGGTTGCCGTCGGCAGCACGACGTCGGAGTACAGCGCCGTGGTGCACATGCGGAAGTCCAGCGTGACCAGCAGGTCGAGCTTGCCCTCGGGCACCTCGTCGCGCCACTTCACTTCCTCCGGCTTGACCGCGCCCAGTTCGCCCAGATCCTTGCCCTGCACGCCGTGACGCGTGCCGAGCAGGTGCCGCAGCATGTACTCGTGGCCCTTGCCGGACGAGCCGAGCAGGTTCGAGCGCCAGATGAACATGGCGCGCGGGAAGTTCTCCGGCGCGTCGGGGTCGGCATAGGCAAAGTCGAGCTTGCCCTGCTGCAACTGCTCGACCACGTAATCGGCCGGCGTCTGGCCAGCCTGCTCGGCGGCGGCCGCGATGTGCAGCGGATTGCGGTCGAGCTGCGGCGCACTCGGCAGCCAGCCCATGCGGATCGCACGCAGGTTGAAGTCGGCCTGGCTTCCGCTGTATTTTTCGGGGTCGGCCAGCGGCGACAGGATCTCCTTCATCTCCAGCTTTTCGTAGCGCCATTGGTCGGACATGAAGTAGAAAAACGAGGTGCCGTTCATCTGCCGCGACGGGCGACTCCAGTCCAGTGCAAAAGTGAGCGGTATCCAGCCGGTCTGCGGTCGCAGCTTCTCCTGCCCCACGTAATGTGCCCAGCCGCCACCGGTCTGGCCGACACAACCGCACATGATCAGCATGTTGATCAGGCCGCGGTAGTTCATGTCGTTGTGGAACCAGTGATTCATGCCGGCACCGACGATGATCATGCTGCGACCGTTGGTCTTGGCGGCCGTGCTGGCGAATTCGCGGGCGATCTCGATCACCTCGGCGCGTGGTACGCCGGTGATCTTTTCCTGCCACGCCGGTGTACCGGGCAAGTCATCGTCAAAGCTGCTGGCCACGTTGCCACCGCCGAAGCCGCGGTCGACGCCGTACTGTGCCAGCAGCAGGTCGTACACAGTCGCCACCGACCAATCCTTGCCGTCAGCCAGTTGCAGCTTGCGGATCGGAATGTTGCGCTCGAGCACATCCTCGAATTTCGAGGCCGTCCAACGATCGTGCTCGATGCCACCGAAATAGGGGAAGCTGACGGCTTCGATGCCCTCGTTGAAATCAGCCAGACTCAGGCGCAGGCGGGTGGTGCGACCGGCACTGTCCTTTTCCTCGATGTTCCATTTGCCCTTTTCACCCCAGCGGAACCCGACCGAACCATTCGGCACCGTGATCTGACCGGTGTTCTCGTCCCAGGCAAGGGTCTTCCAGTCGGGATGATTCGTCTCACCCAGTCCACCCAGGTCGCTGGCGCGCAGGAATCGGCCCGGGACGAGGCGGCCATCGGCACGCCTCTCCAACTGCACCAACAGCGGCATGTCGCTGTACTGACGACAGTAGTCGTTGAAATACGGTATCGAGTGATCGATGTGAAACTCTTTCAGGATCACATGGCCAAACGCGAACGCGAGCGCCGCATCGGTGCCCTGCTTCGGATGCAGCCAGTGATCGGTCAGCTTGGCAACCTCGGCGTAGTCCGGCGTGATCGCGACCGTCTTGGTACCGTTGTAGCGCGCCTCGGTAAAGAAGTGCGCGTCGGGCGTGCGCGTCTGTGGGACGTTGGAGCCCCACGCGATGATGTAGCGACTGTTGTACCAGTCCGCCGATTCGGGCACGTCGGTCTGCTCACCCCACACTTGCGGCGACGCGGGCGGCAGGTCGCAATACCAGTCATAGAACGACAGATTCGCACCGCCAAGCAACGACAGGTATCGTGCGCCGGCTGCATAGGACACCATCGACATCGCCGGAATCGGCGAGAAGCCGACCACCCGGTCGGGGCCGAAGTTTTTCGTTGTGTAAAGGTTGGACGCGGCAATGATCTCGTTCGCCTCCTCCCAGCGCACTCGGGCAAAACCACCCATGCCGCGCTTGCTCTTGTACGCCTTGGCCTTGACCGGATCGCTGACGATGCTGGCCCATGCCTCAACCGGCGCCATCGTCTTGCGCGCCTCGCGCCACAGGCGCAACAGGGCACCTCGCACCAGCGGGTACTTCAGACGATTCGCGCTGTACAGATACCAGGAATAGCTGGCGCCACGCGGGCAACCCCGTGGCTCGTGATTGGGCAGATCCGGACGTGTTCGCGGATAGTCCGTCTGTTGGGTTTCCCACGTCACCAGGCCGTTCTTGACATAGATCTTCCAGCTGCATGAGCCGGTGCAGTTCACCCCATGGGTCGAGCGCACGATCTTGTCGTACTGCCAACGCGATCGATAACTGTTTTCCCAGTCACGGTTGTCGCCCTTGGTGATGCCATGGCCGTCGGAAAACGTCTCAGACTGGCGTTTGAAGAACTGCAATCGGTCGAGAAAATAGCTCATGGGAATAGCCTGTGTAAGTTGAGTCAATCAACGCGTCGCGTACCGATCAGCAAGGCATCTCTGCACCGCGCCGGAAATACCACCACCAGGTGATTACAAGGCAAGTGAAGTAAAACACCATGAAACCGTATAGCGCCACCTCCGGTCCACCGGTCATGGCAATCGACGAGCCGTAGCTCTTCGGGATAAAAAAAGCGCCGTAAGCGGCGATGGCAGAACTGAAACCGATCACCGCCGCCGACTCGATACCCGCCTGGCGTGTCGCAACCTGCTTGCCGGCGTCATCGAGGCTGGCCGACAGGCGCTCATGCAGGGTGCGGAAGATCACCGGGATCATTCGGAAGGTTGACGCATTGCCGAACCCGGTCAGCACGAACAGCGCCATGAAGCAGCCCATGAAGCCGTGGAAGTCGCCCCCCACGCCGTGCTGCGGCAGGAAGTGCAGCACGCCGAAGACGCCGACGATCATCAGCAGGAACACCCAGAACGTGAGCGCCGCGCCGCCCACCTTGTCAGCCAGCCAGCCGCCACCGGAGCGCGCAAGGGCACCCACCAGTGGGCCGAGGAACGCATACTCCATCGCGTTTATGCCTGGAAACTGGGTCTTGATCAGCAGCGGGAAACCTGCCGAGAATCCGATGAAGGAACCGAACGTGCCGGTATACAGCCAGCACATCAGCCAGTTGTGCTTGCGCCCGAAGATCGAGGCCTGTTCCGCGAACGACGACCGCGCCGCCGTGAGGTCGTTCATGCCAAACCATGCCGCGATGCTGCACAAGATGATGAATGGCACCCACACGAAGCCGGCGTTCTGCAGGTATACCTGATGGCCGCTGGCCGTCAGCTGCGACCCACCCAGCAGGGGGCCGAAAATACCCACCGAAATCACGAGCGGTATCACGAACTGGGTCACCGAGACGCCAACGTTTCCGAGGCCGGCATTCATGCCCAATGCGTAGCCCTGCTTTGCGCGCGGAAAGAAGAACGAGATATTCGACATCGACGAGGCAAAATTGCCGCCACCCAAGCCACACAGGATAGCGATTGCCACGAACTGCCAGTAGGGCGTGGATGGGTTCTGCACCGCAAAGCCGATCCACACCGACGGAATCAGCAGCGAGGCAGTGGAAATCGCCGTCCAGCGACGGCCACCCACCAGCGGCACCACGAACGAGTAGAAGATACGTAACGTCGCGCCGAGGAACCCGGGCAAGGCGGTCAACCAGAACAGCTGGTTGGTACTGAACTTGAAACCGATCTGCGGCAAGCTGACTGTCACCGCAGAAAACATCATCCATATTGCAAACGCCAGCAGCAGCGCCGGGATGGAGA
>Ga0307375_10007325_pt1 | contig 10085 bp, 7 predicted proteins | sample TR1MG_FD_202531 | JGI IMG/M metagenome (GOLD analysis project Ga0307375, IMG submission 202531) | Soil microbial communities from Risofladan, Vaasa, Finland - TR-1 | ecosystem: Environmental > Terrestrial > Soil > Coastal area > Acid sulfate soil | place: Finland: Risofladan, Vaasa | collected...
GTCAGCGATTATCCATCAGGGCCCGCAGGCGATCGGTCTGCACGACAGGCCGGATATAAGACTGCAGTTCTCCTGCCGCTCATCACTGCAAAGCGGCTCTTGCCAGATCGGGAGGCGTCCATATAAGGGGAAAGGTATAGCCGAACAGCAAGGGTGTCCGTCGCGAGTCGCGAATCTGAAGGAAGCTGCAGGCGAAGGTGCTAGCTTGACGACAAATCCGCCGGGAGCGGTTTTGAATAGCCGTAGGCTGGCCCCGAAGGGGTGAGCCGCAGGGATGCGGCGAATAACAGGAAGCGGATACGAGGCGACACATTGGAGGAGGCAGCCCCAAAAAGGCCAAAGTCCGGTACTTGCACGGAAGGCTACGACGTCGATCCGACCGGCATAAACGCGCATTACCCTGGGAGGTCTGCCAGCCTGCAAAGTGCTACGGTCATCGCAAGGTGCCCGGATGTCCTGATCCCCTCGGCGTATGGCTTCACGATGTCCAGCCTCGAGCCGCCGGCACCAAAGGACGTCGACATCTCGCCCGTCACCTCGCTCCATGGCGAATTCAGACTCGGCATGCAAAGCGGTTCGCCTGACGCTCGATGCTGGTTGGACACTGCGTCCTTGGTTAGCCGGATGCGACCTTGCTGGTTTCGCTCCTCCCACAACTCGCGCACGTTCGCGGCGAAAGGCGGCTGGCTACAATAGTGCAGCTATCTCGCGAGTTGTTGCCCGCGCGTGGTGTCATCCTGGCGCGCCTCCTGGAGGTTCTCCTCATCGAAGCCCTCCGATCCTCAGCGGTGCAGCATCGTCAGGCCTCTTGCGCGGACTTGCCGACGAACGCATCGCAGTCGCGATAGGACGAATGCACGAAAGCCCGACCCGGCGTTTGACGGTGGCGCAGCTGGCGAAAGCAGCAGCCCTCTCCCGCTTTGCTTTCTTCGGGCGATTCAGCCGCGCAGTCGGCGCCGTCCCGAAGGAACACCTGCTCACCTGGCGCATGGCTTTGGCAAAGAACCTGCTGCGGCAGAAAGAAGGTGGCGTCGCCGAAATTGCGGAACAGGTTGGCTGCTGCTCCGCGAGCGCATTCAGCATCGCACTCACCCGCCATGTCGGTCTGTCACAAACACAGGATGCGCGCGAGCAGACCAGCCGCGCGTAGCCCAAGCCGAGTGCTGCCCAGATTATCCAAAGCGACCGGCACTACCGGATCCAATTTGAATCTTGGGGCGCCGCTCTGGGAACCGAGACGCAATCAGATGGAGATCGACTCGGCGTGCTGACAAGTCCTCCTTGGATCGGTCTCCAGCGGCAGGTTCGGTTGCGGGAGAAGGAAGTGAATTGCATCAGGATGGTGGGCAGAAAAATACGCATTCAAGAAATGCCAGTCGCCATGAAGGGGCCAGTGGTAGCCGTCTCCTCCTGGCCGGACGATCCGTGGGCCGCCACGCCCATCCACCGGGCCAAGCCGCGGGGAACCTGAGCGGCGAGGACCCAGGTCCCGCATCGGGTGCCAGGCTTCAGTGGTTGGCCGTGGCGGGCGGCGAACGCTCGAAACTGCCGGAGAAACCGGGGAACACCACCGGGCTTTCGAAGCCGTCGGCGGACACCGATGAGACACCGAAGAACCAGTCGTCGATCACCACGTTCCTGAGTACGGCGTGGTCGACATCGCCAACCGCTCGGGCGTATTGCCAGCGCGGCGCGGTGGTGTCGCGCCAGTGGACGCGGTAGCCGGCAGCGCCCGGCACCTTGTGCCAGCTCACCGCGGTGTCGTCGGATACCGCGCCCTTGATGGTCACGTCGGTGGGTGGCGCGGGAGCACGGCTCAGCGCGGCCATGGTGATGGTGTTGAGCGCGGTGACCCGGGCCAGATAGCGGAAGTCAATGCCGGCGATTGTGTCGCCGTAGTTCACCCCGTTCTCCGTGCGCAGATCCTGGTGCTGGTGGTTGTAATCCTCATGCGACTCGGTCACGCGCACGGCGGGAAAGCCGGCGCTGAGGAATTCGACCTGATCGCCACCGCGGCCGAAACGGTCGGTGCGATAGATCATCCGCACGCGCAGGTCCGGCAGATAGTCGTCGGCCAGTGTGGCCATGTAGCGGGCCAGGTTGCGCGAGGGTGAATCCACCTCGCCGCCGTGATAGCGGCGGTACGCGGCCTGCTGCAATGTCTCATTGCTCTTGGTACCTTCGGAAAACACTCTCACCGTGGTGCTGTCGAACACCCCGTTCATGCCGCGGCTGTTGCCGATAATGTCGTTGTTGAGGTCGGCCTCGACCTGCCAGCCCTGGGTGACCGCGTAGTCGGCCAGCACCTTGCCGCCGTAAAGGCCTTGCTCTTCCCCGGACAATGCCGCAAACACAACCGTGGCCTTGTTGGGTTCTTTCGACAGCAGCCGCGCCGCCTCGATCAGCGCCGCGACGCCGGAGCCATCGTCATCCGCGCCGGGGGCATCGCTGTGACTGTTCATGATGTCGGTGACGCGGGAATCCAGATGCCCGCTCATCACGATCACTCGCCCGATCTTGTTCGGCGCGGGATCGTCGCTGCCGCGCTTGATCGCGACCACGTCCATCACCTCGGTTGGTGTCGGGATGCGCTCACCGGTAACTACCTGCGACGGCGTGACGATTTCCAGGCAGCCGCCGCACTCTTTCGAAATCGCCTCGAATCGCGACTTCACCCAGCGCCGTGCAGCGCCGATGCCCCTCGTGCCGGACTTGGTGTCTGAAAGCGTGTGGCGTGTGCCGAAGCCCACCAGTTTGGTGATCGTGGCGCGCAGCTGGTCCTGGCTGGGAGCCTCGGCCAGTGCCTGCAGCTCCGGCTGGGAATGGGGATAACTGTCTGCTGCAGGGCTTGCCTCTGCCATTCCGGAAAGCTGTGTCAAAACAAGAAATAAGTAAACTGGGAAATAACGCACCATGATCAGGACCTCGTTTGGCAAAGTGGCTATGAAAAATGCAAGCAATTCATGAAAAGAACGGACAGACTGCACTCCCGGTTAAACGCGGGCGGCGGCGAAAAACATGAGGTATACCAGCCGACCGTTGTCCAGACTGTCTCCAAAGCCGGGACTCGCGGTATGCCAGAACCAAGGGCGCAGCAGCAGCAGTCTGTTGAATCGCATCGGGACCTGCATGGTCAGCTCCCATTTTTCCGGGTCGTTGCTGTCTTTCTCGACGATTTCTCTGCGGACTTCCTCGATCGAGGCCATGCCGGTGGCTGACAGTTCGTCCCGGTTGATCGGCCATCGGTCCATGCCAGTTCGACGATGGCGATAGAATTCAGTGCCACCTGTGCAATCCGATTCGCGGCTGAGATAAAGGATTCCCGACCAATGGGACCGGTCCACGTGAATTCTTGAACGCCCCCGATCCTGCGCAAGGGTGAGACGGCACTTGGCGTGCGATTGCAGCGGCTCTATCGGCATCAAGTCTTCGCCCACCAGCCTGGAAACCTGTTCCGCCAGACCTGAAATGGCAACTCTTTCGACTGAATTGCGCCCCGCAAACATGGCACCGTGCGACGGGTAGGTCAGCTTCAATGCGGCTTCGCGCACCACGCATGGGTCTTGCAGAAAGTCGTCCACGATGATTACTGATGTCGGCATTCACGTACAGGCCTGTCTGTTCTGAATCCACGGTCATGAAGATCGCTGCCGCGATTTGATAGCGCTCGCACTGCGTTGCAACATTTCCGCCTCGGCGGCCATTGCCTACCTTTTTCGCACCAGTTCCCTCCGTGCCTTTGGCGTATTCGGGCGAAGAGGAGCCGGCGCCGGACCCTTTATCTCCTGCATGACAACCAGGGTCATCAGCTTTACGACACCATTTTCCGTGTTCAGGAATCCCTGTGAAATATCTTTCCACTCACTCATGTCGCTGACCACGGCTTTCAGCAGGTAATCGAAAGGTCCGCTCACCCTGACGACCTCAATGACCTCGGGAATACTCGACAGGACACTCTCAAAGTTCTTGAAGACCGTGGAGAGATGCTGACCCATGGTCACTTCTGCGTAAACCTCCATCACATCGCGCACTTGCTCCAGTGCGATGCGTGCCTGATATCCGACTATAACGCGGGAGGCCTCCAGCGTTCTCAGGCGGGCAAGGCATGCGCTGGGAGAAAGTGAAACAAGCTTTGCGAGATTATTGTTGGAAATCCGGCCATCTCTCTGAAGTGCTTCGAGAATTTTCAGATCGATACGGTCTAGCTCATGACGGGTCATCTGTCCGGCTTCCTTCGCAATTTAGCGCTGAAAAATCACATGGTTAGACTAATCTGCAGCGATAGTAACGAAATTTGACCTTCTCCTTCAAATTTCCTGCGGAATTCCCCATCTGTCGCGCTAAAGTCTGCTGAAATGCGGGGTTTGAGACACAAAATCAATAACTTGCCTTTGTTGGCAATTTTATGGACAGGGCCGCGAGGCGGTGCTAAAAAGTTAACAACCGTGTCCTCCCCCCATTTATTGGATGCGGACTCGGATGGGGTCGAGTTCTGTTTCAAATGCAACCATTGGTGCTCTAAGCGTCGTTGCCGTGCGAGCGCGCATGAACTCTTGGCATGCCTTGCTGCAAGCCTGGCGGGAAAGTGTGTCCAGAATTTGTACGATTATTATTTGTAAAAATTAGGGGAATTATCATGATATTAACCAAGCGGCTACTTTCATCCGCAATAAAAGGCGCTCTGGCTGCCAGCTTGTTGTCCCTGGCCAGTTTATCAACAGCGTCCGCTCAAGAAAGTGCCAAACCGGCGCCGTCATCTGTAAAGAGCACCAGTAAACCCGATCGCACAATCACGCTGAAGGCGGTGACCGTAACGGGCTCGCGTATCCCCAGCGTTGATCTTGAAACGCAGCAGCCGATTTTTACGATGACTCAGGAAGACATCAAGAAAACCGGCCTGACCGATGTCGGTGACATCGTTCAGCAGATGACCATGATGAGCCTGCCTGGCTTCAACAAGTCGTCAGTGCTGAGCGGTGCGGGGGGGAGTTACGTCAACATGCGCAACCTGGGCTCGCAGCGCGTGCTGGTGCTGGTCAATGGCAAGCGCTGGGTTTCGGGTATTAACGGTGCCACGGATGTCTCCAACATTCCCGCTGCCTTGATAGAGCGCGTCGAGGTTTTGAAGGACGGCGCCTCGGCGGTATACGGCTCCGACGCCATCAGCGGCGTGATCAACTTCATCTTGAAAGATCGCTTCAAGGGTTCCCAGTTCAACGCGTATTACGGTGAAAATCAGGGGGGCGACGCGCAGAGCACACAATACAGCTTTACCACCGGTGCCAATACCGACAAAAGTTCAATCGTATTCAACGCCAACTACAACAAGCGCGGCGTGGTTTGGACCAATTCTCGCAACATCACCAACTACGCGTACAGTCCAAACCATCCCAACGGAACCAACGAGGCCGGGCCGTGGGGCCTTATCTATAACAGCCCCATGAATCCGGGTCAGTATCTGATGCTGAACCATACGGCAACACAAAGTGCCGACCCTCGGGATCCGGCCAATTATCATGTTTATACCGGCAATCCGGCTGATCAGTACAACTTTACTTCGCAGAAGATGTACCAGATGCCGACCGAGTTGAATTCGATTTTCACTCAAGCGACGTATAACCTCACGGATGCGATCACCGCAAAAGTCACGGCGATGTATTCCGATCGGAAGTCGAGTGACCAGATCGCCGGCAACCCGCTGAACTACAGTGCGCAGCGCAATTTTCCGGTCTATGTGGATGGCCAGAGTTATTACAATCCGTTTCCTGGCACGGATCTGAAGTGGAACCGGATGATGACGGAAATCCCGCCTTACTACACGCAGGATTACAAGTCCTATCATCTTGACGGGAATATTGGTGGCTATTTCGACGTGGGCGAGCACGAATGGAACTGGTCAGTCGGATTCAACTATAACCACGGTGAAGGTATCACCCAGGGAACGGGCGAATGGAATCTGCTTGCGCTGCAGAAAGCACTGGGACCGTCCTTCCTGAACGGGAATGGTGTTGTTCAATGCGGCACGCCTTCGGCACCCATCCCGCTGGGTAGCAGCTACCAGCTTGGACAGTGCACCCCCGTGGCGATTCTGGCGGGCCAGGGCGACATCCCGGCACAGGGTCTGGCCTACATCCTGGCGCCCAGCACGGACACCTTTGGTTCGACCGACCGCAGCTACAACGCCGATATCAACGGTACCTTGTTCGACTTGCCGGCCGGCGGCCTGGGCTTCGCCGCCGGCGTGGAGTCACGCAACCTGTCCGGATACAGCCGACCGGACAGCTTTGCGCAGACGGGATACACGAGCAGCAATGCGGCGAATCCCACTACGGGAAGTTACCGCGTCAATTCCGCCTATGTGGAGTTGAAGGCACCGTTGTTGAAGGATCTCCCGGGCATCCAGTCGCTTTCAGTGGACGTCGCAAGTCGCTACTCGCACTACAGCAACTTCGGCAGCACCACGGACAACAAATACGGCTTCGAGTGGAAGCCGATCAAAGATCTGCTGGTGCGGGGCAATTACGCCGAGGGCTTCCGTGCGCCGACTTTGCAAGATCTCTTTGGCGGCGGTGGGCAGGGTTACGACCACTACCTGGATCAATGCGACAGTGTCTACGGAGCGGCGACCAGCAATGCCGGCGTGGCTGCCCAGTGTGCAGCACAAGGCGTCCCGTCAAACTTCCGTCAGCGTGATCGGCAGGGCCTGCCGATCACCTCAGTCGGTGCGACCCAGTCGGCCACGCCCTCGTTCATCGGTGTCGGCAATTCAAGCCTCCAACCCGAGACGGCAGTGACCAAGACGTTGGGTGCGGTATATAGCCCAAGCTACATCCCGGGCCTTGACCTGACGCTGGACTGGTACGCGATCCGGATCAACAACGAAATTCAGGCCATCAGCGCCCAATACGTCGTCAACCAATGCTACCTCTATGATTCGTCGCAATACTGCGGACAATTCGGCCGCGATGCGACCACGCACCAGATCACGACGCTGAGTCGCGGCAATGCCAACCTTGGACACATCTCCACCAAGGGCTATGACTTCTCGGTGAGCTACCGATTCCCGGAGACCCGCTTCGGTCGGTTTGCTTCTCGCCTGGACAGCAACTACGTGTCCGAATTCCAGTCGCAGAGCGGTCCCGGCGCAACCGTAGTCAATAGTGTCGGGATTCTTCCGCAGTACCGCATTCGGGCGAATCTCTCCACCAGTTGGGAGCTTGGATCGTTCGGGGCGACGTGGCGGCTGCGGTACTTTGGAGCATTGCGGGATGAGTGCTACAGCAAGTCCGAATGCAGCCAGCCGAATTATCGCAGTCCGAGCTGGCCGTTTGGTGTCGGTGCCAACCGCAAAGGGGCCTTCGCGTACAACGACGTCAGCGGGCGCTGGAATGCCCCTTGGAACGCAACTTTCACCATTGGCGTGAATAACGTGTTCGACAAGAAGCCCTCGCCGCTCTATTCCGCAAAGGATCTCGGTTACAACGGCGCCGTGGGCATGGACCCGGAACTCGACATCGATCGCTACATTTACGTGAGCTACCAGCAGAAGTTCTGACGGGCTGGCCCCGCGGTCCGGCCGGGTTGACCGGTCGGGCCGCGGGACATTGACGAAGGCTGCGCGTGAACCCTCCAGCATAGCTATCGCGTGGCCGCTGATCGGCTGGACTACATGAGGTGCAATCCATGTTGAAAAAATGCGTGGCGGTTCTGCTGCTTGGATGTTCGCTTGCGCTGCCGGTGGGGGCCCAGACTGGAACCCGCGCGGAGCAGACCGTGATGAAAGGCCTTCATCCCGTCGCGGGCAACTTCTTCATGAAGAATTTCCGATTTCAGTCGGGCGAACTCCTTCCGGAGCTGAAGCTGCACTACCAGACCCTGGGTGCGCCCCGGCGCGGGCCGGATGGACATGTGCTCAATGCCGTGCTGGTGCTGCATGGAACCGGTGGCTCGGGTAGTCAGTTTCTTGTCCCCAGATACGCTGGCGAGCTTTTCGGCCCCGGCCAGCCGCTGGATGTGTCGAAGTACTTCATCGTCTTGCCGGACGACATCGGGCATGGCCAGTCCTCCAAGCCAAGCGACGGCCTGCACGCCAGGTTCCCCCACTACGACTATGCGGACATGGTTCGGGCGGAACATGCTCTGATTGTGGACGGACTCAAGCTCGACCATCTGAGGCTTGTCACCGGGACCTCGATGGGTTGCATGCACTCATTCATGTGGGGCGAAGACTATCCGGACTTCGTCGATGCCCTGATGCCGTTGGCTTGTCTGCCGGTGGCGATCGGCGGTCGCAACCGCATGTGGCGACAGATGCTGATGAACGCTATCCAGGATGATCCGGACTGGAAGGGTGGCGCGTACGTGACCGAACCAAGGCAGGGGCTGCGCACGGCGGTGGACATGCTGTTGATTGCGGGCAGTGCTCCCATCGCGCTGCAGCGCGATTACCCGTCGGGCCGCGCCATGCAGGAGTATCTGGCACGTACCGTGCCGCATGTCGTCGACCAGTTGGACGCCAACGATCTGCTTTACCAGGTGGCTTCGTCGCGAGATTACGATCCATCCGCGCGCCTGGGCGCGATCCGCGCCAAAGTCATGTGGGTCAACTCCCAGGATGACTTCATCAATCCGCCCTACCTCGGCATTGCCCAGCGCGAGGTGAAGAAGATGCCGCATGCGACGTACGTGCTGATTCCCGCCAGTGAAGCCACCCACGGCCACGGAACCCACACCTGGGCTGCGGTGTGGAAGTCGTATCTGGTCAAGCTGCTCGGGTCAACTGGGGCTGACAGGTAACGGTTTGGCGAGCGGCTAAGCCTTCTTGCCCGCGCTTGCGGGCTTGGCCGGGTTTTGCTGTCCCCTCGCGACGATCTTTGCTTTCTTCGCAGCGACCTTCTTGGCGGGTGTTTTCGCTTTTGAGGCAGCTGCAATCAGCAAGCTTTCAGCGGTCACGCCCCGGCGTTTCAGAGCGTCCGCAAACCAGGCCGGTTGACGCCCACGACCGGACCACGTCAGGGACGCGTCCGATGGATCACGGTACTTCGGAGCCACCGCTCCCTTGCTCCCTTTCCCACCGGTGGATTTCTTGCCGCCACGGGCAGGATAGACCTCAGCCAGGGTGAGTCCGCTGATGTGGAGCAGCGCATCCATCTTCTTGCGAACATCCTGGATCATGTTGGCGTGGGCAGCTTTCATCTTCGATTGCGCCTCGGCAATCAAAGCCTGCAACTCTTTGGGGGAAAGGGTTTCGAGATCAATGGCCATGGGTATTCCTTGTGGGGTTCGAGAACAGCATAAAGCATCAATGGAATGAAGCTGTGAAGCATTCCCCACCCATGGAGTCGAGTATTCGGGGAATCAGCCGTCGCCTCGATAGAGGTTGGTGGCATACTTTTCCAATGAGAAACCGGTGTGCGATGCACTTCCTGCTTGGCATGTGCGCGACCTTTGCCGTCGCCGCCCACAGCTTGCCGCCACAGGACTGGCCCATGTTTGGCGGCAATGTGGAAAGCACCAGCGCAAACACGAAGCCCACCGGCATCACGGCCGCCAATGTCACCCACCTCGCGCAACGGCGGATAAAGCTGGACGGCACCGTGGATGCCAGCGTCATTTACCTGCACGACGTCACGATCCGCGGCGCCCGCCACAATGCCCTCTTCGCCACCACCACCTACGGCAAAACGCTGGCACTCGATGCCGGTAGCGGTGCTGTCTTGTGGGAATACGCGCCGCCTGGTTATCAGGCGCTGGTGGGCACGCGCCAGATCGCCAACGCCACCCCCGTAGCCGATACCGATCGGCGCTTCATCTATGCCGCCTCGCCCGACGGCTATATCCAGAAGCTGGCCGTCAGCGATGGCCACCGGGTCTGGCGCACCGCCATCACGCAGCTGCCGCAGCGAGAGAAGATGGACTCGCCGCTGAAGTTCTTCCGGGGCCATGTCATCACCGTCACCGCCGGCTACATCGGCGACCGACCGCCCTATCAAGGCCATGTCGCCGTGCTCGACGGCCGCTCCGGCAAGTTGCTGCACGTATGGAACTCGCTGTGCAGCGATCGCCACGGGCTGCTGGAGCCTGAC
>Ga0307375_10007326_pt1 | contig 10085 bp, 6 predicted proteins | sample TR1MG_FD_202531 | JGI IMG/M metagenome (GOLD analysis project Ga0307375, IMG submission 202531) | Soil microbial communities from Risofladan, Vaasa, Finland - TR-1 | ecosystem: Environmental > Terrestrial > Soil > Coastal area > Acid sulfate soil | place: Finland: Risofladan, Vaasa | collected...
TACGGCTACGAGCCCTTCACGCTGGAGGGCGACGACCCGGCCACCATGCACGAGCAGGCTGCCGCCATCTTTGACACCATCTTCGACCGCATTGCCGCCATCCAGAAAGCAGCGCGCGAAGAAGGTGAGACGGCACGGCCGGCATGGCCTATGCTGATTTTGCGCTCGCCCAAGGGCTGGACCGGACCCAAGTTTGTAGATGGCAAGCCGGTGGAGAACACCTGGCGCGCGCACCAGGTTCCTTTCAGCGAGATACGCGAAAAGCCGGACCATCTTCGCCTGCTGGAAGAGTGGATGCGGAGCTACAAGCCGGAAGAGCTGTTTGACGAGAAAGGTGCGCTGCTGCCGGAACTGGCCGAGCTGGCGCCGAAGGGCCGCAGGCGCATGGGTATGAACGCGCACGCCAACGGCGGCCTGCTGTTGAAGCCGCTGAAGGTGCCCAACTTCCGAGATTTTGCGGTAAAGATTAAAGGACACGGCCAAACCGATGCCGAGGCCACGCGCGTGCTGGGGCATCTGCTGCATGCAGTCATGCAGGCCAACTTGAAGCATCGCAACTTCCGCGTCTTCGGGCCCGACGAGACCGCCTCCAACCGCATCGGCGACGTGATTCGCGACACGGGCAAAACGTGGATGGCCAAGACACTGCCGGTGGACGAGAACCTTTCGCCCACAGGACGCGTGATGGAAGTGCTAAGCGAACACATGTGCCAGGGATGGCTGGAAGGCTATCTGCTCACCGGCCGTCACGGCTTCTTCAGTTGCTATGAGGCCTTCATTCACATCATCGACTCCATGGCGAACCAGCATGCGAAGTGGCTCAAGGTCACACGGGAAATCCCGTGGCGCAAGCCCATTGCATCGTTGAATTATCTGCTGAGCTCGCTGGTCTGGCGGCAGGATCACAATGGTTTCAGTCATCAGGACCCGGGGTTCATTGACCACCTGATGAACAAGAAGGCAGACGTGGTGCGGGTGTATCTGCCCGTGGACGCAAACACGCTGCTCTCCGTGGCGGACCATTGCCTGCGCAGCAAGCACTACATCAACCTGATTGTGGCGGGCAAGCAGCCGGCTCCGCAGTGGCTTTCGATGGAGGAAGCGATTACCCATTGCACCATCGGGCTGGGCACCTGGCAGTGGGCTTCGAATGACGACGGCGGTGCGCCGGACGTGGTGATGGCCTGCTGCGGGGACGTGCCCACGCAGGAGACGTTGGCTGCCGTGACGCTGCTGCGCGAGCGCGTGCCAGACCTGCGCATCCGCGTGGTCAACGTCGTCGACCTCATGGCGCTTGAGCCGCAATCGGAGCATCCGCACGGACTGCCCGACGAGGACTTTGACCGCATCTTCCCGCCCGACGTACCGGTGGTGTTTGCGTTTCACGGTTATCCGTGGCTCATCCATCGGCTCACTTACCGGCGGCACAACCATGACCAACTGCACGTGCGCGGCTACAAGGAAGAAGGCACCACGACCACCCCGTTCGACATGTGCGTGCTCAACAACATTGACCGCTTTCAGCTGGCTCTCGATGCGATTCTGCGCGTGCCTCGCCTCGCCGCACAGACCGAGGCCGCGCGGCAGTGGTACTCTGAGGCCATCCAGCGGCATCGGTTGTATGTGACGGAGAACGGCGAAGACCTGCCGGAAATCCGCGACTGGCGCTGGCCCCGCAACTGACCCGCCGACCCGATGGAGCTGCACAAGCATCCCCGGGTGGCCATTTTCTACTGAGGATTCTGCGCATGTCGTCGTTGCCTGTCCTGGTGTTGAACAGCGGCTCGTCTTCCATCAAGTTCTCTGTCTACGAGGCCATTGGCAGCCAGCGCACAAAGCTGGCAGAGGGCGCCGTGGACGGCATTGGCACAGATCTGGGCAAGTTCTGGATCAAGGACTCCGAGGGCAGCAAACTGGTGGACCAGACGCCGGAGCTGCCGACCCTCGCCGTAGCATTTCAACTGGTGGCGGACGCCCTGAATTCCAGCCAGTTCCCTGCCCCGGCGGCGATTGGGCATCGCATGGTTTCCGGCGGGCCCACGATCAAGGAGAACCAGCGCATCACGCCGGAGCTGATTGACGAGATGGAGAGCTACGCGGCGTTTGCGCCATTGCACACGCCCATCGCGGTCTACATTATGCGCGAGGCGATGCGCCTGTTTCCGGGCGTGCCGAATTTTGTCTGCCTGGACACCTACTTCCACCGCACCATGCCCGAAGAGGCGTGGCGCATGCCGATTCCCGAAGAGTATGCCGCCATCGGTGTACGGCGGTATGGCTACCACGGACTCAGCTACGAATCGATTGTGTACCAGCTCGGTGAGGAGACACCGCCGCGGCTGATTGTGGCGCACCTTGGAAATGGCTCTTCCATCACCGCAATCCAGAACGGAAAATGCGTGGACACGTCGATGGGCCTGACGCCAACCGGCGGCATCATCAGCGGCACCCGCACGGGCGACCTCGACCCCGGCGTTCTGCTGTTTGTCTTGCGCCACATTGCAGAGAGCACGCCAAATACCTCCGACGCGGCTGACAGGCTGGAAGTTTTCGCAAGCAAGAAGGCCGGCCTGCTTGGCGTGAGCGGACTCACCAACGACATGCGCGAATTGCGAGAGGCCATTGCCAAAGGCGACGCTCGCGCCCGCATGGCCGTTCGTCTGTTTACGCGCACCATCGCAAAGTGGATTGGCAGCTATGTGGCCGTGCTCGGCGGGCTGGACATGCTCGTCTTTACAGGCGGAATTGGCGAGAACGACTGCGCCTCCCGCGAGGAGATTTGCGCGGGGCTAAGCACGCTGGGCATTGTGCTGGATGCGGACAGGAACCACTCGCGCGGCGTAACGCATATTTCCGCGGCACACTCGCCGGTAGCGGTGCGCGTGCTTCCGCCGGCGGAGGATCTGATGATTGTGAATCACGTGGTGGTACTCCTCGACCAGTGAGAGCGCGCGGCCGCTGCATGGTCTAAACTGTAAGGTCCGACACGGAGATTTTCTGATGCCAGCCGCAGCGGTTCCCGCAGACGTGACTCCCCTTCCCTCTCTTGCTTTGCGCCGCTTTGCGTGGGGCGTGTTGGTCTACTTCATCGCCGTGATTCTGTGGGGAACGCTGGTCCGCGCGACCGGTTCCGGCGCGGGCTGCGGCGACCACTGGCCGCTGTGCAACGGCACCGTGATGCAGCACTCCCCGCGCTTGGATACGATCATCGAATTCACCCACCGCATTACTAGCGGCATTTCGTTCCTGCTGGCGGTGGCACTGCTCGTGTGGACCTTTGCGGCGACGATGAGAGGACACCTGGCGCGTGCCGCCGCTGTGGCTACCGTGGCGTTTACGCTTGTGGAAGCGATTCTTGGCGCAATGCTGGTGGAACTGGGGTTGACGGCGCAGAGCCACTCGCCGCTGCGCGCACCTTACCTTGCTCTGCACCTCACCAACACGCTTCTGCTTCTGGCGGCACTCACGCTCACGGCACACATGCTCAGCCGGCGCAAGGGCTTTCTGCGCGGCACCATCCAGCTGGTGGCCCCGCTGGGCGCTCTTTCTGCCCTGGCCGTGGTGCTCGTGGTGGGCGTAACCGGTTCGCTGGCGGCACTGGGCGACACGCTCTTCCCTGCCGCCTCACTCACCTCCGCCTTCGCGCAGGACTTCTCTTCCCACAGCGCGTGGCTCGTGCGCTGGCGCTGGACGCATCCCACGGTGGCCTTTCTGGCCAGCGTTTTCCTCATCTGGCTGCTGGTGCGCGCTGCGCAGCGCTCCGCTCACTGGGACAATCGTGGGCTCTCCGCGCTGGTGCTGACTCTGCTGGCCGTGCAGTATGTGCTGGGCGTAATGGACGTGTTTCTGCTGGCGCCGATTTGGCTCCAGGTTGCGCATCTGCTCGGCGCGGACGCTCTCTGGGCCTCGCTGGTGGTGCTCACGGCGCGACTGACTCTGCAGCCGAAAGAGCCGGGCGAACCGCAAGCCGGCTAAAAAAGAGGCTCCGCTAAGCAGAGCCTCTTGTGCTGAAACTGCCGATGCCGTCGCGCCGCTATTTCCGAAGCAGGTCCGCCGCAGGATACACCGTCCCGTTGACGCTGGGCTCAATCATGGGCATGTCCGCGGTGGCGGTAATCCACTCGATCTTGTTGTCCACCAGGACGACGGTGTCTTCCACCTTGGCCCCCTGAACGCTTGGATTCCACGCGAACGCTTCGCGATTCACGACCGTCTCAGTCCCCTTGGGCGTGGCCAGCCACTCGCGCTCAAAGTAGCCGGTGGCTCCTCCCTGGTGATGGAACTTCTCTTCACCAGGGAAGCCGGCCGCGACGTAAGCCGCCTGCGCTACGGTGAACAGCTGCGCTGCTGTGGCGTTCTCACGAGTTGCATCCAGCAGCGCGGCATTCACCTTGGCCGAGGCCTGGAAGCCTGCTTCGAGTTCCGCGGGAACCGGGCCGAAGTAGACAAAACGCGTGACCGAGACGGTGAGCCCCCACTTGCGTGCGCAGAGATTCAGCATGGCGAAATTTTTCAGGCGCGCGCCGCGCGGCACGGCATGCTTGTACCTGTAAATCCGCTCGTCAACCGCGAACAGGTAAACGGTGGGCTGGATGCCGCGGCGAAGGAGGTTGGCTGCAGTGATGGCTTCAATGTCATATTCGGTGAGGCCCGGCTCAATGAGCGTCAGGGCTTCCACGGTGGAGGAAGCCGTTTCCGCGCCCAGCCAGCGGAAGCGCGCCAGTTCACTCTCACACAGTGCAGCGCGAAGAGGATAGAGATTGAGAGGCGTCAACCCGGGGCCCGGTGTATCTGAGCCGAGTGGACCGCCGGCAAGCCGCGCCGCCGTGGACGCGGTGTCCTCCGCAAACCAGGGGGACACGACCGGCTCAAAGTCGAGCGCGCCGAACTCTTCGTCATGCAGGCGAGGCGCCTCGTTTTCCGTCGTGATGTAATAGCGCTTGCCCTTTGCGGTGACGAGCAGCGAAGCCACACCGGTTTCACTGGGAGTGAGAACGCGCAATTCCACGGCGCCGCCGGTCAGCCAAGCCACGTTCTCATTGCGGCGCAGCAGCACGCCATCCAGGTGCTGGGCCTTCATCCACTCCACCAGCCGGATATGCTTGGCTTCCAACTCTACGTTCCAGGCCGCCTCAGTGACCAGCGTGGAGCCGTGAACCACCAGATTCTTCTTGATTCGCTTGCTCATAGTCGCATTTCCTTTCCGACATCATACGCGGAAAAATGTCACGGGCGCTGACAATGCTGTCAACGCCCGTGACACGAGTCTCAAAATGACTAGTCTTCGAGTTCGGGGTGGTAGCGGCTTTCCCAGCCCAGATAGCGCGCTGCCTCGTGCACGGCTTTTGAGACGTCACTGAAGTTGGCCGCGACGTGGTGCTCAAAGCCCTCGCGGCAAATGTAGCGAAGTAGCTTTTGCAGCTGCGGGATCTCCGCCACGCCGGCGCCGCCGAAGGTCTCCAGAGGATCGTCGGTGAACTTGCCGGAGCCCGTGTAGCCGCGAATCACGCCGCGGCGATCGTCGGTGGAGTAGCGTGCGTACGTCATGCCGCCGGATTTCACGCGGCCCACGCAGGTGCCAAAGGTGTTCTCTTTGCCGACGGTGCCGGCGATGATCTCCTGGTAGTCCATCCGGACTTCCTTGAAAAAGTGTTTGGGCAGGTTGGAGCAGTGGAAGCAGACACATTTGTTCGGGTCGCTGCCGTAGTTATTGTTCCAGTCCAGCAGCGCCGAGGGCGTGCCGGAAGCCAGCGCCATCATGTACATGCTCAGCGTGCCCGGCACATCCACTTCGCAGGCCGAAGGGATCAGTTCGTTGCTCATCATGCTCATAATGGTGCACGGAACCACGCCGAAAAACTCCTCCATCGACGTCCAGCACTGCACGGCGCTGATGGTCACGTGCGCCTGCTTCATCCAGCCGTCAAGTACGGCGCCGAGTTTAGCCATCTTCAGCAGCGCGGCGTCGGCAATGCCGCTGGTGCTGACGTAGCTCTTGATGGCGGCCAGCTTGGCCTGCGCGGCGTCGTCGTTGTCCTTCATGCGCTGGATGCGACCAAAGATTTCCGACAGATCGATCGTCTCAATCGTGATGCCGCTGGTCTCCAGAATGCGCTCCGAGTAGCGGACGGTGTTGAAGGCCGTGGGCCGCGCGCCGATGGCGCCGATGCGCAGATTCTTGAGCCCCTTCACAATGCGGCAGACCTGCGAGAACCACTCCAGGTCGGCCTTGAACTCCGGTGAGCTCAGGCTCTCCGTGTGCAGCGTGGTCAGCGAGTACGGAATTCCGTACTGCATCAGGTTGTTGCACGCGCTCATCTTGCCGCAGAAGCTGTCGCGCCGCACGGCGATGGTCATGTTCTCTGAGCGATCCGGCGTGGCCTGCACCAGCACCGGCACCTTCAGTCCAGAGAGCCGGATGGCATCCACGATGCCCCGCTCTTCGCCAAAGTTCGGCAGGGTCACAATGATGCCGTCGATCTCGTCGGCGTGTTTCTTGAACAGCTCCGCGCAGCGCTGCGACTCGGCATAGGTTTCCACCGCGCCATACTTGGATTCCTCCGGGCTCAGCACCACGGCGCGTGCGCCAGCGGCCTCCAGCACAGAGAGGATCTCTTCCCGCCCGGTCTTGGCCAGGTGATCCGGGAAGAAACCTCGATTGCCAACCACAACTCCAAATGTCATGACTCGTTTTGTTGCCATTTTTGCTGCTCCTTCATACCGCAGACACTACTTACCGTTGCGGCCCGGGCGAAATCGAATATCGTAAAAAAGACCAAGAGCCAACATCAATCCACCCCACCAGATCGGGGCATACAGATTCGCCAACACCACATGGGGCAGATGCCCCGTGACCAGCTCCACCAGTCCAGAGACGAAGATCATTGCGCCGTAGATCGTCAGCAGCACTCCGATAAAAAACCAGATGGAAATGTGTCCCGATTTCATAAGCTGTCTCCTTACCAGAAGTAGATGTTGAGGGCGACAAACAGAACGAGGGCAATCGATGTCCAGAACCACTCGTTCTTATAAAAGGGTACCGGCTCCTCCTTGGGCAGCTTGGTCGCGCCATAGACCACGCCTTCCAACTCCGCAAGGGTCTTGGGCTCCGTGAACAGGCTCACCACAAGGGTTACAAGCACGGAGACGATGACCGACCACAAGGCGCGGTACATGTCCTCGGCCATGGCCTTTGCTTCCGAGGAGAGCGCGACGTAGCGGATGGCGGAGGGAATAATCTTCACCCAGGCCCACAGCCCGACGGAGGTGAGCGTGCCAATGAGCAGTCCCCAGAAGCCGCCCGCCTTGGTGGCCCGCTTCCAGAACATGCCCATGAGCACCACGCCCAGCAGCGGCGAAATGAAGAAGCTGAAGAGCGCCTGCACGTAATCCATGATGCCCGCGGCGTTCATCACCATGTAGGCCGTGCCGATGGAGACAATCACGCCCAGAATGGTGGCCCAGCGGCCCACGGTCACATAGTGCTCGTCCGGCGCTTTCTTGTTGAACAAGGGCTGGTAGATGTCGTAAGTCCATACGGCGGAGAACGCGCTCACATTGCCGGCCATGCCACTCATAAATCCGGCAATCAGCGCCGTGATGCCAAGTCCCAGCAGGCCCGGCCCAAGATATCGCACCATCATCAGTGGCAGCACTTCGTTGTAGCTGTGCAGCCCGGAGCCCGGAGTGGCCAGATTCTGCGGCACCAGGTGCATCAGCGTCCCATTCGGATTCTGCAGCACCACCAGGCCCAGCAGGCCCGGCAGGATGACGATGAACGGGACCGCCATTTTGAAGAACGATCCGATCACCGGAGCCATGCGCGCGGAGCGCAGATTGTTGGCGGCCAGCACCCGCTGCACCACCAGGAAGTCAGTGGTCCAGTAACCGAAACTGATGGCGAAGCCGAGGCCGAAGACGATGCCGGTCCAGTGGATGCCCATGGGGTTGTTAGAAAAATGACCCAGGCTGCGCCACATGTGCGTGTAGTCGCCATTGGCAACGGCGCCGTTGGCCATTTCATGCGCCAGCCTGGCCTTGAAGCCGCTCCAGCCGCCTGCCTCGATCAATCCGAAAATTGGCACCAGCAGCGCGCCGCCCCAGATGAGAACAAACTGCAGCACCTCGTTGAAAATGGCGGAGCGCAGACCGCCCAGTGCCACGTACAGTGCCACCGCAACCGAGGAGACAATGATGGAAAAGTTCAGGTCCCAGCCCAGGACCACTTTCATCACCTCTGCCATGGCAAACATGTTGACCCCGCTCATCAGCACCGTCATAAATGCGAAGGAGATGGCAGAGACGATGCTGGCGCCCTGGCCGTACCGCAGCTTCAGATAGCCGGGCACGGAGTGCGTTTTGCACACGTAGTAGAAAGGCATCATCACCATGCCGAGAAAGAGCATGGCGGGAATGGCCCCGATCCAATACCAGTGGGCGGCCAAAATGCCGTACTGGTAAGACGAACCGGCCCAGCCCATCAGTTCCAGTGATCCCAGATTGGCGGAGACGAAGCTCAGTCCAGCAATCCATGCGGTCATTTCGCGACCGGCCATGAAGAACTCTTCGCTGGTGTTCGCCTGCCCCTTCAGGTAAAAGCCGATCCAGATGACCATCACGAAATAGATGGCGATGACGGCAATATCGAGGGGGCCCAGATGGACCAGGGAGACGGCGCTGAGCGCCAGGGCCAGGCCGTCTGCGTGGGGCAAATGGCTGGCGAAGGTTGCAAGCGGAGCCAATCCGTACATGTGTCACCTGAATCAGGGGCGATTCCGTCCAGGGCGATGCCGGACGTTCGCTCCTAAGTAAATGGGTTTACTCTTAGACCTGTCAAGCACCAAGGTTGAACCTGGGAAGATTTTTTCCTTCTCCATCCTCAGCAGCGTCGTGGCGCGCCTGGGACCTGTGACAATTTCTGCCGCCGGGCCGGGTAAGCGTTTACCCTCCGCAGGGTACCACATCCCATTCCCCTTGCAACATCGCACGCGCCCCGCAGCTCTCCGCTTTACGCCCGCCTGCGCCCCCCCTTTTCCCTTGTCTTCCACGCCGCTCAACGATACCTTGAGGCATCGAGTCCTTTTCTCCTCAGCCTGCCGCAAGAAATGGGCAAGCTCCTGCGCGACGCAGCCCTCTCACGTTCCCAAAATTCCTATCTCAAGGAGCTGTTCTCATGAATCCATCCCAAGATTCCGCGCTCTCCGCCGGCTTCTCGCGCCGCTCCTTCTTCCGCTTCGCGGCTGGTGCCTCCGCGCTTGCCACTCTTCCCATGCTCACTGAGCCGGAGCTGGCTCGCGCCGCCATTCCTCATTTTGCGGATCCCAACATCGGAATCCACATTGACGCCAATGAGAACCCCATGGGGCCCTGCGAAGCCGCGCGCAAGGCGATTGCCGACATCATCCCTCGCGGCGGGCGCTACCTGTTCAACTGGGACCAGGAACTGGGAACGACGTTTGCAAAGCAGGAGGGTCTTGACCCGGAATCCGTGCTGGCCTTTGCAGGCTCCACCGAGCCCTTGACCTTTACGGTCCTTGCGTTCACTGACAAGGATCATCCACTGGTGACCGCCGATCCCGGCTTTGAAGCACCCATGTGGGCGGCAAAGAGCAACGGCGCCCCCACGATCAAAGTGCCCCTGGCAGACCCTGAAGGCGCCGCGCACCACGACATCAAGGCCATGCTGGCAGCCTCGCCGAATCCCGGCGTGATCTACATCTGCAACCCCAACAACCCCACCGGCACCATCACGCCGCACGAGGACATCGAGTACGCCGTCAACCACGCGCCCAAGGACACGATCATCCTCATCGACGAGGCCTACATCCACCTCTGCGACGAGCCGCGCTCGCTCCATTTTGTAAAGGAGGGCAAGAACGTCATTGTCCTGCGCACCTTCTCCAAGATCTACGGCATGGCCGGCCTCCGCATGGGCTTTGCCATCGGACGCCCGGACCTGCTGGCCAAAATTGCCATGATGAACGGTCAGAACGCAATCTCCGTCACCGCGCTGGTGGCGGCCAAGGCCAGCCTGCTGGACGCGACCCTGGTGCCGACCCGCAAAAAGGTCATCGCCGGCATTCGCG
>Ga0307375_10007327_pt1 | contig 10084 bp, 10 predicted proteins | sample TR1MG_FD_202531 | JGI IMG/M metagenome (GOLD analysis project Ga0307375, IMG submission 202531) | Soil microbial communities from Risofladan, Vaasa, Finland - TR-1 | ecosystem: Environmental > Terrestrial > Soil > Coastal area > Acid sulfate soil | place: Finland: Risofladan, Vaasa | collected...
AGGCCATCGAGGCATATTTGAAGCGGAAACTAGACAACAACGACTCGTACTCAGTGTTTGGACCCATGCAAGATGCCGTCATCACCGGATACACTGGAACGAACGTCAACGACCTCACCATGATCCTAATGCAATGAGAATGTACAATTGTGCGGGATGAGCTACCGATCCGGCAGTCTATAAGTTGGTGTGGGGCTGCATGAAGGGACCTATGACAGCGGAAGTTTGTTTCGTCCACTCTATGTTGAACTGTCGTACCATCTACACTGACCGATAAATGCATTCACCATAGGACCATCAAAGTACGTCCCATTCGATATCATGTCGTTTCGAGCGAATCTCTGCCAGGAAACGGATCGAGAAATTGCTTGACGCATTGCATTGTCCTCTACTCCCGACATTGCGAACTCTTTGCCTTATATAGATCGTAATTGCGCCAATACAGATCTATAAAACACTCTCATGCCCACGGGAACACGTTTGATGAATAACCGAGTCCATGGCAGCGCAATCACAACCGCCACCAAAATTCTTGACCGTTTCCCTATCCAATCGGTTTCTAACGATTTCTCTCCTCTGGCATAGACATCTTTTGTGCACCTTCCATCTGTTTTCCGGGTTAAAATAGCGAAACGCTCTGTTAGTGACGAAATTGAGCAAGTGCTCCGTGACGTCTCGCTCTATTGATCGTGAATGGTATGCTCTTGCCCTTTCTCCCCTGTATCCTTGATCCATCAACCTGATATCTAACCTATTCTATCTATATCATGACCACTCTTCGATGAAGGCAGAGCGTAAGAGCGTTAACAAGTGGTATCCTCCAGATTGGTCTCCTTCTGATGTATGTTCCCCTCCTCCAAAACTCGTCCTTTCAAGATTCTGACGCAGTTTTCTTCTCAGGGTTCATTGAGCAAGTATCATGGAAAGCATCCGCTTGGGTCCCGTGCGCGAGCTGCGGGTCTGGTGATCCGTTTTGAAGTCCCATTTGATATCTGGTGTGGCACTTGTGGTGAATTGATTCCTCATGGTCGCCGTTTCAATGCAGTGAAGAGCGAGGTAGGAAAGTGGCATTCAAGTCCGATCTTCAGTTTCCGCTTCAAGTGCAATGCATGTTCCGCCTACATCGATATTCACACCGACCCTCAAAACTCTGACTTCACAGTCATATCAGGAGGCAAGAGGAAGGCCGAAGCAACGGAAGAAGATGAAACTGCGCGCGACCTTCCAAAACTCAACAATGCCGAGGAGCGTGAGCGCTTGAGCGATCCCTTTGCCCGCTTAGAACATGTACATGATGATATGGAGCGTGGAAAGACGGCAGTTCCTCATCTAGAAGATATACAGGAGGCGGTAGAGCGGCGATATGCCGATTCCGTGAAGACCAACCGTTTGCTACGAACATTGCATCGTGCCGAGCGTAAACAGGCGATATCGTTAAAACAGGAGGCCAAAGAACGTGGATTTGGAATACCATTACTACCTACTTCAATCGAAGACGAAGCTGAGGCCAGAATCGCACTGGCCCTCAAATCCTCTCCTATTGCTTCCCCACCGAGTGTCAACCCGACCACTTCACCTTCATCAACATCTTCACATGGCATCTCAAATCATACGAGGCACGAAACGAAGCTAATGAAGCAGACGAACGCAGCGAGAAGGGCGGCGACAGAGAGCTCCATTTTTGCAACGACACACTCGTCTAGAGCACGCGTTAATACTCTCATGGCGCAACTCAAGCAAAAGAAGGTGGATGTGAGTATATTCACAAGACAGAAGAAGCTATGAATGCCAACTCATGTGAAAAAGCACCAAGAGAAGACCGACCTCATCGTATGTCGCACAACCGGAAGTCTTTGTAGTCACCATCATGTAAGTATATTTGATATGGAAAATGAATGCGGATATTGAAGAGGGAGATATGCTGACGCCTTCCAGAGCCTCCTGAGGTGCAGTAATTTTTGAGCCAGGTTGAAATCGTTGTGTACATGCAAGAAGAATTGCCCTGGAGAGTTTCAGACTAAGGCTGCTCCCCAGTCTCTTCTTCTCCGCAGTGCGTATCACCTTCAACTGTCTTCCTGTTCCAAATCACCATAATCCATCGGAAATGATCAACTCTAACGATTTGTCTGCTGTATCCGCTCCAAAAGATTCGATGAAGGTTGCAATCTGTACTGCATTTCTACTTGCCCTCGCTGGTGCCGTTTACGCGTACAGGGACCTTCGAGTGCTGGATTTCCACGAGCATTACCACGAGGTGGTGCACAAGGGTAACTATCAGACTGTGTTGAATCATTTGAAGGGCTTACCGTACCTCAGCTACTGGCTTCTTTGGGTGTCCTTCGCTTCGCTCTTTGGTACCTTGCAAGCCTTCTATTCAACTGCATTGCTGAAGCAATACCAATTCAACAAGGCTCAGCATGAAGTTACACCCCTCGCTGGACGCCTCTTCGGTTGCTGGACGACGCTCGCCACGATCTTGCGCGTGAGCTGCGCCTTGGAGCCCTGGAACGTCACCGTATACCGCCTAACTATCTGCACCTTCGTTCTTGCTATCTCTCTCTACTTGCATTCGTTCATCATCGCAAGATCCATATCCTTCCGCAACGTTATGATGCCGATGGCCTTCGCCTTCCCCTCCTTGATTTGGATGGTCTTCTTCCCTCCTCAATTCTGAAGGAACACCTAAGAAGACGATATTTCTACAATAGAACGATATACATAGCGAACAGAACACTGTACGAAGAATGAACTGAGCTTGTGAATGCGACCAAGTCTTGAACCACGCCTGGTCCAGTTACATTAGAGGTAAGTCAGGTGCAACATACCCATTTCACATATAGACATCATTTAACCTCAAGATGGCATTGAAAGCTCCAAACAAGGGCACAGACCGCCTTGGACGGCGTTTTTGAGTCCTCACCTCGTTTCTCCCCTCTAATACACCCTCATACAAGCTTGTTTCACGTTCTAACTCTACTCTATCGATTCACTATCTTGTTTTCCATTGGATGTACCTGATTTGCGGTTGATAGGTGGTCACCATGTCGCAGGAAATCAGCTTCGGACCAGTGTCGCTCGGTCTTCTGGATGTGGTGGCTTCTCTCGAATCTGAGGGTACGGCTCGTCTACCTCTTCCCATCGGAATCAAGCTCCCCTAATCGCATTCTAACCTCATGTTTGCTCAAGGTTTCCCACATGATGAAGCGGCTTCTCGAGATACTATGGCCTACAGACTTGAAAATGCATCGACCTATTTCGTTGGCACGTGGATCTCCGAATCATCCCCTTTCAATGCTGATCTCTCAATAGATTTGCCGTTAGCCCCTCGCAGGACTCTCATCGGATACGTTGTAGGCACATGCTCAGGTACTGAGCGGCTAGAGCACGAGAACATGTTCAAGCATGATCCCCATGGTAGTACGTTCCGACTGCATCCTGTTGAAGTAATACTCCTTCAATGCATTCTAAGATTATGTACTCACCGGTTGCCTTCTGATTTAGCCCATCTATGTGTTCATTCAGTGCTCATCGCACCCAAATACCAAAACCGAGGCTATGCCAAAACATCATTGCACAACTACGTGGCCCATATCACGAAAGAGGCTCCTCATATCAAGAGGATTTCGCTCATTGCAAAAGAGTCCAAGACGAAGCTCTACGAGAGCTGTGGCTTCAAGATGATCGGCAAATCTTCCGTCGTCCATGGTCAAGATACGTGGTTCGAGTTGACAATGTCATTAGAGTAAACAGATAATCCATAGCATTTAATTCGCGTTATATGTACAGATGTGCCTAAGTTGCTGGTAATCAAGCTCAAAATCGGCGCTCCAAAAGTGTTTCTCTCTACTCATTCAGCATACCGCATCATGACTGCTACAACAACGGAAGATAGAAAAGAGGCCACACACATTTCCATTTGGAAGCGTTCGAGGGTTTCTGTGCAGGAGGGAGAGTGCAGAGAGGAGGGGAAGCAGTTCGGTCAGAAACTGGTCTCTTTCTCAATGCATTCGAAGTTGTGGAGCGAATAACGTACTTTTCTTGAGACTATACTCTCGTAGGAAGTGATTGTAGTAGAACATGGTGATGGGCATGGTGAGGAAGACGACAAAGAGCTCTTGCGAGAAGACGGCTGCACTCAGCATCGGAATGATCTTGTTTCCAGCCACTAATGACGATAACGTTGCCAATGTGAACATCTTGAACCTAGCATCTCTTTCGTTCTTTGAAAGTTGGACTTTAAAACCCGAAGCACAGTAGAAGAAGGTCAGCAGACGAGGCGGAGAAACAGGCTCACCTTTGTATGCGAATTTAAGGCTTGAACATACAGTAGAGAATGAGCTTGTACAATCCATAGTAGAAAACAGCAATGGGTGAGGTGAAGCCAAGGGTAATGCCAAGAGTGGTGGCAACAGTGAGCGTCTCCATAGTCACGTCTGAACTGGCAAGTCCTACAGCAGTCCTTCTGTCTCACACCTCCCACTGTCCCTAACAGAGGTCCTTCCGCCGAGTCCTATCCCAAACCATGATCTATGGGGCCCTGGTCACATTCAACCCCATTGGAGTGAGTAATCTCTGAGACCAGTCTGTCCGGAGAATTTCAGGGGACTGGCACTCAGACTTTCTATACGTTTCCAACTGGGAACTTGTCAAATTTCCATCTGCCTCAACTTCAGAAGTGGAAGTCCCTTATGCCTCTGCATTGTATTCGAATCATCAACTTATGTACATTTCTATAGTCGACACCTGGCTGAAAGGTTTGATATGTCTTGAACGTGAGCGAGGGCGCGTTTGAATTCCGCCCATGGACATATGGTGCCACTGCACCCAGGTACCGTGACGTCCTTTTCATTGTGTTGTACTCTGATATACGGATCTCCTCCATCGCATTCGTAGAGTAAGAATCCCACATTGGCTGAGAAGGGCGAGATCTCTGATGTCTTGAACATTCTCTGCATCCATGTCTCCTTTGGTGAATCGTGTTTCCAATGGTGCGAATCTTCATACAGTCCCATGAGCGAAATCAGCGGAATGATGGTCTCTGCATGTCCAAACATGAACGAAACGGCTTCTCCTTCCTGCGCACTTTTGATGACCGGATTTCCCTCTGTTTGTCCCTCCATTTCTAGATCTACCATCTTATCGTACTTTCCAATGATTTGCTTCAGCAGAGGTGCTGCTAAGGACTTACCAAACGGATTGCCATGGGCACGAGACCAGTAGTGCGAAAGATCCTTCAAGTAGTCGTATGCATCAATGTCCTTCGCCTCGAATAGGGAACAAAATCCAGTTTCGGTGTTGTCTAGAGTTGATTCGAACACGCAGAGCTGATACATCGCCAAGATGTGACTCTTGTCCAAGCCGCTGTCATGCTCACCCAATCGCTCTAAGAATGCGTCGTACAGTCCTCCATCCTTCTCGAATGCCGTTTCTCGGAATAAGTCGAACTCAAAGTGGTGAGCACCAGTTTGATCAGCGAGATAGAACGATTCGCATGCTTCGAAGAACCTCAGCGCCCAATCATCCGCTGTAGGAGTAGTATCGATTTGAAGATTAACACCCAACATATCTTTGCTAGTATCATCGGAAAAGAAGACAGTAGACCAGACCTGTGCGCTCTTCAAAGTTCGACCAACGGCGCTCGACGAAAAGCGATGCCTGTGCGGCACATATCCTCTCTCATCGACCAATTCTCTCAACACCCCTTCTCTCATGCGCTTGGCTATCTGATACAGTTGCTCCATACCTGTAGGATGTAAATCACCAGCAGTTTCGAGTTTGAACGGATTGCGCCACGTTTTCAGGAATTCTAAGTGTGGTGTTGCCGAAACGAGCTGATTAACCCATGCCTTGTTCGTATTGAGGAAGTCTTCCAACTTGGATATGGCAAAGGCATCGACATTGGAAGGATTGCGAGCGCCATGACTGCGAGAAACGTCGTCGTTAGCCTTCTGGCTTTCTTCGATGTCAAAGAGCAAACAAGTCGGAATATGGAATAGAATATGAGTGGACGTACCGAATGACCATAGTGGCATGGCGAAGAACGCACTGCTCAGGGGAAACGTGGGGTGGGACGGATGAGTGATCGTATGCAGACGCTGATGCTAATCTACGAGAGATTGGCACGAGTTTCGTCTCGAAAGCATGATGAGAAACGATGAAGGCGCATAATAGCGCCACTAGTGCAAGGTAATGTGTTCGGCGCATCAGCATGGAAGGGATTGAGTGGGTCTCGTTATCTGTCCTCTCCTCTCCATCCAACCAGCCTCTCGGTTGTGGCTATCTTTCCCCAAAATGTGCTGTATCTCTTCAATGGCTATAACCTTCCCTCTGATACCATCTCAGTTTGAGCCGTTTGCGTTCAGAAAAAGGGCATGTGGAGCGTTGTGGTGGTATTCTGTCGTTTATGTCACATAGTAAGGGGTGTGTTCACTTGGTGTGAAGTGTTTGCGTGTGTTCTTACAAGTTGAAGTTGCGAGCGCCGTCCTTATCTACGATCTTGAAGGACCAGGTGTCGATATTGACGAGGAATCTCTTGCCGAGCTCTTTGATGCAGGCCTGCATGGCTTCCTTTGCGTCGTCGAGTGTCATAGTGTTCTTGCAAACGCGATCCAGGAGACCAGAGACGAAGAAGGAGGCGTAGCCGTGAGCGGCGTAGGGCACCTTGGCCATGGAGGCGAGGTAGTCCATATAGTAGAGCGCAGGTCCCTGTTCGTGGTCCCATCCTCCGATGAGCAAGTTCACCTGATACGGTTCCTGTCGCAACGCAGTCGCAAGTTCCTTGCGAGTAAAGTTAGCAGCGGCGTGGGTAGATAGACCAGTATCATTACGCAGGGCATACAACGCAATGTTCTTCTTGATGTATTCCGCAAACGCCACTCTATCGCCATTAGGGCCACTCAAGGACATGATCTTGTGAGAGTCGAGATCAACAATCTTCTCCTCATCGGACTTAAGAACGACAATAGAGCGCACTTGGGTCATATCGGCGCCAAGAAGGACGAAGTCCTCACCGCAGATGCCAATTGCACAATCCATGGCCTACTAAGACAGTCAACTGCAACAAAACACAAATGAGACTATACAGAATATTACAAGCAACAACACAATGAGACTCAGCTACCAACTAGGGCAACCTCGAGCCAACAACTGCTCGATGACGAACAGCTACGCCGTCACACCGCCCACCCCGACCAAACATGGAGAAACAGGGCACATATATGGCTAAATTGGAGGAAACATAGGGGAAAGAATCTCGGCACTCGCACAGACCAGCACGCCTCCTTCTCCCAAATTGAGTGAAAATGGGAAGGATGTGGTCTTTTGCGAACGGTCACACGGTGGGATGGACTCCAAAGAGAGGCAGAAAAGTGAATTTGAGAAAATTCAGACGAAATTTCGAGAAAGTCGAGGAAAATCGGCCACAGTCTCCATCTCTGTCTCCACACACCTCAGAATCAGTCGTCTATACTCTCAACAAGGAGACATGGCCAAGAACGCAGACATCCTTAGGGAGCTTGAGGGCGAGATGAAGAAGTTTCAGAAGATCGAGGCCGGTAAGTTGATTCCCCTTTCTGCTCAGTGTCTCCTCTTTCATCTGCATCTGATGGGTATGTTTATGTCCGAAATTGATGTCTAACACTCCCCTTCTTCTTTTTTGCCAGATATGAACGAGCTTCAGAAGGAGAAGAAGACTAGAAACACACAGAAGAACGAGAACGAGATGGTGCTCGAAGTACGTCTCTTGTCCGGAAGCGCTACTCGTTGTGATCCCCTTTCTTGGATGTACTGACCCACGATTCATCTCTTTTTGGTTACAGGAGCTTCAGTTTTTGACAGAGGATGCCGTACTATACAAAATGGTCGGTCCAGTGCTTGTTAAGCAGTCCAAGAGCGAGGTGTCCACTACCGTCACTGAGCGTCTCAAGTTTGTAAATTCTGAAATGTTCGTCTACCACTTTCCTTCTGACTCTCGTCTATCTTAAGCAGTTTGAGTGGCCTAACAGCAGCAACTTTGGAATCCTTCCCTTTCGTTCCCCTCACGCCTCCCTATTTGCTCGACACTAACTCTTTACCTCTGATGTGGACGAATACAGTAACTCCGCCGATGCAGAGTACAAGGCTTTGATGAAGGAGCGTGAGCAACAGAGAGACAAGGTCATCCGTTTGCAGCAAGCCGTCCAAGCTGCTCCTGGGCCCAAGAAGTAAGCTGTCTCTACTCCAATGCAATGGTCTTTCAACTGCGTTTTGTTAGAATGTAAATCCGGATATAGCTCCACAAGCTGAGACATGGAAGAGCAGGGGATGGAAGTGAGTGCCTCTCGCATTTCGCCGTCGAATCCGCAGGAGCGGGGGCACTGTATTTACATTTGAATGGTACAATTGACAACACGAGGATGAATGATATCGTTTGGAACCTTAAGAGCGGAAACCGAAGGCTGTATGCACAGCTGAGAGGCCGTAGACTTGCGCACCGTTTCTCTCCACTCTCTCGCTCCCCGGCCACGAGGTGCCTGTCTGCTTCTCACACACTCTCTAGAGGCCTTCCTCGTCAAATTCATCTTCAGGTTCCTTAGGCTCTTCGTTTTCTCCATATTGAGTGGCGTTGTCGATGTGTGCCAGAAGGTCTGAGATGCACTCCTCGTTTGAGATGTCCAGCGGGATGAAATTCACCAAGTTCCATTGGTCCAGCAGTTCTCCTATTGCTTCCGATAGCGCCAGGAATCGTTCTGATTTGGTTGTGGTTCGATCTTCAGCCAATAGGACCGGTACGTTGACCTCCAGAAACTTGTCGAAATCCGAAGTGTACGCTGCCTTTCCTAGTAGGTCGACTTTGGTCAAAATGTTGAGGTGTGGCATTTCAAAGTGCACCATAGAGGCCAAACACATCAAAGTTCCAGCTACGAACTTGGAAGAATCGCCCACAAAGTTGGAGTCCAGGAGGTAGAGCGTCACCATCTTGTATCCCATCTCTCGATGCAGAAAGTCTACTATGCGCTTCATCACGCCACTATGTGTGTACAATTCGATCTGTCCAGGGCAATCAATGATCAGATAGTCTTCCTCGTAATCGCCAAGTTTGTCGCGGAACCAATCCAGATTCGAAGCCAAGAACTCCATGCAATACATCAAACCTCCATTAGGACCATAGTCCAATTCTTCCATAACATCATTCACAGTGACGAGATCAGATATGTCTTCGTAGAAGGGCAAAAGGAGACGTGTTAGTGAACTGAGGCAATGCTAGCACAAAACACTCAATTCCAGGCACTTCTGCAACTCCTAACGAAGCCACATACCAATAGAACAAGGGTAGCTGAAATTCTCTGCCGCAGGATCGAGGTTAACGACATGGACAGAGCGACCCAAGTGCTCACAGTGCTGGCGGATGGTATCGCAGTAGGTCGACTGAAAGAGGAGGCTATCGTTAGTTTCTACTCAGGATCTGGGTTGGAACACATGAACGAAAGCAATGGTATGGGAAGAGAGGCATACCTTTCCGGACCCAGCTGGGCCCATCACCAGCTGACAGTACTTGGACATGGTGCCGAATAGACTGAGGCTGGCGAAGGTCATCATTCGGGCCAATCAATCTGATCCACCCTGCGTTACGAAAGGTACATCCTTAAATTGAGCATGCAAGCCCTACTGTCACTGTTGAACAGTCATTGTATGCATTAGGAGGCGGGAACGACGTTACACTTGAACGGGAACCTGTGATCACTGTCTCTGACGTCCACGCATAAATCGCCCCCACGCTGCTGTTCATCTACACTTCTTACAAATTGGGTACATTTCATGCTACCAAAAGAGAGATTGTAGTGCAACATTGAGGTGGAAAGCGGAGTTGAAATTCCTGTTGTTGGCTGTGTCACTTTCCAGCGTCTTGCAACTTCTTGATGGCATCTGACCACCGTGTGCTGTTCTTTGAGATGTCTTCAAGGAAGTAGATGCGTTTTGGCTGCATTGAGAGCAAATAGGAGGCGTTAGTAAGCGCGGCGAAATTTGGCCGTTCCGTTTCGAGAGTTTGCTGAGTACGTACTGTGTTGACTCTCCAGGTGACGTCGTTTTTCACTTCCACGGCGAG
>Ga0307375_10007330_pt1 | contig 10083 bp, 7 predicted proteins | sample TR1MG_FD_202531 | JGI IMG/M metagenome (GOLD analysis project Ga0307375, IMG submission 202531) | Soil microbial communities from Risofladan, Vaasa, Finland - TR-1 | ecosystem: Environmental > Terrestrial > Soil > Coastal area > Acid sulfate soil | place: Finland: Risofladan, Vaasa | collected...
CCGCTCTCCTCGTAGAAGAGCAACTCCTCGTCGGTGGGTTGGTAGACCGCCTTGCAGGATGGACACACCCGGCGCAGCAGACGCTGGCCGACGACGGCGAGGACCGACGAGGCGATGAGGAACGACTCGATGCCCATGTCGAGGAATCGGTGCAGGGCCGACACCGAGTCGGTGGCGTGGATCGAGGAGACGACGAAGTGGCCCGTCAGGGCCGATTGGACCGCCACCCGGGTGGTCTCCACGTCGCGGATCTCACCCACCAGGATGACGTCAGGGTCCTGGCGCAGGATGGACTTCAGGCCGGTGGCGAAGGTCAGACCGGCCTGTTCGTTGGTCTGGATCTGGTTGATCGAGGGAAATACGTACTCGACGGGGTCCTCGATGGTCATCACGTTGATCGAGGGGCCATTGACCTCGCTCAGGGTCGCGTAGAGGGTGGTGGTCTTTCCGCTGCCGGTCGGACCAGCGCAAATGACCATACCGAAAGGGGCCCGGACGATCTTGGAATAGGCCGTGTGGGTGTCGACGGGCATGCCCAGGTCGTTCAAACGCAGTACGGAACGGGTCTTGTCGAGCAGTCGCATGACGCAGCTCTCGCCCATGATCGTGGCCACGGTGGCGACCCGGACGTCGACTTCCTTGCCGTCAATGGTGATCGTGAGCTGGCCGTCCTGGGGGCGGCGGCGCTCGACGATGTTCATGTTCGACATGATCTTGATGCGGCTCACCAGGCCCGGGCCCATCGAAGCCGGCAATTGGAGCACTTCTTTGAGGGCGCCGTCAATGCGGAACCGGACCCGCACGATGTCGTCGGACGGCTCGATGTGCACGTCCGAAGCCCGGTCGCGCATGGCCTGGGTGAGGATCCGGTCGACGACCTGGACGACCGGGGCGTCGTCGGCCACGACTTCGGTCTCGACGGTGTCCGTGGTGCGGCGGCGCGATCCCTCGACCGACTCGAAGGCCTGGACCAGCTTGTCGACGCTGCCGAGGGCCCGGTAGTTACTGTCGATGGCCCAACTGATGTCACCGAGTGGCGCGATCAGCAACTTGACCGTCTTGCCACTGGCCTGGCTGAGGATCGTGCGGATCTCCTCGCTGGGCTCGGCGACGGCGACATAGAGGGCGCCGTCGGAGGACAGTCGCACGGGGAACGCCATGTTGTCGCGGGCGACCTTTTCGGTGAGGAAGGTGGTGACCGCCGCATCGACCTGGTCACGACGAAGGTTCGCGACGTCGAATCCGAAGAACGCGGCCAACGCGTGGGCCAGCGACTGCTCGGTGAGCGCACCCAGACTGACCAGCACCTCACCCAGGCGTCCGCCGGAATCGCGCTGCATCTCGAGGGCCTGATCCAGCTGTTCCTCGGTGATGAGGTGACTGCCGATCAACTGCTCGCCCAGGCGCACCTTCCGACCCGGCGCTGGCTGGGCGCCGTAGTGGTTGATCGTCGGTGCGGACTCGTTCGTTACCTGAGGGTTCTCGGGCTCCACGATCGTGGCAGTGGCAGCGGTCGACGAGATGTCCGCGGGGCGCTGATCGCTGTCAGCATCTCGCTGTTTCTTCTTGAAGGCCACTAGTTACTCCGCATCTCCCCGACAATTGAGTGGGACGTTTCTGCAATATATAGGTCGCAGCCGAATTTTGATATAGCGCCGCAAATTCGTCCGCGGGTCTCGTTGATTAATTGTTGTGCTCGGTATCAATCGTCAACTCTGAGACACATTTCTACTAAACAAACACTGAAGGGTGATGTCATTCGTGGCAATGATTTTAAAATTCTTAAAATCTGAAATTATCGCCATGCAGCGACGATGACACGAAACGATCATCCCCGGACCTCGTCGACGGGTCTGGTGACGAGGAACCGTCCCCAGGAACTCCGATCTCACTCGACCTCGTGAACGGTCCACCAAAGTCGCCACTCATCGGTATTGCGCCCCCCGTTTTGTCGTGAGCCAGTCATTTGTGAGGCATTTTCCACCAGAAGATCGGTTTTGGGGACGCCACGATGCGGAGTCCACCGACTGCCGTGTCAATCGGTTCATCAGTTCATTCTGGGGGTAGGTCCGAAGGTAATCCACAGGACGCCGTCTCCAAGTCCCACGGTCAGCGCCGGCGACGACCGATAGGAACCACTCTTGACGCTCATCCACCGGTCGACCTCAAGAGGGGAATAGCCGTTGTGATTTGGCCGATCGGAAAGTCCGAAATTCTTCATCAGAAACTGTCGAGGGCTGGCCTAAATACCGATTTTCGAGGTATCAGATTGACGACTTAACAAATAAAGTCCGACCGACCAGAAATCGTCCTGGTGCAACCTCGGTGAAAGACCAATGAAACAAAGGAATTTGAAAATTTGTTCGTTCGTTGGGGCTCGACGACACCATTTCATGAGCAAACCGGCCGGTTTGGCGGGGGTCCAGTGACATTCGCGACTTCCCCACGCGCGACGTCGTCTCTTGATCGACGCCCCGTCGCATCTCAATCGGCCGCATCGATCCGCCTGGATGCTGGTTTCGTCGATCACGCCACGACATCGCGCGCCGGGCCCACCTGAACAATCACCTATATATAGGTGTCGCGCGCGACCGCGGCCCGTCAGCTCTGGTCGCAATCCTTGGGCGACGGATTCACCGTCCGAGACGGCGACGGCCGTACCCCGCGTCACCCTTTCGGTCGACCCATGGTCCTTGGGTGGGACCGCGGGTCGGCGTGGAGACACTCACGGTATGGACGCACTCTCAGCTGCCGGCCGGCTCCCGCTTCTCCCGCGCCACTCGACCACTGGTGATCGCGTCGAGGACTGGCGACCGAGAGGTTCCCTGGCGCGGTGGGTCGCAGGGACGTATCTTCGTATCAAGTCCGATTGGAGGTGGTTCCGTGGACGTGGCCTCGTTTGTCTCGTCAGTGTTCAATCATCAACTGCCCATGCGGGTGGAGGCCTACGACGGGAGCGTCGCCGAACCGAGCGTCGACTCACCGGCCAACGGCGTCACCCTGCGCATCCTGCGTCGCGACGCGATCACCCGGGTGCTCACCCACCCCGGCGAACTCGGGCTGGCCCGCGCTTACGTCGCGGGCGACCTCGACATCGACGGCGACCTCGACCCCATCTTCTCGCTGAGCCTGCCGCCGGTGCGCCAGCTCCTCAGCCCCAACAACGTCCGGGCCCTGCTCGAGGTCGTCGGACTGTCCGCGCTGAAACCGATCGACCCGCCGCCCATCGAGGCGCGGGTCGGTGGCGTCTTGCACAGCCGCTCGCGCGACCGTCAAGCCGTCTCGCACCACTACGACGTCTCGAACCGGTTCTACGAAATGATCCTGGGCCCCTCGATGACGTACTCGTGCGCGGTCTTCGCCGACGGGGACGACTCGCTCGAGACCGCCCAACTGCGCAAGGTCGACCTCGTGGCGCGCAAACTCGACCTGAAACCCGGCGACCGGTTGCTCGACGTGGGCTGCGGGTGGGGGGCGATGGCCATCCACGCCGCCCAGACCTACGGGGCGTCCGTCGTCGGGGTGACCCTCTCCACCGAGCAGCGGGCCTACGCCACGGAACGGGCCCGCCGCGAGGGGGTGGCGGACCTCGTCGAGTTCCGGCTCCAGGACTTTCGCGACGTGAAGGACGGCCCCTTCGACGCCATCAGTTCCATCGGGATGTCCGAGCACGTCGGTCGACGTTCACTCCCCACCTACGCCCAACTGATGTTCGACCTGCTGAAGCCGGGTGGCCGATTCCTCAATCACGCGATCGGACGACCGGTCTCCTTCGACGACGACCCCCGACCCGGTCGGTTCGAGGAGTTCCGCCGCCAGTTCCAGATCGCGGCGGGCCTGCGGGGACCGTCGAGGACCGCCAGCCCCTTCATCGACCGCTACGTCTTTCCCGACGGGGAACTGCACGAGGTGGGAACGCTGGTATCGACCCTCCAGGCCCACGGCTTCGAGGTGCGTCACCTGGAAAGCCTGCGCGAGCACTACGGTCGCACGCTACGCGAGTGGGTCGCCAACCTCGACAAGCGTTTCGACGAGGCCGTCGACGAGGTCGGCGTCCAGCGGGCGCGGGTGTGGCGGCTCTACATGCTCGGCTCCGCGGTCGGCTTCGAGCGTCACCACCTGGAGGTCCATCAGATTCTCGGCGTAAAGCCGAATCGGGGGAAGAGCGAGATTCCGCTCCGCCCCCGATTCGAGCCGGACTTCTAATTGGGGGTAAAACCTAGGAGTTCATCGACTTCGACACGGTGGTGACGATCCGCTCGACCGACGGGATCGCCAGGTCCTCGAGGATGTCCGCCGCCGGCAGGGGGATGTGGGGTGTCGTGATGCGCACGACCGGACCGTCGAGGTCGTAGAAGGCCTCCTCGGTGACGATCGACGAGACCTCCGCCCCCCAGCCACAGAGGCGGGGGTTCTCCTCGATGGTGAACATGCGCCCGGTCGCCGAGACCTCACGCAGGATGGTCTGGGTGTCGAGCGGCACCAACGAACGCACGTCGACGACGGTGCAGTCGATGCCCGACTCGGCCAGCTCCTGGGCGGCCAACATGGCGCGCGGCACCATGTTGCCGAGCGCGATCAGCGTCGCGTCGCTCCCCTGGCGCAGCACCTTGGCCGTGCCGAGGGTGTCGACGATGTCGCCGTCGGGCACCTCCATCTTCGAGGCGTAGAGCGCCTTCTCCTCGAGGAAGATCACCGGGTCGTTGTCCCTGATCGAAGCGGCCATCAGGCCGATCACGTCGAGGGCGTTCGAGGGGACGACCACCTTGAGGCCGGGGATCATCATCGCCCAGTTCTCGATGCTCTGGGAGTGCTGGGCGCCGAAGCGCAGTCCACCACCGTTGCCCGAGCGGATCACCAGCGGGAAGGTCATCTGGCCGTTGGTCATGTAACGGCTCTTGGCGATCTCGTTGGCGACGATGTCCCAACAGACCGCGAAGAAGTCCGCGAACATGATCTCGGCGATCGGGCGAAGACCCGTCATCGCGGCACCCATCGCGGCGCCCAGGATGGCCTGCTCGCTGATCGGGGTGTCGCGCACGCGCACGCCGCCGAACTCCTCGTACAGCCCTACCGTGCCCTTGAACACGCCGCCGGCGGCGGCGATGTCCTCACCGAGGAAGATCACCGACTCGTCGCGGCGCATCTCCTGTGCGATACCGCGGGCGATCGCCTCACGAAAAGTTAGTTGCGCCATGACGCTCCTCCATCAGCCCATACATCCTTCATCAACAGATCTTCGCCGGGCGTAGCGCCGGACTTGGCCTCCTCGGTCGCGAGGTCCACCGCCGCGGCGACCTCGGCCTCGATGGCGCTCAACTGCTCCTCGGTCGCGCCCTCTTCCAAGAGGCGGGCGCGGTAGCGCGGGATCGGGTCCTTCGCGAGCCACTCGGCGACTTCCGAATCCGGGCGGTACTTGCCCGGGTCGGCGCGCGAGTGACCACCGTGACGGTAGGTCAGGGCCTCGATCATGCTCGGGCCCTCGCCGGCGCGCGCGCGCGCGATGGCGGCCGCGGCGACGTCGTAGACCGCGTCGGCGTCGTTGCCGTCGACGATGATGCTCTCGAGACCGTAGGCCGACGCCCGGTCGGCCGCGGGGTTGGCGACCGCGGTCACTTCCGAGGTGCGGGTGTACTCCATCCAGAGGTTGTTCTCGCAGACGAAGACGACCGGCAACTTCCAGATCGCGGCGAAGTTGAGCGCCTCGTGGAAGGCGCCGATGTTCACCGAGCCGTCGCCGAAGAACACGACCGCCACCTGGTCGGTGCCGCGGTACTGCGCACTCCAGGCGGCCCCGCAGGCGATCGGCAGGTGCGCGCCGATGATGGCGTAGGAGCCCATGACCCCGTGCTCGACGCTGGTGAGGTGCATCGATCCGCCCTTGCCGGCCATGAGACCGTTGGCCCGGCCCATCAGCTCGGCGAAGACCGGCGTCATGGGGACGCCGCGGGCCAGCGTGTGGGCGTGGCCACGGTAGGTGGCGAAGGTCCAGTCGTCGGACTTCATGGCGGCGGCGACGCCGGCGGCGATGGCCTCCTGGCCGATCGACAGGTGGCTCGTGCCCTTCACGTAGTTCTCGAGGAACAGGTCGTAGGCCCGCTTCTCGAACTGGCGCAACTCGACCTGCACGCGATACAGGTCGAGTTTGGCCGCCAGGTCCTGGTTGGTGGCGAGAATGGTGTCGGTCATGGATGTACCTCCTAGTACTTGTTGGCGACCATGAGTTCTTGCGCGGGGAAGTGCGTAAGAATGGCCGGTCCTTCTTCGGTGACGACGATTTCTTCTTCGATGCGCGCCGCCGAGATGCCGTCGGTTCCGGGGCAGTACGTCTCGAGGGCGAAGACCATGCCGGCCTTGAGCTCGATCGGGTCGGTCAGGCTGTTCAATCGACTGATCACGGGTCGCTCGTGGAGTCCGAGGCCGAGCCCGTGACCGAACTGGAGACCGAAGGCCGCCATCTCATTGGCGAACCCGAACTCCGTGGCCTTGGGCCACGCGCGGGCGATCTCGTCGGTGCCGACGCCGGGACGCACCAGGTTGATGGCCCGGTCCATCCACTCACGGGCCTGGGTGTAGGCGTCACGCTGCACCGGCGTGGAGCTGCCGACCGACATGGTGCGGTAGTAGCAGGTCCGGTAGCCGTTGTAGGAGTGGATGATGTCGAAGAAGGCCTGGTCGCCCGGTCGGATGATGCGGTCGGTGAAGTTGTGCGGGTGCGGGTTGCAGCGCTCGCCCGACACGGCGTTGATGGCCTCGACCTGGTCGGAGCCCATCTCGTAGAGGCGCTTGTTGGCGAGCGCGACGATCTCGTTCTCGCGCACCCCGGGTTTCAGTGCTTCGTAGATGTCCTGGTAGACCCCGTCGACCATCGCCGCCGCCTGGGAGAGCAGCATCAGTTCGTCCTGGGACTTGATGACGCGCGCGTCGAGCATCAACTGCTGGGCGTCGCGGATGTCGACCCCGGCCTTTTGCATCTCGAAGAGAAAGGGCAACTCGATGATGTCGATGCCGATCGGCTGGCCGGTGAGGCCCTCGTCCTCGAGGATGCCGACGACTTCCTTCACCGCGGACTCGAAGAGGCCGGCCTGGGGCGCGATGGCGCCGCGCAGCCCCAACATGCCCGCCCGACAGTTGTCGGGCTCGAGCCAGGGGGCGAAGAGCTTGTGGTGGCGGGCCGCCGACCCGAAGTCCCAGACAATGGGCTCGCCGGTGCGCGTTAGCAGGCAGTAGCGCGTCATCTTGTCGCCGAGGGCACCGCCGACCCAGGTCCCCGAGACGTAGCGGATGTTATAGAAGTCGAAGAGCAGTACCGCGGCGAGGTCGCTCGCCAGCAACGCCTCGCGGGCGCGGGCCAACCGGTAGCTGCGGAGCCGGTCGAAGTCGACGCGTGCCTCGAAGTCGACGCCCATGTGACCGGGGGTGTTGATCGTCGGTCCGAATCCCTCCATGTCTACTTGCCTCCCAGTCCGTCGTCGACCTCGATGTTCTCGGACTCCATCTTGAGTCCCGCCCCACGGGCGGCCTCGAGCAAGAGCACGGCGAAGTCCTCATCGAGATAACCCGCACCGATCGAACTCTTGACGATCTCGGTGCACAGCGCCGATACCGGCATCGGTACATTGAGCTCGTACGCGGCCGACATGCCCAAGTCGAAGTCCTTGCGCAGCAGTGTAGGGGTGAACGTCGGCTTGAAGTCCAGGTTCACGAAGGCCGGTGTCTTGTAGCGCGAGAACGTCGAGCCCATCACCGAGTTGTTCAGGAACTCCAGCCAGGCGCTGCGCTTGATGCCGCCGCGCTCGGCGAGCACCGTGATCTCGGCCATGGCCTGGGTGACGATGCCGAGCATCATGTTGTGACAGATCTTCACCAGACGCGCGACCTCGGCGTCACCGACGTAGGTGACCCCCTTGCCCAGGGCGCTGAAGTACGGCAGGACCTGCTCGAACGCCTCGTGGGTGCCCGACACCGCCATGGTGAGTTGACCCGAGGCGACGACCTTGGGGTTGCCACTCACCGGGGCCGCGAGGAAATCCGCGCCCCGCTGCGCGCAGGCCGCGCGCACCTGCGCGGAGGTCTCGGTCGAGACCGTCGAGCAGTCGACGACGATCCTGGGCGCGGCCTCGGGGTTCGACAACACACCCTGCGGTCCAGAGGTCACCTCGACCAGGTCGGCGTTGGCCGAGACCATGATGAAGACGATGTCGCACGACGCGAGGTCCCGGGGGTCGTCGACGACCGTCGCCCCGAGCGCGCCCAGCACCTCGGCCTTGGACCGGGTGCGGTTGGTCACGTACAACTCGTGGCCGGCGGCGACCAGGCGCGTAGCCATGGCGGTGCCCATCCGGCCGCATCCGATCCATCCGATGCGCGGGTTGCTCTCACTCATTGTCAGTCCTCTCGAAGTAATTCGTTGCTGGTGTTCAGCTGGCGTGCTTGGTGTCTTCGATGGAACCACCGAGGTAGAGAGCGCCGATTTCGGGGTGATTGAGCACGTCGTGCCCGGTGCCGGTCAGGCGGACGTGTCCGTTCTCCAGCACCACGCCGTGGTGACTCATCTTCAGCGCCCGGCGCGCGTTCTGCTCGACGAGCAGCACGGTGCGTCCGGCGTCGTTCATCATCTTGATCGTCGCGAACATCGACTTCAGGGTCTTCGGGTCGAGGCCCATCGAGGGCTCGTCGAGGACCACCAGGTCGGGCTCGAGCATCAGGCAACGAGCGAACTCGACGAGTCGCTGCTGGCCGCCCGAGAGGCTGCCCGCCTTGTCGCCCGCGCGCTCGCGCACGATGGGGAACATCTCACGGATCGTGTCGAGCCGGGTGGCGATGACCTTCTTGTCGCGCACCAGGAACGCCCCGAGCTCCACGTTCTGCTCGACGGTCATCTCGCGGAACAGGCTGTGGTTCTGGGGGACCTGGACGATGCCCAGACGCAGGATCTCCTTGGGCGACTTGCCGACCAGGTTCTCACCCTTGAAGATGATCTGTCCGGCGCGGGGCTTCAGGATGCCGCTCACCGTCTTCAAGAGGGTGGACTTGCCCGAGCCGTTGGGTCCGACGATGGTCGTGACCCCGCCCCGTTGGACTTCGAAGTTGACGTCCTTCAAGACGTCCGCGCCGCCGTAGCCGGCGAAGACGCCCGTGAACGTGACGAATGGGCCCTCAGCCATTGACGGCCTCCTCGACTTCCTCGTCGTCGCCGCCCAGGTAGGCGTCGAGGACGAGCGGATTGGCGCGAACGTCGGCGGGCAGGCCCGAGACGAGGTTGGATCCCTGGTTCATCACGGTGACCGTGTCGCAGAGGTTCATGACGAACTCCATGTTGTGCTCGACGATCAGGAACGTCTTGCCCTGGGCGTTGAGCGTGCGGATCTTGTCGGCGATCTGGTTGATCAGCGTCAGGTTCACGCCACCGGCCGGTTCGTCGAGCAGGATCACGTCGGGGTTGGCGACGAGGACGTACGCCAGTTCCAGGAGTTTGCGCTGTCCGTAGGAGAGCGAACCGGCCTGCAGCGACGCGAGGCGCGCGATGCCGACGAACTCGAGCCACTCCATGGCATTGTCGACGTCGACGACCGAGGACTTGGAGCGGGTCATGCTGCGCAACCAACCCTCGTCGTGCTGGGTGGCGACGAGCATGTTCTCGAGCACGGTCATGCGAGCGAAGATGCGGGTCAGCTGGAAGGTCCGACCGATGCCGCGGGCGAAGACCTTGTCGGGCTCGGCCCCCGTGATGTCCACGCCGTCGAAGGTGACGGTGCCCGAGTCGGGCTTCACGTACCCGGTCATGACGTTGAACAGGGTGGTCTTGCCCGAACCGTTGGGCCCGATCAGACCGGCGATACTGCCCTTCTCCACTTCGAGGTTGCAGACGTTCAGGGCCTTCAGGCCGCCGAACGAACGCGAGATGTTCTGAGCGCTGAGGAGTACGGTCATCAGTTCGTGCCTCCCGAGATCGTGGCGTCGGTCGAGGAGATCGCCACGCGCTCCAGCTCGGCCTTCTTCGTCAGCCGGTCGCGCAGGTACACGACGATGCCCTGGGGCATGAACAGGATCACGACGAGGAACAGCGAACCGAAGAGGATG